>OBLN01000197.1_pt1 | contig 22483 bp, 16 predicted proteins | sample 1519301 | NCBI WGS metagenome assembly OBLN01 (sample SAMEA2452533, study PRJEB22499) | sediment metagenome | reverse complement strand
ACAGGGATCTTAATGCTGCTATTAATATCAAAAAGTTTGCTTTAGATAAGCAGAACTTAATAGGAATTTAGCACCGTAGGGACTACGGGAAGAGTTTGTGGACTTACTGACAGTGGTCAGGAGAATGAAGCAAGAAGCCATCCTATGAATAGGGCGGTAGTTCACTGTCCGGATTAATTCCTGATCATTGTGCCATAAATGATGTTTGTGTATTTTCAGGGCTAATTGTTTCTTGATGGCATCTTCCGATAGAAATGCAAGCTCACGATAATTGTAACATGTGCATTCTCATGTTAGCGCTGTCTTTATAGTCTGCTTCTTCCCTTATTCTGTCGGGGCATGCCGCAAGATGGTTATTATGGGTGTGTTGCCCTGATTATCGGCAGTATCATAAAAGTGTGTTTACTCTAACAAGTGTCTGATATTTGTGATATTTTGGTGGGGCGCATTGTGTATTGTCCGGTTTACGTCGATGAAGCTCTGATGAAGTAAATGTTGTGCGATAATCATCATGGTTGCCGTCCTTTATATGCCAAATAATGGTGTCGTACCAGTTTACCCAAAAGGTTTATCAATCATTATGCATTATGAGGGGTGCTGATAAGCGCCAAGGCTTGCGTTAATAGCACTAAAGTGCTGTTAAGCAGTAAGGTGTTTACAGGAATTTGCTAACTGTTAATGGGCTCGTGGTCTAGCTGGTCATGACGTCGCCTTGACATGGCGGAGGTCGGGTGTTCGAATCTCCCCGGGCCCACCACAACAGTTAAGCTTAAATATATAAGCAACAATTAGGTGCAACAGGTCATCAAGCCCAGGTAGCTCAGTTCGGGAGAGCGCTGCCCTGAAGAGGCAGTTGTCCCCGGTTCAAATCCGGGTCTGGGCACCTATGCAAAGAACATCAGTAGTGTAGCGGTCATCACCGGGCGTTGCCAACGCTCGAACCCGGGTTCGAATCCCGGCTGATGTACTTATTTTTTTAATGCATCTTACACTTTGAAAATATAATATCCTATTTTTTGGTTATTTCCTTTTTAATCTAGATAAAAGTAGTTCTCAACATAGACCAAACGGTCATTCAATAATACCAAGGATGTGATATTCCAATGTCAAACGAAAAAAATAATGCACAATGCAATTCATGCTGCTGTGGTGGTTCCGGTATGTTTAAAATATGGATACTTATGGGAGTTTTGCTTGGCCTGATCATGTATTTTGTAAAATGATCTCCATTCCTTCTCCGTTTGATTTTATTTTTCCGACTTTTACAATAACCGGATGATCGAAGGCTTGATTCATGCAGCTTATAATCCGACTTGGTTTGTCAGGCTTTAAATGACAAATAATCAAATAGAAAATACTCGCATTGCAAGTCTCATCAATCTACAGTGATCAGGGGTCCATTGTATGAAACATGATAGATATGATATGCTTGCGAACGAGAACATAAAGAATCTCATCTTCAAGATGTCAACCCCTGCGATAGTAGGGTTGCTTGTGCAGGCATTCTACAATCTTGTGGACACTATTTTTGTGGGAAGAGGATTGGGGGCGGATAGTGCTCTTGGGATTGCTGGAATATCCGTTGCATTTCCTATACAGATGCTCATGATGGGAATAGCCATGGGAATAGGTATAGGGGGAGCATCTATTATCTCGAGAACCCTCGGAACGGGTGATTCCGACAAGGCCGAGAGAACTCTGGGCAATATGGTCACGCTGGTTGTCATATCGAGTGTGATCTTTACAATTATCGGGTTGATATTTATTGACCCCCTGCTGAAGATATTCGGAGCCTCGGAGGATGTACTTCCTTTTGCAAGGGAATATACGAAATATATTCTCATTGGAACAGTATTCTTTGCATTCTCTGCGGCAATGAGCAATGCCATAAGAGCAGAAGGACACGCGAAGTTTGCAATGTCTGTCATGTTGTTCTCAAGTATTGTGAATATTATACTCGATCCGCTCTTTATCTTCAACTTCAACATGGGCATTATGGGAGCTGCAGTTGCGACAGTCATATCCCAGATCGTCGGCTGTTTGATGACAATTCACTACTATAAGAGTAATATCAGCCTTGTCTCATTCAAGCCTGGATATATGGTGCCTGACCTTGCTCTTTCATGGGAGACTCTAAGCATAGGGATGTCCGAATTCATTTTCAATTCGGTTGAAAGCCTGGTCTTTATCCTCCTGAACCAGAGTCTCCTGATATATGGGGGCGATATGGCAATCGCTGTATTCGGCATCATTATCAAAGTGTTCATGCTTACCCTGATGCCCATAATAGGGATCAAACACGGAATACAGCCTATTTTTGGCTTCAACTACGGTGCCAGCAATTTCGAGAGGGTCAGGGAAACCGTCTCTCTTTCAAATTATATCGTATTTGGCATGTGCATGTTGAGTGTCATTGTTGTTTTTCTGATTCCGGAGCAGATATTCCGTGTTTTCAGTAGTGATGCCGAGCTGATAGAAATGGGGGTGCCAGCCATAAAAATAAGTTTCCTCATGATGCCATTCATAGGAAGTCAGGTAGTTGCCATGGCCCTGCTCCAATCTCTGGGACGATCAAAACAATCCCTGATGATCACACTTTCAAGACAGGTGTTCTTCCTGCCGCCCCTTGTATTCATACTTCCATTGTTCATGGATCTGACAGGTATATGGCTATCATTCCCAATATCGGATTTTCTTGGGTTTGTTGTAGCCGTGATTTTTATGAAAAGGGAAGTTAACAAACTTGGGGCATCAATACCTCAAAGCTAAAGGTGAAAAAGGGCGGAACATTGGATGCAAATCTGCAATTTTAGATTTCATACTCCCTTTTCTATTTTTAATTTTGTTTCAAAATTCCAAAACCCAACAGATTACTTTATCTGTTAATTCCTTCATATTTTTAGTATTCATGAGACAACAATTACAATTGTTTCTGTGATCACAACAGGAGTGAAAATATGGATATGAAAGAGTTATTCCTTCAGGAGAACGTGGGTGGATTGGACCTTCTTCTAAGAGCACTTTTCGGATCAATAGCAATAACCGTGCTGGCATTGGGCCTCGTAGCCCCTGACATCTGGCGCTGGGTCCTCGCACTGATTGCTTTTGCAGGACTCTACACCTCAATTATGCGTCACTGTACGCTATATAATCTTATAGGCTTCAGCACCGCAAGGAAATGAATTGATATCTTTTATTTCGTAAGGTTGGAGGTTCTGGTAGTGTGCAATATACCGGATACTGGCTCATAGTTGCTTCCAGGGATCATGTGCTTGCCGGTAAAAAAGCGACTATCACGCAGGCGTCTCATGGAAAAAAGGGACCTCTTGATAAGATGCAAACAGGAGACTGGATAGTCTACTATTCTCCTAAGAAGATATATGGTGACACAAAGCCATATCAGAAGTTTATAGCAATAGCCAGGGTAACCGGGGAAAAGGCGTTTCAGATATCCCTCTCAGATACTTTCAAACCCTATCGCCTTCATGCGGAGTATGTGGAAGATCTCCATGAGACTGACATAAGACCTTTAATAACCGATTTAGAGTTTATTAAAAACAAATCTTATTGGGGTATGGCTTTTCTCAGTGGTTTCCTTTCAATACCAAAAGAGGACTTTATTCTTATTTGCAGCACTATGAAAAACAAGGGTTCTACAGAAAGTTGATACATTCTAATATTCTTCAAAAAAATATGTGTACCTGCATAAAAGCAGGTACTGATCTAATTCAATTGTTCATTCTTCAGTCCTTTCTTTCATTCCTGCGTACAAGCAGTGCAACTGCAAGTACCACCATAATTGAAGCAACAATGCCTGGTGCGGGGAGTAAGCCTTTTTCGACTTCGAAGATCGCAGTGGAATCTCCTACCTGTGCTTCATAGGTGCCAGCCTCTTCTTGTGAGACTGTGAAAGTAAGAGTTGTTTCTTCTCCTGTGTCCAATGAAACACTCTGAGAGTCTGCAATGGTTCCATTAATGACCAGATTCACATCTGTTTCACCTGCTGCGGTGCCTGTGTTCATCACATCAACTGTAACAGTGACTTCCTCGCCGGTCTTCACCAGGATAGGTGTGACCTGCAAATTGGAGTATGAGAACTTTGCAGTCAGCTCAAGAACCTCAAGGTTGAGCTCAGCCTCAAGATATTCATCTGATGAAGAGGTCAACTTATGCATTCCTGGTTCTTTCACATTGTATGTGATCATACCATCTGAATCTGTACTTCCTATGAGCTTGTTATCATAGTAAAGCTGCACATCTTCAACAGAGTCCCCGCCAATAGCTGTGATTACAGAGATGGTTATGGTGTCTTCTTCAACGATAGTTTCCGGGGATACTTCTATGACAAGTTTCCTGCTTGCATCCTCGGGTGAGATGACCTCCACTTTTTCACTTGCTGAAACAAAACCTTCCTTTTCAGCAGTGACAGTGAAAGTACCTGCAGTTTCCGGAGTGTATGATATTGTACCGTCAGTTAATGTCTGTCCTATTTCCTCATCACCGAACATTACAACAGCATTGTTAACAGCTGCACCTCTTGATGTTACTTCAATTTCCATTTCTGTATCCTGCTTAACAACAGAAGGCATGCCTATGGAAAGTGATTCGGAGGGCAGTGTGGAAACTTCTACAAATGGATAGTAACGTACATCACCATCATCTGCAACTTTGAATGCAATATCTCCCATGATCTCGATATCATCTCCTCTTGTAAGTGAGATAGAGTCTTCGTTCTCAAGGACTATCTCATCTGATGAGAAACTTGTAACTTCCATCTCTCCGAATTTTTCATCTGCAGCAATTTCAACTACATCTTCTGATATCTGGAAAATACCTTCCACAAATACTGCATTTGTTTCAGTTCCCCTGAATATCTCATCAAAATGCACAACTATGATTGGTACATCATCTGTTGAGCCAATGTCTTTCTCGTAGACATAGTCATCATCAGAGGAAACAATTCCTGTGTCAATATCATCTCCGTCCTGTACAAGATTCACCATCACACTACTTCCATCAAGATCGACTTCAACAACGTAGAGTTCATATCCTTCTTCAAGTATCAATGAAGAACCTGAGTAAAGTGATGTCTTACTGTCATCGTCAATAAGTATCTTTGAGAGTTGACCATCAGAAAGCAGGCTGACATCATTTGTGAATTCATTGTCAGGATAGCCTGCAAAGTATTTATCTGCAAGGAAACCGATTACCTGGAAATCTCCCCAGTCATCATGTTCAAAACTTACATCCAGAGGTACACTTCTGTAAACAAGGTCTCCGTCATCGATGGTTCTGCCAACAAGGTCCTTAATTTCAAGAGATTCGGTTCCTACGCCTTCATCGATGTTGTAATAGAATCCCTCGAAGTTCAGAGGTGTCCATTCAAGATCTTGATTTTCTGCAACCGTACCTCTAAGCTCATAGGTGCCTGGTTCTGACATGTCGACCATAGGGCCGAACCTCAGGGTGTTGTCATCTGCAACCAGGAATTTCAGTTTACCCATAACGCTGATGGTATCGCCTCTTCCCAGACTGATGGAATCTGAATTTTCCATTGTGATCTCATCTGAACTTAGGGCTTGAATCTCCATCTTTCCAAAGGTATCTCCTGATTCTACACTCACATAATCCTCTGATATCTGGAAGATACCTTCAACGAATACTGCATTTGTTTCAGTTCCCTGGAAGATGTTAGTGAAATGGACTGCTATTATAGGAACATCATCATTGGTTCCAAGATCTGCCTCGTAGACATAATCGTCATCTGAAGAAACAATGTCGGTATCCAGTTGTTTTCCATCCTTTTCAAGAGTGACCAGTACACTGTTACCGTTTACGTCTACTTCTTCCAGGTTAAGTTCATATCCTTCTTCAAGTATAAGGGAAGAGCCGGAATAGAATGATATCTCTTCATCATCATCCGTAAGGACCTTTGTCAGTATACCATTGGATATAAGGCTTACACTATCCTTTGCGAATTCGGTATCATCTGTGTAGCTGGCAAAATATCTCTCCGCCATGAATCCGATTATCTCATAGGATCCCCAGTCTCCCTGTTCAAAATCAGTGTTAATAGGAGTTGTTACATATTCGAGATCACCGTCTCCTATATTCCTGTCACTATCGCTGTCCAGATTTATAGTAAGCGTTTCTGATCCTTCACCTGAATCAAGGTCATAATAGAATCCTGAATAGCTCAAAGCCGTCCATGTGTATTCAAGAGAGAGATTTTCATCTGCATCCCATATACGATTACCAGTGCTGTTATCGGTAGTGTTATTTGCAGCAGTGGCAACGCCTGAACATATTAGCAATATCAATATTGATACTACTGATACGTATAATTTTATTTGATTTTTCATATTCTTTCCCCTCCAAATTCTGTTTCTTTTGTATTAGGCATAAAGGTTTATCAAAGTTATACTATATAAAAACACATATATCTTACAAATTAAATATCAATATTTTTTATGTCCTTTGTTGCTATTTTCATGTTTAGCCTTCCGTCGGGCTCAGTACTAAACTAACCGGTATAAGGGCCATAAAAGTCTACAAAATTGCTTACGTTTTCGTAATCCCTCCTTGTTGAGTTCGAAGTATAAGTTTGAAACTAACATTGCTTCATGCTTAAACCTACAGTCCCGGATTTGCAGAACCGGATATAAGCATACTTTACTTCATGAAAACTTCAAACGTGATTTTCTATATAAAAAGCTTCAAAATGGTTTCTTTTGCTTGATAATACTTTATATCTCTTTAGATTGTACTTTAAAGTGATAATCTTGAAGTATCTTCTAATTGGATGTCCTGTGCAAGACCAAAAAGTCCTGTCCGATATAATTGCTATCCATATACACGCATGTATCTGGATCAATTCATCAATTAAAAAGAAATTATAAGTCTACCCGAAGGTAACAATTCTATTATTACGGATAATCAGGAAGTTACTGGATAACTCCTGTCTCACTTTAACTTCAGAGACCAGGAATTCCCGTTCTTGGCCATACATATCTTATCTTCCCTCGCAAGCCATCCAATTGCCATAAATGCTACTGGCTGCGAATCAAAACCATTTTCCTTGAGATGATTTTTCAGGTTTGCCATATTCGATTCTCCGCTTTCAAGCAGCCTGTAAACATAACCTGCTGCTTCACCAATGTTCAAACACATTTCATCCATTTGTATCACTTCATGTAATTTTATTATAAACATGAACCGTATTTCTGGCAATGTTGTCCCAGCTGAACTTTGTTTTAACCAGCTGTTTGCCATTGTTTCCCATTATAGGGGTTGCAGAATCTAAACCATCCAGGGCATAATTGATACCCCATGCTATAGATTCAGGTGTCCTGTAACTTATAAGGCCATTCTGGTAATTGTCAACTATATTTACCGCATCTGTTGCGACCACTGCCTTATTTGCATCCCATGATTCAAGTACGACGATTCCAAAAGGCTCGTTCCTGCTAGGAACACATGTCATGTCACATGCATTGGTCCAGTCTTTGAGAACTTCATCAGGTGAATAACCTAAAAAATGACATGATTGACCTATATTCAATTCATTGGCAAGATTTTGGCAATGAGACCTCATCTCTCCTTCGCCTATGAATACAAAATGTGCTCCCCAATTACCGTCAAGTACCCTGGGAATCGCTCTTACAAGTAAATCCGGTCCTTTCTGATAGTTCATCCTGCCGGTAAACAGCACCACTGGCGCGAATGGGTGGATGCCATAATCCTTTTTGATAGATCCTGAATCGACATCTTTCTCCATTTTTCCGGGAGAGATTCCGTTAGGTACCACTGATATCTTATAATCCGGAATGCTGTAGATATTCTGTACTTCTCTTTTGAAATTCTCAGTGGTAATTATAACTTCAGAACTCTCATATCCGGCAAGCCATTCCCGATGGGATACTTCATTGGATGTCGGAGAATTCAGGTTGACATTTCCGTTTCGGCCCCACTCTGTACTGTGATACGTCATTACATAGGGTTTACCATGTTCGTACTTGATCCGGTTAAGTACATTTACGGGATGCCAGTCATGTCCGTGTATAACATCAAAACTTCCATAGTCCTTTGATACCTGGATGAATCTGGAGTACATTGCATCGCACATTTTATTCATCTGGGCGATTATATCCCCGGATTCATCAAAGCTGCACCTCTGGTAATGTACGCCGTTTATCTCATCGTAGTCCCTGTACCACCCACTTCGGGTGAATATGTGTACTTCATGGCCTGACTTTACCAGTTGTTCTGATAACTCGGTCACATGAGGAGCCAGTCCTCCGACTTTCGCAGAATGAAGACTCTCCCATGAGAACATTGCAATTCTCAATGATTCCATACTTCCACTCACTTATATAATAAAACCCAAAACCTTGTAATAAAAAAGAATTTAACCTATCATAAAGATTGCGAACGAATATCCTATTATTCCGGCAGAATATCTTCAACATAGCAGCGTATTATCTCAGCCACACTCCATGCCTGTGATACACATCCACCGGGACTGTGAGGCATATCTCCATCAAATACTTCTGAGATCGTACCAACACACGCCTCATCCATATGTTTTTCTATCATATGCAGGAATGCCCTGAGCTTGTCTTTCAGATCCGGCATGTTCCTGTATACTTTTGCATAAGCCGTTATGTAAGGACCAAGTAACCAGGGCCAGACGGTACCATTATGATAAACAGCATCCCTTGTTTCAGGATTCCCCCTGTACTGGCCTGCATATCTGCTATCATGTGGAGAAAGTGTCCTGAGGCCGTAAGGTGTCAGTAGATCTTCTGATATCGTATCAACAATAGCTTTTTCCATTTCATGCGAAAGCATTGTGTGGGGAAGAGAAACTGCAAAGATCTGGTTTGGCCTGACAGCTGCATCTTTTTCGCTGCTTTCACCAAAACCGGAAATGCAGTCATAAAGACAGTTCTTTTCATCATTCCAGAATTTCTCATTAAAACAAATATTTGTTAATCCGGCAATCTCCTGAAAAACGGAAACATCCATTCCAAGCTGCTTTCCTATTTTTGTTGCATATATCAGTGCATTGTACCAGAGAGCATTGATCTCGCAGGCTTTTCCCCATCTGGGTGTGACTTCCCAGTCTCCGATCTTTGCATCCATCCAGGTAAGCTGTCCTGCATGTTCTATAAGACCATCATCATCCATCCTGATGTTATAGGCAGTTCCTTTGCGATAATGGTTCAGTATGCTTTCAATAGTTGGCCACATACTTTTAGCAAAGTCAATGTCATCTGTATAATCCATATATCTTCCAATTGCATGAACAAACCAAAGGGATGCATCCACCGTGTTATAAACTGGTGAATCTGATGCATTCTCGGGAAAAAGGTTGGGTATAAGACCATCTTTACAGTGAGCTGCAAAGGTGGAAAGTATTGACTTTGCATCATCAAACCTTCCGGTTGCCAGCGTCAGGCCCGGTAATGATATCATGGTATCCCTTCCCCAGTCTCCAAACCAGTGATAGCCTGCAATGACCGATTTAGAGCCTGTTGACCTTCTATCAACTATGAAGGAATCAGCTGCAATAGTGAGTTTTTGTAAGAATCCCTCCTCATTTATGAATTTATGAACTAGTTCTTCCTTACGTTTCTCTTCGTTTCTAAACAGTTCCTGAATTTTCAGGCTATCCCATTTTTGATCAAGTTCTGTGGAAGCTACAATGAAACAGGAAGTATCTGTCCCGTTTATTTCCATATCGAAATAGCCTGGATTGAGGTTATCTTCGATGTTGGGATATCCTCTTGAGAGTTCCACTTCATATTCAAAATTGTAGTACCAGTGTTCATCAGCTTTGAAAGGCAGGTCTGAGGATATTTTGAAAGAAGAGTCCCCACAATTCAGTATAGTTTCTCCTGGAAAAGTTTCCTGCATGAAGGAAAGTCCTTTTGAACTGGTCATCTGGTGAATTGACCTGTTATTTACAAGTGGTAGTATCCTGAAAGTTCCATGTTTTTCCGAAGGGTTGTTAATCTCATATCTTACTATACTGGTGTTTTCACCATGACCCATCATAATTTGCTTTTTGATATTCATGCCGCCTGCTTTGTACACGAAAGTCGGAAAAGGTTCCGCACTGAAGTTTTCAAGATACTCATTGCCGTGGGGATAAATGGTATCCGAATATCTGTGAACAGCAAGTTTGAGTATATCCTCTCCGATGATGAGTTCCTCATCAAGGGATGAAAGCAGGAGTTTTCTCTCCACGGGAGGGTTTACTGAAGCTATCAGCAGGCCGTGGTATTTGCGTGTATTCGCTCCGATGACTGTGGAGGATGCATATCCTCCAAGACCATTGGTGATTATCCATTCTCTGCCTGTTCCTGCTATATAGTCAGTGTAGTTCATGATTACAAGTTCGTCAGGTGATTTCAGATATGTTATTCAGACAGTTTCTTCTGGAGTTTGTCCAGAAGGAGAATGTTGTCAAGCATCAATGCGCAACTCCAGCAAAGAGGTATGGCCCATGCAGGTCTGCCTGTGTATTTATTGACCTGCTCCGGTAACATTCCTGCACCAGTGGCACCTTTCAGTGACCAATTGATATATTTTAAGGCATCATTTTGCAAAGTCTGAAGTTCTTCTTTTTCTGTGGCATTGGTACTAATTGCCATCTCAAGCAATGCTTTTGAAAGCCACAGGGTTGTGACTATCCAGGGATTGCCGTCAATATACTTGTCATCCACATATCTTTTAATTCCAAAATGGTCATTTACAGGAACACGAAGTTGTTTCTCAATGTTCTTGATTATAGACTTAATCATCTCTCTTTCTTTTTCATCCCCGGCTGAGAGCATATTAAAAGGAACAAAGGTGCCGATTATACTTGCATCAATGGCGGTGTCTATTTTGCCGTGGATTATTCCCCTGGCAAAATAGCCCTCACCAAGCCACAATTTCTCGATGGTCGTACTCTTGATTAACTCAGCTCTCTCTATCCACCTGTCTGCAAGTCCTTTCTCGTTATAATCCATCGCCATGTTTGCCGCTCCCATCAGTCCGGCATATATGGCGGCATTAGTGTAAGTGAATACTCCGGAATAGCTTTCCCATAGGCATATACAGGGTTCATGAAGACCTTCCACAGTTCTTCTCATTAAATATTCTGCAGCTGACAGCACGGTTGCCCACACACTATCCAGAAACTCTGCTTTAATGGGTTGTTCCAGCGTACGGTAATAGTTATCCATTGCAAAAATAGTGGAACCGGTCTCATCTATCTGGGTTGAGAAGCTGAAATTTCCCCATGAAGGTGCAGTGTTCCCGTCAAGCCAGTAACGCTGGAACCATGAACCATCCTGGAGCTGGGTGTTTTTACACCACTTGAAAAAACGAGCACAATATTCAGGATATCCTGCTTCCATCAGTGCGGTGACAATTTCCGCAGAATCCCTGTTCCAGCAATATCCATAGCCCCCACACATCTCGAATTCATGGTCGAATTCCGGGGCTGCGATAAATGAACCTTTGCTGGAGTCGTTGAGCACACTCAATGCAAGCAATGAACGGTTAAAACCTTTCAGAAGTTCCTGTCTGAAAGCTTCAAAGCCAGGATATTCAGGCAAATCAAGAAGTTTTTTCCGTGAGAGCCACTTGATCCATTTTTCCTGTGTATCATTATAAATACTCTCTACGGGTTCTTTCTGTACATCCCGCATTCGCCTGTAAAGTGCCGGTCTTCTCGACGCTGCGCCAATGAATACCGTTATTTCAGCAGGATTCAAAGCATCGATGTCAAGTTTCCACCCAATGGAACAGTTAAGGTTGCCTATATCTTCATGGTTCTTCTGAAGTTCACCGTCTTCCATGTCGTATTTGGCATTCGTCCACCAGATGGTGTCCATGGCTTTGCCGATCTGCCATTCCTCGAACATGGGACTTGAAGTTATTCCTACATAATAATTCTTCCAGTATTGTCCAAGTAGGCCGGAATCATAGTCGCAGAATGCTGAGTTCTTTTTATTCATCTCTCCGACCTGGAAGTTAGAGTAATAGAAGAACTTCCCCTGGAATCTGTTCTGTGAACTTATCTTATATTTGCGCACAAGAACCGGCAGGTTAGGATGAACAAAATCCCTGATATTGATCGTAAGTCCTGAGGGATGGGTAAGCTCAGTGCTTAGTATATTCGTATTCTCGATGTATTTCTGGTCTGCCACCCATTCACGGGTATTTGACCATATGAGGCCTTTTCCGTCATGCAGGCACGCCTGCGATTCCTCAACATGCTGTGCAAAATCCCTCCCTGGATAATAATATCCGAATATCTCGCCTTTTTTCCCGACGGTCACAAGTAACCTGTCGTTGCCGAGAATGGCATTGGGCTGTCGTATCAATGGGATTCTCCCCTTAGTAAATGTTCTATCTTAGCACCTTTTGGAGCAGGTGATACCAGGTGTTCACAGAAACCATTGCCCATGCTTTTACATATTGTTTCGCGGACCTGGACTGTAGTATTCAATGATTCGGAAATATATCCGGCAAGAAAACCGCTTATATATCCGCATGTAGGGACATCACTTTCTTCGTATTCATCAGCAATGAACGAGTCATTGATCCTTAAAGTTCCTTTTAGATCCACAGTACTCATTTCATATTCAAGAATTCCCCACCCTGCAGCCATAAGGAGTTCCTTTAACAGGTCAAGGAAGTTGCTGTCGTTCACATCAACCATATCTCTCAGATAGTTTACAACGTCTGCCCCGCTCTTTAGTCCTATCATAGTTAGCAGTCCTTCTGATTGTGGAACATGCTCGGTAAGCATAGTGAGAATATTTACAAAGGTCTTTGCCCTGATGATGACCGCTCTTTCTCCAAGCAGGTGCAGAGGAAATTCCACAGATTGAATTACTCTGTTCTTTGAAAAGCCCCAATCCAGTTCAAGTATAACATCCATTTTTCCAAGTTCATCTGCAATACTCTTGATATCGCTGCCCTTTTCAGCTTCAGTGAACATGACATACTTGCCTCTGGAAGGATCTTCAGAACTGTCCAGATATGCAAATCTTATGTCAAGTCCCTTCTCTGCGAAAAAAGATGTTATGTCCGCTTCAGAATGTACTGTGTTCTCGTATGAAATATTGAACCAGACAACTTCTGCTTCTTTATCCACTTTGGAGAACATGTAAAGGTCTCTTACCATACAATAAACCTCCCGATAAATAAATAGGACTTTAAATGATATATTGTTATTCTGTTTTTGCCAGGGTCCTGAAGACATGTGCCTTGAAGTCCGTCACTGCTGCCATGAAGTTGACTGCTGCATCATAGGGGCTGCTGTGTATGCTGAAATATGAATGCACATCCCCGTCCCCGAGCCATTTTGTGCTCATGTAATAATAGTGGTCTGAGGTCAGCAGGTGTTTCCATATTCTCAACAGTTCCGCATCCTTTGTCTTTTTCACATATTTCTCGAGTATTTTCATTTCCTCAAAGCAGCGTCTTTGCATATCATTTCCAAGCCAGGCACTGGTGTCTCTTTCTATGTCTGCCCACGATATTGTGGAAAAATCACCTACATCTATCTCACCGGCTGGTCGGTAGGCGTCAATTGTCTGTGATGGTGTAAGGAAATGCATTCCTCTGTCCATTACCTCACCTGGCAGTGCCCTGAGAAAATCGAAGATGCCTGTGTCCTTCCACTGGTGCTCGCCGAACGTTTCGTAATCCATGAAGATATTCAGGGTTTCACCCATATTCCGGGATGCCCAGTCTGCCCACTTGCTGGCAGTGAGTGGATATTCCTCCCACCATCTGGATGAAAAACGGTATCCTATGTCATCACTTAATTTGTAATTGCGAAGCAGGATCGCTATATCAGCACCTTTTGCTTTGTACACGTGGTCCGGGGACCTGCCATCCATAATGCGCTCAATGCCCTCTGTCAGTATTGCATCGTAACCCATTTCCTTTGCAAGGTAAGCGATGCTGTTGTTGTATAGCATCTCGGTGTTCCTGAATATACGTGGGGTGACACCAAGCAGTTCGGAGATGAGTTCACGGTGTTCTTTCACTTCATCAACGAATTCTTCCTTTGATTCAAACAGTGATGCAAGGGAATGATAACATGTTTCATCCAGAAATTCCACACAACCTGTTTCTGCAAGGTCACGGAAGGAATCAAGGACGTCCTCACCCCATTCCTGACACTGCTCAAGCAGGGTGCCGGTAACTGACATGCTTGCCTTAAAGTTACCATCCGTGTTGTCTGTAATTTCAAGCAGGGTCCTGTTTGCAGGGAGATAACACTTGTCTGAGACCTTATGGAATATCTCTTTGTTCACAGATTTGTCAAAATACCTGTCAAAACCCTGTTTTTGATCAGGCCAGAACCACCTTAGCCTGTATGGCTGGTGAACTTCAAAGAAAGGGCAGATAGAATTCATTCTCCTGCCTCCAGCATTGCACGTTCAATATCTGAAAGTATCGAGAGGGCGTTCACCGCTCTCTCATACCCAAGGCGTCTTTCCTCCGAGTTCATCTCAAGGAATATCTCGCTCTGTTGCAGATAGCGGAATATTCTTTGAAGTTCTGTTCTTATTTCCGGTTCTTTTACCATTATTAGCTGCTCGCCAATATCCACAAGCTCATGCATGAACAGGTGCTGTGCATGGTTTCCAAGAAGGTTATGCATACCATAACGTGCTGTTATCTTCGAATCAAGGGATGGCAACTCGGTCTTTTTGAACATATCCACAGCCTCTTCAGGTAAAAGCATCTGAATCCCCTGCTTTTTCAAACTCAGGGGAATTTCCCGCAGGAATTCAAGTATTTCCTTATTGCTCTGCAGGTGGGTGTTCATAGCATCATACTTTATGTAGAGGGTTATCACGTCCCCGTCCATGCTAGCTATCCACGATGCGAACTTATCGGCTATCAGGGGATATCCTGGCCATCCTTTATCCGAGAACTTGATTTCCAGGTCCTCACTCAGGTTTATATGCCTGAGAAGTGTGGGAATACCATTGTTGTAAACGTGCATGGGGTCATAACCATTCATGAGATTATGGGAACCTTCCGATATGAGACACTTGAATCCCATCTCTTTGAGAACCTTAATTACCTTCTGCTGAAAAAGAAGTTCAGTGTTCACAAATGTCTTTGGTTCCTGTCCGAAAAGTTCCTTTATCGTAGCAATGTCCATTTCAACCTGTTCCCTGAACTCAGTCAGGTTAGGGAATAGTGAACATACGGAATGATAATATGGGGAAGCTGCAAAAGATACCATTGCAGGATTAAGATTCCTGAAACCATCTATCACTCCAGGTGCCCATTTACATTGTTCAAGGAACACACCTGAGATATCCAGGGTATATTTGCCGCCGTTATCTATGGATTCGGACAATGTATTGTTCAATGTTTCCAGGTTCTCTGCCAGCTTTGTAAAATTATGGAATGCTTTTTCCATATCAAAATATTTTTCGATATGTGTTTCTCCATACCCTTCCCGGGGCCAGTACCAGCGTAAGGGAACTGGGAGGTGTACTTCAAAACAAATACATACAGCTTTCATATTTCATCAGTTCCCCTAATACTCCCCTTCTTTTCATACTCAGTATCGATTCTTTTAGTATTGAGTTCGCTGGCAAACCAGACAGTTCTCTGTGGGAAGGCTATCTCGATTCCGTTCTCTTCAAGTGTCTTTTTGATTATCCAGAGGAGTTTTGTCTTCATATCATACCATTCAGTAGCAGGAGCCCATACTCTGACAATGATATTAACAGCATTATCTCCAAGATTGTCAACAAAAACACTTGGAGAAGGATTCACAAGCGCATATGGCTGGTCGTCAATGAGTCCCTTGATGATCTTTATGGCTTTATCTGCATCATCTTCATAACGGATTCCTACCACATATTCGAACCTTCTGGTAAGATTTGCCACATAGTTTGTGATGCTGGTGGTGAAAACAGTCTCGTTTGGTAATCTGATGTAGAGACCATCATATGTACGGATGATCGTTGAAATTATTTTTATGTCCTCAACGTATCCTAGCTTGTTGTCGATATTTACCTGGTCACCTATTTTAACAGGACGTTCGATCATCAGGAATATTCCTGATATGAAGTTACCCACAATGCTCTGACTGGCAAAACCGAGGACAATACCCACGACACCACCGGCTACAAGCAGACCGGATGTATCAATGTTGAGGAGAGGGAAGATAACTCCGATTATTGCAACGACTATCAGTCCGTAATAGATTGTCTTGAGCAGGATGTTGAGATGCTCTTTATCCATTTTGTCCTTAAGTGAGCGCTGCAGATAGATTGTGATTCCTTTACCTATCAAAATGGCAAAGAAGAGTATTACTATGACCATGATGATCTGCAGGAAAGGGTCTGAAAGAGGGGGTATATAATGTGAGATGATGGTGCTGTTGCTCATATCCCAAACTCCATTATTCCTTTTGTCCCATTTATTATCAGTTTACGTGATGTATAGAGTTCCATGGACCTCTTGAATCTCGAAGTTGTGGGGTATGTACTGAAATCGGTTTCAGCCAGCAACTTATTTATGATCCTCATGGATGCTTTCATACCAAGTCTCTTGTCACCATAGTATATTTTCATTCCATAGGCGTTGAAAACAGCCTGCGTGACTTCCATCATGTGGCTTGAATCATTGATTATTTCAAGCTCAATGTATCCTTCATGCAACAGATCAGTATGTGGCTCCGTGGAGTACACATCACTTACCCAGTGTCTGCAGATAAGCCCGTTATTATGGCTTCCGTAAAGTGTGAACTTAACTCTTGAAAAGGTGAATATATCGATCACTTCATGGTTTCCTGCCTTGTCAGTGATGAATACTCCTATCTCTACAGGGAATGTAAGGTATATCTTCTTCCTGTCACCTGGGCGTATCAAAGCCGGACGCTTGAATTCTACCAGGAGGAATGATGTAAGTTTTCGTGGTAGATTCACCGGCTCGATAGGATTTATGAGGATATTTCCATCATTGTTCAACAGCACAAGCTCAGCCTCCTCTGTTCCCCGGAACGTGCGCTTGTACACAAGGTCGCTTCCTTGCTTTTCAACTGTGATTACAGTATCTTCAAAATATGTTATTTCGGTTGTAAATGGCGGATGGTATATCTCATACATTTTGTATCGGTTTCCGTTTTCCCTTTATGATCAAAGCCAGTTCTTCTTTCGGAAATAGATGTACATTGACAGGAAGATTGCTATATTGATGGTCCATACAGCAGGATATCCCCATTTCCATCCAAGTTCCGGCATATAGGAGAAATTCATTCCATACATTCCGGCAAGGAAGGTAAGTGGTATGAAGATAGTTGCTATAATTGTGAGTATCTTCATTACTTCGTTCATCTTATTGCTTACACTTGAAAGGTAAACGTCCAGTATCCCGGAGAGTATATCCCTATATGTTTCAACAGTTTCTGCCACCTGTATAGTATGGTCATAGACATCTTTAAGGAATACGAAAGTCGTATCTTGGAACAGGGGCGATTCGGTTCTTTCCAATCCGTTGATAACTTCCCTTAGGGGCCACACTGACTTACGCAGGTATATCATTTCTTTTTTCAGGTCGTGGATATTTTGCAGGGTTTCAGGCGATGGGTTCTCTATCAGTTTATTTTCCAGATCCTCGATGATTTCCCCGAACCTTTCGATTATTATAAAATAGTTATCAACTATAGAGTCAAGCAGTGCATATGCAAGATAATCAGCCCCCATTGTCCGTATCCTGCCCTTTGAATTTCTGAGGCGTTCTCTCACGGAATTGAAGGTATCTCCTTCGAGTTCCTGGAAAGACAGGACAAAGTTATGTCCAAGTATTATACTGACCTGTTCGGCTTTAACATCGGTATCATCATCCGGAAACCAGAGCATTTTAAGAACTACATAAATGTAGTTATCATAATCCTCCATCTTCGGTCTCTGGCTTGTGTGGACAATATCTTCCATAACGAGCGGATGAAGACCAAAGTGTTTGCCAAGTTTTTCAATGATGTCAACCTGATGGATGCCATCAATATTGATCCATGAAATTGTGGGATAATCCTTGAAAGGGAAACATTCCTCTACATTTTCAACCACTCTTTCCTTGTAGTTGTCCCTGTCATAGTCTATTATCGTTATCTTTGGCTTCTCAGTTCTTTCCTCACCAACATGAATCAGAGTTCCAGGTGCCATGCCTGCTTTTCTTGAAACCCTATTTACAAATTTCCGGATAATATCACCCCTATATCCCTGATTGTTTCAAATGACTCATATACTGAAGTAAATACAGGCTTATGGGATCATACTCCTATAGACGCCCACGGTCATTTCAGCAATACTATTCCAGTTATATCTGGTACCTATCAGCTTCTTACCTTCTTTTCCAAGCCGGTCATCTGCATAATTGTCAAAAACATATTTTATTCCCCATGCAATTGACTCCGGTCTCTGGTAGACTATAACTCCATCCTTGAAGTTGTCTATAAGCGATATGGCATCGGTTGCAACTATATTCTTACTAGCATCCCATGCTTCGAGCATTATTATGCCGAATGGTTCGTTGCGGCTTGGAACACAGATAAGGTTGCAGGCATTCATCCATTTCTTTTTTACTGATTCATCGACATAACCCAAAAATCTGCAGTTATCCTGAATGTTAAGGTCATGCGCTATACCTTCACATTCGGCTCTCATTTCCCCTTCGCCTATGATGACGAATTTGACATCCCATCTGCTTGCAAGCACCTCAGGGATAGCACGGACAAAGAGGTCAGGTCCTTTCTGGTAATTCATCCTTCCCACAAAAAGAACAACTGGTGCGTATGGATGAATCCCGTACTCTTCCTTGACCTTGCCTGGATCCACTTTCATTTGCATCTTGTTCTCATGTATGCCGTTGGGAACGATAGTTATCTTGTAATCAGGAATCTTGTAAAGGTGCTGTATTTCATTTGTAAGGATTGTGGATGTAGATATTACACATGCAGATTCGTATCCTCCTCTCCATTCACGGTGGCTTATCTCCGTAGCCTCCCACCAGTTCCCATGCTGGTTCCCATTCCTTCCCCACTCGGTACTGTGGTAGGTGATTGCAAAAGGAATACCAAATTCCTCTTTCAGTCTGCACACAAGGTTTACAGGATGCCAGTCATGTACGTGTGTCAGGTCAAAATTACCAAAAGTTCCGGTGGCTTCAATAAAAGCCGTGTGCATAGCATCACACATGCTATCCATCTGCTGTATTATACCTCCGTAAAGGTCATGATATACCCGATGATAATGTACGCCATTGACAATCTCATAGGGAGGCATGTCATTGTTCCGGGTGAATATATGTATCTCATGTCCCATCAACGCCAGAGCTTCTGATAACTCGGTCACATGAGGTGCCAGCCCACCGACTTTAACGGAATGAAGGCTTTCCCATGAAAACATGGCTATTCGCAATTGTTCTTTCATTGGATCACTTCTTTAAGATGTCCTATGGCTTCTCCAGCAGGTGGTGAACAGCTATTTCCGGCGGCATTGAGTTGATATATATATCCGTATTCTTCTCAAAACCAGCTGCAATTGATGTTACAGGAGCTATGCGAATGTTGAAATGGTAACTCAGGTCATGTTCTACCTGGAAGAACATGTAATTGTATGCCAGTTCTGGTATGGTCCGGTCTAAGAGTGAAACTGCTGTTCTGATACAGTCTCCAAGCGACAGGAGCATTTCATCACTGAGGGCTGATATATGATTTACATGCTGTTTTGGAAGTATCCATGTTTCATAAGGGACCCTGGAAAAATATGGTGCTATAAGGATGAAATGATCATTCTCGTAAACCTGTCTTTCTTTTCCCTCTTCTTTTTCAACTATTTTACAGTAGGGACAGCTTTCCAGTTCTTCCATTGCCTTTTTTTCTTTTGTGACGGAGGAAGGCATGATCGGGATAGCTATTAGTTGTGTGTGGGTATGTTCCAGGGAGGCACCTGCTTTTTTGCCCCAGTTCTTGAATAGTGAAACATATTTTATTCCTTCCTGTGACTGGTAGTGCATTACCCTGTCCCTGTATACTTTCATTAGAAGAAGTATCTCTTCATCTGAGAACAGATGTATTCTGCTTTCATGAAGTGGATTCTCAATAATAACTTCATGGAATCCATAGCCTTTTTTGACTTCAAATGAATCATGTTCAACATCAGGAGCATCCGGGGATAATGCAGGGTAAAGATTAGGAATACACCTTACATCCCAGCCTGTGATACGCTGTTCATCAGTATCTTTCAGTATCTCGCCATTCTTGTACACAGCATTTGCAAGTGGTGTCTCATCTTCGTGATCTTTACAAAAAACGCAATTTGCAGATTTGCTTTCCTCTCCGCAGGCTTTTGGAGCAGATGGTCTTTTGCTTCTCCCGGATGCTATTATACAATACTCATCAAGGAAATAGTGTTTGCGTATTTCAGACATTTACTCCATCCTCGTTCCTGTGAGAAGTTCATAGTACGTTTTGATGGGATCTTCCCAGTTCATGTCCCTTGCAAGGAGATTTGCTTCCTGGCAAAGGAGATTGTACTTTACCTTGTCATCCGTGTATGTGTCTATGAAATAATCCATAGCAAGGGCATAATCAGAAATGGACTCCAGATAAGGGAGATTGATGTTGTCGACGACTATTACTCCTCCCATTCCCATGACCAGTCGTTTGAGGGTTTTGAGTGCGTCACTGAAACCACATATCTTACTTACAATGCTGGGTGTGGATTCTTTTCCTGCCTCAAGTCCTGTAAGCAGGAATGGCTCATACTTTGAAGGGAAAACACCTGCAATACACCCTGCCATGAATTCATCAGGTCTGAGGTTAAGTCCGCCGTCATGGTCGGATATCCACTGTGGATATAGTACTGCTGCAACATGCCTGCTTCCATCCGGTATTCTTGAGCATTCAAGACCTCTGGCCTTTATCATCTGCTGGAGGCGTATTTCCTCTCCGACCAGCACCTCTTCAGGGAGATTTATCGGGAAGTTCTCAGGGAGATTTGTTTTTGGGCCGTGTGCAGCAATGATGAAACAGATAACCCGATAGTTCTCATCAAGATGACCGGCATCTATCTCGGTTTTAACCATCCTGTCAAGTATTACAAGTGAATCTAGCAGGTCAGGATACCCCTTATTCTCGATCTCAATGCGTGATATTGAAAAAATAGGTATTATTCTGTCAGATGGTATTAGTTTACTATCAAATACATTGTATATCTTTTCAGACAGGAAATCCTGTATCTTTCTCCGGCATTCTGTTTTTTTACCCCATTCGATCTCATCATCATTGTTGTCTATACCATTGCGGACGATTATCGAATCTATGCCGTAGAACAGCTTAATTTCTTTACGTGTCGAATCTCCGACAGCGGTTACAACATCTGCATAAGAAGAGAGTGACTCAAGTTTTGTGAAATTGAGCGGAACACCACTGTCCCATGAACTATCATTTTCCCGTATCTTCTGAATGGAACGATGTCCTGATGACCTGCCTGGAAGTGTTGCATGATAAGTTGCCACGGTATTGACACTGATTCCCAGTTTTTTAAGACGTGCAAGGGAATAGAAAACACCAAATTCATGACAGTGAAGTGAAACATGGATTGCAGGCATGAGGGATGCTGCAAATTCAGATATTGCTTTGTCCTTATATTCTTCTGAGCTTTTTTCCCGTGCTGTTACGAGCGTTTTTACAAACTCGGAAATAGCATAGGAAAGATTGAGATAATGCGTATATTCCATTCCGTTGCCCATATTCTCATAAGCCATGGAATCCAGGCCGATAAGATCGAATGCCTCTGCTTTTATCATATTGGCAAGGCACATATCCTGTCCTTTGTATTCTCTGCTCACCCTGCAAAAATCATTTGTTTTGAACATGAGGTATATTATGTTCACACCGTTCACATGTTCAATTCCCGGAATGACTTCGATACCCTTTATTTTCAATTCCTCGAGGGTTTCAAAGAGTTCACCGTCCGGTTCTATCTCTTCAAGCCCGCTCATGTCAGTGATACGGTTTAGTCCTTTATTCCAGTCAGAGCCGCTGTGACCATAGTAAGGACCTGCAACGATTATACTGGGCGCAGTCTTTTCATCGATAACCCCTTTACTTATCAGATTGGCCAGGTTCCTGGCTTCGGCATCAATTACATTCCAGATGCCGCCCATTTTATTAGACTTCGGACCAGCTTCCTCACCTGCTATTATTATACATTTGCTTTCCAGCATCCTTCCCTTCTCCCTTAAATATCTTCTTTTCTAAATAGAGTCAATTATATATGAAAATATCCGCCAAGAGTTATTGATATTCTAATGATGAAAAATGGTTCGTAATAATCTTTTTAACTTGTAAGCCGAGAAATCTCCTTCCGTAAGGTGGAAGATGAAAGGCGTACTATCTACAAAGTGACATTTAGATGTTCTTATGATTTTATAAAAA
>OBLN01000195.1_pt1 | contig 22559 bp, 17 predicted proteins | sample 1519301 | NCBI WGS metagenome assembly OBLN01 (sample SAMEA2452533, study PRJEB22499) | sediment metagenome | reverse complement strand
TTAATAATATCCTATATGACTTAATAATATCCTGTATGACTTTAATATCCAGTAAGACTCAATTATATTCAATAAGACTCAATAATATCCAGTAAGATTCAATAAGTTCAGGAGATTTTTAAATTCAATTTTTTTAATTACTTTTTTAATTTATACTACTTTTATTTCATATTTTTTAATTCATAATTTTTAAAATTCATATTATTCTATTTGAACAGCCCCCGGGAAAAGTTTATTTAAAAGCTTTTTTATATATTGCTTGGAAAGTCAGCTTTCAAATACACTTATTGATCAGGGTATTTGCGTCTTATTGGGGTATGCATCTGTTAATTCGTTTATTCCGGGTAGTTATTTTCAAAAATTTCGTTACTTCAAAACAATCTATATATTAATGTAGAGTGGGTTATACTTACATTGAATTATTTTACAACACCTAAAGGAGATGACAGGATTAAGTCGATAATTCTTGCAGGTGGCTCAGGGACTAGACTCTGGCCTCTTAGCCGGGAAATGTATCCCAAACAGTTTTTAAAATTTGGGGAGACATCACTTTTTCAGGAGACTATTCTCCGATGTCTTGAGGTTTCGGATATTTCTGAGATTTTTGTCGTAACTAATGAAGCCCAGAAATTTTTCGTGATTGGACAGATCAAAGAGTTGGGATCCTCAATTCCTCCTGAAAATGTTCTGATCGAGCCTGAAGGCAAGAACACACTTCCTGCGATTTTCTTTGGAATGAAAGAAATTGAAAAGAAATTCGGGAATTCAGTTGTAGGGATATTTTCTTCTGATCATGTACTTGACAGGGCTGCAATGGCAACTATTTCTTCAGCTGAAAAACTGGCTTCGGATTATCTGGTTACTTTTGGGGTTGTCCCTACATTCCCGCATACGGGATACGGTTATATTAAAGCCGCAGAAGCCTGTGAGCCCGGCTATAGGGTTTCGGAATTCAGAGAAAAACCAGATTTTGAAACAGCACAAAAATATATCGAAGAAGGTTGCCTCTGGAACAGCGGAATATTCCTTTTTGAGACGCGTCTTTTTTTTGAAGAAGTCAAAAAATATGTGCCTTCTATATCTGCCTGTTTTGAAAAAGGAGGAAGCATTGATGAGATTTATGCCTGTGTGGATAAAATCTCCATTGACTATGGCATAATGGAGAAATCAGACAAAGTTGCGGTTGTAAAGCTGAACCAGAAATGGAGTGACCTTGGGAATTTTGCCGCAATTTATGATGAGCTCGAAAAAGATTCTGTAGGAAACGTGATTCATGAATGCGATCCTATGCTGCTTAACTCCGATGGAAACCTTGTGTATTCTAAGTGCGGCAAAATCGATTCTCTGATCGATGTTAAGGACATGGTAATTGTCGATACGAGTGATGCCCTGTTGATATGCCCAAAGTCCAGCAGTCAGAAAGTAAAGGATATAGTCTCGGATCTTAAGGTCAGGAAAGACGAAAGGGCATTTGTCGGGCAAACTGTCTACAGACCCTGGGGCTCATATACGTTGCTTGATGCATCTCCTGGACATAAAATAAAAAATATTACCGTACTTTCGGATCACAAATTGAGCCTTCAGTTGCATTATCACAGGAGCGAACACTGGGTTGTTGTGAAGGGCATGGCGTGTGTGGAGGTAGATGGGAAGCAGTTCTTCCTGAGACCTGGGGAAAGCACATTTATCAGAGCCGGACAAAAGCACAGGCTATCTAATCCCGGAAAAGTCCCTCTTGAGATTATTGAGGTACAGTTAGGGGAGCTCGTGGATGAAGGCGATATTGTCAGGTTTGATGACGTGTACGGGAGGAGTTGAGAAAAAGGCATGAAGGTGATAGATACTGAGATAAACGATCTCTTTATACTCGAACCAGATGTTTTTGGGGACGATAGGGGTTACTTCTTTGAGAGTTACAATAAAATGAAGCTGGACTCTCTTACTGGAAGTGCATATACTTTTGTTCAGGATAATGAGTCCAGTTCCTCCTATGGAGTGATTCGCGGGCTGCATTATCAGCTTGCACCTTTCAGTCAGGCAAAACTCGTAAGGGTTTTACAGGGGAAAGTGTATGATGTTGCTGTAGATCTCAGGAAGAACTCTTCCACTTTCGGGAACTGGGTTGGAGTTGAATTATCAGGTGAGAATAGGAGACAGTTTCTTATTCCAAAAGGTTTTGCCCACGGTTTTTCCGTACTGAGCGAGACCGCAGTCTTTGCATATAAATGTGATGAATATTATCATCCTGAAGCCGAAGCAGGAATCGTTTATAACGACCCTTTGTTAAATATCGACTGGAAAATAATGGATGAATATATAAAAGTCTCTCCTAAAGACGGACTGCTTCCCAAATTTGAAGAAGCCAAGATGAACTTTTAATGCACAATTTTTATGTTTTAAAACAGTCTGTATATTATTGTAATGTATTATTTGCAGAGGTGACCTGAACGAAACTGCTGGTAACAGGGGGCTGCGGGTTTATAGGCAGCAATTTCATCCGTTATATGCTGAAAAAATATCCGCATTATCGGATTATAAATCTTGACAAACTGACATATGCCGGGAATCCAGCTAGCCTCAGAGATATTGAGAATAATTCGAATTATTCTTTTGTTAAAGGAGATATCTGTGATCCTGTCATTGTAAATGAAGTAATGAAAAAAGTGGACCAAGTGGTTCATTTTGCAGCCGAAAGCCATGTTGACCGTTCAATTGAAGATGGATCGGTTTTTGTGAGGACAAACTTACTTGGTACAAACACTCTTCTCCAGAGTGCGCTTGCAAGCGATATCAAAAAATTTATCCACGTTTCAACTGATGAGGTATACGGCAGTATAAAAGAAGGATCTTTTACTGAAAAAGATAATCTTAATCCTTCAAGCCCTTATTCCTCAAGCAAAGCAGGTTCGGATCTCCTTGCAATGTCCTACCATACGACCTACGGACTGCCTGTATGCATTACGAGATGTACAAACAACTTTGGTCCTTACCAGTATCCTGAAAAACTGATTCCTTTTTTCATCAGCAGGTTAATGGACGGAAAGAAAGTTCCAGTGTACGGTACAGGCCTGAACATCCGGGACTGGATCTACGTTGAAGACCACTGTTCTGCAGTAGATTTTGTCCTTCACAATGGAAGGAGCGGAGAAATCTATAATATCGATGGTGGAAATGAACTTACAAATCTGGATATTACTCATCGGCTCCTGAAAATGCTTGGTAAAGACGAATCTTCAATCGAGTACGTTGAGGATCGAAAAGGTCACGATTTTCGTTACTCACTTGACGGCAGTAAGCTGGAGAAAATGGGCTGGAAACCCCAATATAATTTTGATACTGCCCTTGAGCAGACAGTCAGATGGTATGTTGAAAATCGATGGTGGTGGGAACCATTAAAACACTGATTATAGGTTCTAACGGAATGCTCGGGTCTGATCTATGCAAAGCTTTTCCCGATGCTGTCAAACTAACCCACAGAGAAATTGATATCACAGATCAAAAACAGGTCCTGGAATCTATTCATGAAATAAAACCTGGTATCGTAATAAATGCGGCTGCTTATACCGATGTCGACGGTTGTGAGGATAACAGGGAACTTGCATTTCAGGTTAACGGACACGGACCCGGGAATATTGCCGAAGCATGCAATAAGATAGGGGCAGTACTCGTACATTTCAGTACCGATTATGTATTTGATGGCTGTAAAAAAGAATATGTCGAAACTGACATTCCGAACCCTCTTAATGTATACGGTCAGTCAAAGCTTCTCGGAGAACAGAAAATTGTAGAAAATATGGATAATTACAGGATAATCAGAATTTCCTGGCTTTTTGGCATCCATGGGCGAAATTTTGTAGAGACAATGCTCAAACTATCTTCTCAAATGGATAAAGTTAAGGTAGTAAACGACCAGTTCGGGAAGCCCACCTACACGGTAGATCTGGCAAACAGGGTTATGAATATTATTGAATTTGATCCCGGAATTTACCATTTAACAAATGAAGGCGTATGTTCCTGGTATGAGTTTGCATCTGCTATTATAGATAATGTCGTCCCGTGTACAAGTGAAGAATTTCCAAGGAAAGCAAAACGTCCAAAATACTCCATCCTTGTGAATACTAAAACCGAACCCCTGAGGCACTGGAAAGCAGCACTCAATGATTATATGAAGGAGAGAAATCCATGAAAGGCATAATACTTGCAGGCGGCACGGGCAGCAGGCTCTATCCTCTTACTAAAGTTACAAATAAACATCTTTTACCAGTTTATGATAAACCGATGATATTTTATCCTATTCAGACTCTTATCGACGCAGGAATTAAAGAGATAATGATCGTATCAGGGAGAGGTCATGCCGGGCATTTTCTTGAGCTTCTGGGGTCAGGGGCGGATCTCGGAGTTAAGTTCACATATGAAATTCAGGAGGAAGCCGGAGGAATTGCACAGGCATTGGGCCTTGCGGAGAATTTTGCTGATGAGGATGATGTGGTTGTAATCCTTGGAGACAATATTTTCCAGGACAGTATTAGAGGGGATGTATCAAACTTTAAAGGCGGTGCCAAAATCTTTTTAAAGGAAGTTTCGGATGCCTGCAGGTTTGGAGTTGCAGAACTGGAAGGTAATAAGGTAATTGGGATTGAAGAAAAACCTCGGGAGCCTAAAAGTAATTTTGCAGTCACAGGACTCTATATTTATAGCAATAATGTATTTAAGGTTATTAAAACTCTGAAGCCTTCTGCACGAGGAGAACTTGAGATCACTGATGTGAATAATTATTTTGTTAATGACAGAACTATGGAATACCGAATTCTGGATGGTTTCTGGAGTGATGCAGGCACCTTTGAAAGTTTATTGAGAGCGGGATTACTTATTCAGAAAAATAGTAAAAATAAAAATCTGGAGTAAAACCTATTGACTACAGTGAAAAAAATAGCTAAAAACAGTTTATTCTTACTTTTAGGTCAGGTAACAAGCATAGTTTTTGGCTTTTTTTACTTTGTTTATATGGCAAGGTATCTTGGTGCTGCGGATTTAGGAGTATTGAGTTTTGCAATTTCTTTTGCCTCAATTCTCGGACTTATAGGTGACCTTGGATTAACTTCACTAATGATAAGAGAGGTATCACGCAATTTGCTCCAGGCGCCCAAATACCTTGGAAGTGTTCTTTTAATAAAGATCCTGTTATCTATAGTTAATTTTGGAGTTGCGGTAATTGCAATAAATATCCTTGATTATTCCGAACCAACAATACAAATAATATATATAATTACCCTGTATAATATTGCAACAAATTTTACTTATGTATTTTACTCTGTTTTTCAGGCGTTTGAGAGATTTGAGTTTCAATCTCTGGGGCTAATTCTGAATAGTACGCTAATGCTAATTAGTATTTTTTTCGCGGTCGAACAGAAACTTGATTTAATTTACTTTTCATTCATCTACCTCATTGTTAACACAATTATTCTTGGATACAGTCTCCTGGTTTGTCTAAGGAAATTCACAATCCCGGTTTTTAAAATCGATTATGCTTTTTGGAAGCAAATCATTTCGGAGTCAGCTCCATTCTGGTTGAACACGGTTTTTGTCCTAATTTATTTTAAAATAGATATGGTAATGCTCTCGGTAATGGATGGGGACAGTGTAGTTGGGTGGTACGCAGCATCCTACAGGTTGATAGATGCTCTTGCATTACTGCCTGCTGTTCTTATGAGCACTCTGTATCCGGTATTCTCCAAATTTTATGTTAATTCCAGAGAATCCCTGGAATTTGCTTTTAAAAAATCATTTAAGTTTTTGACAATAGTCTCAATTCCAATTGGGATAGGTACTACGATTCTGGCAGAAAGAATTATTATACTTATATACGGTGTACAATATTCTCCTTCAGTCATTTCTTTGCAAATCTTAATCTGGGCAAGCGTACTGAGTTTTATCAACTATACACCTGCAACTTATCTCAATTCAATAGATCGACAAAGAACCCTTATGACGTTTACTTTTGTAGGTGCAGTTCTTAATCTAGTCCTGAACTTTATTTTGATTTCTCGGTTCAGTTATATAGGAGCAGCTATTGCAACTGTATTTACAGAGCTGGTTGTTAGTTTGCTAATGATTTCCAATCTAGGCAAAATACAAAACTTATCCTGTTTGTTGAGGGATTCCATTCTTAAATCTTTAATAGCGGGGTCCATCATGGGAGCATTTCTGTTGATTTTCCAGAATTGCACATTGATACTGCTGATTTTGTTTGCAGCAATTCTATACTTTATTGTTTTGTATTATGTAAATAGTTTCGAAAAAGAAGATATTAGTTTATTTAATCAGGTCCTAGGGAGATAAAATACTGTCCTGAAGTTATTCTTTATTTTTACGGATACAGGAAAAAGCTATAAATTACTCTAAAGCGGCTGATAACCTGTGAGGTTAATAACTTGTGAGGTTAATAACTTGTGAGGTTAATAACTTGTGAGAATTTGATAGATGATTGTGTTTTATAAATATTTCATAGTCATATAAATGTTTTAAAAATTATTTTTAGTGAACTAATGTTCTTGAAAATGAGGGAAACTGAATATTATAGATATTATCAAAATATTCTTTGATAACCTCAAAAAGAGTAGATGCTCAACGTAAAACCCAATTTTGTAACGCGATTTTTTAATGTGTGGTTGAAAGAATGATCTCAGTTGTTTGTGTTTATAATAATGAAAAAATATTTAATAGCTATCTACTCAAAAGTCTGAAGAATCAATCTGTAGAATTTGAACTTATTGGGATTGATAATACTTCAAATGAATTCAAATCTGCGGCTGCAGCCCTTAATTATGGTGGACGAAAAGCCAAAAACAAATATATAATGTTTGCCCACCAGGATGTAAGCTTTCTTCCAAACTCTTGGCTTGAAGATACAGAGAAACTTTTGGATTCTATCGGCAGTTTTGGAATTGCCGGAGTTGTTGGTATGAGTGAGATCGGTGGTTCTAATCCTAAAAGAGGAAGAAATGTTATAAAACATGGAGAACCTCCAGAAATATGGTCATGGGGAAATAAGATACAAAAACCAGAATCTGCACAAACACTTGATGAGTGTCTGGTAATAGTTCCAAAATCTAATTTTGATATTCTTAAATTTGACGAAAAGACTTGTGATGGCTGGCATTTGTATGCAGTTGATTATTGTCTTAGTGTTAAAGAAAGAGGATTTGGAGTTTATGTACTTCCAACGGAAATTTATCACTTATCCAAAGGAACATCTAACAAAAAAAATTTTAAATTTATGAATGGTCCACTTCCCGATGATTATTATGTAATTCTTGAGAAAGTTCTTAAGAAACATGCTGATACTTATAAGGTGATTTATACAACATGTGGGGAATGGAACACGGCATATCCGGTAATTCTTCAAAGATGCAGTATTTTGACAAAAGCATTTACACATTTATGCAATGTGCTGAAATAACTACATAAATAAATAAATCAAAAATCAAATAATGCCGGAGAATGAATAACAAATGCATCAGGCATTGAGTTTATTAATTCCGTTTCAATGACTTTTAAAAAAGCCCTTACTCGAGTAAAGCTATATATTGAGCCTTCTTGATAATGAATTGTTTGTTTACCTATTTTAGCTAAAATATCGGTATCCAATGTGTCTGAGATGTTAAAAATTTAAATATTAAAATATTTATTGTTTGAAAAAATAAGCTATAGTTTTCATGTTCTGGAGTCTTAACGTGCCAGAGATTATGAGTACCATTCTGTTCAATTCGAGGAAATGAACTAAAATGAATACAGCATCGAGAATCTTTAAAAATACCAGTGTGTTGGCTTTTGGACAGATTATCAGTTACGTGCTGGGATTCTTTTATATTGTATATATAGTCAGGTACCTGGGCGCAGAAGGTTTTGGAATATTATCTTTTGCCCTGGCATTAAGCGCAATTGTAAGAATTTTTGCTGATTTTGGTCTCGATTCTTTAGCTGTAAGGGAGATTTCAAGGAATCAGTCATTAGGCAGAAAATATCTTGGAAATATTATTGCAATGAAGATTTTTCTTGCTGCAGTTTGTATTTTATTCATAGTTCTTGTAATTGATTTCTTTAATTATCCTCTGGTAAAGGATAGGGTAATATTTTTTATCTTTTTATCGGTAATTATCGGTTCTTTTAATGGTACGTTTAATTCCCTGTTTCTAGCTCATGAAAAAATGGAATATCAGTCTATCGGCACGATTTTAAACAGCGCTTTGATGCTTATAGTTGCTTTTTTAGTCGTGAGTAACGGATACAACATTGTAACTCTGGCTATCCTTACTTGTGGAGTGAGTATTTTTAATTTATTGTATTCTTTTACTATCTGCATATGGAAGTTCGTAGTCCCTGCTTTAGAAATAGATGTGAAACTAATTCGTTCACTTATAACAAATGCGTGGCCGTTCTTTTTGTCTGCAGTCGTAGATATTATTGCTTTTAAGATCGATATCGTTATGCTATCCTCAATGAAAGGCGATTTAGCCGTAGGTTATTATTCTGCGGCATATAAGTTTCTTGAGGTTTTAATGTTCGTACCTGCAGCCTTTGTAGGTTCCTTATTTCCGGTATTTTCGAAATATTACTTTTCTTCAATAGATTCTATGAAATTACTATACCAGAAATCTTTTAAGTATCTGTCAATTGTTGGACTGCCACTTGCAATAGGAACTACTCTCCTGGCCGAAAATATCATTTTTTTTGTATACCGTGAAGGGTTCTCAGAATCCGTACTCGCGCTTAAAATCCTTATCTGGACAGTGCCTCTTATCTTTTTAACTTATATGTTCGGAACCGTCATAGCTTCAATGAATAAACAGGTAGTTGCTTTAAAAATCAACGTTTTATGCATGCTATTGAATATAGGGCTAAACTTTGTCCTTATACCCGATTACAATTTTATAGGTGCTTCAATAGCAACAGTAGTAACTTATGTGCTGTCATTTATTCTATGCCTCTATTTCATTTCCATGCATCTGTGCAGAATCCAGCTTCAGGACTTCATATCAAAAACAGTCATTGCAAACCTGGTTATGGGGTTATTTATCCTGAGCTTCATTAATTTGAATTTACTTCTACTGGTTCCTCTCTCTATAATTTTGTATTTCGGAGTATTATTCCTGCTTGGGGTTATAAATAAAACGGATTATGAAATGTTGACCGATTGAGGTTAAGATATTTATAAAAGAAGAGAAATTTATATTGGGGGATTATTCTGGATTCTGCTTTCAATTGTTAAGAATTCCGAATTTGCTTTAGCAGCCAGATGCTCAATTAATTATTCAATTAACTATTCCGAAAATGGGGTCTTTCGGAAGCAGTTTCTAAATATTCAAATTTGTTTGGGGGGATAGCATGCATGGTCGAGAGCCAAAGGTAAGCGTGGTAATTCCGACATATAACAGGGCGCATTCCATATCCATGGCAATACGGAGTGTTCTGGATCAGACTTACCAGGATTTTGAGGTCATTATTGTTGATGATGGCTCAATAGACAATACCGAGGAAATTGTAAAAAGTTTCGAGGATGAGAGAATAGAATATATCCGGCATACTAAAAATAGAGGGGCTTCAGCAGCAAGAAATACCGGAATCAAAGTGGCTAAAGGGGAGTATATTGCATTTCAGGATAGCGATGATGAGTGGGTTCCGGATAAACTTGAACTGCAGGTAAAAGCTTTCGATAATGCCTCTTCTGAAGTCGGAATCGTTTATTCCGGTTTTTACAGGATAGAAGCAGATAAAAAGATATACATCCCGGGAAACCATGTTGTTCAAAAAGACGGGAACATACACAGTGAGCTACTTAAGGGAAATTTTGTCGGAACGCCGGCGGTTCTTATAAAAAAAGAATGTTTTAAAAATAATAGATATTTTAATGAAGCACTTCCTGCTCTGGAAGATTGGGAATTATGGATTGAGCTTTCAAAGTATTTCGAGTTCAAATATATAGATAAACCTTTATTATATTCGTATTCTATGCCCAATAGCGTTAACCTCAACCAGAAAAACTTGCTCAAAGCACGCGAAATTATTTTAGCAAACCACCTTAATGACTTCAATAAAAATAAGGAACTTTTATCAGATCATTACTTTTCAATTGCAATTGAATTAATTTCGAATTATGATTTTAGAACTGGAAGAGATTATTTGATAAAGGCAGCAAGAGCGAATTATTTTAACACCAATGCAATATTGCGTCTGTTAATACTGCTTTTTGGTCAAAGGACATATCTCAGACTCAAATACCTCTCTCAAAAAGTGCCATACCTGCATCAAAAAATGCCGCATAAAACCTGAGAATCTCGAAATTCATTATCATTTTATGGAGTTATTGGGCGGGACCGCTGAATTGTCAGGATTTAATCTAATTTTTGATTACCAGGAGAACGATTAAGGCAGACGGTTAATATATATAAATCTGTTTATATATAAATTAATTATTTATAGAGATAAACATATAACTTAATTTTTCTGCAAACTTATATAATTTAACTATCTTTCAAACTATGATTCTATATTTATTAAGTAATTGGCAACTACCGACAGGTTAATATGTTTTTATGCAGAAACTTTCTATTCGTACTTATTTATATATGGGTATTAATTCACGGGGACCTAAAGCGTTTGAAAATCTCTATAGCTCTCTGCACTTACAATGGTGCTCGATTTTTACAGGAACAACTCGAAAGCATAGCCGTTCAGACACGACCTCCGGATGAAATGGTTATTTGTGATGACCAATCAAAAGACAGCACAGTAGAGATCTTAAGAAATTTCGCATCTAAAGTACCTTTTCCTGTACGGATATTTCTTAATGAAAAAAACTTGGGTTCTACCAGAAACTTTGAGAAAGCTATCAAATTGTGCACGGGCGATATTATTTTCCTGTCTGACCAGGACGACATCTGGCTCCCTGATAAACTGGAACAGATAGAGGAGATATTTTCCAATTCACCCTCTACAGGGGCCGTTTTTACGGATGCGGTGCTAGTAGATGAAAATTTAAAGCCTCTCGAATATAGCCTCTGGCAGTCTATCGGATTCACTGAGAGAGAAAAGAATCTCCTTTCTGATGGTAAATCCATTGAAGTGCTGCTGAAACACAACGTTGTAACCGGTTCAACAATGGCTTTTCGCTCGAAATTTAAGAATCTGTTTTTACCAATCCCTGAAATATGGATTCATGATGGGTGGATTGCATTATTAATCGCCTTTACTTCAGACATAGTGGCTGTTTCAGACCCTCTTATTAAATACCGTCAGCACAATATGCAACAGATAGGGGCAGGAAATGAGCCTTTTAGTTTCTACGATAAAATTCATAGAAAATTAGACCAATTAAGGAATCTAAAATCCAGTTTTTACAATTTCCACTCTGAATGCGCCAGGTACTCACTGGCTTATGAACATCTGGTTAATTCCAGGCTTACCTGTGTAAAGGTAGATAAAATTCCGCTTCTTAAGGCTCGAGTCACTCATTTTTGTATACGCGCTAATCTACCTGTCAGCAGGAAAAAGAGAATTCCTCTTGTTATAAAGGAATTATTGAATATGAATTATTCTCGTTATTCTAATGGCATTTTCAGCTTTGGTGGGGATCTACTCCGTAATAATCTTTTGAATAAATGAGTAGATATATAAACGCTAAAATACAAATATCCGGAGAAATATGACTTCTAAAGTTGCCATTATAATCCTCAACTGGAATGGTTGGGAAGATACCATAGAATGTTTGGAATCCGTTTACAGGATCATATCTCCTTCGTACGATGTTATTGTGGTCGACAACGGCTCTGGTGACGATTCCATACAAAAAATAAAAGAATATGCTGAAGGAAAAATTAGAGTCAACTCTAAATTCTTTGATTTCTGTCAGGAAAATAAACCAATTTATGTGATAGAGTATTCGAAAAATGAGCTGGAAATGTCAGATGAACCGGAACTATTAAGCTCAAGAGAAACTATTCCAGATATTATTCCAGATATTATTCCTTATACTATTCCTGATACTATTCCTTATACTATTCCTGATACTATTCCTTATACTATTCCAAATACAATTCCAAATACAATTTCAAATGCCATTCCAAGCACCATTCAAGGAAAAAATCTAATTCTTATTAAAAATGACAATAATTACGGTTTTGCTGAAGGAAATAATATCGGTATAAGGTTTGCCCTGCAAAAACTGAATCCTGATTATATCCTTTTACTTAATAATGATGCAGTTGTAGATCCTAATTTTTTAAATGAGCTTATAATCGTAGCTGAAAATGATCCCCACATAGGGATTTTAGGGCCAACAGTATATGAATACAGAAACCCCGATGAAATTCAATCGGCTGGGGCAAAAATCTACTGGAATAGAGGTGAGGCAGTTAACCTGACAACAAGTAAAAGAAAACGTTCTGATGAACCTGACGATGTTGACAGTGTAATAGGTTGCGCCCTGCTTGCAAAAAGTGAATTATTTCATAAGATTGGATATTTGAATAAGGATTACTTTGCATATCTTGAAGAGACCGAGTGGTCCGTGCGTGCCCATAAAAAGGGATATAGAATAGTTCATGTGCCGAAGGGGAAAATCTGGCATAAAGGCGGAGCTACAAGCAATAAAATAACCGGATTTACCCTCTACCATCATACAAGAAATCGGTTCTGGTTTATGAGAATGCACGCTTCAAAAAAGCAGTATTTGTCTTGTTTGATTCATTTCTTTGGATTTAGGCTCTGGATGGTTAGTGGCGGTATTTTGTACCGACAAAAAGGCAAGGATATTTTACCGTCTTTTATCTCATTCTTTAAAGGAATTCGAGACGGGGTTCTGCCCTGAGATTATCTGATATTAGTTCTTCACAGGCGTTGGTTCTTCCTTGAAATTAAGCTTTCCGTAACATTTATTTTTTTAAAAAACAGTCCAGGGTAAACATTTTTCTTTATGAGTTTTTTCTGGTTATTTTCTTTGACCATATTCGCAGATTGACAGTGTTTTTCACCGAAACCTTATTACTCAAAATCATACCGAAACTTCATTAATAAAACTATTGGGTTTTTACATATTCATGAGAATTTAAAGCTAATTGTTCTCAGATAAGGTTAATTGGTTTTTCCGTGTAGATTTTATTACTAGACTGGTTTCTCGAATTTATTACTTTACAAAAAAGTAAACATAGTATTAAATATTATACAGTTTATTGTCATTCGTAAAAAAGGTTTGAAAAGTAGATGTTGAAAAGTAAGTATTATTTTCCACGAGGAAATCGAAGAATTATCTAATGTATATATGTTAAAAGTACAGTTTATTATACTAATTACAGCGGATTCAGTGTTTTATTATTTATTGGTGACAGAACGATGAGAATTGCTTTTCTTGCGACCAGATTGACGAAATATGATGCTATAAGTAATTACAGCGTGGATATGTTAAAAAAGCTTTCAGATAGACATCACGTTGATCTTTATTCCTTTGTAACGCAGACTGAAATTCCGGACAAAGTGAACCAGTATAACTACACTGATATTAAAGATCATAATCTAAAATCCGTTATCTTCTCATTTACAAAAGTAGATTTCCTAACTAAAAAATTCTCAGAGTATGATTTACTTATATTATGCAGTCCTGACCTGCCAATCTTGCTCAGCGCTCACTCAGCCAGACGTTTTAACCCGAATCTGAAAATAATCTGGGATTTTCATGGTATTACCCCCTTAAAGTACCTTTACTTTAAGGACAAAATATTGAATTTTTTCAGGCGCCCCGGATTCATTCAGTCAATGAAACAAAGTGATATTGTCCTGGTCCGCAGCAAATATATCAAAAGAGAGCTCGAACCGTATGTTAATCCCGAAACAATAAAGGTTATCTCTTTTGGAATTAATCTCGATCCTTTTAAAAATGTAGATCCCGAAGAAATAAAACTAAAGCTTAATTTGAACAATCACCTGGTTTTATTATATGTTGGAAGGCTGGTGCCGCATAAATGTGTTGATGTCCTGATTAAAGCCGTACATAAACTCGATGAAGATTTTATACTGGTTATTGTCGGGGGCGGCATAGAAAGAGATAGGCTGGAGAAGCTGGCATCCTCATTGAATGTCTCGAACAGAGTCATTTTTGCAGGAAAAGTAACAGATGCGGATTTACCAAAATATTATGCTTCTTCGGATGCATTTGTTACGGCAAGTTTACACGAAGGTTTTTGCGTTCCAATCATAGAATCCTTTGCAAGCGGCAAGCCGGCTGTTGTCCCTGATAGGACAGCTATGCCAGAAGTAGTTGCAGACGGCGGGCTGGTTTATGACGGATCAGTAGAGGATCTTTTGCTTAAATTGAGAAGTCTGAAAGACCCGGAAGTTCTCAAAACAATAAACAAAAGAGTAAATCAAATTATTAACAGCTATGATGTCAAAAAAGTATCGGAAGAATATCTAATAACAATAGAAAAAGTTATGGGTGGATCTTATGACTGATTTACCTGCAATATCTTTTGTTGTTTTGACTTTAAATAATAATAAAACGATTAAAAATTGTATTGAATCGATTGTTTCGCAAAACTATCCCGTTTTTGAAACTCTTGTTATTGACGGGGGATCAACTGACGGAACAAAAGAAATTGTTGAGCAGTACAGAGATTTTAACGTAAAGCTATACGAATTTGCCGGGCATGGAATAGGCAAATCAAGGCAGATCGGAGTAGAGTTTTCAAAAGGAGAAATCTGCGCATTTATAGATTCCGACTGTGAGCTTCCGGATCATCTCTGGACAAGGAAAATGGTCGAACCTTTTCTGGAATCTAAAAATGTAGCCGGCACTTGGGCTCTCGGTGCATATAAGAGAAATTATCCCAGTATAGCCCGTTATTCCATATTACAGCACCCTTACCGACGAAAAAAAATCTCTAAATTTATTGGCGACGAGAACTACCTGGCTATAGGGACAGGCCACACTCTTCTCAAAAGAAACGCTATCCTGGATGCTGGCGGATTTCCTGATCTAAAAGCGAAAGAAGATGTTTACCTTACTTACAGAATTGTAAAAGCCGGGTATACTCTTGTCCATGTTGAGAATTGCGATGTATATCACCTTCATGCAACCACTTTTAGAGTCTACATGAAAAAATATGAGAGGGATATAAACGCAGGCCTGACCGAGAAAGAAGAAAATGATAAAGGGAGCGGCAGTGCTATTTCATTTATCATTTCAAACTCAATCATATGTCCTACAGGATTAGCTCTCTATGGTGTCATAAAAGATAGGGATCTAGCCTGGCTCTGGCACCCTTTCGTGTGCTCTGCGAAACTTGCCATTGCCGCCAGATCTTTTTTGAAATTTGAACTTATAAATAGTAAAAAAAGTCCCCTGCGTCACTGATTACTATGTTATCCGTAATCCTTTTGAACTATAATCAACCCGACATGACGATTGATTGCATAGAATCCCTTCTAAAAAATAAAACTCATTATAAGGATTTCGAAATTATTGTTATTGATAATGGTTCTAAGGATGATTCCGTTGTAAAGCTTGCTGATGTTGCAAATGAACATAATCTCTGCTTTATAAATAATAACGAAAATCTCGGTTTTGCTGAAGGAAATAATGCGGGAATAAGGGTTGCCAGGGGAGAATGGATATTATTATTGAATAATGATACTGTATTTAATGATAATTTTATCTTGAAAATGGCCGAAGCTGCAATGGATAATCCCTACTCGGCAGCTATTGGACCTAAAATTTATTACTATGATGTTCCTTCTAAAGTCTGGTATAGAGGGGGAAAAATCACAAAATACTATAATTTTGCAGACGATCCCTCAAATGAAAATGGGCATTATAAGCAGGTTGAATGGATAACAGGCTGCGCTCTTATGATTAACAGAAAAGCCCTTGAGAAAGTAGGGCTTCTGGATAAAGATTTTTTTATGTATAACGAAGATGTTGATTGGTCTATAAGAGCCAGAGGAGCCGGATTTAATCTTATATACACTCCTTATGCAGAAATCTGGCATATCGGTTCTAAGACTACATCCGAGAACTTCAAAAAATCATTTCAGATTTATTATGGATATCGAAATAAATTATTTATAATACATAAAAACACCAGTAGTCTTGAATATATAAACCTTATATTTGTTACTCTCTCCGGGATCTTTTTCAGGATTATAGAATCAATTGCAAAAGGAAACTTCGACTCTGCCAGAGGATACTGGTTTGCAATGGTCGACGGACTAAGGTATAAACCCAGAAAACGATTTCTACGGTAAATAACGGGGAGTAAGAGATTAAGTTTTAATAATTATCGCAATTTTGTTATCTGGGATTTACCAGCAGGATGAAAGAACCAAGTATATCTGCATACGGATTTATAATGTACAGGCTTATATTCTAAAAATTTATAAACCTCACTCTAATTTGTATGCAGTTCAGATTTATTTGTGCAACATCCAGGCTCAATTATTGTAAACAACTTCAATTATCGTAAATATTTCAATTATTGTAAACATTTTCAATTATTGTAAACATTTTCAATTTGTTTTGTTATGCAGTCCCAATCAAAAATAGTAAGATTATCCATAATAAATTTGTTTTCTTGTTTCATATCTTTTATTTGATTTATTAATTTTATCAGCTCTTCTTTTTTAATTGGATTTTCCGCACCGAGACACCGTGTTCCGTCGATGAACTCCTCAAGCGCGCTCCCCTTTGCAACCACACTGGGAGTTCCTGCAGCCAGTGCTTCGGCAACCGTAATCCCATATGCCTCATGAGAAGAAAGCATCAAAAATATGTCTGCATCTGCATAGCATTCTAGAAGTTCTTTCCTCGAAAGGTCTTTTAACCAATCAATTTTTTTCTCCACTCCCAGGTCTTTTGCCATACTGTGGAGCTCTGCTTCATATGGCCCTTTCCCTACAACCTTAAACCTGAACTCTTTAAGCTCAGGAAGGCTCTGGATAATATATTGCACTCCTTTATACTCTTCCAGGCGGCCCACATAGAGAAGGACCTTCTCTTTTTCGGACTTTTTTTCGAGTTTCCCTTTCTGAGTCTTTCCTTTCCCAGTATATTCTTCGTCAATTGTTTTTTTCCCGGTTATTATTTTCTCAGTTTTCCATTGGATGCTGTCCTTTTTCTTCCGGGCTCTCAAGTATTCAAATTCTGCAAGATTTATTCCGTTTGGGATTTTCACAGTTTTCCCCGAAACTCTGAAATCAGCCTCGATAAGCTTTTTTTCGTATTCTGATACACATATTACGGAATCTGCCCTGGCAAAGATCGTTTTTCCAAATAGTCTATACGGTTTATGCAGCAGGTCCCTAAATGCAGTGTGTCCGCTCCGGTGGTAATGCGGTGTAAACACAAATCTCCTTCCATATTTCCCAAAGGCTGCAAATAAAGCCGGAAGCGCGTGATAGCTGTGTGCATGAATCACATCAAAATTATGTTTTCTAAGGTAAAAGTAGATCTGAGGGGAAATGAAGTATGCGTTTCCGGTCCGTTGTTATAACTTCAACAGTATGTCCTGCTTTGACCAGCCTCTCGCTAATTTCTTTGACATGGGTCTCAACTCCTCCAATATCAGGGGAATAACGGGGGCAGATCTGGGCTATTTTCAAGAATAAACCTCTCTTGCACGGGTGCTTATAAAGAGTAATGCATTAGCTTAATATAAAGATAATGTGATAGTTAAGATAGATGGCATCAAACAGAAGCGTTTGTATAGCAGGACCCTCCAAGCGTTTTTTAAGCGGCATCAGCTATTATACTATCCGGCTGGCAAATGCAATGTCTTCAGAAAAAAATGTTTCTGTAGTCTGTTTCAGGCAGTTGCTGCCAACTTTCCTGTTCCCCGGGAAATCTCATGTTGGAAAAGATATTTCAAACCTGAAATTTTCCTCCGATATTCCTGTTTTTGACGGAATGGATTACAATAATCCTCTGACATGGGCTAAAGCATACAGCTTTATTAAAGAACAAAAACCGGATATCATAATCCTGCAGTGGTGGACATCATCTATTGCCCATATGCAACTTTTGTTAAAGCTATTTGCAGGTCTGTTGCATAAACCAAAAATTATAATAGAATTTCATGAAGTTGTGGACCCCTTTGAAGAGTCCATACTCCCTATTCGTTTATACTCGAAAGTAACGGGAAAACTGCTTCGCAAAAACCTTGATGCATATATCACCCATTCAGAATCCGATAAACAGCTTGTTGCAGAAAGATATGCGATTGCCCCTGAGAAAATCCATGTAATTCCACATGGTCTTTATGACCAGTACGGGGAATTGCTCGATATGCACGAAGCAAGAAAAAGCCTTTCAATAAATGACGAATTTGTTATCCTCTCATTTGGTTTAATCCGAAAATACAAAGGTACTCCATATCTGATCAGGGCTTTTGAACAACTCCCTCCAGAAATCCTTGAGAAAAGCAGGCTGCTGATTGTAGGAGAAATCTGGGAAGACAGAAAAGAGATCCTTGACCAGATCAGGGCTTCTCCTTCACATAATAAAATTACGCTTATAGATGAATATGTTCCTGACGAAAAGGTAAACCTTTATTTCAGTGCTGCAGATGTGGTGGTTCTGCCTTACCTGAGAGCTTCGCAGAGCGGGATTGCACACATTGCCATGTCTTTTGGGAAACCTGTCGTGGTATCTGAGGTTGGAGGTCTGAAAGAATCAATGGCCGGTTATGAAGGTACCTTTTTTGTTCCTCCTGGAGATATCGAATCCATTCGGAAAGCTGTCCTTAAACTGCTTGGGACTAAAAAATACTATGAAGCTCCGGACCAGAAATGGGATCGAATTATAAACCGTTATATTGATTTAATACAGTCTATTTGATTTCTTTTAACTCAAGCTTTCTCTGACTCTGGCTTACTTTAACTCTGGCTTACTTTAACTCAAGCTTCCTCTGACTTTGTTTTAGTTTAACTCCGGTTTAGCTTTATTCACTTCCCGACGAGAATTATTTTATTTATCCGTTACTTTGATATACTATTAAAAAAGTTATTTTACAGGCGTAGGGTTTCTCAAAATGTAATTGTGGGTTATATATCTTTTAGAAAACGTGATACTGTCTTTAAGAATAACAGCTTAAAAGGACTGACAATTGTTGTAAAGGAATGTCTTTATTCCTTATTTTCTTCATGTATTGTCAGAAATAAATGATATATAGTATCAAAAATAGGATAAAATTATAAACCTTCAGATTGAATTAATACAATCTGTTTTTACTTTCATTTCGCCTAATTAATATTCATTTTACATAAATTATATATTTGATCGCAAAAATTTACTCCTAGGGAATTATTATGGATTCTAAGAATCGTCCTGCACCAACATTTCAATCTAAAATAAAATCCAGCTTGCCCTATACCCTGGCAGTTGCGATAATTGGTTTTGTATCCCTATGGATCAGAATGCGCCCTTATGATTCTGTATTTTTATCCAACGGGTTTGTAAAGTTCACGAGCAATGACCCCCTGTATCACATGCGTACTTTGAATGTTTTGCTCGAAAACTACCCTAACAGGATGTTTTTTAACCCGATGACAAACTATCCTTATGGTAGTTATATTCACTTTGGTCCTCTTTTTGACCAGATGATGGCTATAACAGCTCTTGTTCTGGGCATGGGCAATCCAAGTCCTGAACTGGTTAATACCATAGGTGCTTATTTCCCTGCAGTACTCGGAGCTCTTACCGTTATTCCTGTCTATTATATCGGAAAGTATCTCGGAGGGCATAAAACAGGCATACTTGCTGCAATTCTTATCGCTTTTGCGCCAGGCCAGTTTTTATCCCGTTCACTGCTTGGTTTTACGGACCACCATGTAGCCGAATCTCTATTCAGTACTCTCTTCATAATGTTCTTTATGCTGGCAATAATCACTGCAAAGAAAAAGAACCTGCATTTCGAAGATGTATTGAATAAAAAATTCGATGTTTTTAAAGAGCCACTGATCTATTCCGTTATTGCCGGCATTATGTATTCGGCTTATCAGCTTTCCTGGCCTGGAGCTTCTCTTTTCTTACTGGTTACCCTGGTTTATGCCGTGGTCCAGTACATTATTGATAATTTTCACGGCGAGTCAAGCGATTATCTCGGGTTTGCAGGCATAATTACATTCCTGGTAAGTGCAGTACTTATATTGCCTTTTATCCACCCTGAACTCGGCTTTTCAATGTATTATTACACATGGTTCCATGTTGCCACCGCAATTGGTACAATGGCAGGCTTTATGTTTTTGAGTTTTACTGAAAGAGAATTCAAAAATAGGAATCTAAAAGCTTACTATTATCCTCTGGCAATATTTGGAATTGGCATTCTTGGATTACTTGCTACAAGAATAGCGTCTCCATCCATCTATTCCCTTATCATAAACGCTCCTCATACAGTGTTTGGAGTCCAGACCGGCGGACCAGCTACAATCGGCGAAGCCAGCTCTATGTTTTATAATGGTGGGGAGTTTACTTTCTTGAAGGCTTTTTCAAACTTCACAATTCCCGGGTTTTTAGCCTCAATCCTTGGAATATTTGTCCTTCTGGTTAATCTATTCAGAAAACCAAGGCCTGAGGAAGTACTGGTCCTCGTCTGGAGTATTCTGATGCTTTTTGCAATTTACGGCCAGAACCGGTTTGCATACTATTATTCCATAAATGTAGCACTCCTCAGTGCCTATCTCGGAGGTCTATTGCTCGAAAAAGTAAAATGGAGCCAGCTCAACGAGAAGTTTAAAGCTAACGTAAAATCTCCTGCAGACTTCCCGGATTTCCTGAAGTTTGTTAAAATAGAGCAGATAGGTGCTGTTTTGCTTATAGCTGTGATTCTAATCTATCCGGCATATGGAGCTGCACTGGCGCAGTCAACCGGTTCGAATGATCCTGATAATACATGGATCGAAGCGTGTTTCTGGCTGAAGTCTAATACCCCTGATCCCGGGATGGATTTCAATGCCATTTACGAAGCTCCAGAAGACGGAGAACTTTTCGATTATCCTGATACTGCATACGGCGTAATGTCGTGGTGGGATTACGGTCATTACATCGAAACTCTTGGCGAGAGGATGCCGAATGCAAATCCTTTCCAGGCTGGAATCGGAGGGCGAAGGGGAAGTATTGACGAAGAAAACCAGCCCGGAGCTGCACCCTTCTTAACTGCCCAGTCCGAAGAAGAAGCAACTGCGGTGCTCGAAGCTATCCATCCCGATCCTGAAAAAGCCGGAGCGCGCTATATAATGTCTGACGGGAAAATGGCTACCACCATATTTCTGGCAATGCCTGAGTGGACTCTTGATACCGAAGGATATTTCCAGTCTTACTGGACAGGTAACGGGTATCAGTACCTCCCGTCTACGCGTTACTTCGATTCTATGGAATCAAGGCTGCACCTTCTTGACGGAAATGGCTTGAAACAGTACCGTCTTGTCCATGAGACCTGGGCATACCAGACCCAGGAAGTTGGCTACAAACAGGTCTATAATTTCCTTTATGGAGCCAGTATCCCTGAAGTTGACACCGGGTATGTTAAAATCTTCGAATATGTTAAAGGCGCAAAAATTACAGGGACTGCTTCCCCCAATGAGACCGTTAACATAAATACTACGATTTTAACCGGTCAGGAAAGAACCTTTGATTACTCCCAATCAACAACTTCGGATTCTCAGGGCAGGTATGAGTTTACCGTGCCTTATTCAACTGAAGGTCCTATCCCCGGCGAAACCCAGTTTGATACAGCTCCTACAGGCGCTTATGTCATAACTTACGGCGATACCACCAGGGAGGTAAGGGTCAGCGAAGAAGCAGTATTAAACGGAGAGGAAATAAAAGTCCAGTGATGGAGATTAAATCAGGTCTCGAAGGTCTCAGGAGTGCGTAGTCCAATCAACGGGACCTTCGATAAGATGTGCAGCGGAACCTGAACTGCACATCTGCTTTTCTTCTTGGTTTTTATTTCTCGCTTTATTTTTTTTCTTTTACATCCGTTTCTTGGAATATCCGCTACCTAGATATACTATTAAGAATAAAAAGATTTCGCTAGGTATATCTATTTTTTGGAAAGTTAGACTATTTTCTGCATATTGGAAAAAGTTCTAGAATCCCTTCTTTTCAATCTACTTTCTTAATTTATTAAGACTATATTGGGCTTTTTTGGAGATTATACTTATTTAATATAATATAAGCGATATACTAATATAAACTCTTTAAACTTTATTTACTAAGTCTATATTGGGTTAATTGTCTCTCTCGCTCTCGAAAGTCGTTTCAATACTTCAAAAATAGACAATAAAATAAGTATTAGTTGACTTCGGATTGAAACATAGCCTCTAGGTTGAAAGCTAGGTTCTTAAACCCTTGACCACAAAATAAACTCTTAATCTTGAGGCTATCCTTAAGCCCAAACCGACAAAGAGGGGTTTCTTCTTTGTTTTGAAGGAGAACGACAAGAGAAGAGTTAACATCAACAAAATCATTTAAAAATATTAAAGTATTGAAAGAAGAACTGGATGACTTTTGGGGG
>OBLN01000194.1_pt1 | contig 22710 bp, 17 predicted proteins | sample 1519301 | NCBI WGS metagenome assembly OBLN01 (sample SAMEA2452533, study PRJEB22499) | sediment metagenome | reverse complement strand
GATTGAAATACTTCTCCAGGTTCCGCAGCAGAGTATCGTAACGAGAATCCAACCATCGGTCAGACGTGCTTTAGCCGTCAGACCGATGGTAGATTTTTTTACTTTTTAAGATTCTCTATTAAAGCTGCCGTTTATTATCTTCGGTTCAGTTAAAAACAGACGTTATGATCCCAAAGGAAATCCTCAAAAAAATCCGGAAGCTTGAAATCCAAACCAAGGGAATTGTTAATTCTCTATTTGGAGGTGAATACCAATCAGCTTTTAAAGGACGGGGAATGGAATTTTCTGAGGTGCGTGCTTATACCTACGGGGATGACATCAGGCAGATCGACTGGAATGTGACTGCCCGCACAGGTGATCCTTTCATTAAGATATTTGAAGAAGAGCGGGAACAGACCCTGATGCTCTGCATCGATATATCACAAAGTGGAACGTTTGGAACCCACGAACAAAGTAAAATGGATCTGGCTATTGAGATCTGTGCAGTACTGGCTTTCAGCGCTATCAAAAACAGCGATAAAGTAGGGTTAGTTCTTTTCAGTGATCATATTGAAAAAGTGGTTCCCCCCAAAAAAGGCCGAACCCATGTACTCCGGCTCATCCGAGAAATGTACACTACCAAACCAACCGGTAAAGGCACAGATATTGCTGAAGGGCTATCATACATCAATCGGTTACTGGACAGAAGAGCCATTGTGGTTCTTGCATCCGATTTTCAGGACAAGGATTTTGACAAACAGCTACGCATCACCAACCAAAAGCATGACCTGGTGAGTATTATTATTAATGATCAGTTTGAGGATGAACTGCCAGATCTTGGTTTGGTGAAAATGAGAGATGCTGAGACTGGAGCTGAAAAGATCATAGATACTTCAAGCTCTAAGGTAAGAAAGGCCTATAAGATCAAACGTATGAAGCAAAAAGCCTATTTACAGGAAATGATGCTTAAAATGAAGATCGATGCCGTTGAGGTAAAAACTAATGAGTCGTACGTCAAACCCCTGATGAATTTCTTCCAGCGACGTGGCAGCCGCTACTAAGGTTGTTTCGCCTGAATTATATAACCCGTTATTCTTCCTTAATTACGGACGCTACACTTTCTACCCTATCATTTTCCATCTTTCTTTTTAGATCTTCGACCATTTTTTCAAACTGACTTCTTTCAGATGCGTCGATCGATTTTGATGGAGGAAGATCAATATTCAACGGATTTACGGGCTGACCATTCTTATAGATCATGTAATGCAAGTGAACACCCGTTACCCGGCCCGTTTTGCCTACGTAGCCGATAACTTCCCCTTGCCGAACTCTAGTGCCCGGGGTGATTCCCCTGGCAAATCCATTCAGATGAAGATAGGCGGTCGTATAGGTTCCATTATGGCGGATCTTAACAATATTTCCGTTTGCACCCCGGTATTGGGCTTCAATGACTTCTCCATCCCCAACCGATAATACAGGAGTTCCAATTGGAGCTGCATAATCAACTCCGTTGTGAGGCATTCGTCTCTTTAATACCGGGTGAAACCGGTTTCGGTTAAACGATGAACTGATCCTTTGTGAAAATTTAAATGGAGCCTTGAGTAAGGCTTTCTGAACCCCATTACCTTCACTATCAAAGAATCCCATGCTTTTATCGCCCTGAAAATAGTACGCATCGTACGTTCTTCCATCATGCTCAAATTCAGCTGCAAGAATATCACCAATTCCATAAGGCTTACCATCCACATATTGCTTCTCGTAGATCAGCTTATAGTTATCACCGGGATATAAACGAAAGAAATCGATCTGCCAGGCAAAAATCTCACTAAGCCTGTTTGCAATAAGAATGTTGTTCCCCTTTTCAACAAGTGATTCATATAAAGAAGAGGTAATTACTCCGGACGCTATATTGATCTCTTTTGTCACCTCTTTCTGCCCGGTTGTGACCTTAATTTCATCTCCCCATTCAAAAGTCACATAATCCAGTGCATTGTCGTGCAGAATTAACCGGTAGGGTTTTGAAGTATCTGACTCTTTGTAAACAATGTACCTCTGACCGGGTTTAACCCTGTTACTTTGAAAAACCCCTTTCGATTTTTTATTGATCTCATAGATCGTTTGAGGGGATACATCAAGATCACGCAAGATCAGATATAAACTTTGGTTACGCTTTACTCTACCCTCTTCGATCTGAGTATCGATCACATTGAAACCGTAAGAATCGAGCTGTACTTCTTCTTTGATCTCAATAACATTCTGTTCGGTAATAGTAAATTCCGGAGGAGTATCGTTACCTGTAAAATTAAGGAGCCACACAGAGCTAACCACTAAAATTAGTGTTAACGCACTGATTCCCCACTTAGACTTGATCTTTTCCTTCAACGTTTGCTGTAGATTTCTTTTGTGTAATGCAGAAAATAATAAGAATTATCAGGCTACTTTCATAAACAGATATAACCTTTTAGTTTTGTGAAATATTTACATCTCAAAGTGATATTTTCAACCCGCGTTAATCTTAAATCAGTCGTTAACACCTTAAATGAAAAAACTCCTGTTAAACCGATGTGCACCCATTCTGTTCCTTGCACTATCCATAATATTTTCAGGACACATTCAGGCTCAGTCTGTTAATACACAGGTTGATTCAGATTCTATCCGAATTGGGGACACATTCAGTTATTCGCTGCTGCTTCAGTTAGATCAGGAATACTCCAATGTTCAGTTTCCGGATACTAACTCATTTCCCCCTACAGTTGAAGTTTTAAACAGAAAGCAGTTTAAACTATCTGAGTTTTCTGACAGCCTGATCTACGAGCTTCAGTATTTTGGGAATGAAGATCTGCAGATCCCACCTCTTCCGGTTTTTGTATTCAGTGAATCTGATACCACTACACTACTCACCGATCCGGTCACTATCTTTTTTAAAACCATTGTTGCTGAGGGCGATACAACCCTCAAACCCATGAAACCAATTTATCAATTTCCCCTTCCCTGGTGGCCATGGCTCCTTGCATTAATCGCCTTAGCCGGATTTCTGCTATGGTGGTTTAAATTCAGGGATCACACAAAGGAAGAGACAAAGCCTGAAAAGCCTTCGATCCCTGAGTTTTATGATCCGATCAAAGAACTCGAAAAAGATCTGCTTCGTATTAAAGAGGATACAAAAGTGTAACAGACTTACAAGTTATTCTACAGTCAGATCGGTGATGCACTCAGAACTTATTTTGAAGTATTATATAAGATCCCGGCCCTTGAATCCACTTCCGGTGAACTGATCCGGTATTTGGATGCTTACGGAGTAGATGATACCCTTGCTGATAAAACGCGAAATGTACTACGCAAAGCTGATCTTGTAAAATTTGCTAAATTCACACCAACCCTTGAGGATGCCTGGAAAACCTACGATGAAGCCATGGAATTTCTGGAACGGGCTAAATTGACTGATGCCTCACGCATCGGCAGACTCAAGGCAGAATATGATGAAAAATATCTATCTGTATCGGAAGAAATTGAATCAGAAAACGGAGGCACAAAGTAATGGAATTTGCTGATCCCTATTGGTTTTGGGCACTCATTATTGTCCCTGTTTTAGTCGGTTTATACATATATCGCTTTTTTACGGGCAGGCAGGCTTCCCTATCCTTTTCTTCTCTTGACCTGATGAATGACCTTCCCGGAAACTGGAAGTCTCATATTCACTGGCTGCAAGCTATGTTGGTCTGGGCTGGATTGGTATTTTTGATCATTGCACTGGCTCGACCTCAGGAGCGTCTGACCACAGTAGAACGAAATGCCGAAGGAATCGATATTGTAATGGTTCTGGATATGTCGACCTCCATGCTGGCAGAAGACCTCAAACCCAACCGTTTTGAAGCCGCCCGACAGGTAGCCAAAGACTTTGTGGATAAACGTGAAACCGACCGTATTGGCCTGGTTACTTTTGCCATGAAAAGCTTTACCGTAGTTCCTCCTACCCTCGATTACCGCCTTCTTAAGCAACTTATTGATGATCTGGAAATGGGGGTTATTCAGGATGGAACCGCCATTGGTATGGGTATAGCCACTGCTGTGAACCGGATGAAAGAAAGCCCGGCTGAAAGCAAAGTTATCATTCTGCTTACTGATGGTCAGAATAACGCCGGTGAGATCGACCCGGTAACCGCGGCTGACCTGGCATTAACCTACAATATAAAGATCTATACCATTGGTGCAGGAACCAGAGGCACCGCTCCATATCCTATTCAGGATCCTATCTTTGGTCAGCGTTATCAAAATGTACAGGTAAACATTGATGAGGAAATGCTGACACAGGTAGCAGAATTGACGGGTGGACGTTATTTCCGTGCCACAGACAGTGAACAACTGGAAAGTGTGTATGCTGAAATTGATGAGCTCGAGAAAACCGAAGTTGAAGAGTTGATCTACACCGATTATGAAGATAAATATCCTCTTTACCTGAGTATCTCACTGATTCTTTTCGGGCTCTCATTCCTGATCAAAATTACCATTACACAGACTATCACTCCACTCGATTAAGTAACACTTTACTTTATTCGATCGTCGTCTTAAATAATTAAGATTACATCCTATTTGGATTCGCTTTATCTTTGTAGTCTCAAATAAATCTATAAAGTTACCTGCACACTTAGATGAGCATTTCCTTCATTAGAGAGCAATTAAAAAAGTCGAATGTTTTCCGAAATGTCCACGAGAGAATAGAGTCAGATTCATCTCTTACCTTAAAGAAAAGTATCGGTGCCTTAAACAGTTTTTTGATCGATGCTTTGCATTCTCATTACAAGAATATTGTTGTTTTATCCGAATCTGATGAAGGTGCCCGGTTCCTGTTTGCAGATCTGAATGCCATTTCTCCGGATAAAAAGATCATTTTATTCCCCTCCACCAATAACAAACCCTACGATAGTCAGCAGTTAAGGGATACCACACTACTGGTACAGCGATCCGAGGCTTTACAGGAAGTCACGGATCACCCTAAAAAGATCGTGATCACTTCTTCAGAAGCGATATTTGAAAAAGTAGCGCCTCCCTCCGCTTTAGATGAAGTCAGTATCCGTCTCATAAAAGGAGATGAGATCGATCCGGAAAAATTACGGGAGCAATTAGTTGAACAGGGTTACAATCCTGTTAAATTTGTGGATGAACCGGGGGAATTTGCTGTACGCGGGGGCATCATTGATGTATTTCCTTTTTCCGGTGAGTACCCCCTTCGTCTGGAATTTTTCGGAGATGAATTGGATACGATCCGGGAATTTGATGCAGACTCCCAACGATCCATCGCTTTCTTGAATGAAGCGCGCATTATACCCGATCTCAGTAACCTTCCTGAAAAGACGAAAGCTGACTTCCTTTCCTATTTTGGAGATGAAACACTTTTGATCACATCAGAGAAACAGTTCATCCTATCAAAAATTGATGATCTTTACACTAAGGCTGAAGAAGCCTTTGAAGAGCATCAGAACAGTGAAAACTTAGACCTTCCCGAAGAACTGTTTATGTCACCCGATCTGTTCAAGCAGGAACTCGACCGGTTCAACCAAACACTTTATGTAGCAGACGTTAATGCCTCAGACCGAGATCCAAATACGCTGACACTTGAAGCTAAACCACAGCCCGATTTTCATGGTAATTTCAAGCTGCTTCGGGAGGAGATCACTAAAAATTCAGATAAAGGATTGATCACGATTATACTTTGCGATAACGATGGCCAGCGAGATCGGTTTGAAGAACTTTTAGGGAAAGCTACGGATAGTTTTAACTACCTCCTATCTGTGGAGACTTTGCACGAGGGTTTTATTTATCCACCGGCCGGTATCGCTGCTTTTACCGATCACCAGATCTTTAACCGGTACCACCGTCCAAAAACAAAGCGAAGAAAATTTCATGGCGGCATCTCTTTTAAAGAACTAAAGGATCTCAGTGTGGGTGATTTTGTCGTTCATGTAGACTACGGGATCGGCAAATTTCTTGGGTTCAAAAAGATCCACGTTAAAAATACAGAACAGGAAGTTGTTGTTCTGCAGTATAAAGATGACTCAACGCTCTATGTAAACGTAACCAGCCTGCATAAACTGCAGAAGTATTCCGGTAAGGAAGGAACCGCGCCAAGGATCACAAAACTGGGTTCCGGAGCCTGGGCCCGTAAAAAGGCTCAAACCAAAAAGAAAGTTAAGGACATCGCCCGAGAATTGATCCAGCTCTACGCTAAACGTAAGGCGCAGAAAGCCTACGATTTTTCGCCGGATAACGAATGGCAGGTTGAACTGGAAGCCAATTTTGAATATGAGGAAACCCCGGATCAATATGATGCTATTCAGTCTGTAAAAACGGATATGGAAAGTGAGCACCCCATGGACCGGCTGGTTTGCGGTGATGTCGGGTTTGGAAAGACCGAAGTGGCAGTTCGTGCAGCCTTTAAGGCTGTGTTAGACCATAAGCAGGTAGCGGTTCTCGTTCCCACTACCATTTTGGCTGAACAGCATACCAAGACCTTTAAGAAACGAATGGAGAAATTCCCGGTTCGTGTCGAATCGATTTCTAGATTCAGAACATCCAAAGAACAGAAAAAGGTAATCAACGATCTTGAGGATGGTGAAGTTGATATTCTGATCGGAACCCACCGCTTGCTTTCCAAAGATGTGAAATTCAAGGATCTTGGGCTTATCATCATAGATGAAGAGCAACGTTTCGGTGTTTCAGCAAAAGAGAAACTGAAAAAATTCAGGGCCACTGTAGATGTTCTCACCTTAACCGCTACCCCTATCCCAAGAACGCTTCAGTTCTCACTGATGGGTGCGCGTGACCTCAGCGTCATAAATACCCCTCCCCCCAACCGGCAACCGGTTTATACGGAAATTCACAGTTTTGATGAGGAACTGATACGCGATGCCATTCTTCAGGAAGTGTCGAGAGGTGGACAAGTGTTTTTTATCCATAACCGTGTTAAGAACATTGAAGAGATCGCGGAGATGGTACGCCGTTTGGTGCCGGATATCCGGGTCCGATTTGGGCATGGTCAGATGAGCGGCTCACAGCTGGAAAAGATCATAAATGATTTCTATCAGCATAAATTTGATGTGTTAGTCTCTACCAACATTGTTGAGAACGGCATCGATATTGCCAATGCAAACACCATCATCATTAATCACGCAAACCACTTTGGACTGGCTGAATTGCATCAGTTGCGTGGTCGTGTAGGGCGTTCGAACCGAAAGGCGTTCTGTTACCTATTCACAAATCCGATTAAAACACTCACTCCTGAAGCCCGAAAACGTCTCCTGGCCTTGGAGGAATTCTCCGATCTTGGATCCGGATTCAACATTGCCATGCGTGATCTTGATATTCGTGGTGCGGGTGATATCTTAGGTGCGGAACAGAGTGGTTTTATAAACGATATTGGTTTCGATCTTTATACCAAAATCCTTAATGATGCGGTAAATGAACTCAAGCGTACCGAATTCAGCGATATGTTTGAAAATGTTGATATTGAGATCGAACGACCTGAAACCACAGTAGAATTTGATGAAACGGCATTGCTTCCTCAGGAATATGTATCTGACAATGTGGAACGCTTAAATCTGTACAGGAAACTGTCTGAAGCCGATAAACCTGAGCAGATTAACGAATGGTATGAAGAGGTTAAAGACCGATTTGGTCCGGTACCTAAGGAAACAGAATATCTGGTACTGGCCAGCAAGATCAAATTGTTTGCCTCACTGAATTTCTTCACCAAAGTTACCATCCGTGCCGAAAGAATGTGGTTAGTTTGCCCTAAACAAGACTCTGAAGCCGGAAAAACTTTCTTTGACTCCGGTAAGTTTCAAGAGATCCTGGAGAGCATTGAAAATATTAAGCAAGACAGGTTTCAGGTCGTACAGAAAAAAGATACCGTACGTTTTGTGATACAGGATATTCCTAATATCGAAACTGCCCTTTCATTCCTAAAACAACTGAATAAAGATGAAGTCCTTGCCTGACCTGACCCCATTTGTCAACATCATTAAAGAAGGCGGAGTGGTAGCCTTCCCTACTGAAACTGTGTACGGACTTGGGGCCGATGCCCGGAACCCGGCTGCCATACAAAAAGTATTTGAAACCAAAGGCCGCCCTGCTGATAATCCGCTTATTGTCCACTTGTCAGACACTAAAATGATGCACGATTTTGCGACAGATATTCCTGAAGCAGCCAAGCTGTTGATGAAACACTTCTGGCCGGGTCCGCTTACTCTCGTATTGAATAAGAAAGAGGAAGTTCTTGATTCTGTTACAGCAGGATTGCCAACCGTAGCATTAAGAATACCTTCAAATCCCCTGGCTCTTGAATTTATAAAACTAACCGGTCCACTGGTGGCTCCAAGTGCCAATCGTTCGGGAAAACCAAGTCCAACCCAGGCTAAACACGTCAAAGAAGATTTTGGTGATGAATTCCCGGTGATTGACGGAGGCATCACAAATATCGGACTGGAGTCAACAGTCATAGGTTTTGAGAATGATCACATCACACTCATGCGACCGGGTAAGATCGGTGCGAATGAAATTGAGAGTGTCACAGGTTTAAAAGTCAGGTCTGATCATATGAATGAACAAGAAACTCCCAAAAGTCCCGGACAAAAGTATTCGCATTACAAACCCAAAGCTGATGTTGTTTACAAAGGAGTAAGTGCTTTTAATGATCATACCCTATATCTGATGCAAACGGCTCCTGAGGTGAAACAAAATAATGTGATCTGTTATGAAGGTGACCTGAAACAATTATCCAAAGAACTTTATGACCGATTCAGGCAAGCAGATGAACAGGGTTACCATAGGGTTCATATAGAACCGCTTGAAGAGCATAAGGCGGAATACCCGGCTTATTACGAAGCACTGATCAACCGAATTCGTAAAACTTTGGGATAGGCAGAACGGATTTTTTTCCATTTCAGTTAATTCGGCATAGTCATAAGACTATTTTCACGTGTATTAACTGTACAAATATGGAAAACATCTCTGATAATCAGTTTACCGAGTGGAACAGGGCTATTAAAAATGGTAGTAAAGAATGCTACTCAGATTTTTTTCGTGCCTGTTACGAACACTATGTACGCTTTGCTTATCGGTATGTTAAATCCAAAGATCAGGCCTGTGACCTGGTACAAGAGGCTTTTATAAAGCTTTGGAAAAACCGTGATCAATTGGATACTTCAAAATCTTTGAAATCGTACATGTTCACCATTATCCGAAATCTTTGCCTGAATCACATCAGAGATCATAAGAATCGATTTGAATCCCTTGAGGGAAAAGAACCATCGGTTCACTCCCTGATCATTCATCAAGAATACGAAGATACCTCATATGTTGAAAAAACCATTGAGAACATCGAAAAACTCATTAAACAACTTCCTGAACGGCAAAGGGAAGCCTTTGAATTGAGCCGTTTTGATGGTTTACTGCATGAAGAGATCGCTGAGGTAATGAATATCTCAGCAAGAACAGTTAATAATCATATTGTTTCTGCCAGTAATTTCCTGAAGGAAAAATATGAGGTTTATAACAGACGTGATATAGATATTGCTTTATGAATATACATGAATACAACGGCCCGGATGATAAGGACAGACATTCTTTACCTGAAGACCTAAATAATGATCTGGAAGCATACAAACGATCAGAGGATGATAAAATATCCCTGACTGATTCAGAGGTTGAAAATGCCTTAGGGCAGGTTCTTGGGCAAATCGAAGATGAGGAACAAGACAGGGAAGAACACACCACGGGCTTTAGCTTTAACTGGAAACTAATGGCAATAGCCGCTACAATTTCATTCATTGGAATGCTTTTCGTGTTGTCCATTCCTATCAGTGTGGAAGTGCCCCATGGCGAAACTGCCGTTGTCGATCTTCCTGACGGAACCAGTATTACCCTGAATAGCGGTTCAGAATTGACCTACTCTAGATTTTATGACTACCTGAGGCGGAATGTAACTCTCACCGGAGAAGGATATTTTGATGTTTACAGTGATCCTGAAGACCCGTTTACAGTAACCACGGCAAGTAGTGTAGTCAAAGTATTAGGAACTGAATTTAATTTGACGGACTGGGGAGTATCATCCGGTTCAAAAGCAAAGCTGGCTGTAGCAGAAGGTTCTGTTGAATTCACAGAATTAACCGACAACCGATCTCTGGTATTAAACCAAAACGAAACTGCCGTTATAACTGAATCATCTGAGATCACCTCTACGTCTGCAGAGCTCGATAATATCCTGGCCTGGCTTTCTAATAACATTGCATTTCAGAATGATGACTTAAACGAAGCCTTCAATATACTTGAGCGAAGATTTGATATACTCATACAGCGGGATCAAAACCTTTCACTGCAGAGTGAAAATATTACCGCTTTTTATCACCAACCTAACGACCCGGAATCGATCATTCAAGACATTTGTACCATCAAAGGGTTGAGTTACCAAAAAACCCATAACGGTTTCAGAATTTCGGCCAACTGATATGAGAGCTTTCCTTCTCATAACTGCGTTACTCTTTTTAAGTCAGCCCGTTTTTGCTCAAACATCAGAGGGAGATGACAGGTTATATTCATTAACGCTCAGAAATGTTACCATAGAGGAAGCACTCATTGAGTTATCTAATATATCGCACATAGATATAGCATATGATTCAAAAATCGACCTTCAAAACCCTGTTTACCTGAATGAGCGCAATAAACCGGTAGATGAGATCTTAAAAAAGATCCTCTCTTTCTCTGATCTGGATTATGTGATATTATCTACCGGAACATATGTTATTACTGCTTCTCCAGTCAAAAGATCACAGTACGGCAGCCTGGCCGGTTATGTTCGTGATGCCGAAACTGGCGAACCGCTTGTCAATGCCAGTGTATTTATAGCGGATGCGAACGGAGCTACAGCAACCAACAAAAATGGCTATTTCAATATTTCTTCGCTTTTATCCGGTGAGTACAAAGTACGTGCTTCCTACATAGGCTATGAAGCTGATCAGCGAACCGTTATGATCGGTCCTGATGCCGAAGGTCTCACCGTCATAGAACTGCGGCCTAAGAGTTATATGATGGAACCGCTGGTAGTAAGCAGTAATACTCCGATATTTAATTACAGAGATAGTAAAAAAGGCCCCTCTTACTCACGTATTAAGAACAACTACATTGGGACAGACCGTAATGCTGTCAAATCGCTTAAAGCCTTTCCCGGGCTTACATTTTCAGCTGCACAACAAACCTTTAACATTCAGGGAAGCGACTCCAGAGATCACACCATCAAACTGGATGGAGTTCCCATTTACAACTCAACAGTTGCCGGAAATACCTTTGGTATGTTCAGCCCCTACGCCATTGACCGGGTTAATGTGTCAAAATCAGGTTTTGGAGCTGAAGTTGGCAGTGCTCTTTCGGGATTCGTGGATTTCAGTCACGACATCAATGCCCCGGGAATGACACATTCAACCCTGCAAGCTGATCCCTATGCCATGAATGCAAGGATTGAGATTCCACTTACGCAAAAAAATACATGGAGATCTATGGCTGCAGCACGGTATAATATTTGGGATATCTATGAAGCCCCGGACCTAAACTCCACCTTCGACCAATGGAATCAACTCGACCCCCTCATCCAAAACTTCATTATGGGCAGTGAAACTGATATTGCTCACTACCAGTCAAGAGTGCAGGATTCTGATGTGGAATTTTATGACATTCATTTTGCTATAGATCGAACTGACGATTATTCATCTACTCAACTATCGGCCTATCTGGGAAAAAGTTTTATTGATACCCGCCTGCTTTCTGAACGCCAAAATGTAGTTTCACAGCAACCTAATTATGTGTTTTCAGAAGACCGAACCACCCAAAATACCCTAATGGTCAATTTGGACCACCATGGAATTCTTAACGCCAGATCCGACTGGTGGTTCAAAACCTACTTCACTTCATCGAAATTTCAGAATAATTACCAAATGATCGGTGATGATGATCTGGCTGCAAGCGGGGTTGAACCGAAAGAGGCCTTCAACTATTTCTCGGATGTTGAAATCCTGAATGATGTGAGTGCAAATCAGAATTATATATCTATGTTCAGTATTGAAACCGGAATTACCTACAATCATAGCTCAAGTACTGTGTTTAAGGCCGGTATCGATCCAAAATTAGTGACGTATGATTTTACATTAAGCGATCTGTTCTACTTTCCAACCACGACTTCAAGAAACTCTTTTATTCTGAGTTCATTTGGCCAGGTTACACATAATTTGAGTAATCAGACTAAGGTGAGATTTGGTACACGAGGTACTTATCTACCCGAAAGTGAAACCTTTCATTTTGAGCCCCGGCTAACTCTTGAACATTTAAGTAATGAAACCAGGACCGGATATCATAGCCTGAAATTTTCTACAGGAGTTTATCATCAATTTATCAATCGGTTTGACCTTGCAAGTTTTGGTCCAAGTGCTCTCCTGCCCTCCTATACATTCTGGCAGGCTAACGACCGCACCACTGAGGTTCCAAGAGCCTACCACACGGCATTTACCTGGTCAGTTTCCACATCAGATGCTTTTGTGTTAACATTAGAATCATTCTACAAATGGAAACCGGTAAACTGGCGCCTTAACTATCATGAACTTCTTAAACCTCAGGTACTACCCGGAAATGAGCTGCAAGATCAAAATTCCTATTTTTCTCAATCCAAGGGTTTTGCGTATGGCGGATCCCTTTCCACGAAATTTATACTTGAGGATCCTAATTTAACCCTCAGTGTAACTCACCAAGTCAATATTTCAAAGGAAAGAACGGATGATCGGTTCAATAATAGAATGGTTCACACAGAATGGAGTGAACCTTACTCTTTATCCTCTTTTATAAACTGGAATGCATTCAGAAATTTCAATGCACTGGTAAATCTGGAATGGACTCCCGTCAGATATTGGGCTTATAACAAAGCATATTACGATTACCTGGGTATTCATGGCGAAACAACCTTTGGCAGTTATGACCTATCCTCGCCCGAAAATGACACCTTACCATACCACTTACAGCTGGATCTTGGTTTTAACTACTCTCTGGATCTGGGTAATGATGTGCAGCTCGAAACCAAAGTAGATCTTGTGAACGTATTGGACCGAACCAACCCTGTCTTTTATACCCTTGAGCCACAATTACGGTCAATAAATGATGTTGCCTACAACAGAAATACCCGAACGCTTCCAGGTTTTACACCTTCACTGGCTATAGAGCTGACTTTTTAAAAATAATTTCGGAAAAGACTAGTCATCCCTCCTTTTTCATGTGTATTGAATGTGAACATTAACTTTCAAACATCGATACAAATGAAATCACATTACTATTCATCGAGATTTACATTATTTGTTGCATCGTTATTCGTACTGTCCATGACCTTCATGGCTTGCGGTGATGATAATGACGGCGGAGGCTTAGGTCCCGCACCCGAAGCTAATATTGTAGAAGTAGCCGCAGAAAATGGCAACTTCGACATATTGGTACAAGCACTTCAGGATGCCGGCTTAGCCGAGACCCTTGAACAAGAAGGGCCAATATTCACTGTATTTGCCCCAACTGACGAAGCTTTTGAAGCACTTCCGGAAGGAACGCTTGAAAATTTAACTCCAGAGCAATTAGCTGAAATACTTCAGTTCCATGTAATTAATGGAGAAATTGAATCAGGTGACCTTGCTGCATCTCAGGATGTAGAGACTCTATTAGGTGAAGAGATCCTCGTTGAAGCTGATGGTGGTGTCCTGGTAAACGGATACTCAAATGTTGTAACCGCAGACGTTGAAGCCGCCAATGGTATCATTCATGCAGTTGATGCTGTTCTTCTTCCTCAAGGATACAGAGATGCCAATGTCATTGATCAGGCTGTTGAACTTGGTAATTTTACAACCCTTGCTTCTGCCATTGAGCAGGTAGGCTTGACTTCTACCCTGAAGTATAAAGGTGACTTTACCGTATTTGCTCCAACTGATGATGCCTTTGCAGCACTTCCTGAAGGATTACTGGGAAGTCTTTCTGATGCTCAGTTAACTGAGATCCTGACTTACCATGTGTTATCAGGTGAAGTCTTTGCAGGTGACTTATCTGCAGAGCAAGACGCTGCCAGCCTTGAAGGTGGAGAGATCTTCATCACAAGTGATGGTACAAATGTAACCGTAAACGGTGCAGCCTCAGTGGTTGCCGCTGACGTTGACGTATCCAATGGTGTGATCCATGCCATTGATCAGGTTATTCTGCCGGATGCATACGGAACCGTTGTTGATGCCGCTTCAAAACGCTACAATTTTGAGACGCTCGTTAGTGCAGTTGTGGATGCCGGTTTAGCCGGAGCATTGAGCGATACCGATGCAAACTACACTGTATTTGCACCAACTGATGAAGCATTTGCTGCAGTTGAAAGTGTTGTAAGTTCATTAACACTTCAGCAATTAGCGACAGTACTAAGCTACCATGTACTGCCTGTTGAAGTAGCTTCCGGTGATCTTGCTGCTGAACAAGCTCCTGCCTCACTGACTGACGAAGCCGTTTATGTAACGGCATCCGAAAACGGTGTCATGGTAAATGGATCAGCCAGCGTTGTTGAAGCTGATATTGCAACTAACAACGGGACTATTCATGCCATCGATGAAGTCATTCTTCCAAATGAATTCCTGAACATCGTTCAGATCGCATCTAAGAATTATGACCTAAGTACATTAGTTACTTTAGTGGCTGACAATGGTTTGGCACCAACTCTGGAAGGTACTGGTCCTTTTACAGTATTTGCACCCACAAATGCGGCTTTTGAGGCTGTAAGTGAGACCCTCGGAACACTTTCAGCTGCTCAGGTTGAAGAAGTACTTACATACCACGTTGCTGCTCAAGAGATCATGTCAGGTGATCTGCCTGCACCGGGTAACTCTACAACTGTACCTACAGTACAAGGTGAAAACATAACAGTAGCAGTTGATGCAGAAGGTGGAGTGACCCTTAACGGTACTGTGAATGTAACGACCGTTGATTTACAGGGAACAAATGGTGTCATCCACATCATTGATGGGGTTCTATTGCCACCAAGTTACACTGCAAACTAAGATCTTATCTGCGACTTTAGAATCTAAAGTCAAATTTGATCCAAAAGAAAAGCCTGCTCATGAAATGAGCAGGCTTTTTCTATTTGTAGCAATTTTTATGTTTGATGAGTGTTATTTCTCATCTCCGAACACAGAGAAAGTCTGATCAGGCCTCATGGCTAACACCGTTTCAACCATGATATCAATGAGCTTTTCAACATCATTCATCGAAACCAGCTCAACCGGTGAATGCATGTACCGGAGCGGGGTTGAAAGCAGAGCACTGGGAATACCCGTTTGTTGATAGAAAATACTATCGGTATCCGTTCCGGTTCTTACACTGGTGGCTTCGTGCTGAACATCGATCTTATGTTTAGCACATACATCTTCAATGAATTCTACCACTTTAGGATGATTGGCTCCACCGTGCTGAACGGTCGGCCCTTTGCCTAACTCAACCGTTCCGTGTTCTTTTTGGTCGATGCCGGGAGTATCTGTAGAATGAGTCATATCCGTAACCAAGGCAACATCCGGCATGAAACGATAGCTCATCATGCGGGCACCGAATCCCCCTACCTCTTCCTGTACAGAGTTCAAAGCGATCACATTCACTTTAAGATCTTTTTTTCGTTGGCTAATTTTCTTAAGTGCTTCGGCGATCACATATCCCCCAATTCGATTGTCCAATGCCCGGGCAGATAGCAGATCATCATTCAAAAATTCAGTATCCGTAGCATATGTGATCGGGTCTCCAACCTGAACCAGCTCGAGGGCTTCTTCTTTAGAAGATACACCGATGTCAACGTAGATATCCTTCCAGGCAGGTTGTTTGCCTCCACCGTTTTTATTGTCCTGCAGGTGAATGGCCGTATTACCGGTGATTCCTACTACACGTCCTCTTTTGTTATGGATATAAACTTTTTTGGCACGCGCAATGGTGGAATCACTCCCTCCAAGTTTATTGATGTAAATAAACCCCTGTTCATTGATATGCTGAACTACCATGCCAATCTCGTCACAATGGGCTTCAAGCATTACGGTGGCTACATCACCACTCATATTGATCTTTACAGCACACGAACCGTAGGCATCTGTCACTATTTCATCAGCAAACTGACCTACATACTCTTTCCATACCCGTACACCTTCTTTTTCGTATCCCGTCGGACTGGGAGTGATCAGTAGTTCTTCTAAAAAATCTCGTTCGTTTTTCTTACTCATCTACTTATTTATTTGGTTAAATTTCTTTCAGATAAATATAACAATTATAAAGGGCAGTTTACGACAATTGTAATACCATTGAAGATATAAGCCTTTTGTGTAAATCATTTTAAATTCATGTTCAGACCCAAGTACGATAAGAACCAATTCTACCACTGGAAGGAGATCCCCGTTCGCTTCAGAGATCTTGATCCACTCAATCATGTCAACAATGCATTGTTTAATACCTACCTGGAAGAAGCCCGTATCAGCTTTTTGGGTGAAGTTGGAAAAATGCAGAGTGAATTCACTGACGGCAAAACATTCGTGTTGGTTAAATCCACCATCGAATATCTGAATCAGATCAAATATCCTTCAAGTGTTTTGGTTGGAACCGGTGTGGGTACGATAGGTAATTCAAGTATCACAGCTCTGCAGGCCATTTATAATAGTAAAACAAAAGAATTGCTTTGTGTAGCCGAAACTAAGGGAGTCTGGTTCGATATCACCAATCAAAGACCCACCCGTTTGCCTGAGATCGAAAATATCGAACAGATGATGGTAGATGCTGAATTTTAGGTTACAGTCCAAACATTACTCATCACGTTTATGTGACCAATTTTAAATATCTTGTGGCCGCATTTAACCCAACTTCTTAATGATCAATGGATAAAAGCACCCGTTATAAAATATTCAACGACCCCGTACACGGATTCATTACGGTTCCAAAAGGACCGATCCTAAAGCTTATTGATCATCCCTATGTTCAACGCCTCAGGCGCATTCGTCAGCTTGGCCTGGGGTATCTTGTATTTCCTGCGGCTGAACACTCCCGGTTTTCACATGCTTTGGGTGCACTCGAACTCGGGCAAAGAGTACTCAATAATCTTAAGGAAAAAGACACTACCATCAGTCAACCGGAATATGAAGGTACCCTGATGGCAATTTTACTTCATGATGTTGGGCACGGCCCCCTTTCACACACACTTGAGCATTCACTCATCAAGGATTTCAATCACGAAATGATGAGTCTGGCTATCATGAAAAAACTGAATCAGGAATTTGACGGGGCTTTGGATACGGCTGTTTCCATCTTCACTGATCAGTACAAAAAGAAATTTTTACATCAGCTTATCTCATCCCAATTAGATCTCGACAGACTGGATTACCTTAGAAGAGACAGTTTTTTTACAGGGGTTTCTGAAGGTTCTGTGGGAATCAACCGCATCCTGAAGACCATGCGTGTGTTTAAGGGCAATATTGTGATAGAGAGAAAAGGCATCTATGCTATTGAAAATTACATCATTTCAAGGCGATTGATGTATATGCAGGTTTATCAGCATAAAACGGTATTGGGAGCCGATTTTTTACTTAAAAAGATCTTTGACCGGGTTAGACATTTGATCGACTCTGGCACCGAGTTGAATTTTGCGTCCCCTGCCCTGCAATATTTCATGGAGGAACAGCCATCCGCTAAAAAAACTATTTCAGCCAAAATGATCGAACAGTACACCCAACTGGATGATCATGATATTTACCTGTCAATTAAGCTTTGGCTCAATCATCCGGATAAAGTGTTATCTGATCTGTGTTTCAGATTTTTGAACCGGGGATTGTTTCGAACCACTTTTTCTGAACGAAAATTTAGTCAGGCTTCTGTTAAGAAGATCAAGGACCGTACCCTAAAACAGCTGAAAAAGAACAAGATCCCCGAGCCTGAGAAAAACCTTGAATACTACCTGGGATTTGAAAACAGCTATTCAGAAGCCTATAAATACAAGAACGAAAGCATCTGGATCCTGGAAGATGAGAAAGCCATTGAATTCTCAAAGGCAGCAGAAACCAAGAATATCATTGCGTTGACTGAACCTGTGATCAAACATTACTGTGTGCACCTTAAAGAGGTCAATACCGCTGTTTAAGCTTTAGAAGCCGCTTTCATATTATGTTCCGGTACCGGGAGAAACATAGCGATCTTTCTGATCAATTCTTCTTTCCGGAAGGGTTTCTGAATATACTCTGAAAAGCCTTTGTCTATCAGATCATTTCGGCTACCTGCATGCCCTCCGGCGGTGATAGCAATAATGGGTAACTGACCTTCTTCATCATTTGTTAGTTCCCTAATTTGATTCATGGCATCCACTCCATTCATGACCGGCATGGAAATATCCATCAAAACCACATCAGGTTTGTGCTCACAGTATTGCTCTACGGCTTCTTTACCATTTTCAGCTTCTGAGGTAGTAAAATTGCGCGTTTCGAGTATGATCCTGGCGAGTGTCCGATTCATGGCCAGATCATCCACGATCAAAGCTTTCGGGGTTGATTGCATAGAAGTCGCTGCTTTGATCGGAGCATGGTCTTTTTTAACCAGACTCATGGTACTTTGTTTGACCGGAATAGTTACCTCAACAGTTGTACCTTTTTCTACTTCACTGTCTATTTGAATGGTTCCACCCATCAGCGAGATCAATCTTTTACAGGTTGCCATACCGAATCCCTTATAAACCTCAGAAGTCGAACGATCGTGTCTGAGAGGTTGATAAATATGTTCCAGTTTTGCACTCTCGATACCAATACCGGTATCTTTTATTCTAACATTCAATAAATCTGATTGATCCACAGTATGTGACAGGTCCAGTGTGATCGCACCCTTTTTTGTAAATTTGAAGGCATTGTTGAGCAGAATAAATAGCACAGAGTTGATCTTTTCCCGGTCACCAATAAATGACTTACCTGACAAGGAAGTACTGTTTATATCAAAACCAAGACCTTTCATCTCGGCCGTATCACTAAATTCTTTCTTGATGTCCCGGATCAGAGCTTCAGACTCAAAGATCTCATTTTGCAGTTTTACCTTTCCGCTATCAATATTAGACAATTCAATGATATCATTTATAATATGAAGCAGCTGTTGCCCGCCTTTCGTTATATTTTTGATATGCGACTTTTGTTCTTCAGTCAGGTTATCCGCCTTATCCAAAATCTCTGAATATCCTATAATGGCATTGAGTGGTGTGCGCAGCTCATGGGAAAGTGCTTCAACCATGCCGGAAAGCTGAGAATCTTTATTCATAATAATTGATCTCTTCTGATGACACAATTGGCTGTCCGGATCTAATGATAACTGATATAACCTGATAATCCGGTCTCATTATGGTAAATGATATCTAATTTGATAAAGCCAACTTAGCGTATTTTTATGTCCTGTAAATGGTAAGCCAAAGTTACCGAACGTCTTCCCCTAAAGCAGGTTAGGCTTTCTTAATTAGGGTTTACTAATTTTAAACCCGGTGGTAGGTCACAAAAGATAAGTCTTCGTAGTCTTCTCTCTCTGTCTCTTTCCATGTGGAACCGATCTCATCTCTGTATTCGGGAAAATAGGTATCACCCTCATATTCCTTGTGTATTTCTGTGATGATCATTTTATCGGCCATATCGATCGTATCCCGATACAACACGCCGCCACCAATTATAAATACTTCCTCCTCTTCATTCTTTGCTTCTAAGGCCTTAGCTAAGGAGGTATAGGAATTTACATTATCATACGTCTTAGTGGTGCTTAGAACAATGTTTGTACGTCCCGGCAGTGGAATTTCATTAAGTTCCTCGAACACTCCCCTTCCCATGATGATCGTATGGTCCAGAGTCGTTCTTTTGAAGTGCTTTAAGTCCTCAGGATATCGCCAGGGTAGTCCGCCTTCTTTCCCGATCACCAGGTTTGGATCGTGGGCAGCAACAATAGTTAAGATCATACAGCAACCTCAAACTTGATCACCGGATCAGGATCATAGTTTTCTAAGGTGAAATCTTCGAATGTGAGTTCGTCTACCGGTTTTTTTGCAATTTTGAGAGTTGGCAAGGCTTTAGGCTTACGCTTTAATTGCTCTTTCAGCCCATCAATGTGATTCACATAAATATGTGCATCTACAATAGTATGGGCAAAAGTACCCGGTTCCAGTCCAACTTCCTGAGCAATGGCCATAGTAAGAGCTGAATAACACGCCATGTTGAAAGGGATCCCCAACGCGATGTCTCCGGAACGCTGTGTCAGATGACAGTTGAGCTTCCCATCCTGAACATTAAAAATATACATGATGTGGCATGGAGGCAGCGCCATTTCTTTGAGTAATCCCGGATGCCAGGCACTGACCACGATCCTGCGGCTGTTGGGATTTTCTTTCAGCATATCGATGGCACGTTGTACCTGATCGAATTCCTGACGTACCCAGCAATCCTTATCAATGGCGGACCCATTCCCTTCAAAACGCACCGATTCTTTTTCAAAATAAGGGAAACGGCGCCAGAGTACCGGGTAAATGGGGCCAACGTGACCGTCTTCATCGGCCCAGGCATCCCAGATATGCACATCATTCTCATCACGCAGCCAACGGATATGATCCTCTCCTCTTAAATACCATAACAGTTCCATGATCACGGACTTGAAATATACTTTTTTTGTAGTCAGCAATGGAAACCCCTTTGACAGATCCACTTTATAGAATTCAGAGAAATTCGAGATGGTATCCGTTCCGGTTCTGTTTTCCTTTCTTACTCCATTCTCAAGAACATTTCGGACAAGATCATGGTATTGTTTCATAAGACTGTAATAGTTTTAAAGGACTGTTCCGCTTAATAAAAGTATGGCAATGGAGAAGTATATGATAATACCGCTCACATCTACAATTGTTGCCACAAAAGGGGCAGAAGAAACTGCCGGATCAAGATTTAACTTGGAAAGTATAAAGGGCAACATAGCTCCTGTGAAATTACCAAATAATACGATGGAAAATAAACTTAAACCGACCACTCCGGCTGTTAAAAATGACGTGGAGGTCAATGCCACTCCCATTACAACATCCCACCCTACCAAAGTAACAAAACCAAGCAACCCGATCAGAGATCCCAGCATCAACCCGGAAGTGAATTCCCGCTTAAAAACCCTCATCCAGTCTTCAGGTTTGATATCATCCGTAGCCAAAGCCCGGATCACAAGTGTGGCTGCCTGAGAACCTGAATTACCACCGCTTGAAATGATTAGTGGAACAAAAAATGAAAGGGCTACCACTTTCTGTAAAATTTCTTCATACCCGCCCATAGCAATTGCTGTCAGGATCTGACCTACAAAAAGAATGATCAGCCACCATAAACGCTTTTTAACAAGATCAAATATCGTTGATTGAGAATAGTAATCGTCAAGAGCATCCATACCGGCCATCTTCTGCATATCCTCGGTGGTCTCTTCCTCGGCAACATCGATCACGTCATCCGCAGTTACAATTCCTACCAATACGCCATCCGAATCAACAACGGGAAGTGCCACACGGTCATATTTGGCCAGCATTTTCACCGCTTCTTCCTGATCATCATAAACCGATAATGCTTCAAAACTATGGTCCATCAGGGTTTCAATATGGTCCTCCTGATCAGCCAGGATCAAATGATTCAACCTGAGGTCATCGATCAGGTGTTCTTTGTCATCCACCACGTAGATCACGTTTATGGTCTCAGCTGTTTTACCATAGGTTCGAATATGTTCCATGCTTCGCCGAATCGTCCAATCCGACTTAACCCGAACATATCTCGGGGTCATCAAACGACCAACACTCTCCTCAGGATATCCAAGTAATTTCTTGAGCTGTTTTTGATCTTCCAGATCGATCGAGTTCATCACCTTTTGAGTAAGATGCCCCGGAAGTTCTTCAAGAATGGAGACCTGTTCATCAGGTTCCAGATTGCTCATCACATCGCTCAACTGCTGTTTGTTAAATAACTCCAGCAGTTCAACCCCTTTGGTGGATGGTAATTCCGCAAAAACATCAGCTGCTATTGGTTTTTTAAGCAACCTGAAAACCACAATGGCTATTTCACCGGGCAATTCAAGCAGAAGATCGGCTATATCTGCAGAGGGGACGTCATTCAAAACCTCTTTGAGCGCAACCCAATCCTTGGCCGCGATCAATTCCTCAAATTCCGGTTTTATAAGCTGTACAAACATGGTTTCGTCCCGATGAAATTGCCTTATTTAGATGGGCTAAGAATCGGAGTTAATCCGACAAAAAACAAATAATGAAGACGATAAATGCAAAGTAACCGATTGAGGCAGATCCTATACAAGCAAATCTTAAGAGATCAGGTATTGAGTTTACTTAAAGCTTCCCTGGCTGCTTTTTGTTCAGCTTTTTTCTTGCTCTTTCCTTTTCCTTTACCGAGCTCTCTTTCACCAACCATTACTTTTACCTCAAAGGTCTTATTATGACCCGGACCGGTCTCATTGATCAACTCATAATGTGGTATCGGTTTTTTCATGGATTGTGCAAGTTCCAGAAGAGCACTTTTGTAATTATCCGTCTTATTAATTATTTCGGACATATCAAGATTACTGCTGATCACTTTATGCACAAAATCATAGGCATTACCATACCCCTTAGTGATATAAATGGCCGCA
>OBLN01000193.1_pt1 | contig 22769 bp, 14 predicted proteins | sample 1519301 | NCBI WGS metagenome assembly OBLN01 (sample SAMEA2452533, study PRJEB22499) | sediment metagenome | reverse complement strand
TACTACAAGTGTTGCGTTAACAGTCTGATTGTCACCAAGAAGCTGCATTATCTCTTCAAAAAGAGGGAGATAAGTTGAATATGCTATTTTCCCGGCAAGTTCCATGTGAAGTCCGAACTCTGACTCAAAGCGTTTTGCCCTTTCTGTGAGCAGTTCAGGTTTTTCGATAGCATTGAAGTATTCAGAAGAAATGTTCACCTGCGGAACATCAGTTTCAGGATACATTCTTGCAGCGCCGGGCAGAGGTCTCAGATAGGAGTTGTTTCCATCCGGAAGTGCCCTGCGAGTTTCCTCAGGAACACCTTCAAGTGCTTCCTTCGCACGTGTGATCACACTTATCATGGCACCCCGGGCACGTTCCTCTCGGTCTGCAACCATTATAACAGCATCGTTCTCACCGGCACCAACTTCCATGCGCAATGCCTGCACTTCTTCGTCGGTAATACCATAATTCGGAAGCTCGTCTGTATGGAATATGCCGCCGACACCTGATGTCTTTGCACGGTCAGAGAATTCGGTACCAAGACGTCTTCCCGGTTGTACCTCTCTGCCGACAAATCCGCTAAATCCATGAAGCAGGATTGCATATACCTTGCCTTTCTTGATAGTCTTCTTGATGACCTTGGACTGAGTTTCCTTGAACAATTCAGTTACATCAAAAATAGTATCACATACTGATGCACCGCGTTCAAGCAGTTCATCTCTTATTGCAAGGAGATTGACCTGGCGCTCTACCTCAAGCTCAACCATGGTCTCTATCATATCAAGGGCCTGAACACCTTTAAGTTCAACACGGGCGCCCTTTGCAATGGATATGTTTACATCCTGGCGTATGGTTCCAAGTCCACGCTTCACCTTTCCTGTGGAACGCAGCAGCATACCTATCTGCTGTGCGGTTTCCTTAGCATGTGCCGGGGAAATGATGTCAGGGTCTGTTCCGATCTCAACCAGTGGGATACCCAGACGGTCAAGAGAGTATATTATAGAATCTCCTTTGTCCTCTATCTTCTGGCATGCTTCTTCTTCAAGGCAGAGCACACCGACACCAACAGGACCCTCGGATGTGTCAAGATAACCATCCTTTGCAAGGAAGGCAGTTCTCTGGAATCCTGATGTATTGGAACCATCAACCACTATCTTACGCATCATATGTACCTGGTCCACAGGTACCATGTTCATGAGCTTTGTGATACTGAGCGCTATTTCGAGAGCTTCCCTGTTAACCTCTGTAGGTGGCTCATCATCATTCTCCACAAGGCAGGTGCTGTCGTATGCCTTGTAAACGTACTTGCGCCTGAGCTTGGACTGTTCCAGTGCAGCCCTGTCTGTTTCTCCCATCTCACTTGCTGTAGGGCGTAGATAACGGAAGAATTCGTGGTTGGATTCCTCGATGTTCCTTATTTTTGTAGGGCATCTGCAGAAAAGTTTCTCTTTTGAATCAAGTTGCTGGTGAATCTCAAGACCGCATTTCAAACCCAGTTCAGCATAGTTGAATTTATCACTCATGGAAAATCTCACCGATATAAATGAATAATTGTAATTATAGGATATTTACACAACAAAACGCACAAGCATGTATATAGTTATTGTTCGCTTTGTTTCTGTATTCTTTTATGGAATGCTTCCTTCACGTTACCAGAAGTATCGTTCTCAAGCATCTTCCTGAGATTTGGTACATCCAGAAGTGGTTTTGCTTTTTCGATACGTTCCTTTGCAAGTTTGAGGAGTGAACCGTCGATCTGCGGAAATTCCACCTCAACATGTTCTTTGTGCGCTTCTTTTTCCACTTCAAGGGTTCTGGAAACATCAGGATAGTTCCTCTTTTCAGTTACCATTGAGTCAACTGCATCCCTCCACTGGCCAGCCCAGGGAGAATCCGGTATGTCCGTATGATGCACCTTTGTACGGGTAACTTTCATCACGTCTTTGGGACATGCATTGACACAGGCACCACAGTAGGTACAGTAATCAGCTTTTATTGCGATCTTTGTTCCATCCTCAGGTACGTACCAGAGATGTGAGGGGCATACATTGAAGCACCCGTGACAGCCCTGCGGGTCACATTTATCGACGTTAACATCTATAAGGGTAAGCTCACCCTCGAACTGCTTTTTGATATCAACCGCATCATAGGGACAAACCACCTGACACCAGGTACACCGGGTGCATTTCTCATCATCCACCGTAACGACACCTTCTATCTCAGGAGCCTCGCCTCTTTTCTCACCTTTTACCTTTATGGCATCCTCGGGACACAGGTCCTGGCAGAGCACGCAGTAATCACATTTGTCCTCGTCCACCAGCAGCAGGTCAAATGGTCTGGGATCTGTGGGTGTTGCTTCTTTTTCAACAAGCAGGAAGGCATCACAGAACTCTGCACACAACCCGCAGAAATTACACTTCTCAGTATCGATCTCTATCTCACCCTCGGCATCTTCCTTGAAAGGTGCTATGTCCTCTTTTTTCCTGAAAGTGAATTCCACTTCTATGGCATCCTCCGGACATGCAGCTTTACAAAGTGCGCATGGAAGGCATTTCTCGTTCATAGTGACATAGGAATCATATACCGGGAAATTTTCCTTCTCCGGGAAATCACCTTCTTCTGTCATCTTAAAGGCATGCACCGGGCAGAAGTTAGCGCACATGGAGCAGAATGTGCATTTTTCAAGTTCCATCATTACAGGTGGAGCATCGAGTCCTGTGGATATCTCCTGCATAGGACCAAGTTCCAGAGCTTTTGTGGGACAGAGACCAACACAGATACCACAGCCCACACATCTCTTGTAATCGTAATCAAGGAGTTTAACAGATTGATTGCTTATCTGGCGATAGATGAAATGAGAGCCATCTATATCCATGTCCTTATCGACATATAGTGAGCCTCCCCTGCATTCTTCGGTCACTGTTCCGCCTCCCTGAGTTCAGTGCCTATAGGGCCTATCTTTTCCAGATATTCAACAAATCCTTCAATGGAACTGGCGAATCTCTCTCCCTCGGAAGCCGATATCCATTCAACATTGAGTCTTCCGGGGTCTATACCGACATCTGCAAGCACTTCCTTCAGGGCTTCCATCCTGTGTTTTGCGTTGTAATTGGCGAAGATATAGTGGCATTCCCCAAGCCTGCATCCTGCAACAAGAACACCATCTGCGCCGCTTTCAAGAGCTTCAAGTACAAAGGAAGGGTCTACACGTCCGGCACACATGACACGTATGACACGTATGTTGGTTGGGTATTGTATCCTTGATGTGCCTGCAAGGTCAGCGCATGTGTAGCTGCACCAGTTGCACAGGAAAGCCACAATGAGCGGGAATTCTGATTTGACATCGGTGGCAGCGTGTATCTGGGCAACTATCTGCTCATCGGTACTGTTACGCATCCATATTGCATCAGCCGGGCAGGATGCACTGCATGCACCACAGCCCATGCATGAGAGCTCATCGACCACTGCCTTGCGGTCAATGATATTGATCTTGTTGAACTTGCAGACATCCACGCATATGCCACAGCCGATACACTTGTCAGGATTCACATGGGCACTGAGCGGGTCCATTTCAATTTCTCCCTTTGACAGAAGCTGCATGGCCTTGGCGGCAGTGGCACTTCCCTGTGCTATTGATACCTGTATCTCCTTGGGACCGGATGCACAACCTGCTATGTATATGCCTTTTACATGGGAATCTACCGGACGCATCTTGGGATGGGCTATGGAGAAGAAACGGTCAGTACGTCTGGTGAGGTTCAGTACTCTTGATATCCTGTCAGCATCCTTGACGTTCTCCATACCCGTTGCAAGGACAACGAGGTCCGAGGTTTCTTCATATATCTCACCGTTCAGTGTGTCCTCATAACGCAGGTTCAGTTTTCCCTGTCCGTCCTGCAGGATCTCTCCGACTTTTCCACGGACGAAGTTAATGCCCATCTCCTGGCTGCGGATGTAATATTCCTCGTACATCTCACCACCTGCACGGACGTCTATGTAATGAATGGTAATCTCAATATCAGGATAGCGTTCCTTGAGCAATTGTGCATTCTTCATGCTGGACATGCAGCAAACCCTGGAGCAGTAAGGGTTGCCGACTTTTTCGTCCCTTGAACCAACGCACTGGATAAAGGATACTTTTTTCGGTACTTCCATTGTTGCTGGGGAAAGCACTTTACCTCGTGTCGGACCGGCAGCGTTAAGGAGGCGCTCAAGCTCCATGTTGGTGATTACGTCGGGATAGATGCCATATCCATATTCCTGCTTGCGGGATGCATCAAAATGACTGTATCCGGTTGCCAGTATTATGGCTCCAACGGTAAATTCAAGAGTTTCCTCTTTCTGATGATAATCCACTGCATCAGCCGGACATGCCTGTTTACATAGTCCGCAGCCCACACAGAATTCGTTGTCGATATAGACTACCTGCGGTACTGCCTGTGGTATGGGCATGTTGATGGCTTTTGTCTTTCCAAGCCCGCAGTCGAATCTGTTGGGTATTTCCACCGGGCATACACGGCCACATTCGTCCACGCAGCCCTTGCATTTGTCTTCTATGACATATCTGGGCTTTCTGGTAACTGTAACATGGAAATTACCCACCGGGCCTGTGACTTCAGTAACCTCTGCAAGCGTGATAAGATCGATATTCGGGTGCTGGTGAACATCTGTCATCTTGGGAGCGAGCACACAAATAGAGCAGTCGTTGGTGGGGAATACTTCGTTGAGCAGTGCCATTTTTCCACCAATGGTTGGCTCTTTCTCAACCATATGAACTTGATAACCTGAGTTTGCAAGAGTAAGTGCAGCCTCTATTCCGGCAACACCGCCTCCGATAATGAGTACATCTTTTGTGACAGGCACTTTCTTTAGCTGCAACGGGTCCAGCAGTTTGAGCCTGGCTATCCCCATCCTGATGAGGTCGAATGCCTTCTGGGTTGCCATCTGCGGGTCATCCATGTGCACCCATGAGCACTGCTCACGGATATTGACCATCTCCAGCATGAAAGGATTTAGACCCGCTTTTTCAAGTACTCTCTTGAAAGTCTGCTCGTGCAGATGGGGAGAACAGGCTGCTACAAGTATGTGATTAAGATCAAGGTCCGTTATGTCCTGGACTATGGAATCCTGTCCCGAATCAGAACACATGAACTGTATGTCCTTTACCACAGCAACACCACTCAGCTTGCTAACCTTGTCCCGAAGTGAGTTGACGTTTATGGTATGTGCGATATTAAGTCCGCAGTGACAGATGTATACTCCGATTCGCATATTGTTGGCTCCTTACAGCAGGAAATGATGACTTTGTGGAAGATATAGTTTTGGATGTTCTGTGAAAAACCATTTAGTTGGACTTTTATTGTTCAATTTCTTGAGCACACATTGCTTCTGACATTACTACACGCTTAGTTTTTGGTTATTTTTGATTTTAGCGAACCAGAAAAGTCACATACAGATTTAATTTATATTAATATCAGTATATTTATATATATTGATATTCTCTATTCATGTGTAACATTTACTTATCTATGTTTAGTTGTTTTACATCGTCAGCATGTGTATTATTAATTTGTTAATTCAAGGAAGATCTTGATTCAAGGTGAACTAATAGGGTGATCATATGATCAAAAACGGTATTGAAGGAAGTATATGCAGTGAAAAAGAGTATCTGAATCTTATTTTGAAGTCAGTAGATATGGTTGTCTGGTCTGCAACCTTTCCTGAGCTTGAACTACTTTATATTAGTCCTTCATCTGAAATGATTCTAGGTATTGACCCTCAGAAGTTTGTAAATGAAAATAAGATGTTGTATCAATTAGTTCATCCAGAGGATCTTAATATTGTTCAGGATGCTGTAAAACAAAGAGAACTGGAAGGCGAGGTTTCAGCAGAGTATCGTATGTTAAGACCTGACAGAAGCATTTGTTGGGTTCGTGAAAGTTCTGAGATCAAATACAATACTGATAATATTCCTGTACATGTTGAGGGAATTCTCACAGATATAAGTCGGATTAAGAAAGCTGAAGAAGAATTGCATATCAGAGAAGAGCGGTTAAGAAGTCTTTCATCTATTCTCCATTACAGGACAGATTCTGTTCAGGATTTCCTTGACTTTGCCCTTAATGAATCTATAAAACTCACCCGGAGCAAGATAGGGTACATCTACTATTACGATGACGAAAAAAAGGAATTTACCCTGAATACCTGGTCCAATGAGGTTATGAAAGAGTGTTCCGTCACAGAACCACAGACCAAATATCAGCTTGAGCATACTGGTATCTGGGGAGAGGCGGTGAGACAACGCAGAGAAATAATCGTAAACGATTTTCAGGCTTCTAATCCGCTAAAAAAAGGTTACCCTGAAGGACATGTGGAGCTTTACCGGTACATGACAGTACCGGTGATCAAGAACGAAAAAGTAGTTGCTGTTGTTGGTGTGGCTAACAAAGAATCGGATTACAGTGAGGATGATGCACTCAAGCTAACCTTGCTTATGGATTCTGTATGGAATACTACTGAGAATAAAAAAGCGGAAAAGGCTCTCCAAGAAAGTGAAAAAAGTCATCGACAGGCACATAATATCTTACAAAGTCTTGTTGAAAGTCCAAAAGATGTTGTCATATTTGCACTTGACGGGGATTATAGATATCTTGCTTTCAATACAAATCATCAGTTGACAATGGAGCATATATGGGGTGTCAATATTGAATATGGGTTTAGCATGCTCGACTACATTAAACGTGCTGAGGACAGGGAAAAAGCAAAAGAGAATTTTGACCGTGCACTTGCAGGCGAAGCGTTCACCCTTATAGAGGAATACGGAGATTCATCACTTGACAGGCGATGGTATGCGAACATGTACAGTCCCCTTAAGGATTACGAGGGGAATGTTACCGGTCTCACTCTCATTTTGACAGACATCACTGAAAGCAAACGTTCGGAACAGGCTCTGTTGGCAGAAGGAGCTCGAATAAAGGCTATTGCCGAATCAGCACAGGATGCCATTCTCATGATGGATCCGCAAGGAAATCTCTCCTTCTGGAATCCGGCTGCAGAAAGAATTTTTGGATATTCAATGGAGGAAGCCATTGGACAAAACCTGCATTTGCTACTGGCACCGCAACGCTATCACGCATCTCAGCAGGAAGCACTCACCCGATTCCTCAAAACAGGCCAGGGCAATGCTCTGGGCAAAACCCTGGAATTAGAAGCCCTTTGTAAGGATGGACGGGAAATATCAGTTGAGCTGTCACTTTCTGTTATCGAACTTCCCGATGGCTGGCACTCTGTGGGAATTATGCGTGACATAACTTACCGTAAGCTTACAGAACAACAATTAAAAGAAAGTGAAGAAAGGCACAGGCTCCTGGCAGATAATTCAACTGATGTGATCTGGACAATGGGTATCGATGGCAGGTTCACATACGTAAGTCCTTCTGTTCAAAAATTACGTGGTTATACCCCTGAAGAAGTGATGAAACAGAAACCTGAAGAATTCCTGACTCCTGCTTCTTTACAGCACTATTCTGAAGGAATAAAATTAGTTGCAGAGATTGTTCAGGCAGGGGCACACTTTCCTCCACAAAGGTTCGAACTTGAACAACCTTGCAAAGATGGATCTGCGGTATGGACTGAGGTTACAATTGGTGGAATGTACAATGAACAGGGTGGATTCATTGGGATTTTAGGAGTATCTCGTGATATTACAGAGCGGAAGGTACTGGAAAACACACTCATCATTGAAAAGGAAAAAGCTCAGGAAGCCACAATGGCAAAAAGCGAGTTCCTGGCGAATATGTCCCACGAGATACGCACACCTATGAACGGTGTTATTGGTATGACAGGACTGCTTCTTGATACAGAGCTAAGTGATGAACAAAGACATTATGCTGAAACCGTGAGACTGAGCGGAGAATCATTACTTCAGCTTATCAATGATATCCTGGACTTCTCCAAGATAGAGGCTGGCAAACTTGAACTGGAAATTGTGGACTTCGATCTGCATAATATGCTGGATGATTTCGCTTCCATGGTTTCAGTGAAGGCTCATGAGAAAGAACTGGAATTTATCTGTGCACCAGCGCCCGATGTTCCTGCATGTGTTCAGGGCGATCCCGGCCGCTTGCAACAGGTACTGACCAACCTTGCCGGAAACGCGGTCAAGTTTACCCATGAGGGTGAAGTAGTTGTACAGGTGACTCTGGAATCAGAAACCGATACCGAAGCATTGTTACGTTTCTCTGTTCGTGATACTGGTGTTGGAATTTCTGAAAATAAAATACATGATCTATTTGACAAATTCTATCAGGTGGATGCATCGACCACACGACAATACGGTGGTACGGGGCTTGGGCTGGCCATCTCCAAACAACTGGTTGAAATGATGGGTGGCGATATCGGTGTGGAAAGTGAGAAAGGCAAAGGCTCTGAATTCTGGTTTAGAATTAGCCTTGTAAAGCAGCCGGAAGTCCGCCGTAAGAAAGTCCATTCTGCAGAAATTATGGATTCTTATGTTCTTGTTGTTGATGATAACGCCACGAACCGTGAGATTCTCAATAAGCGTATAAGTTCATGGGGTGCAAAAGTAGATGAGGCCATTGATGGTCCTACGGCACTGCAGGCCCTGTACCGTGCACATGAGGACGGTGAGCAATACCATGTTGTTATCCTCGATATGCATATGCCCGGGATGGATGGTGAGTCCGTGGCAAGATTCATCAAATCCGATTCAAAGCTAAAATCTGTCCCTCTGGCCATGCTGAGCTCTTTAGGGCAACATTCCAATCTCCGGAATCCCGGAGAGAGGTATTTTGCAGCATATCTCACCAAGCCTGTAAGGCATCAGGAATTGCTGGATGTTCTATCAGGTATATTGAATATGGAAAAGCAGAAAAGCAAGGTCAATACTCGTGTTAACACTCCTTCCAGTTCTTCTCAGAGCCATAAGAACTTGAGGTTATTACTGGCTGAAGATAATATAGTAAATCAGAAAGTAGCTCAGGGCATGTTACAAAAACTGGGCTATCATGTGGATACTGTGGCCAATGGTATAGAGGCAATAAAAGCGCTGGAAATGTTGCCATATGATCTGGTGCTTATGGATGTGCAGATGCCTGACATGGATGGACTTGAAGCCACCCGTCTTGTAAGGGATCATCAAACCGCAGTCCTTGATCATGAGATCCCGATTGTTGCAATGACTGCATACGCAATGAAAGGAGACAAAGAACGTTGCCTGGAAGCCGGTATGAATGATTATATCGCAAAACCGGTTTCATTGCAGACACTGATGGAATTGCTGGAGAAATGGCAGAGGATACTGGAAAATGAAACAAGCTGGAATGGTATGTCTGCAGCAGAGAGAAATGACTCAACAGATCTACTGGTATTTGACAGGCCTGCACTTCTTGAAAGGGTAATGAACGATGAGGACCTTTCCAGAAGATTGATAGCAATTTTCCTTGAGGATATGCCCAAACATGTGATTGCTCTAAGGGATGATATCGGGAAAAGAGAACTGGAAAATGTAAATGTATATGCACACAAAATAAAAGGCGCTTCTGCAAACATTGGAGGTGTGGCTTTAAGTGCTGTAGCCTCACAGATGGAGATCGCTGGCAACAAAAATCAGGTTGATAAGATGGAGATACTTTTACCCGAGCTTGAAAAGCAGTATGACTTATTGGTTGAACAACTTAAGGATGCTTAACACAGAGTTACATCCTGTCGTTTTTTTAATAAATTTCATTTTTCCTGAATTAACTGTTTCCATAAAAGCTGTCTATCTTATAAGATAGATTTATAAAGTCTGGGCTGCTAAATAAAATTGGGTAAAGATATGGGAATGGGCAGTGACATCTGTACTTCTAAAATAGATGATGAATGGCAGGATGATAATCCGGTCATTGTGAATGCTGGTTTTATTTTTCCAGCACGGTATCCACCTGGAAACTGCCCTCCTTATATCTAAGTATCTCTTATATAGCAGTATCTTAAAGATATCAACTATAGGAAGCATGGTGAATAAAATGTTCTGTTATCAATGTGAAGAAACTTTGAACGCTACCGGCTGTACAAAGAATGGTGTATGTGGAAAGAAAGGGGAAGTTGCAGACCTTCAGGATGATCTTATCTATGTCCTGAAAAGCATTGCATTCTATAATTCAAAGGCTAGGGCAAACAATCTCAATGATGCAAAGACCGACCAGTTCATTCTTGACGGGCTTTTTGCCACTGTTACAAATACCAATTTCAGCAAGGCTGACTTTGAAAAACTTATCAACGAGGGCTTTGAGATAAAGGACGGCATCAAAAAGAAACTCATGGATGCAAAGGTCATCAATGAAAAATCCGGCTCATCCTTCCCAAGATGGATAAAGGAGAAACTTCTTGGTGCAAGTCCAAATGCAGGTGAGGAACTGCCAATAATGGCAAAGGTGACTCCTGAAAGCCTTGTCAATATAAATACAGGAATACTTGCAACAGAGAATGAGGACATCCGTTCCCTCAGGGAATTGCTAATCTACGGTCTCAAAGGTATGGCTGCCTATGCACATCACGCAAATGTCCTTGGTTACAAGGATGACGGGGTCATGGCATTTGTCGAGAGGGCACTTCTTGCAACAATGGATGATGATATGGGTGTAGATGAACTGGTTCCGATGGTACTGGAATGCGGTTCAATGGGTGTCACTACCCTTGCACTGCTCGATAAAGCAAATACTACAACCTATGGTAATCCTGAGCCAACCGCAGTTAACATTGGTGTCAGGAACAATCCTGGAATCCTTATCAGTGGACATGACCTTCGTGATCTTGCACAGCTCCTTGAGCAGACACAGGGCACAGGAGTCGATGTTTATACCCATGGTGAGATGCTGCCTGCAAACTCCTATCCTGCATTCAAGAAATATGATAACTTTGTTGGAAACTATGGAGGTTCATGGTGGAGACAAAAAGAGGAATTCGAAAAGTTCAATGGTCCTATATTCATGACCACAAATTGTATAGTTCCTCCATCGGAATCCTACATAAACAGGATATACACAACAGGAATAGTCGGCTTTGACGGTGTTACTCACATCAATGCAGGTGAGGATGGCGGCAAGGATTTCTCTTCCATAATCGAACAGGCAAAGACATGCAAATCACCTGAGCAGCTTGAAGAAGGAACCATCATGGGTGGTTTTGCACATGTATCCGCACTCTCTGTTGCTGACAAGATCATCGATGCTGTAAAAGCAGGACAGATCAAGAAGTTCGTTGTCATGGCAGGATGTGACGGAAGGCACAAGGAAAGGGGTTACTACACAGACTTTGCAGAAGCTCTTCCAAAGGATACTGTTATCCTTACAGCAGGATGTGCAAAGTACCGTTACAACAAACTTGATCTCGGCGACATAGGTGGAATCCCGAGGGTGATCGATGCAGGTCAGTGCAATGACTCCTATTCACTGGTCGTCATAGCACAGGCTCTTGCAAAGGCATTCGGACTTGAGGATATCAACGACCTGCCGGTGTCCTACAATATAGCATGGTACGAGCAGAAGGCAGTCCTTGTCCTGCTTGCACTGCTGAGTCTCGGTGTCAAGAACATCATGCTCGGTCCTACACTGCCGGCATTTGTTTCACCAAATGTTCTTAATGTCCTTGTCGAGAACTTCAATATCAGACCAAATTCCACAGTTGAAGAGGACCTCAAGGTCCTTCTTTAATCTTTTTACGGGAAAATACATTACTAAAATAACCCTATGATTTAATTTTATTTAAGGAAGTGAATAAATGATAATAACAAATTACAAAGATGCAGAGAAGAAGGACAATCCACATGGAGTGACCGTTCACAAGCTCTATGATACAGAACATGCTCAGGTAATGCACATGCAATTAAAACCGGGTGATGCACTGACGAAACATTCAACACCTGTTGATGTGTTCTTTTATGTCCTTGAAGGTGAGGGAATCGTAGAGATCGGTGATGAGCAGCAAACTGTCACAAGGGATATGCTTATTGAAAGTCCTGCAAAGATACCCCACAGGCTGATGAATGAAAGTGACAGTCTTTTCCGTTTTCTGGTAGTGAAGGTTCCACGCCAGACCGAGCAGACTAAAATGATGTAAGCCGGGAGATTTCCGGCATTCTACTTTTTTGCTCCTTATATTTTGATAGCTACAGACCATTGTCTGTGGGAAATTGGTGAACTACCACTAAGCTAAAGACTTAGTAGCTTCCTGATTCATTGACAAACCCAACGGTTCGACTCCACAGGCTCCGACTGTAGTTCCTACAGCACGATTGAGAATATTGATAGCGGCATTTATGTCTCTATCAAGAATTAAACCACAGTGAGTGCATTCATGAGTCCTCATCGCTAATGATTTCTTAACTTTTTTTCCGCAATTACTACATAGTTGCGACGTGTTATATGGATTCACTAATTCTACAAATTTACCAGCTTCTTCCGCTTTGTATTTTGTAATCTGAATTAGGTTTCCCCATGATGCGTCATGTATTGATTTTGATAGATGATGATTTTTAACCATGTTCTTTACGTTCAAATCCTCAAAAACAATATAATCGTAATTATCAACAACTTCTCTACTCAATTTATGGTTAAAATCATTTCTCTGATTTCGGATTTTACGATATAGAACATTGATTTTTTCGACTTGTTTTTTCCAATTATTAGAAAACTTCTTTTTATGGCTGAGAGCACGATTCTCTCTTTTCAATCGTCTTTCAGCTTCACGATAATATTTCGGAGGATTTAATTGTGTTCCGTCACTCAACGTAATAAGAGATTTAAGTCCTACATCTATCCCCACGAAAGTTTCAGGCTCTACAGGCATAACGTTATTTTCAATTTCCACTGAAAACGTAGCATACCATTGTTTCCCATCTCTACGGATAGTACAGGTCTTAATTTTACCTTCTATCTCTCGATGTTGAATTATCTTAATATCACCGATTTTCGATAGTCTCAATTTCTTTCCATCTATCTTAAAACCGGATTGGACATAACAAAAACTGTTATATCGTTTCTTACCTTTGAACCGAGGATAACCGGGAGTTTCACCGCCCATACAACGTCTAAAAAAGGCATCAAAGGAATTACCTAATCTTCTAATTACATCCTGCTTTACCTGCGAATGCACGTCTGTATCAAACTCTAAGTATCGAACTTGATACAACTGTTCCATAGTAGAAAGCCCTCGATTGCACCTTTCATAAGCGTTTTTACGGTCTGCGAGAAATTCATTATAGATATATCTGCAAACATCGAGTGTCTTTTCTAAAGCCACTTCCTGCTCTTTATTTGGATATATTCTAAATTTGTATGATTTTCGCATTAATATGCCTCTGTTCCCATGGGTAGTACATAGTAAGTGAATTATACATTAAATACTTTTCCATGTCTTATAGACGACCAATGGAAACTCTTTTATCATCAACAATCAATTACCTGTCATGGAAGAACGACCACGTAAACCCGGAACCACTCAATACGCAGAGAATTTTTCAGACGAACAATTCATAGAAGCAGTGAAAGAAATTACGAAAATACCTACAGCCACCGCACCCGAAGTAGCGGAAAAAGTAGGTTGCAGTAAAAAAACCGCAATCATGCGACTTAAAAAACTCGTCAACGAAGGTGTGTTAGATTCTGATTTCCGGGGAGCCGCATGGCACTTCAACTTAAAGTAGTATTGTTTTTTGACCGCTTACATCCTCTATGCTAAAGACATACAGGTTTTACGCTACATTTATAAATAATGATATCCAGAATATACCTTTCATACTTTTAATTCACTATATCGGAGATTATTTATGACCGACCTTGCACCTATAATGGAAAAAACACATGAATGGGCTTCAAAATATGCAAAGAAGAGAGGTTTCATTCTGAATCCGGATGAAGAAATGCTTCATATGGTCATTGAAGGCCTTTCAAGGAACATGCATGAACATGGAAAACAGTACTGTCCATGCAGAATAATAAGCGGTAATGAAGAACAGGACCGCAAGATAATCTGTCCATGTGTCTATCACGAGCATGAGATCGATGAAGATGGCAATTGCCACTGTTCTTTGTTCTTCAAGGTCTGAAGGCATCCGAAGCAAAAACGATCATTTCAGTAAATAATACTGGAGACTCACTTCGAAGGTGATAATAATGGCAAATGTGATGGAAATATACCAGTTACTCCCGAAAACGAATTGTAAGGAATGTGGGAAAGCCACATGTATGGCATTTGCTGTTGATCTTCCTGGACGTAAGGTAAAGGTGGATGATTGTCCTCCGCTTATGAATGAAGCAAAATACAAAGCCAATTACGAGAAGTTATTGGGGATGTTCGGTTCCGTGAAGGATGTCACTGAAACCGGTCTGATCGTTCATAACGAGAAATGTATCGGCTGTGGTAATTGTGTAGTTGCATGTCCGGTGAACGTAGCAAATGATCCGCTGGGTGCAGGTAGTGGAAAAGCTCCAACTTCTGACAAGGTTATCTTCAAGGTAGAAGATGGTGTTGTAAAGGCAAGGAACGTGCAGGAATGCCGTCGTTTCGGAGAGAACAGGATTCTTTGTGTTGCATGTATCGATACATGTCCTACAAAGGCAATAGAGTTCGTTTGAGCGAGCTGAAATCCTTATTTTTAAATGTGGTGATGATTTGAGCAGTGAATATTATGTTTGTACAGGCTGTGCTCTTCTCTGTGATGATATAGAGGTTGAAACAGAAGACGGTAAACTGAGCAAAGTGCATGCTGCATGCCTTAAAGGTGTTGCACGCATGAAAGGTTGCAGTGATCCTCTGGAATGCACAGTGGATGGAGAGAAGACAGATATTGATTCTGCCATTGCAAAAGCTGCTGACATACTCAGGAGTGCGAAGAACCCGTTGATATTCGGTCATGGTAATTCGAGTTCAGAAGCACAAAAGATATCCATCGCACTCGCAAAGAAGACCGGTGCATACATTGATGATACTTCCTCATTCTGTCAGGGGCCTATAATAGAAGCAATTCTTCAGGATAAACTCAAAACATGCACCCTTGATGATGTCAGGCACAAGGCTGATGTTATCATTTTCTGGGGGGCAGACCCTTCCAATTCACACCCTCGCCATCTTTCCAGATATTCATATTTCCCCCGTGGCAAGGAGCGCCAGAGGGGATGGGAAGAGGACAGGACTGCAATAACCATCGACATAAGGAAATCATCGACTGCTGAGATCTGCCGGGATACTCGATTCTACCAGATACCCATGAGTGCAGATGCAGAGTTCATGTATGCTCTTATAAGTGCCCTGTCAAGTAAAGTTCCTAAAACATCCTTTGATTTCGACAAGAAAAGGATACTGGAACTTGCGAATGTAATGAAAAAGGCAAAGTTCGGCATCATATGTGTTGGTCTTGGACTTGTTTATTCCCTTGAGGAACTTGAGCCCCTGTTCAAATTGATGGAAAAGCTAAATGAGGTTTCCAATTTCAATCTTATACCCATGGTTGGTCAGTACAATATGAGGGGCTTCAACCAGAACCTCTTTGCAGAAACTGGGTCTGTCAACCGTCTGAAGTTCAACGGTGAAACCGGCAATGCCGCCCATGGAGCTGAGTATTCAGTGGTCGAAGCTCTCAGAAACAGGTCTGTGGATGCTGCACTCATCATTGGCTCGGACCCATTATCAAGTCTGCCACTTTCCGTTGCACGCTATCTTACGGAAATTCCGCTCATAACAATTGACCCATGCCAGAACCTGACGGCAACAAGATCAACAGTAACAATACCATGTGCACTTGGCGGAGTTGAAGCCGGTGGCACTGCTGTACGTATGGACGGTGTGGAAATCGAATTGAAAAAGATCATTGAAACTGATAATCTATCCGATGAGGAAATTTTGACAAGAATTACAGAGGCGATCTGATGGGATTCGGACAATTCCTTGCTGCACCGGAAATTAAACTGAAGATAGTGACGTACAGGGACGTGTTCCAGAACACTGCCCAGGAATCCTCTCGTTTTGGAGAAGAGTATGAAAAGCTCTCAGCAGTTATCAAACTTGATCCAAAGGACATATCCAGACTCGCCATTAAGGAAAACGACACTGTTATTGTGAAGAACAGCTTTGGGAAAGTTGTCGTCAAAGTACAGAAATCAGGATATGAGAAAGAACACTCCGGGATTGCCTATATGGTGAATGGCCCATGGTCCAATGCTCTTGTGCCTGATGAAACAGGTGGCACTGGTGTTCCAAAATTCAAGGATTTTGATGTAACTGTGCAGGGTGCAAAGGGCGAGAAGGTTACAGGAATAAGTGATATATTTTAGGTTTGTTTTTTGATTGAAGAAAAAAGAGGGTAATATTTCTTTCTCTTTCAATCAATTGTTGTATGCATCATAGATCTGCCAGATCCAGACAATGGCTCCCAATATGTAACCTATGAGAATGAATTGCAATATAAAGCAAATAGCCAGAACTACCCATATGCCTATTGCCTTGAATAACTCACCTTTTATGATCTGTCCCAGTCCCGGTATGAAAAATGATAATAGTGCCGGAACGCCATATGTTCTTTTGTCACCCATGATTATTACCTTTGTATTGTAAACGATAACTATGGCTTATATGAATTTTGCTGTATAAAAACACTCATATGAAGTAATGTTTCTGCTTGTATGGGTAATTTTGTTGATGCCATCTAAAATAGTAAAACTTTTAATCCATGTGAACCTTAGACAGGGATAGGCGACGATATAAATGCTTACAACTAAATTCTCCAATTATACTTTCTCGATCAGCAGGTGATTTTGTTCTTTATGTTCTCTGTTTTAATATCATCTATAACTATATATTTAATTAGTGCTAAATTGGTTTCACAGAACAGCAGGTAATTAGTGTGAACAATAGATCATTTTTTTCTTTCAACTTCCTTTTTACCGGAGGTTTACCTCATAATGCATAAGATTTGTACCGATATCATAATTGAAGCTCCGATCAACGAGGTCTGGGACCTCCTTACAGATTTTGAAAATTTTGACAGATGGAACCCGTTCATTACCCGCATAAAGGGTGAACTTCAACCCGGCTCAAAGCTAGATGTTTATATGCAGCCACCAGGTATGAAAGGTGTAAATTTCAATCCCGTCATCACAAATGTAGAGCCTGTGCACGAATACAGGTGGACGGGCAATTTATGGGTAAAAGGTATCTTTGACGGTGAACATGTATTCAGGATCGAAGAACTTGAAAATAACCGGACAAGGTTCATACAGTGTGAAAGGTTCCGGGGTATACTTGCACCGCTTATACTATCCCTGATCGGTGAAAGGACCAGACAGGGTTTTGAAAGTATGAACAATAACCTGAAAAAGGAATGTGAAAAAGAATAGATAAGGGCTCACACAAAATGTGCCCTTGGTCTGATAACTTTGTTATCGGCATATTGTTCCATACAGTGGGCGATCCATCCTGAAACTCTTCCTATTGCGAATATGGAAGTTGCGAGTTCAGCGGGAATGTCAAGATACTTGTATACGACTGCAGAATAAAAATCCACATTCGGATAGAGTGTTTTTCCTCTTATTTCTATGAACTCGTGGTAAAGGATACGCTCTATTTCCTCCGCCATATCAAACCAACTGCTGTCGCCTTTCTCAATGGATAATCTTTTTGCAATATCTTTGTATATTCTTGCCCTGGGGTCATATGTCTTATAGACACGATGACCGAATCCCATAATCTTTTCTTTCTTTGCAAGTTTGTCAAGGACATAGACCTGGGCATTCTCTATAGTGCCTACCTCATCCAGCATATCCATAACTCCCTTTCTGGCACCACCATGTAAAGGCCCTTTAAGGGTACAAAGGCCACATATGACAGCAGAGTACAGATCTGACAGGGTTGATGCCGCAATTCTCAATGAGAACGTTGATGGATTCAATTCATGCTCGGCACTCAGTATAAGATCCTTTTCCATTGCTTCAGCTTCAAGTTCTGTTGGGATCTTGCCAGTAAGCATATAGAGGAAATTAGCACCGTGTGATAGTTCTTCATCTGGCTTAATGGGTTCCTGGTCAAAACGTGCTCTATGTAAAGCTGCAACAATAGTGGGGAATTTTGCAACAAGCCTGATGGATTTGTTCTTATTTGCATCAGGTGAATGATGGTTATTTTCAAGATCAAAATGAGATGTACAGGAAATAGCAGTTCTCAAACCGTCAAGAGCCTCAATTCCAAAGTCGAATTCCTTGAGCACTTCTACTTGTTTACCATTTATTTGACGGTTCCTTTTAATTTCCCGGGAATATTCAAATAACTCACTTTCATTGGGAATATTTCCATTGATGAGGAGATAGGAAACCGCATCATAAGAGAGATCTACAAGATCCTCTATCTTGATCCCCCTATACATCAGGATTCCCTGGATACCATCAATAAAGGATATTTTTGTATCCAAAGCTACTACGCCTTCAAGGCCTTTTTTCATCTCTTCCATTAAAAATCCCCCGATGGATTAAAAGTACGTTTTGATAAAATATGCTAATATTATCTTTCAATTATCGATATATAAAGTTTGCTCGAATTTCATAGCCCTAATATATAATTAACTAGAAAAATATTGGAGCTTTTAATCTTTATATTTAAATCTAAAAAAGAAGAATGAAAGAATCATTCTCCCTTTATTCCATCTCTCAGGAATTTATGCAGTATACCACCGTTCATATAGTACTCTATTTCAATATCAGAATTAAGGCGGACAAGAACATAAAAGCTCTTCTCTTCTCCATCATCTGATCTTGCAATAACTGTGAGTTCGCCGAATGGTTTGAGTGCATCGATACCTCTGATATCGTAGATTTCCTTTCCGTTAAGTCCGAGGCTCTCTGCTGATTCTCCTTCTCTGAACTGTAGTGGAAGTACTCCCATGCCAACAAGGTTGCTGCGGTGTATTCTCTCATATGATTCGGCAATAACTGCTTTAATGCCAAGCAGTTGAGTGCCCTTTGCAGCCCAGTCACGTGAACTTCCGGTACCATATTCCTTACCTGCGATAACTACAAGTGGAGTTCCTTCTTCCACGTATTTCATTGCAGCATCATAGATCGGCATTTCCTGTCCGTCTGGCTGGTGTATGGTCCATGAACCTTCCTTGCTTCCGACAAGTTTGTTCTTAAGGCGCACGTTTCCGAATGTTCCTCTCATCATGACCTCATGGTTACCACGCCTGGAGCCGTATGAATTGAAATTCTTCTCATCGACACCCTTTGAGAGCAGGTACTGACCTGCAGGATAGCTTGTTGGAATTGAGCCTGCAGGGGATATGTGGTCAGTGGTTATACTGTCTCCGACCAGAGCAAGAGCACGTGCTCCTTCAATATCGGCTAATTCGGTCACTTCAAGCGGGAAGTCCTTGAAGAAAGGTGGTTCCTGTATATATGTGGAATCATTATCCCAGTCGTACAGCAAACCTTTAGGTGCATCGAGGCTTCTCCAGAGATCTGTTCCCTGATAGACGTTAGCATACTGTTCCTTGAACATCTCAGGGGTTACGGATCTGCGGATGCATTCATCGAGCTCTTCCTTACCTGGCCAGATATCTTTCAGATAAACCGGCTGTCCGTTAGGGTCACATGCTATCGGCTCTTTCATAAGGTCGATATCAACAGTTCCTGCAAGTGCATAGGCAACAACAAGCAGTGGTGAAGCCAGATAATTGGCCTTTACCTGAGAGTTGATCCTGCCTTCGAAGTTCCTGTTACCACTGAGAACTGCAGCAACTGTAAGGTCCTTGTTCTCGATCTCGTTTGAAACCGCTTCCCTGAGGGGTCCGCTGTTTCCTATGCATGTAAGGCAACCATAGCCTACAAGGTGGAAACCGAGCGCATCGAGATATGGCATTAGACCTGCTTCTTCGAGGTAATCAGTAACTACACGGGAACCAGGTGCAAGACTTGTCTTTACGAAAGGTTTTACCTTAAGTCCTTTTTCAACAGCCTTCTTTGCAACCAATCCGGCACCTATCATAAGTGATGGGCTGGATGTGTTTGTACAGGATGTGATGGATGCAATAACAACAGAGCCATGTGTAACTGCAACTACATCGTCTGCACATTTTATCTTTGTAATACCTGTGTGGTGGGGATGTGTGATATCAGAGATACTGTATCCGCCTTCTCCAAGCCAGCGACTGTAATCAGGGTCATCTCCATTTGGTTTTTTACCACTCTTTGCGGCAAAGACATCTTTCATTGTCTGGTGGAATGCCTTTGACATCTCCTGAACAGGTATGCGGTCCTGTGGTCTCTTAGGTCCTGCAAGACATGGTTCTACTGTGCTGATGTCAAGTTCCAGTGTTGATGTGAAGTCCAGGTCTGCCAGTCCATCTTCCATGAAGAGGCCCTGTTCTTTGCAGTATTGTCTTACCATGTCAACATGTTCTTCACTTCTGCCAGTCATTATCATATAGTCCAGAGTGACTTCATCCACCGGGCAGAATCCCATTGTAGCGCCATATTCTGGAGCCATGTTCGCAAGTACTGCCCTGTCGGTCAGTTCCAGTGCCTTGTAACCGGGTCCGTAGAACTCCACGAACTTACCGACAACACCGTGTGCCCTGAGCATTTCCACGACAGTAAGTACAAGGTCTGTGGATGTGACGCCTTCCCTGAGCTCGCCTGTAAGCTTAAAGCCTACGACTTCCGGAATTGGCATGTAGTATGGCTGGCCGAGCATAACAGCTTCAGCTTCGATACCGCCAACACCCCAACCAAGGACACCAAGTCCGTTTATCATTGTTGTGTGGGAATCGGTACCTACTAGCGTATCTGGATAAGCGATAATTTCTGAGCACTTCTCTTTCAGGTGGACGACAGATGCCAGATTCTCAAGGTTGACCTGGTGAATGATACCACTTGCAGGAGGCACTACTCTCATATTATCAAAAGCGTTCTGTGCCCAGTGCAGTAATTCATATCTTTCCTTGTTGCGATGGAACTCATATTTCTCATTGCAGTTGCGTGCATAGGATGTACCGTAATAATCCACCTGTATGGAGTGGTCAATTACGAGGTCAGCAGGGATCACGGGGTTGATCACTGAAGGGTCACCGCCAAGTCTCTGCATGGCAGACCTTATGGCAGCAATGTCAACCACTGCAGGAACACCTGTGAAGTCCTGCATTATAACTCTTGATGGAATGAAAGGTATATCCAGTGCAGGAACCCCGTCAGGACTCCAGCCTGCAAGATTCTTTACATCATCTTCGGTAATTACCTTTCCATCTACATTCCTTAATACAGCTTCAAGCAAGACTCTAATGGAGTAAGGTAACCTGGAGATGCTGGCTATCCCAAGCTCTTCCAGTTTTTGTAAGCGATAGATGGTTACCTCTTTATCAGCAATATTGATGGTCTGCCTGGCCCTGAACGGGTCTTTAAAATCATCGCATGTCATAATGTCACCTATTCAAATGTAATCTTTGATTATGATATTCATATAAGTTTAAAACCGACTTTCTGTCGGACTCAGTACCTGTGCTTTATGGCACTCCTATCCATTCACGTATATTCCCTGCTTATACTAACTATAATAGTAACTTGTCTACAGGGTGTTCAGACTAGGGAATAAAAACCAGCATTGAAATAAATAACTTTGCCCTCCGTAAACGTGATTCATAAATGAGAAAACTAAAAACAAAGAAATAACTCAAGATGACGAAAGCTATCTCAAAAACAAGGGATAAATAGGTAAAATACCTTATTAAGAGAATAAATAGGATATTTTTTTATCTAAAAAGATTAAGCCGTCTAAATCAGAGATGATTGAAATCCTCTGAAACATATGACTTAAATTTGTGATCTGTCAGGTAAAAGAAGATCGTGGTATCCTGTAATCCTGTAATTTATCAGAAGTGATTTGATGGAAAGAATATACAAATATTATCCGGAAGATTTTGGGGAATTAACTGTAAAAGTCGTACACATGGACCTTATTTTCGATGTGTTTGACGATCATACAAAGGTAACATCTCATCTCAAATTAGAAACCCTTGACAATCCCATCAATGAACTTGAGCTGAATTGCAAGAAACTTGAGATTCTATCCGTAAGTTGCAGGGACTATGATATTGATCATGAATACAGGGAAAAAGATGATATCCTCTTAATCAAATTCGGCCAGAAAGTACCTGAAAACACTGAGATCCTGATAAATACCCAAACCATTTGCAGACCTACAAAGAACATACTGGAAGGTCTCTATTATGATGAAACTCCCGCAGGTGCTCCGCCACAGCAGATAACCCAATGCCAGCAATGGGGATTCCAGAGGATTGTACCATGTATAGATGATATGGTAGCCAAATGTACTTACACTACAACCATCATTGCCGATGAAAGATATACAAATCTCATAACCAACGGCGACATTATAGAAGCAAGGCATTCGGTTGGAAATGGAAGGGACAAAATCGTCTATGACAATTCAATAACTCCTATGGCCACCTATCTTTTTTTCCTGGGTGTAGGCACTTATGATACATTCAAAAAAGAATTCGAATATCCGGATGGACACACCTTTGATCTGGAATTGCTGGTACCTCCTGGTTCAGACTCCCAGATAGCCCAAAGATCTCTTGATGTTCTCTACGATTCTATCATGTGGATCCATCTTTTTACAGGCCCTGAACAATATCATCAGTTTGAAAAGCGCAGAGAGCTCATGGATGTGGTCAGGGAAAGGGACCTGCTTAAAAATGAGGCAGCAGGTGCTAATGAAAAGATCG
>OBLN01000192.1_pt1 | contig 22858 bp, 23 predicted proteins | sample 1519301 | NCBI WGS metagenome assembly OBLN01 (sample SAMEA2452533, study PRJEB22499) | sediment metagenome | reverse complement strand
TATGATATTGTACCGCAGAAGGTGGTGGTCGAGGGGGCCGAGAGCGAAATCAAGGATGTCTCACAGGTGCTGACGGAACCGGTTGATATTGAGGGAATTCGTGAGAGCTTCACCCTGATCGTTCCTCTCGATTACCAGGGCAGATACACGCAGCTCAAGGAGGATCGCACCGTTGAAATCCAGGTGCATGTCGTAGCGCTGCCCTCCGAACCGGGGCCGGCCCCGGAGAATGGAACTTCGGGATCATCCGAATCGAAGCGCGAGAGCACATCGCTTGAGAAAGGTGAATAAAATCTGTCATGAAAAAAAAGCTTTTTGGAACAGACGGCGTGCGGGGTGTGGCCAATATCCCGCCCATGACGACTGAAACGGCCATGCAGTTGGGGCGCGCTGCAGCCTACCTGTTCAAGGACGGCAATCGCCGCCATCGCATCGTCATTGGCAAGGACACGCGTTTGTCCTGCTATATGATCGAGAACGCTCTGGCGGCCGGCATCTGCTCCATGGGGGTCGACGTATTGCTGGTCGGGCCGCTGCCCACTCCAGGCATCGCTTTTATCACGTCCTCCATGCGGGCCGATGCGGGGGTCGTGATCAGTGCTTCGCACAATCCTTACCAGGACAACGGCATCAAATTCTTTTCCAACGACGGTTTCAAGCTGCCCGATGCTCTTGAACTGAAAATGGAGGATCTGATTTTTTCCAAGAGGATCGAGAGCCTGCGTCCGATTGCCTCCGAGGTCGGCAAGGCCTATCGTATCGATGACGCGGTAGGGCGTTATGTCGTGTTCCTGAAAAATTCATTTCCCAAGGATCTTGACCTCAAGGGGCTGCGCATTGTGCTCGACTGCGCCAACGGTGCGGCATATCGCGTGGCTCCCGCGGTGCTTGAGGAACTTGGCGCCGAGGTCGTCCCCCTGGGGATTTCACCCAACGGCACCAACATCAATGCCGGTTGCGGTTCGCTGCACCCGGAGGTCATGTCCGAATCGGTCAAGGAGCACCGGGCCCATCTGGGGATTGCCCTGGATGGCGATGCGGACCGGGTTATTTTCTGTGATGAATTCGGCAACGTGGTGGATGGCGATCATATCATGGCGCTGTGCGCCGTCGACCTGATCAGGCACAAAAAGCTCGCGCACAATACTCTCGTGGCGACCGTCATGAGCAATATGGGGCTCGATATTGCACTGAAGCAGGCTGGAGGCAAGGTGGTCAAAACGGATGTAGGCGACCGCTATGTCGTTGAAGCCATGCGCGAGGGCGGCTATTCCCTCGGCGGTGAACAATCCGGGCACCTGATCTTTCTGGAGCACAACACGACTGGTGACGGGATGTTGTCGGCGCTTCAGGTGCTGTCGGTGATTCAGCGCAGCGGCAAGCCGCTCTCCGAGCTTGCCGAGGTGATGGTGTCTTTGCCGCAGGTGCTGGTCAACGTGCGGGTGATCGAAAAGACCGATCTCGAGAGCATCCCTGAAATTAAAAAAGAGATTGATCATGCCCGCCGGGTTCTGGGTGAAAATGGTCGAGTCCTGATCCGCTTTTCGGGGACCGAGCCGCTGGCGCGCATCATGCTTGAAGGGCAGGACAAATACCAGATCACCGAACTCGCACATCAGATTGCGGCGGTTGTCGAGCAGGTCATGGGGGAGAAGAAACAACCATGAAAGCTGCCAGACTGGGAGTCAATGTCGACCATGTCGCCACGGTACGCCAGGCGCGCAAGACACATGAACCCGATCCGGTCACCGCAGCGGCGCTGGCGGAACTGGCCGGTGCCGACGGCATCACGATCCACCTGCGCGAAGATCGCCGCCATATTCAGGACCGGGATCTGGCCGTTCTGCGCAGGACGGTGCGCTCCCGCCTGAATCTTGAGATGGCCGCCACGGATGAGATGGTGGGCATCGCGCTGAAGTTTCGACCGGATGAAGTCACCCTGGTGCCGGAAAAGCGACAGGAACTGACCACCGAGGGCGGCCTCGACGTCGTCCAGAACCGGCAGACGTTGAAAAATTCCGTCGCCCTGTTGCGCGATGGCGGAATCTCTGTCAGTCTTTTTGTCGATCCTGACCCTGAGCAGATCAAGGCCGCTCATCGCTTGGGGGTGAATGCCATAGAAATTCATACCGGCTGTTACTGCGATGCGGCAGACGCCAAGGTGCGGCGTGCTGAGCTGACCAAGATCGAGCAGTCGGTCAGGCTCGGCCAGAAGCTGGGGTTGGCGGTTCACGCCGGCCATGGGCTTAATTACGACAATGTGCGAGATGTCGTAGCCGTTGGGGGAATCGAAGAATTCAATATCGGGCACAGCATCGTGGCGCGCGCCGTTCTGGTCGGTATGGATCGGGCTGTGCGTGACATGGCGGCACTGATTAAAGGAAGCTGACCATGGCGATCCTCGGCGTCGGCACCGATCTGGCGCGCATCGGTCGCTTCAGGGATTTTCTCCATCAGGGCAAAACGGCGATGATCGACCGCCTGTTTACCACGGAAGAAAAGGCCTATGCTCTGGATCGCAAGGACCCCGCGCCCCATCTTGCCGCGCGATTTGCCGCAAAGGAGGCGTTTTTAAAGGCGCTGGGACTGGGCTTGCGCGAGGGGATGACCTGGCACGATATGAGAGTTGTGCGCGATCCTCTCGGTAAGCCCTCTCTGGTTCTGACTGGAGCCGCAGCTATTATCTGCCGGACCCGTGGAGTGGGTCGCGTGCATCTTTCTTACAGCCATGACGGGGACTATGCACAGGCCGTTGTCATTCTGGAGGAGCAATGAGAGTTCTGAGTGCCGCACAGATGCAGGAGCTTGATCAGAAAACGATCAAGGAGATCGGTCTGCCCGGTCCGGTACTGATGGAGAATGCCGGGCAGGGCGCCGCGCGGTTGATTGATGAACGGTATCGCCATCTCTATCCCGGGCCAGCAGTCGTTATTTCGGGCAAGGGCAACAACGGCGGTGACGGATATGTCATTGCGCGATCGCTGCTGCAGCGTGGTTGGCAGGTCCGCACTCTGGTCCTGGCGGATGATGCGGCGGTGGAGGGAGACGCCCGCCTTAATCTCGAGATTCTGCGGAAGGTGCGCGGGGAGATTCTTTTTGCGCCCGATGACGATGGGCTTTCGACCGCACTCTCTCAGTGCAGCGGGGCCCGCCTGCTGGTGGATGCGCTTTTCGGGACGGGCCTTTCGTCCAATGTCCGAGGTCGATATGGCCGTGCCATTGCCTGGATGAACGAACAGCCGGCGCCGACTGCCGCCGTGGATATCCCCAGCGGGCTCGATGCCACAACCGGCCGCATTCTCGGATGCTGCGTACAGGCCGACCTCACCGTAACCTTTGCCCTGCCCAAAATCGGGCATGTCGTCTATCCCGGAGTAGACCAGGTTGGAGCCCTGAAAACGGTGGATATCGGAATTCCTCCCTTTCTGCTGGAAGCCCAGGCGCCGGCCCAGATTCTGGTTGATGGTGAATGTGCCCGCCGTTTACTTCCTTCCCGGCCGTCCGACGGCCACAAAGGCACCTTCGGTCACCTGCTGATCATCGGCGGTTCCACCGGAAAATCGGGCGCAGTCGCTCTTGCGGCCGAAAGTGCCGTGCGAAGCGGCGCCGGCCTGGTGACAGCGGCGGTGCCGGCGGGAATTCATGATATTCTCGAGGTAAAATTAACGGAACCCATGACGGTGCCGCTGCCTGAGATCGATGGCGCATTGCGGTTGGAAGCACTTGATGCACTGATTGCAGCCTGGCGGGATAAACAGGCCCTGGCGATCGGTCCCGGTCTGGGGCAGAATGAGCAGGCCCGGCAGTTGGTCAGGCATCTGGTGCGCGACTGCGATCTGCCGCTGGTGATCGATGCAGATGGGCTCAATGCTCTTGCCGGCCATCTCGAGGGATTGTCGTCCCGCCGGCCGGGGACGACCGTCATAACTCCCCATCCCGGGGAAATGGCGCGTTTGGCGCAGATCTCCGTGGAGAAGGTTCAGCATGACCGTCTGTCGGTGGCACGCGACTTCGCACATCGTCATGGCGTGGTTGTTCTGTTGAAGGGAGCACGTACGGTGATCGCTGCCCCTGAGGGGACCGTCTGGATCAACGCGAGCGGCAACCCCGGTATGGCGTCCGGTGGCATGGGCGATGTGCTGACCGGAGTCGTGGGCGCTCTGCTGGCCCAGGGGATGCCCGCCGCCGAAGCGGCAGTTCTGGCGGCCTATCTTCACGGTGCCGCTGCCGACCGGCTCGCCTGCCGGGAGGGATGTGCCGGGTTGGCTGCCGGCGAGGTCGCCGGCGAACTTGCGGCTGCGCGATACGATCTCACTCTGCGCCCATAAGGCCGATGGGACTATTTTCACCGGATAACGTTTACTTCTTGATAAAGGATGCGATGCAATGCTCAAAGCTAAGGATATCATGACCCGCAACGTCATTTCCGTTCAGCCCGATACCGGTATTGAAGAGCTGGCCCGCCTTTTTATGGAAAAAGGGATCAGTGCCATGCCGGTCGTCAAGGAAGACGGACAGCTTTTCGGTGTGGTCACCGAGACAGACCTGGTGGCTCAGGACCGGCCTCTGCATTTGCCGACGGTTGTTTCGATCTTCGACTGGGTGATTTATCTCGAAAGCGAGAAGGAATTCAAGAAAGAAGTGGAGAAAATCACGGCGCGCAAAGTCGATGAGATCTGCTCTACGGAGGCGGTGACCTGCTCTCCGGAGACCCCTGTTTCGGAAGTAGCCGCGCTGATGACCGAGAACAAAGCGCACCTGATTCCGGTGGTTGAGGACGGCAAAGTGGTCGGAGTCGTCGCACGCCTCGATGTCATCCGGTCGATGGGACGATGACCAGAAACGTTCTCACCGTTGAAACTGAAAGTGCCGAAGAAACGGCTCGTCTCGGGATGCTGCTCGGCCGGTTGATCGAGAAGCCTTTGCTGATTCGCCTGGCAGGTGATCTGGGTGCGGGCAAGACCTGTTTTGCTCAGGGAGTGGCCCGCGGGCTCGATATCCCCGAAGACGAGCCGGTCACAAGTCCCAGCTACACCCTGATGAACCAGTACAGCGGCCGTCTGCCGCTCTACCATTTTGACCTCTACCGCCTGACAGGCGCCGATGACCTTGAAGATCTCGGATTCAGCGACTATCTCGACGCTGATGGGGTGACCGTGGTGGAATGGGGGGATCGGTTCGAGGAAAACCGCAGCGAAGGTCTTTTTATCACCCTGATACGTTTGGATGAATTCCGTCGGCGCCTGATTTTAGAGGCGCATGCTGCACCGGAATGGCGTCTGATTGAGAATCTAGACGCCCGCTGGCGAAAGGAGACCGCACCATGAAGGAATTCGATATTGCTGTGATCGGTGCCGGCCCGGGTGGATATGTCGCTGCAATCCGTGCCGCCCAGCAGGGCGCCTGTGTGTGCCTGATCGAAAAAGACAAGGTTGGCGGCACCTGCCTCAATCGTGGTTGCATCCCCACCAAGGCTCTTTACAGCACCGCGCATTTCTGGCAGCGCCTCAAGCATGCTGAAGACCACGGCATCCGGATTGATGAGCCCACTCTGGACTATGCGGTCGCGGCCGAACGGCGGGATAATATCGTAAAGCGCCTGGTCGGCGGGATTGAACAGCTGCTCAAGGCACACAAGGTGGAACTGTTCCGGGGACAGGCTCTGATTGAGGAGCCGGGGCGGATTTGCATCAAGCGACCCGAGGTCACCGGGCGCATTCGAGCCAAAAACATCATCATCGCTACCGGCTCGCGGTCAGTGCGCCCTAAAGCCCTGTCGATAGACGGGAAAAATGTTTTGACCAGCCGGGAAATCCTTGCTATTAAAGAACTTCCCGCCAGCCTGATGGTTGTCGGAGGCGGCTATATCGGCTGCGAATTTGCCGGAATTTTCGCCGCTCTCGGAACCAGGGTCACGGTGGTGGAACAGCTCCCGGGCCTGCTTGAACAAAGCGACCGCCAGGTGGTCAAGGAGGTTGAGAAATCCTTTAAATCCCTGGGTGTGGAAGTTCACACAGAGACTTCGGTAGAGCGTCTCGATGCCAAGGGTGGCGGCGTCACGGCCTACCTCTCTGGAGATAAGCAGGTTGAGGCTGAGAAGGTTCTGGTTGCGGTCGGCCGTGTTCCCAACATCGATAATCTCGGCCTTGAAGATGCCGGAGTTGAAACAAAAGACGGCGCCATTGCCGTCGATGACGGGTTGCGGACTTCGGCCCCTGGAATCTACGCGATCGGCGATGTGACCAACATTATTCAGCTGGCGCATGTGGCTTCCTATCAGGCCGGGATCGCTGTAGCCAACGCCATGGGGGGCGATGAAAAAGCTGATTATCGGGTTGTCCCCAGCGCCATCTTCACCCTGCCTGAAATCGGCCAGGTCGGATTGACCGACGGTCGGCCGTGTTCCCAACATCGATAATCTCGGCCTTGAAGATGCCGGCGCCGATAAAAAAGACGGCGCCATCCTCGGCGCCGCCATCGTGGGCGCCGAGGCTTCGAGCCTGGTGGCCGAAGTGGCCGCTGCCATGCGTGCGGGCATGAGCGCGCATGAACTCGGCGGGAAAACGATTCATGCCCATCCCACCCTGCCGGAAATGATCATGGAAGCGGCGGAAGATGTCGCCGGTCTGGCTGTTCACAAAGCCGGGCGCCGCCGCGACCGCAGATAACGTCATACCCGAGTGATGGGCGCCCAGGCCCGCTACTCATCATACGGAGGAGAAAACGATTATGGCCCTGGTGGTTCAGAAGTATGGAGGAACCTCGGTCGGTACCATCGAGCGTATTCGCAATGTAGCACGCAGAGTCGCCAAGACCTATGATGACGGCAACGATGTGGTGGTGGTTGTCTCCGCCATGGCCGGCGAGACGAACAAGCTCGTCGCTCTGGCCAACGAAGTCTGCGAGTTCCCCAGCGAACGTGAATACGATGTGATGGTTGCTACGGGTGAGCAGGTTTCGATCTCTCTACTCTCGATGTGCCTGCAGTCCATGGGGTACAAGGCGAAAAGTTATCTCGGTTTTCAGATTCCGATCATCACCGACAGCGCCTACTCCAAGGCGCGCATCCAGAAGATCGAGGATAAAAAGGTCCGGGAAGATCTTAAAAACGGATCGATCATCATTGTCGCCGGCTTCCAGGGGATCGACAAGGAAGGCAATATCACCACGTTGGGACGTGGCGGTTCGGACACCTCGGCGGTTGCCATGGCGGCAGCGCTCAAGGCTGATGTCTGCGAAATCTACACGGATGTCGACGGCATCTATACGACTGACCCGCGCCTTGTCCCCGAAGCGTCGAAGATGGAAAAAATCTCCTACGACGAAATGCTGGAGATGGCCTCTCTCGGCTCAAAGGTGCTGCAGATCCGCTCGGTGGAATTTGCCAAGAAATACAATGTGGTGATCCACGTCCGTTCCAGTTTCAACGACAATCCAGGAACCCTGGTTACGAAGGAGGATGCAGATATGGAAACCGTGCTCGTTTCGGGAGTCACATACAATAAGGATGAAGCCAAGATCTCTGTGTTCCGCATACCTGACAAGCCCGGAATCGCATCACGGATCTTCTCGCCGTTGTCCCACGCCAATATCACGGTCGACATGATCATTCAGAATGTCTCCAGCGACGGCTACACGGACCTGACTTTTACGGTTCCCAAGACCGACTATAAAAAGGCGATTAAAATCGTCGAGGAGACGGCCAAGGAAGTGGGCGCCAGCGGCGTCAAGGGCGATGAAAATATCGCCAAGGTCTCCATCGTCGGTGTCGGCATGCGCTCTCACTCCGGCATCGCCAGCAAAATGTTTCAGACCCTGTCGCAGGAGGGAATCAACATCCAGATGATCTCCACCAGTGAAATCAAGGTCTCCTGCGTGATCGAGTCCAAATACACCGAACTCGCAGTGCGCGTGCTGCATGAAGCCTTTGACCTGGCGAAGAAAGACGTCAAGGCCGAATAGACGCCACTCCTGGTAAGAAACGTGGAATTGAACGGGGGCGGCCTGCGGGTCGCCCCTTGTGCAAAGGATGAAGATGCAATGAGCCTGATTCACCTCTATGACACTACCCTTCGTGACGGCACGCAAGCGGAGGATGTTTCCTTTCTGGTGGCGGACAAGATCCGCATCGCGGAACAGCTTGACGAGCTGGGCATTCATTATATTGAAGGCGGTTGGCCGGGATCGAATCCCAAGGACATCAGTTTTTTCAAAGAGATCAAGAAGGCGCGCCTCAAGCAGGTGAAAATCGCGGCTTTCGGCTCGACCCGCCGCGCCCGCAGCACTCCGGAAAAAGATGCCAACATCCGCACCCTGATTCAGGCTGAACCCGATACGGTGACCATCTTCGGCAAAACCTGGGATTTCCATGTCCATGAGGCGTTGCGCATCAGCCTGGAGGAAAACCTCGAACTGATCAATGACTCGCTGGCCTATCTCAAGCAGCATGTCGGCGAGGTCGTTTACGACGCGGAGCATTTTTTCGACGGCTACAAAGCCAATCCTGAATATGCCCTCAAGACTTTGAAGGCGGCCGAGGAGGCGGGAGTCGACTGCATCGTGCTGTGCGATACCAACGGCGGTACACTGCCCCACGAAATTCCACCGATTATGGAGAAGGTTCGCGCCGAGATCGGCACTGCTCTCGGCATCCATGCCCACAACGACAGCGAGTGTGCCGTGGCCAACAGCCTGATGGCTGTTCAGTGCGGCGCTGTGCATGTTCAGGGGACCATCAACGGGTTTGGCGAGCGATGCGGCAATGCCAATCTCTGTTCCATTATTCCGGCGCTTAAGCTCAAGCTGCAGCATGACTGCGTCACTGACGAGCAGTTGGCCAACCTGCGTACAGTATCGCGTACCATCTATGAAATGGCCAACATGATCCCCCGCAAGCATCAGCCGTATGTGGGCAATTCGGCTTTCGCCCACAAGGGAGGCGTGCATGTCTCCGCGATCCAGCGCCATCCCGAGACCTATGAGCACATCCGCCCGGAGCTTGTGGGCAATGTGACGCGCGTGTTGGTCTCCGACCTGTCCGGCCGCTCCAACATTCTGGCCAAGGCGGAGCAGTTCAATATCAACCTCGACAGCAAGGATCCGGTTACCCAGGAAATCCTTGAGAATATCAAGGACCTCGAGAATAAGGGATTCCAGTTCGAGGGGGCCGAGGCTTCCTTTGAACTCCTCATGCGCCGTGCTCTGGGCACCATGCGCCATTTCTTTTCCGTCATCGGCTTCCGTGTGATCGACAGCAAGCGCCATGAAGATGAAAAGCCCCAGTCCGAGGCGACGGTGCAGGTCAAGGTCGGCGGACGGATCGAGCACACGGCTGCTGAAGGAAACGGGCCGGTCAATGCGCTGGACAACGCTTTGCGCAAGGCCCTCGGCAATTTTTATCCTCAGCTGCGCGAGGTCAAACTCTTCGACTATAAAGTCCGGGTTTTGCCGGCGGGTAAGGGTACGTCCTCGGTTACCCGTGTTCTCATTGAATCCGGCGACAAGGAAACACGGTGGGGCACGGTCGGTGTCAGCGACAACATCATCGATGCTTCCTACCAGGCACTGATCGATTCATTCCTGTATAAACTGATTCGAGACTACCGCGCCGAAGGATGAACGCTCGGCAGGGCGTGCTGTTGCTGATCGGCGCGATACTGACTTTTCTGCTTCTGAGCCAGGGCCGGTTGCTCTTTTCTGCGCAAGAGCCGCCGGTCCTGCCTCCCGCCCCCTCCTCACAGATCATTGTGGAAATTGCCGCCGGTGTCCCTCGCCCGGGGATCTATCAATTTTCTGACGGTTTGCCGTGGCTTGCCGTCATTTCGTTGACGAATTTGGATTGTGTGAGGCCCGCTCTCCAATCTGGTATTCCCGACGCCTCTATTGCGAACGGACAACGCCTGGCGTTTTTCTGCAACTCCCTGAATAAACTGGAAGTTGAAACCTCATGGATGTCTGCCGCACATCGGATGGCGCTTGGGGTGTCGTTGCACCCCGACCGCATGTCTGTGGATGATTGGCAGGCATTGCCGGGAATTGGGCCGCGTTTGGCAGAGAGAATCGAACAGGACCGTCAATTGAATGGCGATTTTGGCCAGATCGATCGTTTGAGACGTGTTAAAGGCATTGGAGCCGGCCGAATTTCCCAGTGGCAGAATTTTTTTTGTAATAAGCTAACGCCTTGAAAAATAATAACAAAGCTTGTCCTTTATTGCTGAAGCCCCCTCTTTTAACCATTGATTCTAGGCAGTTGGCACATCTGGTGAAAGAGTGATTCACTATCGATGGCTGATATTGCCAGAGTCACACTTTAAAATTCGTGATTAACTTCAAAAGGGGGAAAATCCGATGAAATGTCCCAAATGCAAAGGAAGGATGTACACCGAAAAGTTTTATGATTTTGTTCGTTCATTTGAAGCATGGAAGTGTTGCTCCTGCGGTGAAGTGCTGGATCCCACCATCATTGCCAACCGCGCCCGCAACCACAATGTCTATATTGGGTGATCCGGTTTAAGGGCACTCCTGCTGCAACACCATATTATACACTCACCGGAAACGGGCCAACGGCAGAATACGTTGGCCAGTTTTTTTTTCAGGCTCCGCGCTTTTCCTTCCCCAACCATATCTTTTACTCTCTTGTTTCAGGCATAAGGTCGCCGCTTGCCAAGCAGAACTTACTTGATACCATTAACCGAAAGTCCCAATGATATGGAGATGATCGGCTGTATTTCGAGTTGGTTCGCAAAGCAGGGAAAGGATGAATTATGAAAGAGAAGCAGGACGCCGCCTCCCTGTCGCGTCAGCAATTTCTTGCCATTTATCGCGACATGGTGCGGATTCGGCAGTTTGAGGAAGCCTGCCCGGAACTCTACAGTCAAGGGAAGATGGGAGGATTTCTTCATCTTTACAGCGGCCAGGAGGCCGTAGGCGTCGGTGTCGCCCACGCCATGCACACAGACGATTACATGATTGCAGGATACCGGGAACACGGCCTGATCCTGGCCAAGGGCGCCGATCCGAAATATGTGATGGCGGAACTGTATGGGAAAAAAACCGGGGTCAGCCGAGGCAAGGGGGGATCCATGCACATGTTCGATGCCGACCTTCGTTTCATGGGAGGATACGGGATCGTCGGCGGGCATCTGCCGCTGGCAGTCGGTATGGGGTATTCGATCCTGTACCGCGAATCCGATGAGGTGGTGGTGTGTCTCTTCGGTGATGGCGCCACCAATCAGGGCGTTTTTCACGAAGCCATGAACATGGCGGCGCTTTACAACGCGCCGGTGATCTTTGTGTGTGAAAACAACATGTATGGAATCGGAACCGCCGTGGGTCGCGCCAGTGCCGTGGATCAACTCTATAAAAAAAGCTGTGCCTATGAAACTCCCGGTTCTAAGGTTGATGGGATGGATGTCCTTAAAGTTTACGAGGCAGTGAGAAACGCAATAAAGGATGCCCGTCGGGGCAACGGCCCCAGCTATATAGAGGCGCGGACCTATCGTTTCCGCGGACATTCCATCTCCGACCCGGGCAGCTATCGCAGCGAACAGGAAGAAAAAGTCTGGCGTGAACGCGATCCCATCCCAAATTTTGCCGGCTGGTTGATTTCTGAAGGCAATGCCAGTGAAGACGATCTGAAAGAGATCAAGGCGCAAGAGGAGGAGAGGATCGCGCAGGCGATTCGTTTTGCCGAGCAAAGTCCCGATCCCGAGCCTCAGGAATTGTGGTCCGATGTTTATATTGAATCCTGATTTCTCAAAACGCAATTCCCGCAGGAGAATCCAATGGCTCAGATAACCTGTCGTGACGCGATCAATCAAGCCCTGCAAGAGGAAATGGGGCGTGACCCGCAGACCATCCTCCTTGGAGAAGATGTCGCCCTGTATGAAGGCTCTTTCAAGGTAACCAAAGGCCTGTTGGCCCGTTTTGGTGAAAAGCGAGTCATCGATACGCCGATTTCCGAAGCTGGCTTGGTGGGTTTCGGTTGCGGGGGAGCCATGACCGGGCTGCGCCCCATCGTTGAGTTGATGACGGTGAATTTCGGCCTGGTGGCCATGGACCAGATCATGAATCACGTGGCGGTGGTGCGCTATATGTTCGGAGGGCAGACCAAGGTTCCTCTGACGATTCGCGCCCCTGGCGGAGCCGGGCATCAACTCGGCGCCCAGCACTCCCACTCCATTGAGGCGCTGTTGATGCACTGCCCAGGTCTGCGAGTTGTTGCGCCATCGATGCCGGCCGATGCCAAGGGGTTGCTCAAAAGCGCCATCCGCAGCGATGATCCCGTTTTCTTCGTTGAGCACGAAGGCCTCTACGGGGTCAAGGGAGAGGTGCCGGAAGGCGATGTCACGATTCCCCTCGGAGTTGCGGATATCAAGCGTAAGGGCAAGGATGTGACGCTGATCACATTGTCGCGTATGGTCTATGTCTGCCTGGAAGCTGCTGAAAAGCTTGCCGAGCAGGGGATCGAAGCCGAGGTTCTGGACCTGCGCGGACTCAATCCGCTGGACCTGCCCACTGTGCTTGAATCGGTTGAGAAAACCGGCCGTGCGGTGACGGTGGAAGAGTGCTGGTTGACCGGTGGCTGGGGAGGAGAACTTGCGGCCCTGGTGATGGAGCATGCATTTGCCTCTTTGTCGGCGCCGGTGCTGCGGGTCGGATCGGCCGATGTCCCCATGCCTTACAACAAGAAATTGGAGCAGGCCGCCCTGCCTGATGTCGACCGGGTGGTTGCACGTGTGCGCGAAGTCATGGAGCTTTGATTTAAAGGGAGACCTTAAAGGGAGACCGTCATGTCCCAACAGATAAAAATGCCGAAGCTCAGCGATACCATGGAAGAAGGCACTCTCCTTCAATGGCGTATCAAGGAGGGGGAAAAAGTCGAAAAAGGCCAGGTTGTCGCGGAGGTCGAAACGGATAAGGCTGCCATGGAGATGGAAGCGTTCGAATCCGGGGTGGTCAAGTCGATCAAGGTCGAGGAAGGAGAAACGGTCGCAGTTGGGACCGTTCTGGCAGTGCTTGACGCCCAGGGTGAGGCACCGCAGGCGGCAGAGGAAGAACCTCCGGTTGAAAGCGAACCGCCCGCCCCATCGAAAGAGGAAGAAGAGGAAGAAGAGGAAGAAGAGGAAGAAGAGGAAGAAGAGGAAGAGGCTGCCGAGCGTCGCGGCGATGACGGAGCCGAGGAATCGCCCGAAGGGGGGCGGGAAACGCCAGTGCGTGCCCGCGTCTGGCAGATCAGCCGGATTTCGGACGAAGCCCGCAAGCTCGCTGAAGAGCATGACCTTGATCTGCGTCATATTCGAGGGACCGGTCCCGGTGGCCGCATCGGCGTCAAAGATGTCGAGCGTTTTCTGCAGCAGCAGAGTTCTGCGGCAGAGAAGGAAGAGGCCCACCGCCCGGGACGGAGGAGAAGAAAAGGCCGTCAGGGTGGATCCGGCAGGCAGAAATCGAAACGCGGGGCTTCCAGCGAAAGATCTGGCGGGATTCGCCGCTCCATCGCAAAAAAAATGACGCAAAGCTGGCAGAATGTGCCGCATTTTTATGTCACCGTCGCGGTGGACATGAGCGATGTCATGCATTTTCATTCGCAGCTCGGTCTTTCGGTCAATGATTTTATTCTGGCCGCCGCGGCGCGTGCTTTACGGGACCATCCTCAAGTCAACAGCCGCTGGAATGGCGGAGAGGTTGAACTGCTTGACGAGATCAACGTTGCACTCGCCGTCGCCACTGAAAAAGGTCTTTACAGCCCTGTCATCCGTGATTGTGCACAGATGTCGGTACGTCGTATTGGTGAGCGGGCGCGGGAACTGGCTGAAAAAGCGCATCAGGGGCGCCTGAAGACTGAAGAGATGACTGATGGGACTTTTACCGTTTCCAATATGGGGATGCTGGGGGTTGAGTCTTTTACGGCCATCATCACCCCACCCCAGGCTACCGCACTGGCTGTCGGCGCGGTGCAGTATGAACCGGTGGCGGATGGTGGACAGGGAGATCTCGCAGTCATCCCGCGCATGCGCCTGACCCTCTCTGCCGACCACCGTGTCCTCGATGGCGCTGATGCCGCCGATTTTCTCAATACCGTACGCGACTATCTGGAGGCGCCTGTCACACTCGTGGCGGCAGAGGACGACGGATAGGCGGCCAGGAAAAAGGCCCTTTGCGACCGCTCTGTTTTAATGTTTTTTCGGGGAGGATATCTCTATGCCCACTGATCATCTGCGACTTGATCCCCAGGCTTTGACCTGGCATTGCGATCCGAATCAGTTCGAATTCGAGACCACCCGGGAACTGCCGCCACTTGAAGGCACCATCGGCCAGGACCGGGCCTTGACGGCTATCGATTTCGGTCTTGGCATCAAGGACAGCGGATTTAATATCTTTATCCTTGGAGAACCAGGCACCGGTCGTTCGTCCTCCATCAAAAAAATTCTCAACAGCCGTTCCAAGGGGCAGCCTGTCCCCGACGACTGGTGCTATGTTCACGACTTCGATGATGGGACCCGCCCTGATTACATTCGTCTTCCGGCCGGAAAGGGGCAGGAGCTCAAGAAGGATGTCGACCGACTGGTGGAGCGTCTGACGGAAGAAATCCCGAAGGTCTTTGAAAGCAAGGAGTACGAAGAGCAGAAGAACAAGATTTCCTCGGAACACCAGGAAAAGCACAAGGCCCTGTTCCAGGAACTGGAGCGCCAGGCTGAGGAAAAAGGATTTATGCTGCAGCGCACCGTCAGCGGTCTGGTCCTGGTTCCGGTGAAGGAGGGGCACCCCCTTTCGCAGGAGGAATACGAAGAACTCTCCGACCAGCAAAAGGCTGAACTTGACGAGCGCGGCACGGCTTTACAGAATAATCTCAACGATACCCTGCGTGAAGTGCGAAAACTCGAAGAGCAGGCACGGCGGGAAACGGCCGAGATGGAAAAAGAGGTTGTCAATTACGGCATGGAGCCGCTGTTCGAGGAACTGGAGAAAAAATACACGGACCAGGAGCGGGTGCTGGAGCACTTCAAAAACTGCAAGAAGGACATCCTGGGGCGCATTGAGGAACTGCGTCCCAGCAAGGGGCCGCAGATTGCGCTGCCGGGTATGAAGATGCCGGAGCAGGGCCCGTCTTTCGAGCGCTACCTTGTCAACCTGTTTGTCGATAATCATCAACTCGAAGGCGCCCCTGTCGTTTATGAAGCCAACCCGACCTATTTCAACCTGTTCGGCCGTGTCGAGCATGTGATTCAGATGGGCAACGCCTCCACCAATTTCACCATGATCAAGCCCGGCGCCCTGCATCGGGCCAATGGCGGCTACCTTATTCTGGACTGCCGCGAGGTGCTGATCAATCTTTTCTCCTACGAGGCACTCAAGCGCTGCATCCGCAACAGGGAAGTCAAGATCGAGGACATGACCGAACAGTTCCGGCTCCTGGCTACGGTCACCCTCAAGCCCCGTCCGGTGCCTCTTTCCTGCAAGATTATCCTGATCGGCACGCCGCTGCTGTACTATCTGCTGTTTCAGTACGATCCGGATTTCCGCAAATTTTTCAAAGTCAAAGCCGACTTTGACCGCATGATGAAAAATACCTGGGAGAACACCCAGCAGTACGCCCTTTTTATCGGCGCGAAATGCACCGATGAAGAACTGCTGCATTTCGATCGACAGGCGGTTGCGCGCACCATCGAACATTCTGCGCGGCTGAGTGAGGATCAGGGCAAATTCTCCTCCTGTTTTCTCGAAATCGCCAACCTGATTCGCGAAGCAGCTCATTATGCGGGAAAGGAGGGGTGCGACCGGGTCGGCTCCAAGCACGTTGACCTGGCCATCGAAGCACGCGTCTACCGGTGCAACAAGATCGAAGAGAAAATTCAGGAATTGATCGAAGACGGCACCCTGCTGGTGGACACCGAAGGCGAAATGACGGGGCAGATCAACGGCCTTTCGGTTTATCAGCTCGGCGACTATTCCTTCGGCAAGCCGTCACGCCTGACGGTGCGTACCTATCTCGGCAAAGGCTCGATGATCAACATCGAGCGCGAGTCCAAGCTCTCCGGTCCGATTCATGACAAAGGCGTGATGATTCTCACCGGCTTCTTCGGCGAGCGCTTCGCCCAGGACAAGCCTCTGGCCCTCTCTGCATCCATCTGCTTTGAGCAGTCCTATGCCGGAGTTGAAGGGGACAGCGCCTCATGCGCCGAACTCTATGCCCTGTTGTCCTCTCTGGCCGAAGTCCCCATTAAGCAGGGGATCGCGGTGACCGGTTCCATCAACCAGCACGGCAAGGTGCAGCCTATCGGCGGCATCAACGAAAAGATCGAGGGCTATTATGCCGTATGCAAGGCCAAGGGCCTGACCGGTGAACAGGGGGTCATCATCCCCCGCCCGAACCTCAAAAGCCTGATGCTCGATCGCGACGTGCGAGAGGCGGTGGAGAAGGACGAGTTTCATATCTGGGCTGTGGAGACCGTGGACGAGGGGATCGAAATCCTCACGGGCATGCCTGCCGGCGAGCGGGACAGCGGCGGGAACTGGCCGGAGGGCACCATCAACGGGAAGGTCGATCAGCGCCTGCTGAAAATGGCCGAAACACTGCATAAATTCGGAAAGGGGGACGAGAAAGGCGGATAAATCAGTTCAGCCCGGTTCGGTTTGCTTTTCCGTTATATTTTGCCTGGGGCCTTGAACCTTGGCGGAAACTATACATTTTAAATCGGCGCATAGCTGGTAGCTCACAATTGCATCAGATGTAAGAACATTTTAATTTTTTGGGATTTCAAAAAAATCTGTTAGATTTAATAGTAAAGTAAGGGTTCGCTCGGCTTTCGACTCTTAAGTTTGGGCCTCTTTATTCTGTGATGTGGACGTGTCTGTATGCTGCGAATGTTTGAACGGTTGGGCGATCAATGCCTTTTTATTCTAGAGCAATTGGGCCGGATGGGGCTCTTTCTCGGCCTTTGCCTGTTTTCTATCTTCAAACCACCCTATAAAATATATCCCATCCTGCGCCAAATTCATTTCATCGGGACGCGTTCTACCTTTGTCATCGTCTTTACCGGCGCTTTTACCGGAATGGTTCTGGCACTGCAGGGCTATTACACGCTGCGCAAGTTCGGCTCGGAAGGGATGCTTGGTTCGGCGGTGGCGCTCAGCCTGATTCGTGAACTCGGGCCGGTCGTTGCGGCCCTGATGGTCGTCGGACGCGCTGGTTCGGCAATCTGTGCCGAGATCGGCATCATGCGCAATTCCGAGCAGATCGATGCCCTCGAATGCATGGCGATCGATCCCTACAAATACCTTATGGTCCCCAAGTTTGTGGCCGCGCTGCTTTCCATGCCGCTTTTGACCGCAATTTTTGATGTTGTCGGCATCTTGGGCGGGTGGCTGATCGGAGTGGTTCTGCTCGGGATCAATCAGGGGGCTTATTTCCAGGGAATGTATGACAGCGTCGTTTGGGCTGATGTCAAAATGGGACTGGTCAAGTCGTTTGTTTTTGGGCTGATGTTGGTATGGATCAGTGCGGCCAAAGGGTATTTTCTTCATCTTGAGCGAGGGGGAGGCTTCGGAGCTGAAGGCGTCAGTCGTGCAACGACCGACGCGGTGGTGTTGTCCTCCGTGTCGGTACTGGCATGGGATTATCTGATCTCTGCCATCATGCTGTAGACTGGCAGCGGGCGAAAAGGTTTTGACGGGATTTTTGAGGGGATGAATAATGGGCGAAACGTCGGAAGACATCGTCATAGAATTGTCAAGTCTATATAAAGCTTTCGGTCGTCAGGTCGTACTCAATGGAATCGACCTTGCGATCCGCAAGGGTACAACGACCGTCATTGTCGGCGCAAGCGGCCAGGGCAAAAGTGTGATCCTCAAGCATATGCTGGGTCTGATGCGGCCGGATAAAGGGCAGGTCAGGGTTTTCGGGCGTGATATCAATCGCATCCGTTCCCGCGAACTCAAGGAGATCCGAACCCGTTTCGGTGTTCTGTTTCAGAATGCCGCGCTGTTTGATTCCATGACCGTCTTTGATAACGTGGCGCTGCCGTTGCGAGAGCGCACCCGCCACGATGAACTGTGGGTGCGGGAGAAGGTGATGGACAAGCTGTCTCTGATGGATCTTGAAGGTTCGGAAGATAAATATCCTGCGCAGATCTCGGGCGGTATGCGTAAGCGAGTGGGGCTGGCCCGGGCGCTGGTGCTCAACCCGCAGGTCGTATTCCTCGATGAACCGACCACCGGGCTCGATGTGCACAAAAGCAATGAAATCTATCGTTTGTTTCACAAGACCCAGCAGAAACTTGGTTATACAGCGGTCATCGTCAGCCACGACGTGCCCAAGATTTTTAAACTGGCTGATTTTGTTGCGCTTCTCGCTGACGGACAGATACAGGGATGCATGTCGCCGGAAGAGTTTCAGCTCAGCAAAAACCCGTTAATTCGAGAATATGTCGAAACCACTATGGGACCGATCTATTCGAGTGACCAAGAGGAGTCCGTGCTTTATGAAACGGTTTAATCTGGAAATGGCCGTCGGCATTTTTCTGGTCGCCGGATTTCTATGCTTTGCCTGGATCTCCATCCGTTTGGGCGACATTGATCTTCTGCAGCGCGATACCTACCGGGTCGAAGCGCGATTCGGCTCTATTGCCGGTCTCAAAGAGGGAGCGGTCGTGCAGGTGGCCGGTGTGCCGGTCGGCAAGGTCAGCCGTATTCACCTTGACCCGGAGATGTATGAAGCGGTCGTCGAACTCTCCCTGAACAATGATGTCCGGTTGACTGTGGACAGCATTGCCTCCATCCGTACCGCAGGAGTCATCGGCGACCGATATATCAGCATTTCTCCAGGGGGATTTCCTGAATACATCGAACCGGGCGGCGAGATCGAAGAAACTGAGTCTGCCATCAACCTGGAAGAACTCATCAGCAAGTACATATTTGAGAGCCAGTAACTTCGGACTGAAAAAAACGGGTTGAAAGGGTCAGATGAATGTGGCGTTTTATCTTTTTGGTAGGAATTTTTTCGACGCTTTTGCTTTTTTCTGCACCGGGGTTTGCGGCGGAAACCGGAAGTGCCGACCAGACTGTTGGGAAGACCAATGCCGAACCCTTTGATCCTTTTGCCGGTGAATACGAGGAAGAACTCATGGTGGTCTACGACCCCATCGAGCCTTTCAACCGCGCCATGTTCTGGTTCAACGACAAGTTGTATTTCTACCTGCTGAAACCTGTTGCCCGAGGCTTCAGGATCGTGCCCGAGCCTGCGCGGGTCTCCGTCGATAATTTCTTCAGCAACGTGGCGACACCGGTGCGGTTTGCCAATTCTCTGCTGCAGTTCCGCTTCGGGGATGCAACTCGCGAGCTGGGGCGCTTCGTCGTCAATTCCACCTGGGGAGTGGCGGGGTTGTTCGATCCGGCCAGCAAGCACCTGGGGTGGAAGATGAAAAACGAGGATACCGGGCAGACCCTTGGGTATTTCGGAGTGCCGTCGGGATTCTACCTGGTCCTGCCGGTTTTCGGTCCATCGACACCCCGCGATGCCGCGGGACGGGTCGGCGATTTCTTTCTTGACCCCTGGAACTACGTATTCGACGAAAACTGGCACAAAACAGCCGTCAAGATGACCGACCGTATCAATGCCCTCTCCCTCGACGAGGACACCTATGAGAGCATCAAGAAGGAGCAACTCGACCCTTATCTGTTTATCCGCGACAGTTATATGCAGCGCCGCGAAGCACTGATTGTCGAATAATATTTTCTCCCGAGGAGTGAGTCTATGTTCAGCAAGTGGATGGCGACGGCCTGTCTGCTGCTGTGCCTGTCCCCGGTTCCGGCACTTTCTGCCGACACTGGACCTATGGCGCAAATCGAGCAGACTGTCGAGCAGGTGATTGATACGCTCAAGGATGACACAATCAAAGGTGAGCAGCAGCGCCAGCGTTTGACCGAGCTGATCAAGGCCCGTTTCGATTTTCAGGCCATGTCTCAGTGGGTGCTGGGACCCTACTGGAAAAAAGCCGATGCCGACGAGCGTGAGACTTTCATGGAGCTCTTTTCCGAGTTGCTGGAAGCAAACTACCTGGGGCGTATCGAGAGCTATACAGATGAGGAGGTGCGTTTTGTCTCTGAAAAAATCGACGGTCGCAGAGCCGAGGTCGAGACTCTGATCATCACCGACAGCGCCGAAATCCCCATCTCCTACAAACTGGTCGATCGCCAGGGCCAGTGGCTGGTCTATGATGTCATTGTGGAGAAAGTCAGCCTGGTGCGGAACTACCGTGGCACTTATACTGAAATCGCCCGCAAGGAGGGGATGGAAGGTCTGTTCGAGCAGATGCGGAACAAAATCGGTGAATTGAAAAATCGACCAAAGGAGGCTTAACGTTGAGGAAAACTCCCGATGCCGTTTGTCGCCAGATCAAGGAAGATATGCGATATTTCCGGTACCTCGATAAAGAGGCAATCGAAATCCTGAAACCCCGCTTAACCTGTCTGCAGATTTCAGCGGGGGAAATTCTCTGGACCGAAGGCGATCCGGGCGACACTACGGTTTTTGTGGCCTCAGGTCACATTGAGGAAAAAAAGAATACCCAGTTTGAAGGAAAACAGGTGGTGGTCGGGGTTTATGGACCGGGCACGGTGCTTGGGGAGTTTGGCCTTCTGGAAAATCATCCAAGGGCTTTCACCGTTTTAGCGTTGGAAGACACGGATCTGCTTGTGTTGGGGCGCGAAGATTTCGATCGTCTGCTCGAAGAACACCCCACTGTGGGAATCGGTCTGCTTAAAGGAATTCTGCTTGCGACTGCGATCCGTCTCGAAAAATCCTATGATCGGCTCGCTTCGATATTTTAAATGGAATGTAGAAATAATCAGGAGATGTTTTATTGGCTCTGGAAATTGAACGGAAATTTCTTATTCACGGCCTGGAATGGAAGAGTGCGGCCACCTCGTGCTCTTTTTTGCGCCAGGGGTTTATCTCCATCGGCCCCGAAGGGGTGGTGCGGGTGAGATTGATCGATGACCAGGGGGTGTTGACCATCAAGGGCCCGGCCCGGGGGACTGTGCGTGCAGAGTATGAATATGAGATCCCCGCAAGGGATGCAGCGCAAATGCTGGAAGAGCTGTGCCAGCGACCTTTGATCGAGAAAACCCGCTATCGGGTGTCTTTCGGTGGTCTTCTCTGGGAGGTGGATATCTTCGCCGGCGAAAATGAAGGGTTGTGTGTTGCGGAAGTGGAACTTGAGGAAGAGGGGCAGCAGATCGAATTGCCGCCCTGGGTTGGCTCTGAAGTGACCGGAGATCCTCGCTATTACAATTCCAGCCTGGTCCGCAATCCTTTCAGCCGTTGGCGGTCGGAAAAGACAGATCGTTGAATTGCGGCAAAAAAGTTGTTCGAGGTTCTTGAATTTTTGAAATTCTGTGGGAAAATATAACTGCAAGCAAGGAGAAAGGAGGATCCCCGAAAACGGAAACCACAGATGAAAATAATTACAAAGCGCTCCTGATGAGGAGTACCTAGCGTCCTGAACCGCAGGACTCTTGAGCCGAAAAATAAATCGTGAAGATTTTCGGCTGACAGCTTAAAAGAAAGCCCCTCGCAGCAATTATCGCGAGGGGCTTTCTTTATAAAAAAGATGAGCAGAGCGGATTTTTTTCAGCATGCGGGGAATTCTTCCCCAGTTAATCCGGGTTAAAAGGGCGTTTTTGCGAAATGACGCTTGGTGGCGTCCTGCAGCTTGCCGACTGCCTGGAAGGACTCCCGCAATAGATCCTGCTCGGTCTTGGACAGATTGTATGGATTGATGTGATGGCTGGGTTTGCGGCCGGCCTGTACCAGGGCGATTTCGTTCCGCAGCCTCAGAAAGGCCAGTGCCTCGAACGCCGCCCGGATATGTTCGGCGGTCTCCGGGGCAAACACATTTCTTTTCACCAAGGCTTCCAGTCGGGCGAAGGTGGTGACTTCGGAGAGTTCCTGCTCCAGCGCGAACATACGGATGCAGTCGACGATATAGACCGTGCCGCCGTGCTTGAGAGACAACTCCCCTCTGTGCTCACCGCTTTTTTCCAGCACAAACCGCCCCAGTAGGCCGATCGGCACTTTGTAGCGCAGATCCAGGGACATCATGTGATAGAGAAAGCCCTGGAAGGAGCGGATGTGGCGATGCACGATATCCCGCAGATCCTGGGCCAGGGTCCCGTCGCCGGCCATGGGAACGAAATCGAAGAAAATCGATGAGTAGCGCACCTTCTGCGGCTCCGGCTCGTTGACCCAGTTCTCGATCCGTTCATCCCATTCCCATAAGCGCCCCCGCCATAAAGGATTGTTGACCATGACCTTGCCATGGCAGAGCGGATAGCCGACTTCGGCGAGGGCATCGACGATCTTCTCCGAGAAGGGTACGAAAAAGGCGTCGACTTCCTCCTGCATCGCATCAGGATAGTTCTCGAAAATAAAGCCGTTGTCCTGATCCGGATCCAGCAGCATCTCTCGGCGCCCGCCGCTTCCCATGATCAGAAAGCAGTAACGGATTGCCGGCGGTTGGTGCCCCTGCTGCTTCATCTCTTCCAGGCACAGATCGAAGGTGCGGCGGATGATGGTGTGATGGATGTAGCTCAGGATCTCCATCACTTCGGGGGTAGAGCGGGTTTCGGACAGCAGGGTGCGGGCGACGGTTGCGATCTCGCTGCGAATGGCTGCCAGGGTTTCAAGATCCTTGGCCTGGCGCGCATTGCCGACCAGCAGCATGGCTTTCTGGCTGCGAAAGCGCATCAGGTCGCGCAGCGTCACGATGCCAACCACCTGCTTGCCGTCAGTAATCGGCAGATGCCGCATGCGATGCGCGCTCATGTAGGCCATCGCTTCATACATATAGGTATCGGGGGC
>OBLN01000191.1_pt1 | contig 22888 bp, 22 predicted proteins | sample 1519301 | NCBI WGS metagenome assembly OBLN01 (sample SAMEA2452533, study PRJEB22499) | sediment metagenome | reverse complement strand
AGCGTTATCCGTCTCTGCCCTGAAGCCATAATTGGGTTGTATCATCATGACTTTTGGCCCGCGTCGCTCAAAATAAACAATGCGGGTGTCGCCAAGCTGACCGCGATCCAGTCCAATATCATTCGAGCCAATTCCTGCTGTAAGCGAATTTACGTAGATGAACTCTGTATCTAGTTTATCGATCTCGAGCCATAGCTGATCTTTGGCTTCATCATAATAGTAATCGAAAAAGCCTTCGGTTTTGGTTAGTCCTTCAGTTTTTTCAGAAATGGTGGGGAGTTGGGCAAAGGCCTGAAATGAAACCAAAGCCATGATCAGGAAAAGTAGTGTTCGCTTCATAAGACTGAGAATTTGGAATTATCCCCGAATGCACGGGATGAATGTTGAATAGAGAATCAGCTCAGAATATGCAAAAGATGAAGCGGTAAGGAAAGTGGCAAAAACTTCGGGTACAGAGTTTAACAACCGTAAAGGGCTAAAGCCCTGAAATAATTAAACAAAGTCATCACCGGCCTGAAGGCCGGAGCAATTATTTAGGAAGATTTTCAAAACCATATTTTTTTATGAACTCATCATATTCCTGGTCAAATGTCTTCAGCTTGTGATGTTCTTCTTGTTTTGAGATGTAATTATATACTCTATCCAAATGTGATTGACTTACTGAAACTGCAAAATATTCTTCCTGCCAGCCAAATTTTTCGGGAAGTTTTAAGTTTCTATTGGCCCAAAATGAGGATTCACCTTTGATCAGATTCATGATTGTAGCAATATTCTGATCGGATGAAAGGGAAATGATAGCATGCAAATGATCATGCCAGCCATTAATGTTCAGAAGATGAATGTTTTTAGATCTGGCATACTCTCTGATGTGTTCACACAATAGATCTTTGTTTTCAATACTGAGTAGCTTTTTTCGACTCTTCGTAGCCCACACAAAGTGTCCACACATTCTTATATAAGGCATATCTCTTACTCCTGATTATTATTTGTACCCTCAGGAAAAATAGAATGAATAAAATAAAAGTAAAGTATTGGCCCCAAAAAATTGCTCCGCCCTTCAGGGCGGTGACCAAAGACAAGTATTTAAATAATGAGGGCTTCAGCCCTTTTTAAAAAACTCGATCTAATGTGAGTTTTTAGCACCACCGGTCTGAAGGCCGGAGCAATTTAGATCACTTCTTAAATTCCTTAAACTCGCCGGCTCTGAGTCTCTTGAAGTAATCTACAGACGCAGCTCTGACTTTTGGAGACAACAGCAGGGCTGAGATCATCGTAGGGACCGCCATCAGGGCAAACATACCATCGATCAGATTGATCACGGCATCAAGCGAGGCTACGGCACCGAAGATGATGGAGAACACATAGAAGTAATTGTAAAGGTGTTGCTTGTCGGCACCAATGAGGAACCCAAGGCATTTGGAGCCATAGTAGGAATAGGACAGCATCGAACTGACGCTGAAGGTGAATACCGAGATCATCAGCAGATAGGTTCCGAAGGTGGGTAAGGCTTCATTGAAGGCATTCAGGGTGAGTGTCACTCCGTTGGCCTCGGTGGTTTGCCACACTCCGGTTACCAGTATGGCAAGGGCGGTCATTGTACATACGATGAGCGTATCGATGGCCGGTTCCATCATAGCGACCAAACCTTCGCGCACCGGCTCTTTGGTCTTGGAAGCTCCGTGAGCCAGAGACTCCGTACCGATTCCTGCTTCGTTTGAGAAAGCTGCACGCTGAATACCGATGATGATCAGCTGCCCAACAGCTCCGCCCATTACTGCTTTACCGGTAAAGGCATCGGTCACAATCAATCCCAGGTAGTGTGGAACATCTCCGATATGAACCGCCAGAATAAATACAACGGATACAAAATAGATAACCACCATGGCAGGTACGAGCTTGGAAGCTACTTTACCGATCTTGGTGATCCCTCCAAAGATCACCAAAGAAACCAGCCCAACCAAAGCAATTCCGGTGATCAGGTTTCCGGAAAAGGCTGCATCAGCTTCAACCCAGCCATTCGGGATATAAATAAAGTCTCTTAAAATTTGCACCAACTGGTTGGTTTGAAAGATGGGTAGGGGACCAAATAGTCCGGCCAGGGCAAATAAATACGCCAGGGGCATCCACTTTTTGTTCAGGCCTTCCCGGATCACATACATGGGTCCTCCCTGAATTTTACCTTCACTGTCTTCCCCGCGGTACATAATAGAAAGCGTACAGGTAAAGAATTTGGTGGCCATTCCAACAATGGCACTCATCCACATCCAGAAGAGAGCCCCGGGCCCACCCATGAAGATAGCTACGGCAACTCCACTGATGTTCCCCATACCAACCGTGGAAGCCAGGGCCGTTGAAAGTGCTTCAAAGTGATTGATATCACCGGGATCGTCCGGATTATCATATTTTCCCCGAACCAGATCAATGGCATGGAAGAAGAATTTGAAAGGGGTGAAACCGGAGTAGATCAAAAACCAAAGTCCGCCACCAACCAATAGGATGACGAGGGGGTATCCCCACATGAAAGAGGAAAAGGCCGCTAAATATTCTTCGAGGAGTTGCAGAGTGATGTCCGTTTAATTGCAATTAAGCGTAGAAACTAACTAACGGACAGCTAATTTTCTAATGTGCGAAGAAAAAAGATGAAATCAGTTGCCGGCGGGGTTGCACCTGTGGTTCTCAATAAGCTGGCGATCTGAGCACGGTGGTGCTGACCATGAATGATAAGGTGCATCAAAATATCCTCGACAGAATTTTGAAAGGACTCACCCTTTGAGTTATGGTATTCAATCGTCAGATCCTTGTCAGGAATGAGTGACAGGAGCAAAGGTGGATTTTCATTCAGGAGGTTTTCCAGTTCTTCAACTGAAAGATCAGGCCAGATCTCAGTGGGAGCGGGTTCGCCTTTTATGCGGTTCATCCAAACGCGTTGTGCCGTTAACAGGTGAGCCAGTAATTTCCGGATCTCACTTTTTTCTGGTGAAGGATCAAGGCTATTAAATGCCCTAAAGATACGGGTGTTTGCCCATGTGTCGTATCTCAGCATTTTTTCGTGATCCATCACCCAATACCATAAAACTTAGAAATACCGTTGATCACGAACTGCACACCAATGGCAAGTACAATGAAACCCATCATACGCGTGATGACCGACATCCCTGAACTGCCAATGTATTTAACGAGTTTAGGTGAAACTCTAAGAATAAGATAAGCCAGAAAGGCTGTGGCAAATACCGCCGTGCCATTGACGATATAATCAGTGATTCCCTGAGCTTCGGAACCAAACCCGATCACAACCGCGATACTTCCCGGTCCTGAAAGCAGGGGCATGGCAAGCGGGCTAAAAGAGACGTCCTCTTTTTCCATAGCGGCTTCCTGATCTTTTTTGGTAAGTTTCTTGCCACCGCTCTGGGGACTTAACATGGAGAATCCTGAACGCACGATCACAAGTCCGCCGGCAATTTGAATACCGGGCAGGCTGATACCGAAAAAGCTTAGTATAAAGGTACCGATCAACAAAAAGATGATGAGCACAAAGAACATGTACGTGCTGGCCTTTCGGGCCGTGCGAATTTTTTCTGAGTCCGTGTGCCCTTCCATCAGCGAAATATAGATAGGCATGGCCGCAAAGGGATTAACCACCGAAAACAGGGAGGAAAAGCTTGCTGCAAACAGCCCAAGTGCACTCATAAAGAGTGTGGAGAAGGGAATGATATCTTTAAAAAATTCTTCCATAGAGCTCCAAAGATAAGGAGCTTTTTTTGATTTTAAAGAAGATGTTTTTGCATCCGGTAAAGCTTAACTTTGGCTTTATATTATTTAACCGGGTTGAAATACCTGAACTCCTTTGTACTATATTTTTTTGATTTAAAGAATGAGTCTGACAGAACAAATTATTGATCACATCTTAACTGAGACGAAAACTATTCTCGGCCAAAACATGGCCCGTGATGAGAAACTGCTTGAGATCTGTAAGTTACTTGAGAAGGAGGTTGATACCTTCGACTGGGTAGGTTTCTATTTTGCAGATCCGGAGGGAAAAGAAGAATTGCACTTAGGTCCCTATATGGGTGAACCGACCGATCATACACGCATTCCATTTGGGCGCGGAATATGCGGGCAGGTAGCTGTATCTCATGAGACCTTTATCTCTCAGAATGTGCATGAAGAAGATAACTACATAGCCTGCAGCGTGGATGTGCAATCTGAGATCGTGGTTCCGATAATGAAGGGAGACACCTTTGTAGCTCAGATCGATATTGATTCCAATACCCGCGGCTCGATCACCAAAGCACAACGAAGGCTCCTGGAACAGATCGCTCAACTGGTAGAATCAGAATTCTGATCTTTCTTCTCCCCGATCTGTACCTGAACAGGCAGCATATCGATGGCGGTTGTAACATTTGAGCTGAAGGTGAAATGGTTATCTGAAAGGGATCGATGGCTTGCATCCATAATGCGAGACCTTACTTCATACAAATCCAGGTCTGTATCAAAGAGGTTCACCCAAAAATAGATCTGAAGCTCAACGTAAGTGGGAGTGAAATTCGAGATCTGAATAGCGGGGGCAGGATCATCCAAGACCAATGGATTGTTTCTGAGAGTATTATGCAGTAATTGAATCGCTTCCCCCAGGTCATCCCCATAATCAATGCCAATGGTGAAGTCGGTTCTGCGAAGCCCATCCCGGGTAAAATTATGAAGCGGGGTTTTGTAGATGGTGGCACTGGGAATATAAATGTCACACCCGTCTGCCGTTCGGATATGCACATCGCGAATCTCGATCTTTTTAACGATGCCTCTTAGTCCGTTACTTTCAATCAGATCTCCTACATCAAAGGACCGGCTGAATGAGAGAAAAAAACCGGCCAGCAGGTTTTCACCGATCTCACGGAAGGCAAAACCAAGTACTACAGCCACGACACCGCCGGCTGCTAAAAAACTCATAGCTACCTGTGTTAATCCGAGGATATTGAGGGCAATGTAAAAGCCAACGAGATTGAATCCCCAGCGAATTATACGACGAATCTGACGCTTCTGTTTGGTAGCAGTATTTTTTCGATTGCCGAGGATCTTGTGAATGCCATTGCTAACCAGTCTTCCAAGAAAAAAGAAGATGAAGATGGCTACGATCGCACCAAGGATCTGAGGAAACGATTCGATGATCTGTTGAATTTGAGTCTCGAAATTTTCTCGAAATGAGGTCATGTATCAGTTAATCAATTGAGGTATAAGCCAGGTCAGAAATATGCAGGTTAATACTGTGGTTAACTCTCAATCCATAAAGCCCATCGGTTGCGTAGTTTTCAGCCGATACGGAAGCAACTTCAGAGCCGTTGATGGAGAACACAATATCTGAATCCGTGACTGAAACACTCAGTGTGTTTTGAGCGGATGAATCCTCCAGGTCGTCTGTGTAGAGATTAATGGATTCATTGGAGGTCCAGTTCTGAATAACCTCAGTTTCACTGCCCATTCGCTCTTTGATCAGAAATTCACCGGTATTGCGGATCAGGAAATAGAGATAACTTTGATCGTTGTTATCAAGATCATTTCCACCCATAAAAATACCGAAAGCTTCTCTGTTTCTCTCACCGGGGTCAAACAGATGCAGAACCGCAGAGATCTCGTAACTGCCTGAAGCGGTGTTGGACGGGTGGTAGTAAATTGCAGCAGGACCTGATGTTATATGCCAGCCGGGAGTCATATTCACAAAATAAATGTCAGATGATTCCGGATCTGACCCTATGACTACATCTTCTATATCACGGTCTAAGCGAACTTCCCATCCCTCAGGAACTTCAAGATTTTCTCCCTGTGGCACCTCGGGATCAGGTCGGTTTTGTGCCAGCGCATACGATGAGCAAAGCAAGGCCAATAGAGTTGATTGAATAAGAAATTTCATGATTTTCCCCATATTAATTAAAGTGTTGCACTCGGGCATTATACAATATTTGCAGGAGATGTGTAAGACTACAACCAGTCTACGATCTGGTCCTTCTTTTCAATTTCTACATATTTTTCAAAGATCTCGTGCAAGCTTGCATCTTTTTGTAATTCCTTACGACTTACCGAATCCAGGTAGGCTTTGATCTTGCCCTGGTGCAGAATGGCGATGTCATCACACAGGTTTTCAACCACTTCCAGAATGTGGCTTGTGATGATGATGGTCACTCCTTTTTCCTTGAGTCGCCGGATCACCGTCTTCATGCGCTCAATGGAAATGACGTCCACCGATTCAAACGGTTCATCCAGCAGCATTAATTTCGGCTCAACCAAAACAGCCGTTACAAAAGCGAGTTTTTTCCGGCTGCCTGATGACAGTTTATTGATCCTGATCTTGGCAAAGTCTTTGATGTCAAAAAAGTCCATCAGTGAATAGGCCTTTTCAACCAAACCATCCTTGTCGATCTCGTAGATCTCACAAACGTATTCGATGAACTCCAGGCTCGTGAATTGTTCAAATAACAGGGGGGGCTGCAGGACCGAAGCAATGATCTTCTTGATCTCCAGCTCGTTTTTGGCATTCAGCTCCATATCGTGGATAGCCACAGACCCTTCCTCAAAACTCAATAAACCGGTCAGCACTCCGATAAGGGTACTTTTACCGGCGCCATTTGGGCCGATTAAGCCGAAGATATTTCCTTTGGGAACCTCAAGATTAAGGTCTTTCAGAACCGGTTCATCCTCATAACATTTAACCAGATGTTTGATCTCTATAGCTCGTTCCATAATCTCATCAATACTCGGTTTTTAAACAGGTTAACTAAAACTTCCATGTGCCGCCACAGGTAGATCACCATGATCACAATAACGGTACTCATAATCGTGAGTCGGTACCATTCCAGTCCTTCCAGGGGTACAAACACCAGGTAACCCATCGAAAAAATGAGGAAGGAGATGGCAAAAGTTACTTTCTGAGGGATGATCGGGTGTTTGTAACTGAAGGAGGAGTAGGTCGCCCGTTGATACTGAAAGTAAGAACTCCACACAAAAAGCAGCATGAACATCAAAAAGAAAAAGGTATTGGCTACAAAAATTTGCAGGGGTGAACCGATCTCGGGGATAACGAGCATTTCAAACACGGTGATCAGATAAAAGACCAGTAGTGGCAAAACGATCACTCCGAGAAATCGCTCTTTTAGTTGCTTTTCCAGGTTAATCGGAAACTGAAGATGCAGAAGGAATTCCCGGTTCTCGTACCCATACATGTTGGCCATGCCCATGGCTAAAAGGGCTACCGGAATTCCGGCAAGGATGGTGGGTATGAGAATGGTCTTGGCGATCTCAAAATCTACGTTCAATAAGAGCGGGACGTACACAATGGGAATAACGGTAAGCGTAAGTACCTGCAGCCGGTTGTAGGGATGCTTCATCACATAGAAATAATATTTACCGGCATTCCTTCCCAGTACCTTTCTGAGAAAGAGCCAGAGCTTACTGCTTTCCTCTTCCGCTTTTTTGAGCCCCGGATTCAGTAAGCCTTCCTTGGTCTTGTTGAAATGATCGATCACGGTTAGGCCAACCAATAAAGTCGAAAACACAAATATGATACCGGCATTCAGCCAGCCATATTCTACTGTGACCGTTTGGATCATGAGGCCACCCGGCAGCCAGCTAAGAAAGTAATTCACCGTTTCTACCTGGGGTATGAACTCTGCAAAGATGCGGCTTGAGTTAGAGGCGAAAAGTGAAACCAACTGAAATAGTCCGAAAATGAGGAAAAGAAAACCGATCACAACAGCAATGAATCTCTTTTCCACCACGCGGATAAAGCGGTGCTTCACAGAATAGATGAGTACATAATTGAGGGCAATGGCAGCCAGCCCAACCGGGATCTGATAGGCAAAGTCGACCTGTATCATCAGGAAGACGACCCAGGTAAAATTGTAAATAATATTTACGGGGTGACAAAAGCCAATGATGGTGAGGTATTTTGCCAGTCGTTTCAGCGGAAAGCCAAATCCCAGAAGCTTTCGGTTTTCTTCGATGTTGAGGAGCCTCATGTTGGTGAACGAGAAATGCATGAGCCAATACGCATTTCCAAAGACAAGCAGAATGAACTTATAGATATCCGGAGTCAGCCAGGGCAGTTCCACCTGCATCCATGGGCGGCTATCCATCAAGACCACCACAATGGCTGTACCGATCAGGTTCACCAGCATAATCCCCAGAAACAGGATGTAGCCGATAGTCAGCAAAAGCTGAAATCGGTTCAGGTTAGAAATAAAGATACGCCAGTTCAGCGTCAGCAGCCTATAGAACAAGGAGGTGTAGCTTTTATTGAAGTTATTTAAAATCAGTACGCTATTATTATAAAATAATAGAACTGTTTAATCTATTTGAAAATTCAAATAAAAGCGGCCGGAATTAATAAGCAGTGCAGTGAGGGGTTAAGAGTTCTAATTCTCAACCAATTTCAGTAACTCTTCAGGTACGTCAATATCCATTCTTAAAACCTGAGAGGCATGGGTTTTACCCTGGGCATCCAGTTTCAGGGATACGGTTCCACCACCGCCAAGACTTTCATTCAGTATAAAATTGAGGGCGCCGATATTTGGCATTTCATAGCGTTCAACTTCACCCTTGCATACATGTTTCATGTGCTCTTTGACGCGGTCGGCTGTCAGGTTTTTTTCAAGAAAGGAATAGATCTCAGGGTGACGTGCAATGATCCCGACATTACTTCCATTTCCTTTGTCGCCGCTGCGACCGTGTGCAATTTTCAGGAGTTTTACCGTTGGCATATGAACTGATTTTTAAAGTCTTGATTTACTGCTAAGATAACGTGATTTGCCTGAGTTCACAATCTGATGTTCTGGGTGAAATAGCTTTTAACATCACATCAGTCTGACAAATAATAGACCACGGTAGAAACCACTCTCACATTCTTGATGTGTGGATTGTTATTGTCTCTTGGAGAGATGCTGAACTGACCCTGATAGGCGGTTTTGATCTTACCGAGCTGACTGTTGGAATCTTCCGCGAATTTCTCAGCCACGGCCCGTGCTTCTTTGGTGGCTGCTTCGATCATCTGTGGTTTGATGTCATTCAGGCTGTTGAATATGTATTCCGGCCGCACCTGATATTCGTCACCTGAAAGAGTGATGCCCTGTTTACCCAGGTCAGCCAGCTGACTCATGACCTCACGTACTTTCTCCACATCCTCTGAGTAAATGGTAACAGTTTGATCTGCGACGTACCGGAACTGAGCATCCTGTTGGCCACCCCATCGCTGTGCCGATTTATCGGTCACTAAAGGGGATGAGATCGAGATCTCATCCTCACTCACTCCGCGTTCGGTCAGAAAGTTTCGCACTTTCTCGCCACTGTTTTCAAGTTGTTGGTAAATGTCCTCGAGCTGATTACTGGCTTCCGTAAACTGAATGGGCCATATCACGATATCAGCGAGGTGCTCTTCCTCTGCCAGCCCTTTTACGGTTACCGTTCGCTCATATTCCTTAAAAGTGATGGCTGCGTTGCCAAGTATAAACCCAAAGGCGATCAATCCTAAAAAAATGGCTGCCCCGATAATGGTAAGTCCACGATTACTTTGAATATCCATGATGTGTATATAAAATTTTAAAGTGTATGAAAGATACGGAGTTGAATAGGTTTTAGTGTTTGATACGGAAATATGTTTCAGAACTCAGAACTCAGAACTCAGAATTAGGCTCGTTCAGCCATTTCGAGCCAGGTTAATTCTTTTTCTTCAAGTTCCTCTTTAAGAGCTTCAAATTCTTTAGACAACTCATTCAGTTCACCATAATCCAGTCCACCGTCAGCCATCTTTTTTTCCAGAGTGGTTTTCTGTTTCTCTAATTTTGCGATCTCTTTTTCCAGTTTATTGAACTCCCGTCTCTCGTTGTAGGTGAGTTTTTGAACCGATTCTGAAGCGGGTTTATCTTCTTTGGTTTTTTGTGGAGACGATTTGGACTGAGGCTTGGGTTTGTCTTCATCGGAAATGCGGCTTAGGATCTCATCACGGTATTCGTCATACGTGCCGTGAAAGTCCCTGATCACGCCCTGTCCCTCGAATACAAAATAGTGATCCACCAGCTTGTCCATGAAAAAGCGATCGTGAGAAACGATGATGAGGCAGCCACCAAAGTTCTGAAGGAAATCTTCCAGTTTGTTCAGGGTAAGCAGATCCAGATCATTAGTCGGCTCATCCAATATCAGGAAATTCGGATTTTTGATAAGAACCATCATCAGCATGAGCCGGCGTTTTTCACCACCGCTTAGTTTCTCAACCGGAGTGTACTGCATTTTGCCGGGAAACATGAAATGCTCTAAAAACTGTGAAGCCGTGATCTTATCTCCATTCGCCAGTTCGATGACCTCAGCCACTTCCTTGATCACCTCGATCACCCGCTTACTCTCATCGATCGGAAGGCCCTTTTGCTGATAATGCCCAAATATAATGGTCTCGCCGGTGTCGATGGTGCCTGAATCGGGTTTCATCTCACCCATCAGAATTTTCAGGAAAGTACTCTTACCAACTCCATTCTTTCCAAGAATACCGATGCGTTCGCCTTGCAGAAACTGATAACTGAAATCATCCAGGATCACGGTGTCATCAAAGGCTTTAGAGAGATGTTCCACTTCCAATACCTTCCCGCCCATGCGGCTCATATTCACATCCAGCTGCATCTCTGTTTCCTCGCGGGCAGAGTTGGCCTTATCCTTCGTCTCGTAAAAAGCTTTGATGCGGGACTTGGATTTAGTGGTGCGAGCTTTTGGTCCCCGGCGCATCCACTCCAGTTCTTTCTTCATCAGCTTGCCGGCCTTGGCGATCTCGGTGGCCTCGATCTCTTCCCGTTCCGCTTTCTTCTCGAGATAATATTCGTAATTTCCTTTGTGGTGATAGAGTTTGCCATAGTCCAGTTCCAGAATGTGATTGCACACTCTGTCCAGGAAATACCGGTCGTGAGTGACCATCAACAAGGTCATCTTACTTTTAGCCAGATACTGTTCCAGCCATTCGATCATCTCCACATCCAGGTGGTTGGTGGGCTCATCCAGGATCAGGAGGTCCGGTTCATCCAGAAGTACAAAAGCCAGGGCCACTCTTTTGCGCTCACCGCCTGATAAGGAGCTGATCGATTGATCCAGGTCGTGAATATTCAACGCACTCAGAATCTGCTCCATTTGCTGTTCCACATCCCAGGCTTCGGCTGCATCCATGGCAGCTGATGCTTTTTCGAACTGCTTTTGAGTTTGCTCATTGAAGTTTTCAGCCTGAGCTTGAACAGCTTTTTCATAACGCTGCACAACCTTGATCTTGTCAGAATCACCGTGAGCGATGAATTCACTGATGGTCATGCTTTCATCCAGGTCCGGCTCCTGTGCAAGATATCCAACCTGAATGCCTTTCTGGGTCATGACCTTGCCTGAATCCGGTTCCATTTCTCCCGCCAGGATCTTTAATAAAGTGGATTTACCGGTACCGTTGGGAGCGATCAATGCGGTTTTATCACCCTGAGAGATACCAAAGGTCAGATCTTCAAATAGTGGCTTGATCCCAAAGGTCTTGGAAAGGTTTTCAGTGGAGAGGTAGGTCATGTAAAACGTTCAGTTAAAAACTCTGTTGATGAAACATTAAAATAAGGAAAGTGCGGGAACATTTAAGGGTACAGGTATCTTAATTTTTTAGGATTGAAACTGACCTTCTATCTGTTTAAAGTGATGGAAATCATTAGGAAAAGAACGTGACATTTAAAACACCGCCAATAATATACAATCAGGATGGACAAGAACGATCGGTCGGATTCGAGTTTGAATTCACCGGTGTGGAAATGAATGATGCCGCAGAGATGATCAGCGATCTTTACGGTGGAAAAATTGAGCAGATCAGTGGATACGAATACAAAGTAAATGACACTGAATTTGGCGATTTTTCCCTGGAACTGGATGCCAGTTTGTTCCTGAATAAAAAATATGAGAAGGTCTTAAAAACGGTTGGCTTGGATGTGAACAAGCTGAAAAACAAGGAAAAGCTTGAAGAGGCTCTGCGCGATATGGCATCGACCGTAGTTCCATTTGAGATCATAACACCACCCATAGGGTTTTCTGATTTGAAACGGCTGAACGAACTGGTAGATCGGTTACGCGAATGGAAAGCAAAGGGAACAGGGGACTCGTTTTTTTATGCATTTGGGTTACACCTCAATCCTGAAGTACCGGAATTAAGTGCTGATAGTTTGCTTCGCCACCTGAAGGCGTATGTGATGCTGGATGGGTGGATTCGTAAGGATGCTGATGTGAATATATCCCGCAAAATCACTCCATATATCAATGAGTATGAGATGGATTATATCCGGTTTATCCTTCGTGAGGATTATCAGCCAGGTTTAGAAGAATTAATCAGGGATTATTTTACGTTCAAAAACTCAAGAAATCGTCCGCTGGATATGCTGCCGGTCTTTATGTTTATGGAGAAGGAATTTACCTCCGGATTGATGAAGGAGGAACTCACTTCAGCCCGGCCAACATTTCATTATCGACTTCCAAATTGTTCACTCGGTGATGAGTCATGGTCGCTGGCAGCAGAATGGAACCGTTGGGTGTTGGTAGAAAAGCTGGCAGATGATGAACAATCCCTAAGTCAATATTCAAGAGCCTTTTTAAATATGGACGACAAGTCTGTTTTCAGTATGAAAAAGAAATGGGTAGAATTGATGGACAGGTGGGTACAGAATGTGGAATAAAAAACCGGTTGTTGGTATCACAGGGCCGGATGAGGGTGGAGCCGGAGCGTGGTTGTTTACAGCTTTGTCGATATACCTTGCGGGCGGTAAACCGCTTCGCATCACCCCCGAAAACCCAAAAGAGATCGATGAAATAGATGCTTTGATACTGGGTGGCGGAGCCGATGTGGAACCCATGAAATATGGTCAACAGCGGATCGAGCGGGCAAAATTGGTTCGGAATAAGCGGACCATCTTCGAGTGGTTGTTATCCATAATCTTCTTTCCGGTGTACTGGCTGGCCAGGTATTTTCAGCATACTAAGCGTTCTCCCGTCGATCCCAAACGGGATGACCTGGAATTCAAGCTGTTGGGTCAGGCTATTGAAAGAGGACTCCCCGTACTGGGTATATGCCGTGGTATGCAGCTGATGAATGTGCACTTTAATGGAACCTTGCATCAGGATATTCGGGGATTTTATGGAGAAAAATCACAAGTGTCGTCTATATTTCCCAAAAAACGGGTGATGGTCAAAGATGGAAGTAAGCTTTGTGAGATCCTGAAAACAGATGTCTGTAATGTAAATGCCCTGCATAATCAGGCCATAGATAAACCGGGAGAAGGACTGCTGGTCGTGGCACGGGAGCTAAATACGGAAGTCCGGCAGGCTATCGAGCATTCGGAGCTTCCTTTTGTGATCGGGGTGCAGTGGCATCCCGAGTACCTCATTCAGATAGCCCGCCAGCGTAATATCTTTAAAGAGCTTGTTAAGACAGCCAAACTGGTTGAATGAACAAGTATCAATACAAGATCCGTGTCTTGATGGTATGCTTAACGTTGCTTAGCTCATTCAGAACTTCGTCGTTGTAATCTTTATCAATATCCAGCACTACATAACCGATGTACTCGTTGGTTTTTAGGTACTGCCCAAGAATGTTGATATCCATATCTGACAGGCAGCTGTTGATCTCTGAAAGCACCCCCGGTTTGTTTTCGTGAATATGCAGTATGCGGTGCGCATCTTTCTGAACCGGAAGATTTAGCGGTGGAACCGTATGCGAATCGACCGTGGTGCCATTATCGATCAGTTTGATAAGTTTGGTAGAAACATCCAGACCGATATTGTATTGAGCCTCAAGCGTAGATCCCCCAATATGTGGAGTTAAGATGACATTGGGAAGATTCTGAAGTTCAGATGTGAAAGTTTCCCCTTTCGATTCAGGTTCTTCCGGATATACATCTATGCCTGCACCCGCAATGTGGCCGGATGCTATGGCTTCCTTCAGGGCATCGATATCAACAACGGAGCCTCTTGCCAGGTTCAAAAGAATACTTTTTTCCTTCATTTGAGCCAGTTCCTGTTTGCCGATCATCATGTAGGTATCGGGGGTGGCGGGCACGTGAAGGGTAACAATGTCTGAAACGGAAAGCAGTTCTTTAAGGGAATCGACCCGGGTGGCATTTCCCATAGGAAGTTTGGGTTCGATATCATAATAGAACACATCCATTCCCATATTTTCAGCCAGTACGGAAACCTGCGAGCCAATATGCCCATATCCGATGATCCCGATCTTCTTACCACGGACTTCATAGCTTTCTTTGGCATCTTTAAGCCAGACTCCCTCATGAGCTTTTTTATCGCGAAGCGGGATGCGGCGCATCAGCATGATGGACTCGGCGATCACCAGTTCTGCCACAGAGCGTGTATTAGAATAGGGTGAGTTGAACACCGTAATACCATTCAGGGTTGCGGCTTTCAGATCAACCTGATTGGTGCCGATACAAAAACAGCCGATGGCTTTTAATTTACTGGCCTTCCTGATTACCTTTTCTGTGATGTGGGTCTTGGAGCGAATACCAATCAACTGTACATCTTCAATCTTATCGAGAAGCTCATTTTCGCTGAAAGCCACATCATGGGTTTCTACATTATAAAACCCATTCTGATTAAAATTTTCGAGTGCTTTGGGGTGAATACCTTCCAGTAGAAGGACTTTGATCTGATCTTTAGGGTAGGAGAGGTCGTCGGTTTTTTGAGCCATAGTTTAGGTTAAAACATTATGTGTGAGTGAGTAGGCTGAATGTACTAAAGATTTAGGTTTTCGATAAGTGGTTATTACAAATGATATAACTGAGAAGGCGAGCTTTGAAACATAATTTGACGTTGACCGAATAAAATCCGAGAATAAATTTTTAGGGTGGCAGAGTTTACTCCAAATGCATGCTGCATTATAAATTAATAAAAGGAATCGGTTATGAAACGATGCATAATGGGACTGCTTGTTGCAGTCATTTTTTCGGTGAATGGGATGGCTCAGGATGCAACTCAATTGAAACAGGGAGAAGAGATCAATAGGTCTTTGACAACAGGTGAGACACATCTTTATACGCTTGAGTTAAACAAGGGTATCTTTGTATTTGGTCATGTAGATCAAAAAACAGTGGATGTGGTCCTTAAGATCACCGACCCGAATGGAGAATTAGTGGGTGAGTTCGATAGCCCGGCGCGAGGTAGGGAAACCTTTCGGTTCACCACAGAAATGGAAGGAGCGTTTGTAATACAGATCACACCATTTGAAGAGGGTGAGGGTGATTACTCAATTTTAGTTCCGGTTATTGAGCCGGTTGCTCAAACACCGGAAGGGAAAGTTGACCAGATGATGGCAGAATATTCTGGAGAGGTTCCGGGTGCGGCTGTCATGGTCACTCAGGATGATAAGGTATTATTCCAAAGGTCCTATGGCATGGCAAACTTGGCTTATGATCTGAAAATGAATGAGGAGACGGTACATAATATCGGGTCAACCTCAAAACAGTTCCTGACCTTCGGGCTCCTGCTTTTACAAGAGCAGGGGAAGATATCGCTGGATGATGATGTGAGAAAATATATACCGGAATTGCCGGAATTCGAACACGTTGTCACCTTACGCCACCTGGTGAATCACACCAGTGGGTATCGTGAATTCCTGAACCTCATGGCTATGACCGGCCAAAATATGAGTCAGGATCTATCTCAGGAAAAAGTTATTGAGATCGTGCAAAATCAACCTGTACTGCAAAACGTACCCGGGGCAGAATTCAATTACAATAACACCGGGTATGTGCTAATGACGGAAGTCATTGAGCGTGTGACTGAAATAGATTTCCCAAGTTGGATGAAACAGAATGTGTTTGAACCGATAGGCATGTCTCACACGGTGGTCCGAAATGATCCGTATCAAATTGTTGAAAATCGGTCTCACGGGTACACTTTTGCAGAAGACGGAGGCTATCAGGAAGTGACTGACCTGGGTAGTGTAGCCGGGGCAGGGGGTATTCATTCCACTATGGGGGATCTGAAAAAATGGATCGAAAACTTGTTAGAGCCTCAGGTTGGAACAGAAGATATGATTCAGGAGATGACCACCTCGTTTAAGCTGAATAACGGAACAGAAACAGGCTATGGACTTGGATTGTTTGTTGGGGAATATAAAGGGCTCAAGCGGTTTGAGCACGGTGGTGCAGATGTTGCGCACCGTTCAATGCTCATGGTATTTCCTGAGATCAATGCAGCTGTAGTCACCCAAAGTAACTTCTCGAATTTTGATGGCAGCATTGCGAATAAAGTAACGGATATATATTTCTCAGATCACTTTCAGGAAAAAGAAAATGAAGGGGATACCAATGAAGAAATCGCAGTATTTGAATATGATCCGGAAGATTTTGATCCTCTTGCCGGTCGGTATGAGTTAAGCATTATGCCGGGCTTCATTTTGAAGTTTGACCGGGAGGGTGACCGGCTCTACACTCAGGCTACGAATCAGCCGGAGGTCAATATCACAGCCACCAGCGATTCTACCTTTAGTTTGGTTGGTGTGAATGCATCCGTAACCTTTCACAGGAATGAAGATGGTTCGGCCGATTCTTTGACCTTACATCAAAATGGAAATCACCAGGCGAAAAGGATCGAGTTTGAACCTTCCATGGATGAGTTGAAAACCTACGAAGGCCGTTACTTTAGTGAGGAAATTGATACCATTTATGATATCATCATGGATGATAGTACCCTGGCCATGAAGACATTCCTGATCGAGGATAACATGCCACTTTCCCCAACAACCGAAGATAAATTCAGTGGCGGATTCCCAATATCTGAAGTTACTTTTGTTCGTGATGAAGCCGGAAATATCAAAGGTTTTGAAGCTTCAAACGGCAGAACCAGAGGGGTCTTTTTTGAAAAATGGGAACAGTGATCATTAACAGTTTGACCTCTGAACAGGGCGGAGGTTCTTTACCTGCCCTGTACTCTTTTTCTGAGGGTCATTTCGGTTTTATACTGCTTATTATCACGAATGAGGTGTAACTCCATTGTTTCACCTTCACCATATTCCCGCATGAGAGCCCAGGCGTGCATATCACTTGTTACCCGTTCCTCACCTATCTGAACAATGACATCACCGGGCATGATACCGCTTTCGTAAGCCGGTCCGTTTTTATTTACTTCTGTGACGAATAATCCCAGTACGCGTGGAATGCCGGGATACTGCATAATAAGCTGACGGGTTACAGGAACGAACTTCATACCGGGATCATAATCCAGTGAAACGGTTCCTGATTCCTTAAGCTGAGAGATGATCTTTTGTACACGATTGCTGGGAATGGCAAACCCAAGCCCTACAAAACCACTGCTGGTTCCTCCCGTAAAGATGAAGGTATTCACCCCCATCACTTCTCCGTTGCTATTCACTAAAGGACCGCCGGAATTCCCCCGGTTAATGGCCGCATCGGTTTGGATCATCTCAACATAAACACGTGGATCCTGTGGGTCGGGACGGAAATCACGTTCCTTGGCACTCACTACGCCAACCGTTACGGAAGGCTGACCATCCGCAAACAAGCCAAAAGGATTACCCATGGCAATACTCCACTCGCCCACCATGATAGTTTCAGAATCCGCAAACTCGACGAAAGGGTATGTTCTGTCCTGATCTTTGATCTTTAAAAGGGAAAGGTCGGCCAGTTCATCGGAACCTAAGAGTTCAGCCTCATATGTGTTACCATCTGACAATGCCACCATGATGGTCTTTGAATTTTTACTGGCGACATGTTCGTTGGTGACGATCAGGCCATCTTCAGAGATGATAAATCCTGACCCCACACTTTGCACTTCACGCTGTATGGGAACGTCAAAATATCGGAAGAAGAAGGAGTCAAACTCCCGGGTGTAACCACGCTGTAATTCTGTAACGGTGATACTTACTACGGCAGGTCCGGCTTTCTGCACGGCATTGGTGATGGCATTCCGGCGCGAATCATCCACATCGATCTGTGGGGTCCCTTCATCGGGAACCGCCTCATCAGATCGCACTTCCTGTGGTTCGGTGGCCGGGCTTAGGGATGCGACAGGAATGGGTTTATCAGCAGGGGCAGGTTCCTGAGCTGAACATGCTGCGAATGTCAGAAGTAATAGGACTTTAAAACTGTATTTGATCATGATAACGGTTACTTGCCTTATTCAAATGTTTTGGCTGAATGGATATTACAAACGAGAAATTCGGCATACAATTGCCATAACAGGCAGAGATTCTTACAGATCGTTGTAAAGTCGCCAGAGTGTGGTGCCGAGTTGCATCATCATAAGTGTGGTCAGCTTATATTCATGCGAGGTGAACACACGTTTTCTTTTGATGACCACATAGCCAAACAAAGGCACATTTAGCGGGATCTTCATTTTATTCCGGATCAGCTCCTTTTCTGTGAGGGCAAATAATGGGATTCCGATCTCTGCCGGCAAGCCTTCATCCTCCGAAAGTTCGGGAAGAATTCCTTTCTCCGAATTGAAGACATTATTCACCAGGTAGGGCTTTTTTTGCTCCTGAACCAGCTTAAAGGTAGGTTCCTCTTTAAGGTCTTTGGGTCCGTATTTTCGGGGAAGCTGAATTCCGTAGGCAAGAAGCATTTGTACGTTTTCCTCGTTTATGGTCCAGAAGGAAAGGTGCTCGGCTTCCAGCTTATTGAAGATGATCTTACAAAGTTTCTGTGCTGTACTGACAAAATCACCGGATGAAACTTCAAACAACACGCTTTTAGTGATCTCTTTCTTATCAAGCTCAAGCTTTTCAGGCAGGTCCGGGATGTCCACATTGGCCACCAGCTTCATGCGTATGCGATTGATCAGCTCTTCCCGGTCCGAGTTAAAAAGGGATTTGTCGATGAAATCGGCTGCCCCAAGTCCCAGAGCTTTTTGCTCCTTATCTATGGTGGGAAGACTGGTCATGATCAGGACCGGAATATTCTGCATGTCAGCATCGGCCATCAAAGCCTCCAGGAATTCCAGACCACTCATTCCGGGCATATGAATATCGGTCAGGATAAAATGGATCTTCTCTTCTGCCAGTTTATTGATGCCCTCCTGTGCGGTATTTGCGTTGATGATATTATAATCTGTACCCAGCATGGTTTTAAGCATGATATGCATAGCAGGGTCATCATCAATGATCAAAAGGGTATAATCCTTATCCATCTGTCAGGGTTTGTTTAGATTTCTTGGTACCAGTGTGTTAAAGGAATATAAGGCTGTGTTTATAATTGTTCAGCACCAACAGCGATCACATCCTTTATTGCATCCGCAAGGGTTCCCTCATAATGGGCTCCGGCTGCTTTCTGATGTCCTCCGCCATTAAAATTTCGGGCCCATTTGTTAACATCAATGTCATCACTTTGTGAGCGCAGGCTCAGCTTGATCCTGCCGTTATCATCCTCCCTGAAGAGAATGCAGGCTTTTACGCCTTTTACGCTCAACGGATACTGAACAAACCCTTCAGTATCCTCACTGGTGGTGTCGGTCAGCTTGAACATTTCCTGTGTGATAGTTATAGAAGCGAAAACTCCATTTTCGTGCAAGGTGATGGTATCCAAAGCCTGACTTAATAACTTAAGCTGCCTCAGGGGCCGGGATGAGTAGATCTTTTCTGCTATCAGATTTGGGGTGAACCGTCCGCGTTCCAACAGGTCGGCTGCGGCATGCATGGTGGCCGGTTTAACGCTGTCGAACTGGAAGGAACCGGTATCGGTGACCATGCCGAGATACATGGCTTTAGCAGCTTCCGCATCAATTTGATCCACATCATGTTCCGCATATAAATGGTAGATCAGCTCGCAGGTAGATGATGCCGAAACGACGGATACCGGCACCTCAAAGATATCATCAGGTTCAGGGTGATGATCGATCATATACACCGGTTTATCCGTTTTCAGGATTTGTTCGGCAACGCCACCAAACCGATGCAGGGCATTACCATCTACCAGAATGAAGGCATCATAATTTTCAAGGTCTGCCGGTCTGGGTTTTTTGATGGAAACCGAGTTGAGCAGCCAGCTCATATTCTCGGGGATCGCATCTTCATTATAGGCTGATACCTCCACTCCGTTTTCCTTCAGCCAAAGCGCCAGGGCTACCTGCGAACCAAGGCAGTCTCCATCCGGCCTGAGGTGTGAAAAAATGGCTACTTTATCGTGTTGTAATACTTTTGATATAAATTCTTTAAACATAAGTTCTCCTTGCACCAAAAATAGGCGAAGATTGGCACAAATCCATGTATTTTAAGGCGAATTAAAGGAACAGAATTAACCTGATGCACGCAGTTATAGTTAGTAACGGATTTCCCCCGACCAAAGAACTTCTGGAACAGGAAATTGAAACCGCTGACCTGCTATTTGGAGCCGATGGTGGAAGCCGGACCATTCTCAAGCATGGCTTTACCCTGGATGCAGTGATCGGTGATTTAGATAGTTTTGAAGCTCCTGAGAGTCCTACTTTTAAAGTGATCCACAAACCTGATCAGGAAACCAATGACCTGGAAAAGGCTCTCACTTATGCCCTGCAACAGGGGGTAGAAACCTGTGTGGTATTGGGCGCATTCGGCCGGCGAATGGATCATTCCCTGAAAAACCTGTCCGTTTTGAACCAGTTTCATCCCCTGTTCAGGCAGCTTGTTTTTCGGGATGAGGTGTTTGATGCCATTCTGGTTCAAGATCAGGTGAGGATGAGGCTTCCGGTTGGGAATATAGTATCATTATTTCCGATCTCAGGTGTGGTGACCGGGATCACCACTGAGGGACTTAAGTACGCACTTGATAATGAAAGCCTGAAAAACGGTGTACGCGATGGTACTTCCAATGAATCCATTTCGGATGAGATCTCAGTTGAGATCAAACAAGGGGAATTAGTACTTTTCTACGAGCGTTGATCCTGTTTTTCTATTTTGGTGTAGTCACTGCAGAATTCATCTTTCTCTTCTCGGCTTCCTTTTCCATCGATTTCTTCCAGGCAAAATAACCGGCAAAGGCAATACCTGTAAAAACCAGGAACTGAAAACTGGTAAGGACCAATCCCTTGTAGAAATAAAGAGGAATTGAGATCAGATCCGTTATGATCCATGCCACCCAGCTCTCCAGTTTTTTTCGGGCCATCAAAAACATACCGAGGATAGCAAAACAAGTGGTCAGGGAATCCCAAAAAGCCACATCACTGTCTGTAAAATTGGAAAGCACAAAATACAGGATACTGAAAGAACCGACCGTCAGGGCCACAGAAAACAGGTTTTCGTTGCGTGAATTCATGGTAACCGGCACCTGTTCCCTCGAATCGTTTTTTGGATGTACCCAGTAATACCAGCCATAAACACTGACCACAAAGTAGTAGAAATTCACTCCCATGTCGGCGTACAGCTTGTATTGAAAAGCGATGTACACATAGATGAGTACGCTGACAATTCCGGTAGGATAAACCAGGATATTTTCCTTCATGGAATACCAGACGCTGGCCAAACCGGTAGCAACGGCTATCCATTCAAGCAGGGTGGTATTAATAACTCCGGTGATGATACCGTCAATGATGTAATCTAAAAAATCCATAGTGTTATTTGCGGGAAATTCAGCCGTGAAGATAACAACTGTTGCAAAGATTAAAAGAAAATCGAGGTAAAAGTGAGCTTAATAATTTTCCTTATGAATAATACGTCCATCCAGTAGCTGGATCTGTCGGTCTGTTTCAGATGAAAAAGAATCATCGTGTGTGACCATAAGAATGGTTTGGTCAAACTCACGGGTCAGGTTCTTAAGCATGTCAAATACCACCTTCGCATTCTTTGAATCAAGATTGCCGGTTGGTTCATCACAAAAGATGATGCGCGGTTCGTTGATCAGGGCCCTGGCTATAGATACCCGTTGCTGTTGCCCACCGGACAATCGGTTCACTTTTTTCATCGCTTGGTCTGCGATTCCCAGCAGATCGAGCTTTTGCATAGCTTTTTCCTCCAGCTCTTCAGGAGGGAGTTCACCAAGTTTGAGTCCGGGCAGCATCACATTATCCAGGGCAGTAAAATCAGCCAGCAGATAATGAAACTGAAAAATGAAGCCTATGGATCGGTTTCTGAGATGAGCCAGTTTTTCGTTGGTCAGTGTTTTCAATTCTACATCATTAAACAAAACCTCTCCCTCATATTCACGATCCAATGAAGAGAGAGCGTACAACAAAGTAGATTTACCGCTGCCTGAGGGCCCCACTATGGCAGCAAACTCCCCGGAATAGATAGAAAGAGCGATATCCTTCAGCACGTGAAATTCCACGGGTTTGTGAAAGTATTTATTCAGGTGTTTGGCTTCTAATACTTTCTTCATGACTACTGTGATCTGATGATGTTGATCGGGTCGATCTTAGAAGCTTTTCTGGCCGGCAGATAACCGGCTATTCCGGTAGCCACCAGGCCAAAGATGAAAGCCAGTAGATAAAAAGCCGGGTCAAAATTGATGTTCAGGTATTCAGAAGAAACAAAGCCTTCAATATTGGTCGGTATGATGGAGGTGATCCATGAGATCACAAATCCTATCATTAATCCGATCAACCCACCTAAAAAACCAATGATCAAGGCTTCCAGAAGAAATACATTTCTGATATCGACATCTGTATAGCCTATGGATTTCAGAATAGCTATATCGTTCATCTTTTCATAGATCATCATAGAAAGGATATTGAAGATGCCAAAACCTGAGACCAGCAAAATGGATATGATGACCAGGTACGTGACGATGTTCTGAATCCTGAAGACGCTGAAAATGCCTTCATTAGCCTCTTTCCAGTCTTCAGCGGTATAACCGAAACGGGATTGAAATTCACGAGCCAGTGTTCCGGATCGCTCAACATCATCCAGTTTGATCTTGAT
>OBLN01000190.1_pt1 | contig 22944 bp, 23 predicted proteins | sample 1519301 | NCBI WGS metagenome assembly OBLN01 (sample SAMEA2452533, study PRJEB22499) | sediment metagenome | reverse complement strand
CCAGTGATGATGATGAAAGCGGGTTTCATTGCTCAAATCCAGCGTTCCGAATCCTGGATAGTAACCCATCCCGCTTCTTTTTATGTGTTGATAACACTACATATGGGTGAAGGAATTATTAATACGTCTATAAAGAGGAGAAGCAGTTTTCAATAGATTAAAAACGATATTTAGTCGGGTAGGCAAGTCTCATTTGCCTGCCCGTGGTCACAAGTCCGGTTGAATTGGCTTAGCGTATATCTATCTTTGCTTACTGACAGGCACAAGATGACGCGTAGTGTTCTGCGTAGTTGGAAGTTACACAATGGCAGATTTCTGGATTAGCACAGCGTAAGTCCATTAAACTCCACCAGGTACAGATCAGGGTAATTAGGATTTGGCACACAGCCTGTACAAGCAGCACCATTTGGACCTGGGCACCGAATTCTTGTTCCATAGAGATTGGCTGCCTAGGCAACGGAAAAAATTGATGTCACCAGAACAACAATTATTATCAGCAGTCCCAATAGTCTATATCTTGGTTTTATGTTTTTCTCCTTTCATGATTTGAATTAATATGGTCTCAACTGGACTTGATGCACACTCTCTTACTTGCGATTAGGTATCAGTTCTGTCCTTCAAACTCGGTCAACTTCTTGTAACATTCGTCATAGAGAGTCTGCACGTGTTCTGGCAAGGTCTCAAAGTATGCAATCTTGTGTAAATTGTAAGGGGTTAAACTATCCAGATCTTTATTTCCACTGAGATAAAACCAATCTGTGTTTTCATCGATTGTGCCTCCATTAGCAAGGCTAATGTAATAAAAATTATCTTCGATTTCGACTTGTTCCCCAGTTCCAGTGACGGGATAATTTGTTAGAAACTTTACATTTATGTTAAGTATAAATACCGGTTGCCCTTCATATGTCCCGGTCCATCCGGAAAAAAAGGTTTCCTTTAAACTTTTTTCGGAGATATGTTTGTCTGGATCACGAATCCATTGGGTAAGAAAATCGATATGTTCGGATGCGACACAAAAGTCACATGCAAGATAATAATCCAGATTCTCCCAGATCGCTTCCGGCGATTCTGTCTCGAGATGAACGAAGAAAAAATCATCAAGAGTAGGGGAGCGCATCCTGCCATAGTGTCCATCAAGTGAAAAAAATGAATTTGGATTCAGAAACCCTTCAGAATACTTCTCGTTTTCAATGTAGCTTAAAACGCTATCAAACCTTTCTGATCCTGGAACAGAAACATGGATCCAATAAGTTTCGCCGAGCATTTCGAGCTGATACCAACCCGGCTTGTCAAACTGATTCAGGAACCGTCCTTTCAGGTCCTGAAGGATGCGGATCAACTCCTGAGGGTCCGTGACCGGGTTGTACTCTGTATACAGAGATTCCCAGTCTTTTGCAGTAGCTTGAGAATTGTTTTCCTCTGTCACTGGTTTAGGGACAGTTTCATTTACCATAGGATTTCCTTGGCTAATGTTTGGGGGAGGTAAAGTTTCTGTAGGTTTCTCTACTGGGTAAGATTTCCTGGTACACGCGCTAAACAGCAACAGAAGAATTACAAAAACGGTTATACTCTTGAAAGATTTCATGCGGTCTCCTTTGAATCGGGCAGGCAAGTCCCATTTGCCTGCCCGTGGTCACAAGTCCGGTTGAATTAGCTAGATTCTATTTATCCTTGTTTACTTATAGGCACAAGACGATTCACAGTGATCTGCGTAGTTGGACGTTACACAATGGCATACACTTGGATATTGACAAACTAAATCCATCGAACTCCACCATGTGCAGGTGCTGTTGTAGGTTCTGAGTTTTCCATCAGTTGTGCAATAATACTTATTTAGGTTATTTGGATCTGGCACACAGCCCGTACAAGCAGCACCGTTAGGACCTGGACACCTGATTCTTGTGCCATAGAGATTAACTGCTTGGGCAACGGATACAATTGATGCTACCAGAACAACAATAATTGTCAGCAGTCCCAATAGTTTAAATTTTGTTTTCATGTTTTTCTCCTTTCATCATTTGAGTTGCTATGATCTCAACTGGAATTGATATGCCTTTTCTTTCAATTATGTGTCAGTTTTGCTCTTCAAACTCAATCAGTTTTTTGTAACACTCGTCATAGAGAGTCTGTATGCGTTCTGGCAATTCTTCAAAGTATGCAATCTGTTGTAAATTGTAAGGAAGTAAATCGTCCAATTCTTCACCGCCGCTAAGATAGAACCGATCGGTATTTCCATCGATTGTTCCACCATTAAAGAGACTTAAATAATAAGAATGATCTTCGATTTCTATCAGTTTTCCGGTATCAACATAGGCAAAATTTGTTAGATACTTTACGTTTATCTTAAATATAAATACCGGCTGGTTCTCATATTTCCCGACCCATCCGGAAAAATGAGTTTGCTTTAAACTTTTTTCGGAGATATGGTTGTCTGGATCGCGGATCCATCGGATAAGAAAATCCAGGTGTTCTGAAGCAACACAGAAGTCACATGAAAAATAATAATCCAAATTTTCCCAGACTGTTTCTGGCGGTGGTGTCTCAAGAGGAACGAAGTAAAAATCATTCAGAGAAGGGGAGTTCATCCTCCCATAGTGTCCGTCAAGTGATAAAAAATTCCAGGGTCTTAAAAAGCCGTTATACTTTTCGTGTTCAGAATAGTGTAATACGCTATCAAATCTACCCGAATCCGGATCAGAAATGTGTATCCAATATATTTCATTTAACCAAACGAGCTGATACCAGCCAGGCTTGTCAAACTGATTTAGAAAACGTCCTTTTAGGTCCTGTAGGATTCGGATCAGTTCCTGGTGATCAGTAACTGGGTTATCCTCTGTATACAAAGTTTCCCAGTCTGCTACCGCAGCTTGTGGGATTTCGTCTACCGCAGGTGTAGATGCAGTTTCGTCCACGACTGGATTTCTAGGCTCAATAACTGGTGCGGGTAACGTGCTTGTTGGTTCGTCTGACAGATAGGATATCCTGGCGCATCCACCCAATAGCAGCAAAAGCAGTAGAAAAACGGTTATCCTCTTGTAAGAATTCATGTGGTCTCCTTTAAATTGGGCAGGCAAGTGCTGTTTGCCTGCCCGAGGTCACAAGTCCGGTTGATGATACTTAGCGTTTACTTAGTTTTACTTACCGGTAGGCACAAGACGATGCACAGTGATCAGCATAGTTGGAAGTTACGCAATCGCAAACTGCTGGATAGTTACAGACTAAATCCATCGAACTCCACCAGGTGCAAGTGCTGTTATAGTTTCTGACCTTTCCATCATATGTGCAGTGATACAGGTTCGGATAATTTGGATTTGGCACACAGCCTGTACAAGTTGCGCCATTTGGGCCAGGACAATTAGTTCTGCTTCCTTGCAAGTTGGCTGCTTGGGCAACGGATACAATAGATGTTACCAAGACAACGATGACAGCCAATAGTCCCAGCAATTTAAGTGTCGGTTTCATGTTTATCTCCTTTCATAATTTGGGTTGTTATGGTCTCAACTGGACTTGATGAGCTCTAATGGATCTCAAAAAGTCTCATGAAAAAATCTAATTCTTCCAAACCTAAATCTACCTCTTCCAAAACTTCCTGGGAGATGTCCGCATTCGGAAACCAGAACTCCGAAAAAGAACTAGGGACGTCTATTGTGTAATCCGTATTAATAAAGGCTCTTGAATATGCCAAACGGTTCCCAGTATCCAACGCATAGCAGTAGTTTTCTTCCTTGCTTATTTTTTCATAACCGGGTGGAAGTCCAAGGGCTCTTAATTCTGTATTCCCTCCATACCTAACTCGGATATTAAGACATGGAGTACCTTCGTAATCTGCCTCTTTTACTTCAATGTCAATAATGAACTCTTTCATACTCCTAAAGATTGTTAAATCCATGTAAGTCCAAGACAAATTTTCTGCTTTCCAGTTTGCTGGGTATGGTATTGCATAAGTTTGAGCACTGAGACCGTTTTCTCTAAGCTCAAGTAATTCCCCGCGATATCCATCTGGGTTGATAACAAACCTTTGAACCTCTTTATTAAGTACATCACTAAACACAATTTGAAAGCCTTTGACGACAATTCCTTTTTCTAATAAATACCAGCTATCTTGCCGTGTGAATCCAAACTGGGGATCCCCGCCTTCATTTGGAATGACTTTGTAGTTCAGCCAGCCAATGTTGTTTTGGAGCCAGTCTAGATTCAGCTTTGAAAGGTCTGACAAACGCCTCTCTGCATCTTTGAACTTCTCTTCAAGTTCCAGACTCATTTCCTGAGGCTGTCCCAGGCTTTCTTCCTTGTTCTGATTGCATGCAGACAAGGGAACGATTAATAGCAGAAAGATTAAAAGAAATTTACTTATTCTCATTGCTTCCTCACTCATTCTTTTGTCTCAATATAGAAAGAACTGTTTCCAGGTCAGATAAACTTGAGCGATAACCAATGATCTTGAGTGACTGTCCTTCACGTGTGAATTGACCGACAAGATACATTGGTGTTCCATCAATCTTGTTCGCGATACCTTCATCAAGATCCAATTGAACTTTGTCATCCATTTGCATATCATTTAAGCAAACGTTGAACTTATTACTGTCTAAACCCAATCCTGAGGCTATTTTCTGCAAGTTGTCTAATTTCAAGTTCTCTTGATTTAAAAAGAGTTGCTCTGCATACTCCCAAAACTTATCCTGTCTAAAGGCACATTTGCCGGCAATAGCCGCCAGTCGTGCGTCCGTATGAAAAACAAAAGGATAGTCCTTGTGGATAAGCACTGTATCAGTATTTTCATTAAGGATTTCTATAATTTGTGTCGGTGCTATCGCGCAGTATGGGCACTGGAAATCTGTGAATTCTACAATAACTATCTTTGCATCCTGCAAATTGCCAAGTACGGGTGTGTTTTCAGCAACTGAAATGCTTCCGGAATAATCTTGATAACTTGTTTCTTTTTCAACATTGCCTTGCTGATGAATTACTTCTTCAAAATGTTCCATACTCGTTTGGATGTAGTTCTGTAACCCGATAATTTGCCTTGTCAGAAGAGCAAGAAGAGCGATGCAAAGCAAAAGTGCAAACAATTTTAGCAAATTAATAAATTTATCCTGTTTAGGATTGTTCATGGATTCTGTCATAGTCTCTCCTTTTTTGGCTTAACATATCAATGTACACGAGATAGTGTGACGGGTTGATTGATCTTACAATCTGCGCAGTTGCCCTCCAGCCATTTCATAAGCTTGATCGCAAAACTTTGCGATTTCTTCTTTGCTGTGGCTGGTGATCAGAATTGTTTTGCCTTGATTCTGTAATTTCTGAATCAGATCATGGAACCAATCTTGGCCAGCAAAATCCAGCCCGGTGGTAGGTTCATCCAACATCAGCAGCTTAGGATCTTCCATCAGAGCCTGTGCAATACCAAGTCGCTGGCGCATGCCGGTTGAGTAGGTTCGCACTAGACGCTTGTCTAACGGGTCAAGGCCAACCAGGCGAATTACTTCATCAATGCGCTCTTTGTTTACAACATTACTGACCATTGCCAGAAGGAGCAGATTGTTTCTTGCTGTTTCGGTGAGAAGTAGGCCCGAATTGTCAAAGTGCACGCCAGTGTATGGTGGAAATTCGATCTTTCCACCCAGCGTTGTATCAAATATGGTCACTCTACCGCTATCTGGCTTGACCAAACCAGCCAGAACGCGCATAAAAACCGACTTTCCACTGCCGTTTGTCCCACAGATAGCTACAATCGCGTTCTCCTGTACGCTGAAATCAAGGTTGCTTAACACTTGCTTTTGTTTAAAAGACTTGCTGATCTGATTTGCTGTGAGAATAGGTATGTTCGTCATCGGGTGTTCCTTTAGTCTAAGTCTGGGTGACTGAGATAGTCCTGCTTCTGATAAGCAAAAAAGGTGAGCGGGAGCAATATTAGTAGCCAAATCAACCATGTATAGATTGATGTAAATGTTTGATCCAGGTTACGGAAAACAAAAGGATAGAAACGCATCACAAGGTTTCTGATAATGGGGATATATTGAAAAAACTTCGGCAAGCTCAAGGTGAGCGAGGCCAACGGCAGACTGGAGATAAGTAAAATTTCTACGAGCAGGTAGCCAATCAACCTGCGTTGGCTAAGGGTGTTGATCAGCAATATCAACAGACTCAGACAGAAAAAACCGAGTGCGGACATCCCAAAGACGGTTGCGAATGCCAACGCATGGTTGGGGGGATCAGTTAGATAACCAACCAGGTTGATATGTTCAAAACTGTCACGCATCACACTCCATTGGGTTGAAAATGGCAAACCAAGCAGCCTTCCGGTTAAATGAATAACGAAAAACAGCAGCAGGCTATAGCCTATTGCACACAAAAGTAAGAAGCCAATATGAGCTAACCAGCTGTTCCTGCGAGAACCAAGTCGTTTGATCGAAAGTTGTCCAAAAGCTGTCTGAGGCTGTAACTTGCTGACCATGAACAAAAACAAATTGGCTGTTACGAGTGCCATCGCCCATGGGTCTCCTATCGTACGGAAGTAAAGGTCCCAAGTATTGGGAGGCGCGCCAACAATCTCAGACGCAAATACCTGTGGCAACTGCAATTTCATCCAACCTAGCATAACCAAAGACAGCACCACCATACATAATACGATGATGATGATTTGAATGGGTCGCATCTGCAAATTCAATTGCGTTCTGAAATAGTTGCCAAACCTGCTGCCATGTTGTAACCTGCTTTCCTTGATCGGAAAATTTTGTAGTTGAACAGGAATTAGGTTATCGAGCTCGATTCTTTTTCGTCTTCCGTTACTGGGAGCAAGGCTGTTTTCCAGTACTTGCTGTCGCTTCCCGCAGTGCAAAACCAATGCAATGGAGATCAACAATAACGCTGCAGGAAGGATTAAGAGATAAGGTATTTCATTGGTTGTCTCAAAAGCATGGGAAGGACTGAAATTTGGTTTTAAGAGTATCTCAGATGGTGCCAGATACCATGGAAGCAGTCTTGCTCTATTTGAGAAATATTGAAGTAGATTTGAGAGAAGAAATGGAACACTAAGTGCGACAAAACGATGGTTTATCAACAGTGTAAATGCCATTCCTAATGATGCGAAAATTGCTCCAATAAAGAAGACAGCACCGCTTACAACTAAGATGAAAAGATCTGGCAGCGTTTTGTAGAGGTTCACCAACTCTGCTATCTCATAGGGACGACCCTCAATCGAGTTGAGCGCTGGGTGGTTGAGAGGGTTATGATTGGTAAGTGTAAGAATCAAATAGAGTAACAATAATGGTAAAGCTGAGGCTAAAGCACCTGCTATCGCGTTTGCGAAAAACTTGGCATTGAGAACGTTTTTGTATCGCTCTCTGACCACAAGTCTTTCCAGATATCCTTGTTTACGGTCACTTGCCAGCGTATCTGCAAAAGGAATGCAGGCAATCAAAGGGAGCATGAGGTAATAAAAACTTTGACTATATGCAATATACCAAACATCGACAAAAGATTTTTCTGGTGGGTATGATCTTGCATAATTTAACCCAACGATGAGAAGACCAATACCCAAGAGCAACGCCATTCTCATGCCTCTTGAAGTTAAAGCACGTTTCAGCTCCTCGGATAGGACTTTCATCGGGACCTTTCAACTTTTTTTGATTTCTTTTGTTTCACCATACTTAGCCTTCTTTAGCAAATCGCAATATCTTCCAAATATTACAAAACATGAACGAGTAACATCCTGTCCCAGGACAGTTATCTTGTACGTTCCGGAGAGGTTGCTGAAACCTGTTCAACAAAGATTCCGTTTTGGTAGACTCGTCCGACGGCTTGAACACGATAAGTCGTCCCGGTAATGAGATTGGCGTATGACTCAGCTAAACTAACCTTATTTAAACTTGAGGTACTTCCAGACCAGCTGGTTACATTAATCCAGGAACCAGATGAGTTACTCTGTAAGTACATTGTGAGGTACCCACTAAAGCCCGGATAGACCTCTAATGTTGAGCCACAATATGCCGTTCCACCGAAAATATTAAGGCTTGCTTGAATATACCTTGTGCCTGTGTATTGTGGAGTATTTTGCCCAAAAGTAGAAGGGTTATTTTCTGCAGCTTCTACCTGCCCAACGACTGAGGCAGAAGCAAAAATAACTACTGAGATAAAAAGCAAGAATATTGAATTCATGGATCGTTTCATTTTATTAATTCTCCTTTGAATTGTTTCTATTAATAGAAACGCTATTCGAGGGAGAAGTGTTTCACTTTTATCTGGGAAACGGTTTAGTTTTAAGAAAAGAGCAAATGAGTAGCCCGGTTCATTTTGAATGTAGCAATGGGGATGTTCGAAAGCAAATCAATTTAATGCTTGCCTGAGGTAAATTATCGATCCCAAATCAATTTGTCAAGCCATTAGCTATTCGGAGACATTCCTCTTTGGAAAGGGTTGTGCTGACCATAAAAATATGTTCTCCATCACTCCAGATCACACTTCCCACCCCCAACTTACTCTTATAGGCGGCTTGCATTCCGTTAACGGTTTCACTGCTCTGTTCTTCTAAATTCTCATTATCAACATTCATGCTTGAACCGGAACGCATGAGATCGATTGACACAAAGTTATCCGACACATCCTGATAATAGTAGGATACATCAGATACGTTGAACGCGAGTTGCATCAGTTTCATACCTTCTGGCACATACAATGGATAATAGGTCCCTTCCGGCAACAGTGCAGGCTGCGAGCTACCTTGATTTTTCCAAGTTATTTCATTGTCCGTATCCTGGCTCTGAAGATAATAAGTTACATATTTTGGATTCGATTCAATTACAAGTTTCGTCACCCAATCTCGAGCCACAGCCACATTCGGAATCGCTAATAAAAGTATGACCAATGCAAGAAGAATCCACGCAGTAGCCTTTGATAAATTAAGAGAAAACTTAATAGATCTATTGTGTGTTTTCGAGGTTTGCGTCTCGGCTTCTATTATCGCCTTAATTTGATGGTTGAACTCAGCAGAGGGAATGTAAGGATCTGCTTTTGCCTCTTGAAGGAAATGCCTCCCTTTGATGTATGCTGCCTCTTTGGTAGCTTCCTCAAAAAGGTTGTCTGACCTCTTTTCATCTGACTTGTTGGTCTTCATTTTTTCCTCTAGACAGTATCAATATTGCTTTTTTCTTAGCTCGAAATAAACGCGTTCGAACGGTATTTGCTTTTATACCCAGTACTTCAGCAATTTCAGAGTCACTCCAGCACTGAAGGTATTTTGCCTCCAATACGAATTGGTCCTGCTCGGGCAATTGCAATATCGCATTGGTTAGCTGTTCCACACATAGTGATTTTTCAGTCAAGCAATCCAGGTCAAAATCATCTACCACCGTCTCCTCAAAATCCTCGAAAAAGTCCGAAAAATTGGTTTCCTTCTCGATCTTCCTTTTTCGATAAATATCCATGGAACAGCTTCTATTTACATTAACGATATAAGCCGCCAAAATGTTTCGGTTGAGTTTTCTTATTGTTGGAAGATATTTAATAAGTTTTACAAAGGATTGTTGAACAACGTCTTCAATGTCTGCTTGGTTCTGGAAATATCTCCTTGCCTGGTTGAACATCAACCCATTGTAGTTATCATAGAGCATTTCAAGAAACAATCGGTCGCTTTCCGGACTGAAATCATGGTCTCGTGATGATGACAAGATTACTCCTTATCCAATCTGTTTTCAATTGTACATTGGAATGAAAAACACGGTTTCTCAGCCCTGCTTACAGCATTAAGTAGCTATTGATTATCGCTCTTTTCATTGTTTAAGAAACATTCTTCGTGTCTTTCGAGCATGTGTTTCTCAGAGTACAAGTTTGATAATGATTTGCTTTTTCACGATATGCAACTCTGGCAAAAAATTCTTGAGTGATGTTAATCATACAAGAACGAATTATGGTCTTAGCAAGCAAAGGAAGTGTATATACACATCCGCAAAAGGTACTCCGTTATATTGGTGAATAATTCTGGATTTGTTGAAGCGTTAGTGAAAGGGTTATTAGAAAAAGCATGAGAACAAGAAGGAACCTGATCATATTCTATGTCAACGACGATGAACTTCAACGGATTGAAAAGAAGCGAAAAAGTATTGGCATAAATTCACGCAGCACATATCTGCGAAAGGTTGCCATCGATGGTTATGTGATCCATATTGATTATGCTGATTTAAAGGAACACACCCGACAAATAAGGATGATCGGTATCAACATCAACCAAATCGCTCATCACCTTAACGCCACAGGTGAGATCTACCAATCTGACCTGAAAGCTATACAGGAGATGCTGGAGGAAATTTGGCGATTACAAAGATCCATCCTATCAAGTCTTCGCTGAAAAAAGCCATAGCTTATGTCGTTGCTGGTGGGAAAACTGATGAGGGTTTTCTGGTAACGAGCTTTGCCTGTACACCTGAAACGGCAGATTTGGAGTTCAGTTTCACACTTTCCCATTGCATGCCAAAGGGCAATAATCTTGCTTTTCACTTAATCCAATCCTTCAAGCCTGATGAGATTGATCCAGAGACCGCCCATAAGATTGGCATTGAATTAGCCAATGGATTTTTGAAGGATGAATATGAGTACGTATTGAGCACCCACGTTGATAAGGATCACATTCATAACCACCTGATCTTCTGTGCAGCAAATTTTCTGGATCACCGTAAGTTTGTCTCCAACCGAAGAAGCTATTATCAGATTCGGAAAATAAGTGATCGACTGTGCCAGGATTTCGGTCTTTCCGTTGTAATACCGGGTGAGGAAAATGGAAAAACATATAAGGAATACTTGGCTCACCAAACAGGCACAAGTTGGAAAACTGATCTTCGTCGAGCGATTCGTCAAGCCCATAATCACAGTCAGACCTATGAAGAGTTTCTTCTGCGTCTCACAGTTTCCGGCTTTGAAACCAAACAGAATCAGGGAATCTTGTTTCGAAAAATTGGACAGCAACGCTTTGTTAAAGGTGAAACGTTGGGTTTGCCTTATACACTGGAGCAGATCAAGAAGAGCTTTTTGCAAAAACAAACACTTGAGAATAAGTCCATAACTTCTGAATTCCTTCCTTCCCTGATCGATATTGATGCGAATCTGAAAGCCATGCGGAATAAAGGATATGCCCAATCTTTGGAGATTAAGAATCTGAAAGCAATGTCAAAGTCACTGCTATTTTTGGAGGAACAGGGAATTTATACTGTTGGATCGCTTGATAACAAGCTTAGAGAAGTAAAGGATGAATTTGAAGCAACTCGAAAAGAGATAAAAAAGTTGGAAGACAAAATATCCGAGTTATCCGAGATCGCAAAACACATTAGAACAATTAAGGAGATCACAAGAAACTCCGAGACACACATGGCTAACTTACCACAATCAGAACAAATAATTCTTCGATCATCAATCAAAGCTCTAAAAGAAGAAGGGATAGGACCTTTTTCGTTAGACGTTCAAACAGTGCAAAAAGACTTGCAAAACCTAGATGATAAGAAGCGTCAGCTTTATATTCGGTACGGGGAAGTAAAGGTGTTTTTGAGAAAAATCCGAACTACTAGATCAAACCTAAGTTGTTTATATTTGCCTTCCCAAAATCTTGAAGTCGATAAACAATAACTCGGAAAAAATTCAATATGTTGAAGTAAAACTGATACCTATATCAAATCTAGATTATTAAACGGTATAATCAAAAGAGGGCATTTCCCTGCAGCTTGCTGCGGGGAGGCTTCATTTTCACTTGAATAATTATTCTACATAAGTTTTTATCAAACACGGAGGTGAAATATGGGGATACCTGTCAGACGACGAGGCGAAGTTGTTTCGAATGAAATCAGAAGTAGAATTCCTATTCGTTATAAAACTGTAACTCGGTCAATCAATAAGGCATTCTGGGATATGGAGAGTGAGACACTTCATAGCCTTTACGTTGGATCGTATGGCCGAGGTACTGCTATTGATGATAGTGATATCGATATCTTGATAGAATTGCCTGAGGTTGAATATAACCGTTTTGATGCAGTCTGGGGTAATGGACAGTCACGTTTATTACAAGCTGTTCGAAGTGCGATATTAGAAAGTTATCCTCGGAGTGATGTTCGCGCTGATGGCCAGGTTGTTAAAATCGCTTTTAGCGATGGGATGAAATTTGAAATTCTTCCCGCTTTTAAAAAAATCTCCTATTATGGGGCTTGGAATGGTCAATATACATATCCAGATACAAATATGGGAGGAAATTGGCTTTCGACGAATCCTAAGGCAGAACAAAAAGCAATGCAGGATAAAAACAAGAGCAGTAATGGACTATTAAATGATACCTGCAAACACTTCAGAAGCATTAGGAATGATTATTTTGGTAGTTATCACCTCTCAGGCATCGTGATTGATAGCTTTGTCTATGCTGCGATACAAGGGTGGCGTTGGATCGTAGACAGCCAAACCTCTTCAGCAGCAGAGGGAGACTATGAACGAGCATTACGTGCTTATTTAGAAAAAACAAGCCCTTGTTATCATTCGGAATCACCTGGAAGTGGCCAAACACTCAATACCAGTAAAAGTATAGACTGCCTGATTAAAGTCGTTGAGCTGATTGCAGGTCAAAAATGAATACAAGATAATTTATAGGTTTTTGTATACCCTGGATAAATTAGGTAAAGGAATTAGACTCTATGGAAAACTCTTCTCAACACCGGGACAACTTATACGTCCAAATCAGAGAATGTTACGGACGATCAGTATACACCTACTCCACTCATCATAAGAAGATGAATAATCTAGAGTTAAAGAATAAAAGGATTAAGCTTTGCCAGATTATTCTTTCAGCCATTTCCGCTAGCGGTTTTTTAGGTGCAATCATAACAAATGAAAGATCTTTTACGGTTATCGGTGGAATATTTTCGACGCTCTTGCTTGCTGTCAATCTTTTTTTCAAAGATAATAACTTAGTTGAAGAGGCTAAGCGGCATTATAGCACCGCAATAAACCTGTGGTTGGCTAGAGAAGACTATATATCTCTTCTTACCGATTTTCCAATATTATCGAGTGAAAAGATTGTTCAGATTAGAGATGACCTTCAGGCTCGCGTTTTTGAAATTTACAAGTCATCACCAACAACCGACAAAAGGAGCTACCTTGAAGCACAAAAGGCATTGAAGAAGGAAGAAGAACAATTCTTTAATCCTGAAGAAATTGATATGATGCTTCCAATGCATTTACGGAATAAAGGAAAGATTTCCTCTGAAGAAAACTAGGCGTTGGATAGGAGTTATAACAAACTGGTCGATTCGATTAATCCTAGCGAGTTCCCTTTCCCAGAAGCCGCGTGGTCTGCTCAGTTTATCTCATCAGTGATACAGAGCGGTTTTTAAGTTATATATCCTTGATCTTTCGCTTTTGCTGCAAAATGAGAAGATTCAGGGCCTCATTTTTTTCTAGATGGCAGAGAGACGATCAAGATCGAAAAAGCATTGGATTATTAGTATATGTACTCTGAGAATCTCGTAAATCTGCAAACCAATCAATTCATTTACCTTGCACTGGTCACATACCGCAGATTTTTCTTGTAGAGCCAATAGCATAAGACCAACAGGAGAACTGAGATAGCACTAATAACCAGGCGATTTGGGATCAGAGAATTTATCATATAAGGCCTGTCCCTATAAATCATCCATTCAAGAAAAGGATAATAGACAATGTCATTAATGGTCAGCCTGGTTGTCATCGTCTCTGAATGTAGGTAGAAATACAACCAAGAGGTTATACCTACTCCAGCCCCGACATAAGCGTTTTTTGTGATACCGGTAGCAACTCCCATCAATCCTGAAAAAAACAGCGTTGGAACAAAAAGTGTAAACATCATGATAGGAGGCAATATCGGCCCATAAATCATATTCGAAATCGAAACGATCATTATGTTGGCTAAAGCGCTAAGCAAGAGGAAGCCAACAATTCGATAGAGCCATAAGCGTTCCATGCTTTGCCTGGTACGGATGAAATCGATTGAGCCGTTCTCAACCTCTTTGAATAATATAAAATTCCCTACTAATGACAGTAACAACGGCATGAGTACGCCCATGACAAAACTCATGAATGGTTGCAACTCTACGGCGTCACTAGTTGGTGCCATTAGTGCGAGATAACCAAAAATCACGATAGAAAACGCGATGATTATCCCCAAGACTTCTCTATGCAACTTCAGAAACTCCAAGGAAAAACGGCGAGCAAAAGCTTTCAATTTTGGGGGCATTGTTGCTCTAATCTTTCCAAGCTATACTCAGTCAGCTGCTGAATAGAAGATTCCAAATCTACATAGTCTATCCACACACTGCTTTTTTCTTCTTTGAGTTTTACCAATACATTCCAGAACTCTCCATCCTCCATGCAACGATCAAGTTGGAATAACTTAACGATCAGTTCATTCTCTTCATCTTTGTCGAACATCCTTGGCACAGCATATATTGAAGCTGGATCGGAATCAATCGTTTGATACACTTGAATGATTGAGTCCAGATCAACTGTTTCCGGGCTTTGTTCCGAGGCAAGTTTGAGACTGAAATAATACAAAAAAGGCATAACGCTTTTGTCATCAGGCACTGAACGAGTTGGTTGTAGACAGCTGAAGCGTTTAAAAAGACAATTTTGAAGACTTGGGTCATCTGTTCCTTGTCTCCACCAGGCTTGAATCACCTCTAAAGCAGCTTCAATTTCCAACTTCGATGGTGTGGCATCTGGCAAAAACATCGTGAATGGCGTTGACCGTAGAAAAAAAGTTCCATTCTTATCCAAAATACTTGATCCAACAATGGGGAGAATGATGGTATTCTGTTCTTCGTTTGTTTCCATTGCCACACGCTTCATAAGTCCGCTGAACTTGGTTTGGATTAACTCATAATGACTTCGGGTGTCCGAATCAAGCCACTCTGGCAATAGAGCTTCTTGTCCGTTTATATCGCCCTCTACGTAATCCGCTCCCCCAATGATCAATACCTCGGGTAAGTTTTCTTCCCAGGAAAGATTAACCACTCCGTTTGCAGTGCTGTTTTTATCGGCGCTGGAATAGTTAATGTTTATCGTTTCAGGTATCCTTAACTCCAGCCTGGTCAAATCGCATTTACTAAAGGGATGCCATTGCCCATGAGCTAGAAGTAACAATCTGGATTGATCTATATAACCACCTGGCAGGAAACCAACCAAAGAAATTTCAGGATCCTGGAAGAGGTTAGAGTAAGAATAATTCGGCAGAATGAAATCACCTTCATACCCAATACTGTATGTGCCTGGTGACGTTTCTTCCACAGTGACTGGTTTGTCCATCAGGCTTGCAAGCAGCAGTAGATGCTCACGGATATCAAGCCCCTTCTTGAGCTGAACCGTAGCCGTTCCCTTTTCAACATAACCATGCTTGTTGATCACTATGACAACCTCGTAAGAATCCAAAGCGTCACACACATCGTTGGAATTGTAGAGAGTCTCTAAATCAGGTTGATCAACGATAAAACTTCCTTGATAATTCAGTCGAGAACCTAAGAAAAAGGTTCCTGCAATAAAAAAGAGGAAAAAAGAAAACCAGAGAATAGAATTTTTCAGTTTCAGCTTGCCTTTGTTTGCAGGAAGGATAAAATGTCCGATAAGTATCGCTAACAGAAGTAAGCTGAAGGATAGTATCAGGAAATACCCCCGATTAAGTTGGAGAGTCTCCCGAATAGGACCGTATCCAAATAGCAGCCCGAAGGATTCTGAGACGTAGTATTTGAACAAGTCAGGCCAGACAGTCTGACGAATGGCTAACCATATCAGACAAATGAGGGTGAAGGGCATTGCTAAGGCAGGTTTACGTAACAGCAGACCGGATAAGATGCTCAATACTGTGGCGAAAAGAAATGTTGACGTAAAAAGATAAAACCATATAGATGCACCTTGAACCAATCCTGCCAAATTGTTGAATGATACTCCCCTGATTAGCATAATCACTAAAGTTGGAAGCAGTAGAATCAGAACTCCGAAAAACATTGCAAAGAATTTAACAATTATAAAATTTGCTCTGAAACTCGGACGCGCCCATTGTATCTGAGATTGATTTGAAGTTTCCATAAGGGAGAAACGGGTAGCTAAAACTCCATAAACAATTGACGTAAACTGAAACACACTTCTAGAAAGGCTATTAATATATGCTGGAGAAAAGGTGTTGCTATTCTTGAAGCTTATGTCAGTAAACAGGAGTACGAGCGCCAGGACAAGAATAAGCCAATGAATTTTTTCCAGTAAAAAGATTTTAAGCTGTAATTTTAATTGCCTGAGATAGTTCATTATCAGCTTTCTCCGACCCCATCTTGATTAACCAGAAGCATATATGCATACTCCAATGTGGGTTCCAGCGTTTCGCTCCCTTTCTCAATTTTACTGGTTTTCGGAGAATAGAGCGCTGTCACCTCTTCATTCTCTTGGTCGAGAGTGAAGGAAAAAATCAGATTCCGCGATCTAAACCTTTCCCATTCGCTACCGGTTTTGATCTGACATGACCAAACCTTGCCCCTCGCTGTGTTGATCAACTCTCGGGTGGATCCGCTGAAAATGATTTTCCCATGGTTGAGCACTGAGAGCATATTTGTTGAGGCGGTTATATCCTCGGTGATATGGGTGGAGAGCAGAACTGTCTTCTCAAGACCGATCTCTGAAAACAAGTTTCGAAATCGCACCCGTTCCTCCGGATCTAATCCAGCGGTAGGTTCATCGGCAAAAATCACCTGAGGCTCATGAATCAACGCCTGGGCGATAGCCACTCTTTGTTTCATGCCTCCGGAGAATGAGCCAATTCTTTTCTTCGCTTGATTCGCCAGGTTCACTTGCTCAAGTCGTTTAAATATCAAAGGACGGTTAATGTCTCTCCCCGAAAGAATGAGCATGTATTCCAGAAACTCAATTGGAGTTAGATTTGGATAAAGGCTGAATTCCTGAGGAATAACCGCGATTCGCTTGCGCACCTCATCAATTTCATTGATGCAGTCATAACCTGCCACGCTGACTGCTCCTGATGTCGGTTTGAGCGTCCCAGTGAGTATTCGAATTAACGTTGATTTCCCGGCACCATTTGGACCCAATAAACCGTATACCCCGCGAGGCACATGCAAATTCACATCATCCAGAGCTTGCTTGTCTTTTCCATAGATCTTGTTCAACCGTTCTGTAGTAATCATGTCACTAAATACCTCATACAATCCTTCATGGAGTTAAAACAAATAGTGGAGCTGATAATTATTCGTTATTTGCTAACAGTAATCTTGTTAATCTAAACTACTGATACGGGCAGATTGAAGGCGTTTTACAGCGGGCTTCATAATATATTATAGTTGTCCCAGTGCTTGTGTCTGAGCATTGTCGAAGCTGGTGGGTCTGCACTCCGGGCCACCATGTTTCGCAACATAATCCATCATCAAACCAAGGACCACAAGAACTATTAACTCCAGAAGATGCGCTGACTGGCTTATTAAACAAGGCCACGGATGAAAGCAATAGAATCATTATTACCATCAACCCGATTAGCCGACTGACATTTTTCTGTGTTAATGATTTGTACATCATCCCTCCTAAGGATTATAGTTTATCAGCTCCACTATTTGAGATTTCGAACTCGCATAACCAATGTTCCTTATGACACCAGGTTCATCAATGAAGGCAAGTGTCGGAGTTCCAGTAATGTTGTAATTCTCAAAAACTTGGCGAATACCAGACAGCACCTCCCAACCTAATTGTGTAATGTCTAAATCTTCTTCAAGAAAGATAGCATTCTCCTCGGGTGTATTGGTCGTAATAAGAATAATTTTTATATCCTGATTACTTCTTGAAAAATCTTTTAACTCAGGATACAAAGATTGGCATGCCTGGCATGAATGGTTAGTAAAAACTAAAAGTGTCGGAGATTCAATAAGTGATTCAAGTAGAACACTATCCCCTTTTTCATTTTTAAGTTCACAATCAATTAATTTTTGATTTATCAAGTCTTGGAACTCGCTTGTACCTACGTTAACATCCTCTTTGTGAAAGAAAGCTTTTAGTTGTTGGATGCCCACAAAATTAAAGATAGAAAATAAAGATTGAACAACTAATAGAACCACGATCGTTCCTAAGAAAACAATTTCAAGGTTTCTACCCTTTTCGCTCTTTTCATTTTCCATTTCAAATCCTTCCATCTTCTTTTTAAAAAGTTCTTTAACAAAGTAAACGTTTCAAATGCGATTAATGTTTCACCTTTCAAAAAAATGCTCAAAATCGAAAACATAAAAACATTCTCATATCGTATGAACGAAAAAGTTCTTGCCTGAGAGTATGCACACAAGGTTAAGGTAGAAACTAGAGTGAAAAGAGAGACCAACAATACTTTCAATACAGGCAGCAAAGTTTGAATTGAGTAAAACTAGTTGGTTTCAACGAAGTTGATTTTAAAAATAATTACTATCTCCAGATCAAATTGAATATTAAACAATGACTCGAATTCTATATCATCTTGTACCGCTTGAAAACTGAGTTTCAGTCAGCTGCCTTACAGGCTTTATCCCAAGAAGTTAATGAACTAGCTCAATCCTAATCTCACAACTTGAAGCTTAACTGACGATAGCCAGTATTGACGAATCAGATACATTTCTTCTTACTTTCTATCGACTATTTAGGTGAATTGTCGAGGAAGGTATAAGGGCATTATCCACGTGTGTAAGGAAACGCATCAACATGTAATGCTAGGAATTGAACTATCAAAAGAACAGCCACTGAAACACTTTTATGATTCACTCCGTTTAATAAATATGACGAGGTGTTAGTGAACCAGAACAAGCAAGAAAAATATTGGTCACCATGAAATCTTCTAAACTTGTTTTGAACATCCTGTACTTTGGACTGTCTGCCATTTTATTGTTCAGTATTCATGGTGCTTGTTTACCGGCTTGTACCACTGTTTGAAAGCGATAAGTGAAAAAACAATAAGGAGCATATCATGCATGCAAACAAAAATATCAAAGCCACTTATTTGTTGCTAAGTGTGGGAACACTTCTCTTAGGATTACTCGTTTCTCCAGGTCCTACAGTATCTGCCTGTGACTCTTCTTCTTTATTCTCATCCAGTTACTTTTTTATTGATGATCACAATGTGCACAAAGAACTGAGCTTTCTCGATGACTCTGGTTTTTCTTTTTCTTACCCAGACGAATTTACTCTTTATGAGAGATTTCGACAAGAGACTCCCTATTCAGAGCCAGAGAAGATATTGAGAAGGATCTCTTTAGTAGACGAACAGATGTTTTTAGATATTGATATCTGGTTAAAAAATGGAAAAGCCATTACTAACTGGCTCAATGGTCTTTCAGAAATTTTTGATTATAAAGAAGTAAACTTGCTAGAATCAAAAACAAGTTCTGACAAATATACTGTTGCAGCAATAAGTTATACAACGGGTTCGTATCCTAGCTTACAACTCTCAATCGAGATGAAAGATCATTTTGTTCAGCTAAATCACAAGTTTACCAACGACATCAACGATCTTAGGATGTTTGTTCACATCGTAAAATCAATTAAATTGGACAATAACACCTCGCTGGACGAAATCTTCGGCACCATTATTACGGTATCGTTGGAAAATTACTATACTCTAAACCAAAAGCTCATTGATGAAAAAGAAGTCATCATATCTGCCGAACGATGTTGTGGATTATATAGCCCTGGGAACCCTTTCCAATGTTGTGATACAAGTAGCTCGTTGGGAAATTGTACGTGGCACGTTTTTTATATGTATGGTGGTGTGCCTTTTAGAGGCAATGCAGATGAATGGTATTACCAAGTTTATATTACTCCTGGATGGGAATCCTCTAATACTCCTCCTTATACATCACAAAATATTGGATGGCATGAACGTGGGGATATGGGGCATGTTGCTTATATTACGAGCCATACATCTACAGTTGTAAGCGGTTCCGAACAGAATTGGTGTCAGGCGGGATGCCCTAGTCGCTTTTATAGTAGGTCTGCCAGTTTCTTTGAAAAATATTTATATAGAATAAGAGATATCATACCTACATCCACACTGCTAATTATTGATTGAGGTTATCTGATGAAAAAAAACTATGCGATTACTATAGCATTTTTGTTCTTCTGGCTTAGCGCTTGTGGGGTGACTCCAGGTCAGGAAGAAACTATTATCACAAACAAAACTATCACAGACTTTGAAGCACAGACGGAAGCTCCTTCACACAGCTCAACCCCAAATGCAACCACTGAACCAATGCCAACCAACCCATCAACTCTTACACTAACAGAGGCGCCCTCCCCGACACCGGAGCCTACTCAGACCCCTTTACCCTCGCAAGAGGAAGGAGAATTTCCTGACATGGAAACCACATACGAGGCGATGCTAACCGACCGGGAGATGCGGTTGGCAACCATGGTGGCTCCTGTTCTGGAATGTGAACTAGCTCCTCGTGTTATGGGCTGGCGCAACTATCGCATTGAAGAAATTGGTCTGTCCATGCAATTGCCCGCGGATTGGTCAGATGTTGATTACACTACCTATCGACCAAACCAGTTAAAAATGTTTAAAGTGAGCACCTACGGTGTTGCAAGCAGCAGTGCAATGATATTTGGAGAAGGGGTCACTTTGCATGTTTGGCATGAACTCGAGACAAAACTCATTCCTTTCATAAAAGAGCTGCGAGTGTGGGCAGCAAATCAAGAGTACAATTATGCGACACTATTCTCTCCTTTGCCGCATGTTAACTCGATGGTGAATGGTCATCCGGCTTCAATTGCATATGTGCCTGAGCAAAACTTTGGAGAAATGGGGTCTGAGGCTAATATCGTCGTAGTTACCAAAATCGGGGAATACGTGATTTTAATGATTTACCAACCCCGTCCTGCATATGACCCGACCGAGACATTAGCCACGATTTTGTCTAGCCTCACAATTAACGGACTCGAAGGTGGGGAAACGGATATCGCTAAGACTGTGCACTGCCAGATGATTCTCTTTTCATGTCTTAGCCAGTGCCACTTCAAGATGGATGAATTGACCGATGACAGCATATTTAGACCATAAAACGATAAAGAATAATCGCATTCTTTTGAGACGCTTAATTGAGTAACCGTCTTAGGTCTGAAAAGTATCATTTTTTCAGACCTAAAGGGTTGGTTGAATTATTTATGACATAACTTACACTGTTGGGAACTTCCCCTTTTTACAATTAACAAAGCCATCCAGGAGTTTCGTCTCTCAGATGGCTTTTAGCCTGCTCAGCTCATCTCTTCAGCGACACAAAGCGGATATTGTTCCATGCTCTCACCCTGTATTCCCTCGATCTTGAGCCTGCACTGCAAAATCAGGTTCTGCATCTCATCATCTTCCTCGAGGTGGCAAAGACGATCAAGTTCAAACAAGGTCTGCTTTGTATTTAATTCTTTTGGCAAGATCGCCAGCAAATTTTCTTCTTCAATCGTAAACCGGATCATACATCTAACTCCATTTCTCTGGCTGCTCTTTTTTCTTGTTGCTGAGACTCGTCCTTTCCGTTGGCTTGTCGTAAACGCTCCCGAATTGAAGCCTTGCCTTCATTGCCATCCTTGCGCTCATAATGATGTATCAATTGCATCCGTGCATCGGAATCATCGATATCGACGCGGTCTGGGGAGCCATCCACGTCCCGATCTACTTCCTTGATCTGAACTCGTTCCGTCTGAGGCAGATATTGGCTGAGTTGAGGAAATTCAGGTGAAGTGTAATGGGAAGATAGGTTCATGCTCTCTCTTGCGTTCTGCACATAATTTTGGATATCCTGATAGTAATTTGTCATGCCTGCCTGTTTGACTTCAGCCAAGCTCTTGATGCCAGCCTGGTATTGACTGGTTCTTTCTGCCAGATAGCTTAGGGCAATGTGATTGTTGAAATAGGGCAGTAGCTCATCTCGAAGATTCTCGAGGGCTTGCCTGTCAGCCACTAGACTTGACTCACCCTTGCTCTGGAGGTAATTCTGCCAACGTTTATCACTTAGCTGTGATTCAAGCTGTGCAAGTATGTGATGGGTGAGATTGCCATCTCCAGCACCTATCTCCTGCCTGCCGGAATAAGTGGCAAATTTGCCTTCCTGCACATATTCCACCTTGAAATTGACACTGTAATTGATAGGATCAGACTGGTCTGATCTTTGATGGTCATTTCGCTGTCTTTGATCCAACCTTTCCATAAGACGGTTGGCTTGAGACAGAGGCAAGGTTGTGCCAGAAGGAATATCAGCCAGTTCACTCCGGGTAAAGGTCACCTGAGGTTCACTCGCTCCTAAGGTGCTCAGCGCTTCAAGTTCTCTTTCAGTGATCCTCTCAGCCTGGATTTCTGATCTTCCACTTTGGCTAAGAGTTTGGTCTTTGGCTGCGTCCAGCAGCAGCTCAGGTTCGTCCAGCAACCCCTCTGCCAGTACCTGCTGATCTGGAGTATGTATTTGGTATTGAACTCCTTCCCCGTCACGCACGAGGGATAAACGCTCTCCATTTTCAAGCAGGTAGGTAGCCTGGTTTTGGTCAATTTCATTCAGGTCTTTCAACAAAGAGCTGGCATAACTGGTATAGGGGGTAGTATCCTCTTGTATCAACGAGTTCAACCAGGGTCGCAAACCATCTCCTTCAACACCAGTTTCTGGGATAGGAATAGTTTCTAAGCCATATGCCTGCAGTTCTTCTGCCAGAGCAACGGATTTGCCCCTGACGGTCTTCCGGGCAGTATCTTTGGTTTGGGCTGGTTCCTTATCAAGTTCGTTTTTCAATTCAAGCATCTTTGCGTCAATTGAATCGATCAGGTCTGAAGCGGTATCGCGGATAGTCTTGAGTGAGGCTTTCAGCTCCGATAGTTCCTTGTCTCCGCTCCAACCGGCGACATAGCCAAAACTGTTTTCTCCGGTCTCAATGCCATAATACTGACAGACAGCATAA
>OBLN01000189.1_pt1 | contig 23040 bp, 26 predicted proteins | sample 1519301 | NCBI WGS metagenome assembly OBLN01 (sample SAMEA2452533, study PRJEB22499) | sediment metagenome | reverse complement strand
TGGCCCGCCGCCCCTGCTGACGCAGCCCGACATTGATAGCCGGTAGCGGAACTGAGGCCGATTCGAGAATACCTGCCGACGAATTTCCGATGAGAAAGCGGCTGTTTTTGTAGATGGAGAGAAAAGTGTCTCGGTCGAGGTTCTTGTAGAAAAAGAAAGCGGGATCGTGCTTGTATCGCTCCAGAACTGCCAGGATGTTCTTGTTGCCGGGATCGGTGTTGGGAGTGCTGACGAAGGCACTTATCCCTTTGACTTTGAGGGCTTTCAGAATATTTTCAAATATGAGATGGCAGTATTCCTGCTCCTCAGCGACCGGGTGAAAAATCAGCATGGCGAAGTCCTCGAACCCGGCACGAATGCCGAGATTCTGCCGCAATTGCTCCGGCGTATGGGGCCGGTGGCTGACAAATCGGTCGAGAGCGATGTTGCCGATGGTGAAAATGCGCTCAGGCGATTCGCCCATGCGGACAAGCCGCTGCTGGTGTTCCTCCAGGCAAACCATGTGGGCAGTAGCGAGTTTGGATGTGGCATGGCGCACCGGATTGTCGATATGCCCATCCTGAACATGGTCGCCGCCGTAATAGTGCAAAGTGGGGATTTCCAGAAAGCCACCGATTAATGCTCCCATGATGACGTCTTCCCGGTCGCCAGCCAGAAGGATGAGGTCTGGCCGGTAACACGCTACGGTGTCGATGGCGTTCTGCAGAAAAAGGCTGGCCGTCTTCAGACGAGACTGGCGTGAATTGGCATCGATCAGCGTCTCAATAGAAAGCAGGACGTCGAATCCATCCCGTTCGATCAACTCGACACTCTGGCCGTAAGTTGGTGAGAGATGGGCTCCGGAAACCAAGAGCTTAAACTCGATCTCCGGATCGTCCGCGAGCAGACGGTAGAGGCTACTCATCAGGTCGTAGTCAGAACGGATGCTGGTGAGGGCCAAAAATTTTTTCATCGGGGCACCATGTTGTAGACGCGTTGGAAATTGATGCCGACGCGGCCGCAAAACTCCTCGTCGATCGCCCGATCGCCGAAGTAGACGACTTCAGATGGTGCGCAGCTCAGATCCATCCGTGCGAAGGCCGCGGCGTTGGGCTTGTAGAAATCCGGCCCTAGATCGCCGGTGAATAGGACGCGGTTTGGCGTGAAGAAGTCTTCGAGTCCCAAGGCCCGGAACTTGTTACGCTGAAGATCCGGAGATCCGTCGCTAATGACAAACATATCAAACCGGCTCTGAAAAGAGGTCAACAGATGCCGATTGCGCTTGGGCAGAGCCAGTTCTGGCTGAAATTGGCGGAATACCTTTAGCGCCCGGGCAATAAAAGGCTCCAGCTGGCTCTGGTCGCAGCCGAACCGTCGGAAGGCTTCATCAAAAATCCGGCTGTACGAACTCCCCTTCTCCAGCCAACGGTCCAGCATGTAAGCAAAAGCAGGGGCATAATCAGGGAACAGCGTGGCGCTGTCCTGCAGGATCGCATGATAGGCCTGCCGGATGAAGACGAACTCGTCGTAGAGCGTGCCATCCAAGTCAAAGCCGACGCAGCGAATACGATCCCAGGGAATTTCAGGGAATAAAGCATTCAGCATAATAACGGACCATCTTCAGGCCGTAGCGCACCGGTTTGGGGTTGATCGGGCGGCCCAGAATCAGATTGTTAACGATCAGGCGAACCCAGTTCTCCGTGGCGGCGAAACCCAGCGCCATCCCACCGGCAATGCGGGGATTAATTTCAATGAAAGAGAGAGTTTCTCCCTCGATGAAACACTGGAAGTTGACCGGCCCTGAAAAGCGTGCGATTCGAGCCATCATCCGGATGTAATGCTCGATGCCATCGTGGCGGCAAACAATGCCGCGAGTCGATTTGCCATTCTGCACCCCGATGCGCTTGCGCGGCACAATGTAAACCGGTTTTCCTTCCCGGTCGAAAAAAGTGTCGACTGTGTATTCTTCCCCCTGAGCAATTTCCTGGGAGATCATCCCCTCCATGCTGACGGGGCCGTCCGGGATGCAGACGCCCTCGGCACCCCGGCCCAAGCGGGGCTTGACCAGGGGGTAGTTCTGCTCCAGCGACGTTCGAGGACAAGGGACCCCAGCATCGGTAAAGAACCGGTAGGTCTCCCACTTATCCTGACAGATGCGCACCGTCTCCAATGGAGAGACAACAATAAAAACACCCAATCGAGCGAAATACTCCCGGCGCTCCGCCCAGCCAACCATAGTCTCGTCGAAGGAAGGAATGACCACATTTATCTTTTTATTTAATAAGGCCTTCTCGATAGCATTCCACAAACCTGGATCGTTCTTGTGTGGCAGAGCGACGAAGTCGTCAGCTAGACAGAATCCGGGGTTTAGGGTGTCGATGTCAGAGCCGACCGCTTCGTATCCAGCGTCCCTGATGGCGTTGATCAGATAGGACGCAACGAGGCTGCCGCTGGCTTCGGTAAGAATGCGCATAATTCTCACCGCGGCTTCATCCGCGGTTCTCCAGCACAATGTGATAACGGCTGTGGAAGGCCGGACTAGTCACTGAAGTTTTCCGAATAAGAAACGCTTCCTTGACGGCCCATTCCGAGCCGGCTAGTTCCAGAATCTTTCCCCAATTGAAATAGGATTGGATTGTCCCGTTCTCGTGGGCTTCTTGAACGACTTCCTCCCCGGAGAACTCTGGATAGTGCTCCCGATCGTCCCCCGCCACAAGATCAAGATAAAAGAGAGCGCCTGGCTTGAGGCAGCGCGCCGTCTCCTTCATCGCATCACGAGCGATGGTGAAAGGCATACTGTCAAGAACACCGTGCGAAACACAGAAATCAAAGAAACCATCAGCAAAAGGCATCTCCGTGATGCTGGCCTGATAGAGATACTCTTTGAGGCACTCCAGTCCCTGCCGGGAGAAGATGTCTTTAGCCGTTTCGATAGCAACACCGGAGAGATCGATTCCGTAGGCTTCCAGTCCATACTCATGCAGATACTTCACATGGCGTCCGACACCACAACCCAAATCAAGCACTTTTGGTGTTGTCGACACAGGGTGGTTGTCGACAAAGCTGTCAAAGCCAACTCGTTTGCGGATATACTTCGACGTAAAGCGAATCACCTCTTCGTGTGGGTAAAAAACAAAGTTATCCTTGTTGACGTAGGAGTCATCCCATTCCTTGATTTTCAGATCCACGGCGGTTCTCCATCCTTTGGCCAAATACTTTCGTTCAATGCGTAATCGCGGTCGGCCCTAGCGCCGATCAAAGAATCCCAAAGCATGGGACTTAAGCCATGCGCGGGGCGCTTTACCGCAAGATTCTCTTCGGTGAACTCCTCCCCCTTGCGAATGGCCCGGGCGGCCACAATACTTTTGCGGGCAATCGGGATATTGCGCTTTTCCGAAGGTGTCGGCGCCTTGATACCGGTGCCCAGAGCCATGCTGACATTGCGGATCGCTCTAACCATCGCGGCCAGTTCGTTAGGCTCCAAAGAGGCCCGGTGATCGGGTCCCTCAAGGGTGCAGTCAAGGGTGAAATGCTTTTCGATGACGGTGGCGCCCAAAGCAACGGCTGCAACAGGGATCTCGATTCCCAGTGTGTGATCCGAGTAACCAAAGGGTGTCTCGAATGCCGTGCCAAGAGTCCTCATGGCACGCAGGTTCACGTCTTCCATGGGCGTTGGATATTCCGTATTGCAGTGCAGCAGTGTAATTTTTTCTTTATCGGCTCCTGCGGAAACCAGCACATCAAGCGCCGCAGAGACTTCATCGAGGTCGGCCATCCCTGTTGAAAGAATGATGCGCCTGCCCAACTGCCCGACGCGACGGAGGTAAGGCAGATTGGTAATTTCTCCCGAAGGAATCTTGAAGATCTCAAGACCCAGGGCAGACAAAAGATCAATACTCTCCAGATCGAAGGGAGAAGAAAGGAAAAGAATATTGCGGCGGTGGCAGTGCGCCATAAGTTCCCGATGGGCGCCCTCATCGAGTTCGAGTCTGCGGATCATGTCGAACTGAGACTCTTCAGGTGTCGTGGTCGCTTTCTGGTAGTCAGCTTTGGCGGCATCACGGCGCACAAGGCTTTCTGCCCGAAAAGTCTGAAACTTGACGGCATCCGCCCCAGCCTCGGCAGCTGCATCCACCAGCTTTCTGGCCATGTCCATACTGCCGTTATGGTTCACGCCCGCTTCGGCGATAATGAAAACCCGAGAGTTCAAGATGGTTTCTTCCCTGTAAAGATAGTTTCGCAAGGGATGTTCTGTAAAACAGCAACTCCGCCGCCGATGATACAGTTGGTGCCAATGCTGATTCCTTCGCGAGTAACGGTGTTGCTTCCGACAAAAGTCTTTTTTGCAACCGCCGTACCACCATTGATGATCGCTGCAGTGGAGATATGACAGTGATCGCCGATGGCGGCATCGTGCTCCAGCAGGCAAAACGTATTGATAATGCAGTTTCGGCCCACCTGGGCTCCGGCATTGACTAGGGCGCCATGCATTACGATCGTACCTTCTCCCACAATGGCATGACGCGACACATAAGCGCGGGGAGAAAATATGGCAGGAAGCTGAGCGCCCAGCCCTTTGAGTTGTTCAAAAATTGCGACGCGCCGCGCCGGGCTCTTGATCTGTCCGAGAGTGACCAGAAAATACCTATACTGCTTGGCAAGCCGAGGAAGATCCTCGTCGCCCCCAATGATCGGATATCCCAGCACTTTCTGCCCGATCTTTTCCGGGAGATCCACGACACCGGCAATGCGGTAGTGTCCCTGCTGTTCGACGACATCGATGCACGAACGACAGTGCCCACCACCTCCAACGAGAATGATCTCCGGTTTATTCATAGGCGCACGCTGCTGGGAATATTCACCAAACGGGCATAAAGATGCTCCGTATGGGGGAGAGGCCCACGCTGACAATCCTGGTACATGTCAAGCTTGTGCATAGGGCGCCACAAGGGGCGTGTCATGATTTGTCGATCATTGCTGAACCGCAGAAATTGATCCCGTTCTTTTTCACCATCCAGAAGCAGTGCATTAAGCCAATAATTTGACTTCGCATCGCTAGGTTCAGTGAAAAACGGCACCCCAAGCCCAGAAAATCCAGCACGGTATTCCTCTGCCAACTGCCGCTTGTTGGCAACGAATTTATCCAGTTGCTCCATCTGGGCCACTCCCAGAGCCGCATTAAGATTGGGCAGGCGAAAATTGTAACCGCTTTCGTCATGAACGAATTCCCAACGATGAGGGCGTTTGGCGGTTGTCGTAAGGTGTTTTGCTCGCTGCGCCAGTTGCTGATCGTCGGTCACCAACATGCCACCCCCGCCCGTCGTGATAATCTTGTTGCCATTAAAACTGAAGATACCTAGATGGCCAAAGGTACCTGTGTGTCGACTTTTGTAATAGCTGCCAAGGCTCTCTGCGGCATCTTCGACAACGGCAATGTCGTACTGGTCACATACCTCCCGGATCTCGTCGATGCGGCAAGGGTGCCCAAGGGTATGCATCGGCACGCAGCCAACGATCGGCAAGCCGGTCCGATTGTTTACGGTTTGCCCTCCCCTGCGCTCGACGTTTCCCTTCAAAAATTCAGCAAGAGCCTGGGGCGACAATCCCAGAGTATCGAGATCCACGTCGACAAAAACCGGGCGGGCGCCCGTGTGCACGATCGCATTGGCAGTGGCCACAAAACTCAGCGACTGAGTGATTATTTCGCTTTGCGAACTAGCACCAATCAAACGCAGGGCGATAAACAGAGCCTGGGTGCCATTAACGACTGCAATGGCGTAACGGCTGCCCACAAAATCCGCGACCCGCCTTTCGAAGTCATCCACATATTGGCCGACACTGGACACAAAGGTAGAATCGATGCATTCGAGAGCATAAGCTTTTTCCTCGCCCTTGAAACAGGGCTCATGCAGAACAATCGGTCCCGTCGTGGAAAACCTTTGCCGTATGCAATCAAGGATGGGTTCAAACATTGTAGAGATGACTCTTGTAGCGCGCGAGATTTTCAGGGCGCACAAACCAGTCGATGGTCTTGGTGAGCCCCTCTCGCAACGTGTGGGTAGGTGCAAAACCCGTCAGCCCATGAATCAGCGAATTATCACACCAGAGACGGAAAACTTCAGATTTCCCTGGACGCAGCCGTTCTTCATCGGTAAGGAATTCAACATCGCTTTCCATAATCTCACGTATCAGATTCAGCGTATCGCCAATTGAAATTTCAAAATTGGAGCCGATATTGACGGTTTTCCCGATGGCGTCATCGCACTGAGTCAGGGCAATGAAGCCATCGCAGGTATCAGCCACATAGTTGAAATCGCGGGTTGGCGTGACATCGCCAAGCTTGATTGCCTTCTGGCCAGAAGCTATCTGGGTGATGATGGTCGGGATCACGGCCCGCGCTGATTGGCGAGGGCCGTAGGTGTTGAACGGGCGTGCGACAACCAGAGGCAAATCGAAAGAGTTGTAAAAACTCATCGCCATTGCATCTGCTCCCATTTTGCTGGCACTGTAAGGCGATTGGGGCTGCAAAGGATGCTTTTCATCGATCGGGACATATTGCGCCGTGCCGTAAACCTCGCTGGTCGAGGTGTGTATGACCCGCTGGCAACCGTTGTCCAAAGCGGCCTGACAGATGTTCAAAGTCCCCCGGACATTGGTATCGAGATAACTCTCTGGCGCAACATACGAGTAGGGAATCGCGATCAGGGCGGCGAGATGAAACACAATATCGATGCCTTTGGTGATCTGTCTGCAGAAATTGGAATCGCGCACATCCCCACTAACAACTTCTATGTGGTCAAGACAATCAATATCTTCCAGCCATCCCCAGGCGTTGAATGAGTTATAACAACTCAGGGCTTTAACCCGGGCGCCTCTTTCAACGAGCATTTCTGTCAGATGAGAACCGATAAAACCGTCGGCACCGGTAACAAGAATTTTTTTATCCCTGATCAACAAAGAGCCCTCCTCCAAGAACCGCTCAAGCCCAAATTACCCGCAGTCTGAAATTAATTCTTCGATAGCATAATTTTCTGGATCCTGTTCCAGGGCCATCTGAAAAACCTGCCTGGCCACATCAGAAACACCCATGGAGAGATAAAGTCGCCCAAGCTTAATCAAGACACCAAGATCAGAGGGGACGCGCTCCAGGTAGTCGACATATAGATCGGCCGCGGCCTGATTTTGTCCAAGTAAGCGCAAAAGATCTGCATATTGGGGCTTATACACAAAAATTGCGCCGGCAAGGCATTCAAGGGCAAGTTTTGCGTATTCCAACTGCCCTGACTGCAGGGAGATTGAAGCGATCCGCCTAAGGGCATCTTCGGTTAAAGCATTGAAGCTTTCACCGATCAACTCCTGGTAACACTCTAACGCCAAATCAGGGTTATCATTGATTTCTGCCAGATACCCTTGGATAAGGGCCCTTAAAGAAGGCGCCTCTTCCTGATTCTCATGTTTGGAAAGCGCATCTGAAATGCGGGCAAGTCCGGCCTTGTCCCTATTTTTATACAGGCGCACGGCCTTACCACGAAGTGGCCCCAGACTTCTCATCTGTCGAGTGCGTTTGGCCTGAACCGTTTCTACGGCGTTCATATCTTTGTCAAATTGGGCCTTTAAGGTTTCCGTGGAAGAATCCAGGTCATCATCCTTTAAGTCAGGATAACGGTCACGCCAGACATAAAATCTCCCCGGCTGTCCATCATTCAGCCATTGCTCACATAATGAACCAAAATCATTGAGAGACGATTCTTCCGATTCTCGAATTGAGATTCGACTAATTGAAGATTTGACGGCGTTCAAAAGGCGAGAGGCACTGTTTTTATACGCACTATAGTAGGTATCCGCCGTTTTCTCGATCTCTTCAGCGCTCCATTCTTTTTCGTTATCTAAACGAGTCACCTGGATAAAATCTTCTATTCCAAACTTCTTTACCAACGAAATCAATTCTGAAAATTCCTGATTCAATCTTTTTTCAATTTTATCCATGCGCAATTTGTATTTAAAATTGGCTTTTTTGCCACTTCGACCAAAAAGACCTTTATTGCAATAAAGCGCTTCACCTGCCAGGTCCTTTATTTTTTCCAGATCGTTCTGGACACACTCTAATTCTTGTAGAACTGACTGATAGTGAGCGGTTCTTGTTTCTACATCTTCTTCGGGAAGAAAATCGAACACTCCAGGAAGCATGGGCCGGTCAAGGGGTTCATACTCAAGATTTTCCACAGGGAGAAACTCGATATGCTCCATTTTAGCCGCGCCGGCGGCTGGATTGATAATTCTGCAACCTGCATCCCTTGCAAGGGCTGCCTGCTGATCCAATATCTCCATTGCCTTGAAATAATCAGGGCCTGTTTCGGCGTGCCACCCCCCATTGGTTTCAACCGTTAGGACATTGTCAAGCTTCGGGCCTGCGGCACTTTCATTGCTCCCACTTGCATGAGTCATCCCTTCCTTATTAAAGCATAGGTCGACGCCAGCAAGAACAACCTGAGAAAAACCCATCTGTACCGCTAATGACAAAGCCGTATTCGTCACTGTAGGGCCAGGGGTATCAAGATTTTCCGGGTTGGCTTTAGTACCCCATGGATACCGCGCACCGACATAGGCAGAACGGCCGCGCCATTGGCCTAGCAGCTTGGGAGAAACATGATAGGAATGAACAAAAAGGGATTTATCCCAAAAATTCAACATCTCTTTACTGACATCGAAGCTGACATCGTGGGGATCGACGGAAAAGATCAGGTGAGGAGTAAGACCAAACTCTAAAAGGCGTCTGCTGATACGGGACACAGCAAAAATAGCCAGTTCATCTTGATGATCACGGGCCCATGGAAGCAACTCATCCAGCGAAGGGCCTCCGCCAAGAATTACAGCTGTTTTCCCGCAGTACCTATCCTTCAGATGGATTGCAGGAATACGGTTCTCACCCAGGTTCTCAAGCTGCCGCAAAATGAAGTCCTTACACCCCAAACCGCCCCGCACAGCCCACTCTATCGCCTGCAACTGCTCACTGAGATGATTGGTCAGTTCACGATAATCCGGCAAATAGGAATCCATCGCCGCAAGGGATTCACGCAGGGCAACAGCGCTAAGGAAAAGGTAGTTCTGGAGCTGAAAATCTTCAGCCTGCGTCCAGGCCTCTTGCAGAGAAACCACCCTTATTCGTTCGGGAAGATCTTGAACCCCCCCCTCTGCCCGTAGCGCCTCAATGACTGCCGGCAACTCTACAAACAGATATCGAGTCCCCTCTGGTAACGGCTGCTTCTGAATATACCGTAATAGAAGCCCTGAGTCGGTTCCCACGACCACAAAAAGACGGTTAGATTGAAATAAATCCTCACCGAAATATTTTTGATAGACCGCAGCCGAACCAACCTGATCAAACGCACTGCGATTGACCTCGTACAAATACCGATCGCCAAACCGATTAGTGATAAAAGGGCCTAAAACTTCCGCGCCAGATGTCGACATTCCGTCTCCCTTGGGGTCGGAATCAAATCAGTCCGACCTAAAGACATTTTTTTGACTCAAAATGAGCTTTTACTTGTGATTCCTAAGTGCGAATTTGCAAGAGAGGGGCCAAGATTATGGTACCTCGGTGAGGAGTGAGGAGAAAACCTTTTAAACGCTTGAACCACCCGTTCGCTGCGCTCACTCGAGGACGCCGAGAGAAAGCGGGAGAAAAACCTGAAGCAAAAGATCCTGAACCACCCGCTCACTTCGTTCGCTAGAGATCACAGAGAAAACCTGAACGACGTGAAAGAGAAAGCGAAAAAACTTTTTAAAGTTTTCAAAGATTTTACAAAAAGATTTTCTCTGTGGTTTTACTCTGTGTTCTCAGTGAGCTCCGTGGTTCAAGCTTTTGACTTTAAACTTCCGCCGCGCGCTCCGCGACCTCCGCGACCTCAGCGGTGAAGATTTTCTCTTTTCCCTTTGATGCTTTATCCTCGAATCACTACAATGAAATCAGCCCAGCTCACTCTCATCCGCGCTCAACCGGAGAATCCATCATGACCCGACTGGCCAAACTTCCCATCGGTATTCAGACTTTCGCCAAGATCCGCGAAGATGATTATCTTTATGTCGACAAAACCCCTTTGATTTACACTCTGATCGAAGAGGGGAACTACTATTTTCTCGCCCGCCCGCGCCGTTTCGGCAAGAGCCTGCTGATCTCCACCCTGCAGGCGCTTTTCGAAGGGCGAAAAGAGCTGTTTGAGGGACTCTATATCGAGGACAAGTGGGACTGGCAGACGACCTATCCCGTTATCAAATTGAGCTTCGGCGGCGTGGCGCGCAGTTTGGAGGATATGAAACAGGATGTCGTCAACATCCTTGAAGAAAATCAGCGACGACTGGGGCTCACCTGCAAGAATTCGCAGGATATCGGTGGATGTTTCAAGCAGCTGATCTGGGATGCCCATCAGAAGTATGGGCAGCGGGTCGTCGTGCTGGTTGACGAGTACGACAAGCTGATCGTCGACAATCTCGACCAGATCGAAGTGGCCAAAAAGGGACGCGAGGTTCTCAAAGACCTCTACTCCATCATCAAGGACAGCGACGAATTCATCAAGTTCGCGCTCCTCACCGGGGTGAGCAAATTCAGCAAGGTTTCCGTTTTCAGCGGCCTTAACAACCTCAAAGACATCAGCCTCGACAGCCGCTACGCCACCTTGTGCGGCTACACCCAGCACGACCTGGAAACGGTCTTTGCCGAGCATCTGCGCGGCGCCGATATGGCGAAGGTGCGCCAGTGGTACAACGGCTACAACTTTCTGGGGGACCGGGTTTACAACCCTTTCGATATTCTGCTGTTTATCGACAGCGGGATGATTTTCGACAACTACTGGTTCGCCACCGGCACGCCGACTTTTCTGATCAAGCTGATCCAGAAGAACGATTATTACATTCCCAAGCTGGACAACCTGCGTGTCAGCAAAAGCCTGATCGACAGCTATGATATCGAGGACATTGAGCTGGAACCGATTTTGTTTCAGTCCGGATATCTGACCATCGGGCGGCAGGAAAACGTCGGCGCGGTCACCATGTACATCCTGAACTTCCCAAACCTTGAAACCCGCTACTCCTTCAATGATTTTCTGCTGAGGCACCTGACCGGCCAGGACGCGGAGAAAGCGGAATTTCAGACTCAGATTTATTCCGCACTATCCGGTGCTGATGTGCTGGCGTTCAAGCAGGCTCTGACTTCTCTGTTCGCCTCAATCCCCTACAACAACTACGTCAACAACACCATCGGCAGCTACGAAGGGTATTATGCCAGCGTCATCTACGCTTACCTGGCCAGCCTGGGGCTGGATCTGACCGCGGAGGATGCGACCAGCAAAGGGCGCATCGACCTGACCGTGAAATTAGGCAACAGCGTCTACATCATCGAATTCAAGGTCGACGGCGAGGGACGCGCCCTGGAGCAGATCAAGGCACGCGGCTACCATCACAAGTTTCAGGGAACGGGAAAGGATATCTACCTGATCGGTATCGATTTCGATTCGGAGCAGCGCAATATTGCCGGGTTTGAGTGGGAGAAGGGCTGAAGCAAAAGATCCTGAACCACCCGCTCACTTCGTTCGCTAGAGATCACAGAGAAAACCTGAACGACGTGAAAGAGAAAGCGAAAAAACTTTTTAAAGTTTTCAAAGATTTTACAAAAAGATTTTCTCTGTGGTTTTACTCTGTGTTCTCAGTGAGCTCCGTGGTTCAAGCTTTTGACTTTAAACTTCCGCCGCGCCCTCCGCGACCTCAGCGGTGAAAGCTTTTCTCAGGAACGATACACTTCATCGTGACTGCCGACATTCACCGGGATAATTTCTTTGTTCTGTATGATTAATTCAAGCGTAATGCGGTAGCTGATATTAATCGAGACCGAATGCAGGCTGTTCAACGTCCCCTGTAATCGGTGCAGCCGAAGTGAAGGATGAAAAGGATCAAGTTCCAGCAGTTTCAGTGTTTTTTTATATTGAGGCAGGAGTTCGGGGTGCTTGCGAAGAAATCTAGCAGCGCGCTTATTATACGAGGGAGTATAGAGGATGCGGAAATTCATGGGTCCATTTTCCGCAGTCGGTCGATATGCTCCTCTACACTTTCGGTAACGGCTTGACCTTCGGCAACTTGGCGGCGGGCCGCGTAAAGCGCGGCTTCCAACTCGCACACGCGCAGGCGATTGTAAGCCTCCATATCCATGACAACGTAACGCTCCTGGCCGCGCACGGAAATAATTGCCTCGTCGCCCTCTGCCAGAGCGGACTCAATGGACGAAACACCTTTTGTCTTCAACTCGTTCGCAGTAATTGCTTTCATCTCAGCCCTCCCGATCCACAGCTTTTCGCACTATTTATAGTACGATTAAGAATACTATTAAGAATTAAATTGAGCAAGGGGGGAATTAACCTGAACTGCCTGTTCGCTGCGCTCACTCGAGGACGCGGAGAAAGCGGGAGAAAAACCTGAAGCAAAAGATCCTGAACCACCCGCTCACTTCGTTCGCTAGAGATCACAGAGAAAACCTGAACGACGTGAAAGAGAAAGCGAAAAAACTTTTTAAAGTTTTCAAAGATTTTACAAAAAGATTTTCTCTGTGGTTTTACTCTGTGTTCTCAGTGAGCTCCGTGGTTCAAGCTTTTGACTTTAAACTTCCGCCGCGCGCTCCGCGACCTCCGCGACCTCAGCGGTGAAGATTTTCTCTTTTCCCTTTGATGCTTTATCCTCGAATCACTACAATGAAATCAGCCCAGCTCACTCTCATCCGCGCTCAACCGGAGAATCCATCATGACCCGACTGGCCAAACTTCCCATCGGTATTCAGACTTTCGCCAAGATCCGCGAAGATGATTATCTTTATGTCGACAAAACCCCTTTGATTTACACTCTGATCGAAGAGGGGAACTACTATTTTCTCGCCCGCCCGCGCCGTTTCGGCAAAAGCCTGCTGGTCTCTACCCTGCAAGCACTTTTCGAAGGGCGAAAGGAGCTTTTTACCGGGCTCGATATTGAGGAGAAGTGGGACTGGGACACCCGATACCCGGTCATCAAGATCAGCTTCGGAGGCGTGGCGCGCAGCCTGGAGGATATGAAGCAGGATGTCGGTAACATCCTGGATGAAAACCAGCGACGATTGGGCCTTTCCTGCAAAAATCCGCAGGATATCGGCGGGTGCTTTAAACAGCTGATCTGGGATGCCCATCAGAAATACGGTCAGAAAGTCGTCATCCTGGTGGACGAATACGACAAATTCATCGTCGACAATCTCGATCAGATCGAGGTCGCCAAACAGGGGCGCGAGGTCCTCAAAGACCTCTACTCCATCATCAAGGACAGCGACGAATTCATCAAGTTCGCGCTCCTCACCGGGGTGAGCAAATTCAGCAAGGTTTCCGTTTTCAGCGGCCTTAACAACCTCAAAGACATCAGCCTCGACAGCCGCTACGCCACCTTGTGCGGCTACACCCAGCACGACCTGGAAACGGTCTTTGCCGAGCATCTGCGCGGCGCCGATATGGCGAAGGTGCGCCAGTGGTACAACGGCTACAACTTTCTGGGGGACCGGGTTTACAACCCTTTCGATATTCTGCTGTTTATCGACAGCGGTCAGCTTTTCAAGAACTACTGGTTTGCCACCGGCACGCCGACTTTTCTGATCAAGCTGATCCAGAAAAACAACTACTATATCCCGCGTCTGGACAGTTTACGCGTGTCGGAAAGCCTGATCGACAGCTATGACATCGACGACCTAGACCTTGAACCCCTTTTGTTTCAGGCCGGCTACCTGACCATTTGCAAGGTCGAACAGATGCGGCGCGGAGGGTATCAGTATGTTCTCGATTTTCCCAACAAAGAGGTGCTGCTCTCTTTTACCGACATGATCATCGACTACCTGACTGATCACAAAGAGAAGAGAGGACGTTTTCAGGACGAACTCTATCTCATGCTGGAAGAGGGCAATCTTGAAGGATTCAGGGAAACCCTTTCTTCACTGTTTTCCTCGATTCCCTACAACAACTACGTCAACAACACCATCGGCAGCTACGAAGGGTATTATGCCAGCGTCATCTACGCTTACCTGGCCAGCCTGGGGCTGGATCTGACCGCGGAGGATGCGACCAGCAAAGGGCGCATCGACCTGACCGTGAAATTAGGCAACAGCGTCTACATCATCGAATTCAAGGTCGACGGCGAGGGACGCGCCCTGGAGCAGATCAAGGCACGCGGCTACCATCACAAGTTTCAGGGAACGGGAAAGGATATCTACCTGATCGGTATCGATTTCGATTCGGAGCAGCGCAATATTGCCGGGTTTGAGTGGGAGAAGGGCTGAAGCAAAAGATCCTGAACCACCCGCTCACTTCGTTCGCTAGAGATCACAGAGAAAACCTGAACGACGTGAAAGAGAAAGCGAAAAAACTTTTTAAGGTTTTCAAAGATTTTACAAAAAGATTTTCTCTGTGGCTTTACTCTGTGTTCTCAGTGTGCTCTGTGGTTCAAGCTTTTGATTTTAGATTCCTCCCGCGCGCTCCGCGATTTCAGCGGTGAAGGCTTTGCCCCTACGCAGTATTATGCTATCGTTACATGTAACAGAAAGTAGGATCAGATGCCCTGTCGCGCGAAAACATCCAAAGATCGAGTAAAAACCCACCGCCGCAGGATGCGTGCGTCCGGCCTCAAGGCGGTCCAGATCTGGGTTCCGGATACCCGTGTACCGGGGTTTGCCGAGGAATGCCGCCGGCAGTCCCGAATCATCCGTAATGACCCTGAGGAGGTGCGTGAGCTTGAGCAACTCGCTGAAATGGCCGACTGGGGCGAAGAATGAAACGAGGGGATCTCGTATTGGTTGCACCGCCGGGGGCTTATGGCAAACCTCGTCCGGCGCTGATCATCCAGTCTGATCTGTTTGCCGAACATCCCAGCGTCACGATCTGCCTGCTGAGTAGTCATCTGCAGCAGACCCCCCTCTTCCGTTACCAGGTCGAACCCCATTCTGAGAATGGCTTGTCCGTTCCATCACAAGTCCAGGTGGACAAGATCATGACTCTTCCGAGAACCAAATTGGGACAAAAAATCGGACGGCTTCGGGATCGTCAGCTACAGGAGATCACAAGGTTGATTGCTTTATGGGTTGGCTTGGCGGGGTAGGGAGTTTGTAGGACAGAAAGCTGGAAGATCAAGAACCTTGAACCACCCGCTCACTTCGTTCGCAAGAGATCACAGAGAAAACCTGAACGACGTGAAAGAGAAAGCGAAAAAACTTTTTAAGGTTTTCAAAGATTTTACAAAAAGATTTTCTCTGTGGCTTTTCCTCTGTGTTCACAGTGTGCTCTGTGGTTCAAGCTTTTGATTTTAGATTCCCCCGCGCGCGCCGCGAACTCAACGGTAAAAGTTTTTCATCGAAACACCTCCCAATCCGTATTACAATGTATTCAACACCCCTTGCAGGAGAAAAGCCATGCCCAAAACCGCGACCCTTACCGTGCGCGTCAAGCCCGACACCAAAGAGCGGCTGGATGCACTGACGCGTGTGACACACCGCTCCAGGTCCTTCATGATTGAAGAGGCACTGGAACAATATCTCGAAATCAACGAATGGCAGACTCAGGGGATCGAGGCGGCACTTGCCGAGGCCGACAGCCCTGACGCTGAATGGGTTGATCACGAGGCTGTTATGGCGGAACGGGAGAACAAAGGTGCGCATTAGATGGCTGCGGCGGGCGGTGCGTGATCTTGGTGCAGCAGAGAAGTTTATAGCGCAGGATAATTCGGAAGCCGCGGCGAAGGTCGCCTTGACGATAGTCAAGGCAGTATCCCAGTTAAAAGATCAGCCTGGAACTGGTCGAGCCGGTCGAGTACCCGGCACGCGTGAACTCGTCATTGCCGAGACACCCTACATCGTTCCGTATCGCGTCAAGAACGATGTAGTTGAAATTTTACGGGTGTATCATTCCGCGCGTAAATGGCCGGATGGTTTTTGATTTCCCTCTGTGTGCTCTGTGGTTCAATCTTTTGACTTTAAAATTCCTCCGCGCGCCGCGAACTCAGCAGTGAACGCTTTTCTTCTAAACCATGTCAATGGTAATCCTCTTCACGCTGATGGCGGACAGCCAATATGGTCAGGGTTTTTTTATCCTCAATTTCAAACAGGACAACATACCCCTTCGCCCCGAAAGGGATGATCATTTCGCGAAGCAGAGGATTCTCAGAGGTTGCTTTCCGACAGGTGAAGGGGAATTCCTTAAGAAATCCAATGCCTTTGCGGATCGCAACAAGGGCTTTACGCGCTGCTGAAATATCCTCCTCGACAAGAAAATTGTACAGACGGACGAGGTCCTGCTTCGCTGCGCGGGTATAGCGAACCTGAAATCTCATTTTTGTCGTTTTTGCGCATTGCGCAGAATGTCCTCCAGTTCGCCATGAACAGCATCCGCAGAAAAATATTCCCCTGTGCGCCGCGCTTCATCTCTCGAAGCAAGTCCACGCGCAATGAATTCCTGCCGGAGTTTTCGATTCCGAATCCCGACCCGCAGCGACTCTTCCATGAAACTGGAAAGGCTTTCACCCTCATTCAGGACACTTTCCGCTGCCTGGCGCAGTTGCGGGTCGACTCTGAGGGACGGGATAGTTGCTGATTTCATATACAGCCTCCATGCGATGCATCTGCAATACATTTTAGCGGACAGAAAAGTAAGGTGCAAGCAAGAATTTTTAGTTCTTTCTGTGACTTTTCCTCCGTGTTCTCCGTGTGCTCTGCGGTTCAATCTTTTGACTTTAAGATTTCTCCGCGCGCTCCGCGACTTCGGCGGTGAATGGCTCTTTACCGCCCGACCACATCCACCTTGGTGCGCAGTTGGCGGCGCTGCTCGGCAAAACAGTAGGAGATGACCTCTTCCTGGTCTTCGTCTTCGATATCGGTAAAATGGAGCGCCACACCCCACAGCTTTTCGCCGCGCGGGGTGCTGCGCACCACGCGGCCGAGACAGCGCACAACGGTGCGGGGAGGACCGGGGATGGAGAGTTCGAGGCCGAGCTGCTGACCGACGACAGGGTTGAATTCAGCGACAAAAAATATTCCCCCGCCGCTGAGATTCACTCTTTCTGAAGGGGATTGGAAGATTTCCGGACGCCCATCCTCGTCTTCGGCATGACGCCAGTAGCGCACCGGAAGATCGAGGTCGATGCGAAAATGCTCGCGCTTTTGCGGATGCTCGTAGGCATCGGTGACTTCAAGCACCAATTGGCGGTCATTGACGATCTGCTTGACCACACCATGCAGCGCCACCGTTGGGCCGGCAACCTGGATGGAGAGCTTGAATTCACCGTCTTGATCGATATTGTTGGGGAGGACATCGGGGAGGAAATTGACTTTGATCAGCGTCGCGGCCACCGGCATCGCCACCCCTTCGAAAGGCAGGGAGCCAGTGCCTTTAGTCGGCAGGTAGACCTTAACCGATTTTTTCCCCCCCAAGTGTTGGAGGGCGTCCTGGGGAGAAATGCGTTCCATAAGAAAAATTCGAGAAAAGTGATTAGAAAATGCTTGTCAGAATCGACCCCTTGCCCTGGTCCTGCCCCCGATAGCCGCTCATGGCCGCCTTGCCGGTCCGAGACTGAGTCAGCTCATCGGAAATAACGGACATCATGCCACGAATTTTTTCGGATAGCAACTGGTTGTGTTCCCGCACCCGCTCCATAACGCGCGTGCGCCTCTCCAGGGCCGCTTCGAGAGTTGCGTCCCTGCAGTTTAAAGCACAGACGCCTCGCTCCACCTCAGCATCGATCTCCGCAGCCTGCTGCTGGCGTTGGCGCAGTTCCTCAGCGAACAGGCTGATGCGCTCGGAATCCACCTTGTCGAGGCTTTCGCCGAAGCTCTCCAGCGCAGCTAATATGTCGCGGTACTGGCTGATGGAAAGATCAACGGTTTTGTAGACCTCATCCAGAGTCACATTTTCACCAAAGCTGCAATCATCCGACATCAGCCGACCGCCAAGGAAGGATTGGGGGATTGAGACGAACGCTCCTTGCGCACAATTTCCGCCGCTTCGATCCAGGCCTCGCGCAGTTCGCGCAGGATGGAAATCACCGGTGCCAGAACAGACGCATCGTTGCGCGCATTGGCACGCGGGATCTCACGCATCATAAAATCATAAAGAGACGCAAGGTTCGCCGCAACCTCTCCGCCGATTTCGTGATCAAGAGTCGCGTTGAGTTCGGCAATAATCGCCAGGGTCTTGTCGATGTTTCTGATCTTGACGGCACAATCGCCGTTTGCCATGGCTTCGGAGGCCTGCTCCAGAAAACGGATAGCACCGTCATAGAGCATGATCAGAATCTGTTCGGGCGAGGCGGTCTGAACCTGGGTGTTCTGGTAGTTTTTGAGATAAGCATTCATCGGTTACTGTCCCCCTGCCACAGACTGGGTAATTGGGAAAGGTAGCTGCTGGTGGCGTTCATGGAGCTGACGAGCTGCTCCATCGCAGTAAACTGGGCACGCAGAGTCTCCTCGCGCTGTTCAAGACGGGCCTCCTGACGTTCGATCTGCGAATCCAAACGGCGCAACCCGCTGTCGGTGGCCGTTTTGCGGCTGGCCAGAATTCCGTCGCTGCGGTCGGTGACACTTTCAAGATAGTCAACGAGCTTAGCGGAGAGCCCTTCGGTAGCAGCACTACCGGCAAACAGGCCGACAACCCCATCCAGGTCATCGCTGATGGCGCCTTTAAGCACAGTGCCATCAACCTTAAGGGTGCCGTCTTTTTGCGTTGAAATGCCCAGTTGCGACAACACCTGAATACTGTTATCGCCGCCCAGAGCTGATCCGATCATGGACTGAAGGCGCCGCATGGGCATATGCAGGCCGGAATCGCGCCCCCAGCTGGAATCACTCTGATCTGAAATGAAGTTCACCACGTCATTGTAGGCGGTGACAAAATCCTTCACTTTCTTCTCGACCGCATCCACATCCAGATCGACCTGCACGCCGGTGGTTTCCGTGGCATCGGTATGAGGCTTGAGTAGATCGATGGTGACGCCGGGAATAGCCTCGGTAATACTGTTGCTGTTGCGGTAGATGTCGATTCCATCGACTTTGATGTGCGCCTGAGTGCCTTGCTGAGTCTGCGTGAAAAGGGGCGAGGCAAAAGTCCCCCCAGACAGGGACGCAGTCGCTTCCACGGCGGTCCCCGCTTCAGCGGCGGTCAGCACCAGGCGATAGGGGTTGTCCGGATCACCGTCATTGATGATGCTGGCGCTGACTCCGGCACCGGCCGCATTGATCGCATCACGGATGCCGCCGAGGGAGTTGTTGGTATCATCGATCGCAATATCCACGGATTCGCCGCCCACAGTGAAGCTCAGGGTTCCGGTCCCGAACTCTCCGGCGTTGATATCGGCAAAACCCTGGCTGACTTCTTTCTCGCGTCGGGCCAAACTGACGACGTTGATATTGTAATCGCCCTGTTCGGCAGAAGCGGATGCGCTGACGGAAAAATACTCTTCCGACGCGGCCTCGGCTTTATTGGCGGCGATATCATCATATGAAGCAAGTCCCTCTGCCTTCTCCAGCAGCCCTTTAAGCTTGCTGTCAAACTTGGTGAAGGCATCGAGGCGGCTTTTGAGATAGCTTTGCTCGCGCTCCAGCCGCTCGATCGGCTTGCGCTCAATCCTGAGCAGCTCTGTAATGAGCTCATTGGTATCGAGGCCGGTCGCCAACCCGCCGATTTGAATGGACATAATAACTCTCCTTGCTTGAGCGCGAAGGTTTTCCGGGCAGAGGACAAACGCCCGAGCCGGATTTGGAACTCTTATCGGATCGCTACCAGAAAGAGTTTAGAGAATTTTTTCATCTTCACGCCGCAGGCAGCGGAGTACGGGTCTGCCAGGAGGTTTTTTCCAGGATCACTTGAAGGGCCCGGTTTGTCTCGGGGGCGAACAGGATGGGAGCTGCCAGGTTGAGTGTGATCTTGCGATCGGGGGGCACGGTCACCACCGCCAGCACCAGGCATTCATCCTCGTCGCCGATCCCCAGCCTGGAGCGCTCGCCGGCATCGGGCGCGACGGCATAGTCGAGGAAAAAACCGCCGGGATCGGTAAGGACAAAAGCCAGGGCCGGATCCTCCACGCTCTGAATCCAGAACAGAGGGCCGGGCTTGGACTGCGGCATGACGATAAAGTGGTGCAGATGGGGAAAGCCGATCAGCCCTTCGGGGAACTGCATCGTCTGCTCAGGATCGTACTCGATGTCGCCGAAGCGGGTTCCTGTCAATGTTTTCATTTTTTCTTGACACCTTTCAGACTCTCGCTCAAGGCATCCAGATCGGACGGGTTCCACTGGGCGGCCTCCTCATTTTCCCGGCAGATGCGGTCGAAGACCTCCTGCCGATAGATTTTCCTGTCGGCGGGGGCTTCGATCCCCAGCCGCACCGCGCCGCCCTTGACTTCAAGCACGGTCACGCGGATGTCGTCACCGATGAGAAATCCTTCTTCGGATTTGCGGGTCAATACCAGCATTGTGTCGCCCTCCCTGGCTCTTGTTGTATTGCTCTGTCCTTCCCTGGACTGCAATCATCGTGCGCAAAAGACGCCTTGTCAACGCATATAGTCGAGAATCGACAGGCGCGAAACGCGCGAGGTGATATCGAGAGCCGCTTTGAAGGCCGTCTCCTGCATGGTCATATTGGTGATCGTCTCCACCAGGTCGGCATCTTCATAGCGCGACAGCATAGCCTGCATGTCGATGCGCACATCCTCCATGTTGAGCTTGGCGCTGTCCACCCGCTGGGCCAGGTTGCCCATCTGTGAGCGCTGGGTGCGCATTTGGTCTGCAGCCTGATCGAGATTGTCCATTTCGGCAAGGGCGGCAGAGGGGGTACCGACTTCAAGGGCCGAAGCCATATCATCGAACAACTCCCACATATCCTTTCCAGTGCCGGGATCCCCAAATACTTCCTCCCCGGTGAGATTGACCTTGACCTTTTCACCCGGGCCGATTTCGAGGTTTATTTCACCGTCATCACCGTCGTAAACGATAGGAGTTCCGGTTGGATAGGGCTGGGTATCCTCCTTGTAGCCGGAAAAAAGATACTTCCCGTCCACACTCGAATTCGCCAGGGCCAGAAGCTCGTCCTTCATCAGCCGCATCTGGGCGCCAAGGGTTTTAAGGTCATTGTCGGAGAGACTGCCGTTTCCCGCATAAACCAGCGTCTCCTTGGCCCGCACCATGACTGACTCGACCCGCTCCAGATGGGTGTCAAGCACATCGAGCCGCTCCCCGGCAATGCCCATGGTGTCGAGAAAACGGTCTGAGGCACGGATCTGCCCCCGCGCGTGGAGCATGGGACGGATGGCGGACGGGTCGTCGGAAGGATTGGTCACCTTCTTGCCGGTGGCCGCCTGCAGGCGCAGCTCCTCCAGCCGAGTGTTGGACTGGGTCATGTTGGCGAGCAGGCTGCGGTATGTGGTGGTCAGAGTGGCGCGCATGGCTTACCTCTTGAGAGTCAGCAGGGAGTCCATCAGTTCATCGACCACGGCCAGAAATTTGGCTGAGGCCTCAAAGCCTTTCTGGTACTGCATCAGGTCGACCATTTCCTCTTCCAGCGACACGCCCACGGTAGCATCGCGCATATTGCGGATCTGCACCATGGCATCTTCAAGGCCCTGGGCACTGGTCTGCGCGCGGGCGGCCTCGATACCGACCTTGGAAGTAATCTTGGAGAAATAGCCGGTGAAGGAATCTTCATTGTCCATCACCGTGAGGTCATCGGCCAATGCTGCGATATCAAGTGCGTTGCGGTTGTCACCGATATTTGGATCGCCGAGCCCGCTCTGGGCGGCCGCAACCTGACGGGTATCGCTGAAAACGGTGGCCAGTGCTTTTGCAAACCCATCTTCCGGAGCAGCCGGATCGGAAGGATCAAGCGGAGTCGCTGTAAAAAAGTCGCCGGCGGCGTTGCCATCGAGGTCAACGCCTCCACTGTGAAGTTGATTAACCTCATAGGCCAGCGAATAAGCCAAGTGGTCAAGTTCCGCCATCCGATCCGGGATAATTTCGTCGCGTACGTTCATCAACCCGCGGAATTCGCCACCCACCATGTCACTGGAGAGTTCCGTCGTGGAACTGGGGCCGGTGCGAAGCACCAACTGCAGATTAAGACTCGCATCGAGCTGGGGCTCAAGGGTCATGGCTTCCGTATCCTGCACCAGCGGTTGCCCGCCGGGAAGTTGCAGCGACACTTTACCGTTTTCTTCGTAGTAGGTGGCACCAAGTTCGCGCGAGACCTGCTCGATCAGCATGTCGCGCCGATCACGGTCGGTATTGGCGGATTGTCCGGAAATTTCCACCGTCGAAATCCGCAGGTTGAGATCGGCGATCTCCTGCAGGACCGGATTGATGGCGGTAATCTTCGATTCAATGGAGGCGTTGATATTGCGCTGTGAACTTCTGAGGCTGGTGACGGCGTCGTCAAAGGAGCGCGCCAGCAGATCGCCGCGTTGCAGCACGATCTGACGCTCGGTCTGCCCGGCAGGATTGGCGGAAAGCTCCTTCCAGGAATCAAAAAAACGGTCGATCTCTGTCGAAAGATTGTTTTCGGCGACGCTGAAGATGCGCTCCAGTTCGGCCATAGGCGCCGCACGGGAGCTTTCTTCACCGAGTTGTCCGCTCTTGTCGTGAATCTGCCGAGTCAAAAAAACGTCATGCTCGCGAGCGATATTGTTGATATTGACGCCCTGGCCGATAAAAAAGCCGCGCAGTTCCAGAGAAGGCACCGGCTGAAACACGGCTTTCTGCCGCGAATACCCGGGAGTATTGACATTGGCGATATTGTTGCCGGCGATCTCCACCGCCTTCTGGCTGGTACGAAGGCTTGTTTTCCCGGCGTTGAGTGCGCTCATCAGTCCCGACATGGCTTAAATCCTCCCCGCCAGCAGTTTACCGCCACCTTTGCCCGGCGTCAGAGATCCTGACGCACTGTAAGCCGGCGGCGGGACCTGCTTCTCGAAAAAAGCCACCGTATTGCGCACCAGGTGCAGCCCCGACCAGAACAGGAAAGCGTTGCGGCGGTTCTCAGC
>OBLN01000188.1_pt1 | contig 23187 bp, 32 predicted proteins | sample 1519301 | NCBI WGS metagenome assembly OBLN01 (sample SAMEA2452533, study PRJEB22499) | sediment metagenome | reverse complement strand
GGCGGCATGCACAAAAAAGGCCAATTTTCCGTTGACCTAATTATTTGCTGTTTACGCAATTTGCTGCGTTCTATTCCAGCAAATTAACTTATTCCAGTTTTGTTACACGTTTTTTGCCTTCCCTTTGCCAGCACAATTGCAAATCCATCAGCTTTTTTCCATTCATTTTTCTTTCTTCTTTTCTATATATTTATATATAAATATATATATATATTATATAATAGATAAAAAAGAGAAAAATCGCTCCCCAAAAACGGGAGATAAGTCAAATCTTGACTTATCTATTGAAAAGGGGAGATAAGTCAAAAAGTGACATATCTATTTGGGAGGGAAAGGGCTGGATGTGTTAAAGCATCAGGAAATAATTAGGTCAAAGGATTTTTTGGCGTTTTTGTGAGGACCGGCCCTTATATATGTTCCAGGTGATTTCAGTTACATTGACTTTGTTACAAATGGGGCATAACCATTTGAATTTACACGGAAAAATAAGTATTGACAATAATTCCGCGAATTGGTATATAAACGAATAACCGAAAACGTAAACAAAGGAGGCATTAACAAATGGCAACCAGTATTTATTGCAAAAACATCTTAAACCACATGTTGGAAGCTGAACATGGGGAGGAGCTAATGCTCGATTTTGGCTCCCACGGAGAACGGGATAGCTTCCGAACAACCCTTTACAGGGAAAGAGCAAAATTGGCTAAAGTGATGCCTGAGGCAGCCGAAAAGATTGTTATTAAACAAGTGTCGGATGAAAACGGTATTTATCTCTCAGTCAAAAAGGATCAATACCGGAAGCAGTTCAGCGGGAAAGCCGCCTTGAAAAAAGCTGACGGAACGATCACAACGATTGACCTCACAAAAAAGGACAGCCTCCGGACAATGGCAACTGAGGCGGGAATCAACGCCCCACCTGTTTTTACCAGAAGGCAAAAACATTTACGCCTCCTCCGAAACTACAAAATAGATGGAAAATGCCGTCCGGAGTATATTCCAATTGACAGCGAAATTCTTGTTGATAAGCTGGAAACTGGCGAGCTTACCTGGGAAATGATCCAAACACCTGAAAGCCTGGCTGAGGAACAGGCGTTTGCAAATGAAAAAGCCTGCGCTGAAGAACAGCAAAAGCAGGAATTAGCAGGGGAGCCAACCCTCAAAGAAATGCTCGCATGTATGAAGGAGAATGGTGAAATAACAAACCCTAAATTTTCCGAAATGACAGTCGGTGAGCTTGCTTACCAGGTCGTCGAATGCGGAGTTTCTTTCGACACCCTTCAGGGAAAGGCCGAGCAAAAAATACCTACCACCCTCGAAGAGCTTCTGGCTCAAAAGGGGGAATAGGTGACAAACTTAGCCGCCGCACTAACAACCGCCGCAGTTATTTTAGCGGCTCTCATAACAACCCTTTTCAAAAAGGACTGAAGCCATGCAAAACGAGCAATTAGATGAACTCTTAGCTGGCGCAAGCGAGACGGCAATCTCTACCCTTATGAAACTTACGGGCGGCAACCTTAAAAAGCTGCTTGAATTGGAAAAGGAGGAAAAGCCAAAAACAACTAAACCCAACAAAACCAAAAAAGCCACGCTTGAACAATACGTACTCGGACACGCCACCCACTGCACAACCTGTGGAGGGGCCACCTTCAAAACCTTCTGGATGGTGGATGGCGTAAAAGGCACAGGGATTGACTGCCTCGTTTCTGCATCAATCCTCAAAAAACCTTCCGGCTTCATCCACGAGCCTCGCGAGTGGATCCAGCTCCGAACCGGCCGATGCAGCCAGTGCGAAACACGATTAGCTAAACTCTCAAAAGAGGAGCTAATCGGAATAATTATAGGCAAAAAAGTGAATGGGAATAGATAGGTCAGAAATTGACTTATCTTTTGAAAGGAGGATTAGTATGTTGTATTTAGAGGTTCCGCAAAATTGTAACGCTGTTGGGCTTGTAAAAGGTAGACGCTACCCAGCGCGCATAATGGAGTTGAATCTTTACTGCCAGGAACTTGGGTGGTTTGTGGAGATATTTGACGGAACAAAATGGATGCTATCGAATGAGTTCTGCTCAGCGCATTTGGGGGGCGGCAGCTTCATTCCGCATGAGGAGGGAGAATGAAAGCAGAACGTCTCGTTCTTATTGAGTGGCTGGAGAGGGCGAAAGAAGCCCAGCCGGGGGAAGTCGTTTATGTCTATTGCGAGGATAAGCATAGACAGAATGCGATGGCAATAGGCTTTAGAGAAGAACTCACAATTCTTTCTAAAATTAACCCAAAAATAGCTGCGACAATCGCCATTATCCCTATATTTAAAGATAAGATGCACTGGATTGCGCTTAAGAAGTCTGGAAATGATCCTGAAACAGGCTTCTTAAAAGACGCAGACGGAAACATCAAGAGGATTAGAATAAATGCCCCGGCGGGAAGCGCTGACCGACGCGTTTTACAGGCGCAACAATGCGGCCCATCTTCCTGTGTTGAGCTTGACGGAAATACTGATCGTTTGGTGGAGGATAAATGAAATTAATTGGCTTAATTAAGCGGCTCCAGATTCCTGAAATTGAAGTTCACTGCGCAGATTGCGGGGAGCCGCTGGAAATTGGGGCGGTACTTGACTCCCACCAAAAAATTGTTGTAAAAGTGGAACCCTGCGAACACTGCAGCTGGCCGAAAACAGATGTTTTTTGAAAAGGAGAAAAGAAATGATATGCAAGATTGTAAAAAATAATACTGTGGGGTGGTCAAGGAGAAGGCGTGTGATGAGGACGCTGGAAGGTTTTGCGAGCCTTGCCGACCGCGTCGCCAGCGACTATGAACGCTGCCATTTCACTGAACAAGAGGCGAAGAAACTGACAAAAGTTGCTGGTATGCTAAACAGCATCGTAGAACACAGCAAGCTTAGCGAAGAACTACTCACCCCAGAAATCTCCTTTCAATTTACGCTGGAGGACTAAATGGCTGAGGATAGACCGAAAAGAGAAGGCATAATGCTTGCCTACCCCGTCGAGGACGATCAGCGGGTTGCAAGATTAGGCGAGATGTTTATCGCCCAACCAAAGCTAAACGGGGACCGGTGTCATGTAGAATGGTTCCACGGGGAGCCAGTTCTCATAAGTAGCTACGGCAATATGTTCGAGGGCCTGGAGCATATTACAAGAGCCCTCAAGCAAGTAAAAACCCCTATGCATTTCGACGGGGAGCTTTATGTCCACGGCTGGCATAAGGACAAAATCCACTCCGCCGTTTCCAGAAAAACAAACAAATCGGAGGACGCCCAATTCATTGAATTCTACATCTTCGACGTGAAGGCAGATATTCCACAAATTAGCCGAATTGGAATTCTGCAGGAAATGGAACTCAACTGGCCCCTCCGCCGAGTCCAGTCGTACACCGCCAACGTCAACAACTGGCGCGGTCTTGCACACACTTTTGTTGAAAATGGCTACGAGGGGATAATCCTCAGGGATCTGGATTCCCCTTACGTAGAGAAAAGAAGCACAAAAATGCTAAAATACAAGCCCACATACAGCGATCATTACGTTATACTGGACATAAAAGAAGCTATAAGTAAGGAGGGGGAGCCGAAAGAAATGCTCGGAGCGTTCCTTGTTGGTTCAAAAACTGTCCTAAACGACAGCTTTTGGGTCGGCGCGGGCAAGCTATCCCACGACGAACGAATTCGCTTGTGGAAAATTGGAGAAGGCTTGATTGGAAAAACACTTGAAGTCAAACACGAAAAGCTGACAACAGGCGGAGGCGTTCCCCTTTGTTGTGTAGCCATTCGGGTGGAAGGAGTATAAAAATGAGAGCAGAATTTAAATTCGAGCTTGACGAACATGTAACGACTGAAAAGGAAATAGCATACGCCATCACCGTGCGGAAAGCCCCGAGGATTTTCAACATCTCCGCCCGCATACAAGAGGGTGGCGGCAACAAGTACAAGCTTCTTACTGTTCCCGAAGGCGACTACGCCGTGGAGTTTACTGAAAGCAACATCGTCTCAGTCAGAAATATCCGCAAGCGTCTTATAAAAGAAATCACTGAACTGTTAATTTACTACACAGAATTGGAGTACAAATAGTGGACATCGAGCTGAAAATCATGTGCAACAACTGCAAAGTTGTTCACACAGTCACAGTCCCTAAAAAGGGCTACGTCGAGTGGATGACTGGAACCGTCATTCAGAAGGCCATGCCCAACGTCTCAGCAATCGACCGCGAACTCCTTATCTCCAACATCTGCGGCAAGTGCTTTGGCGAAATCTTCAGGAAGGACAATTAAAATGCCCCTCACCAACGCCCAATTCAACAGCGTAATCACCCTCCTCCGCGAAATCGCGTATGAGTCTTATGTTTTCGGCCATGCGTGCTTGGAGGGCGAAAACGCAGACAGCTTTCTTAACGCTCCTTGGCTAACTGAAAGCGCCCTCAAAAACCGCCTCCGTGAGGCCCTCAACAAATAGAAAGGAAACAAAGTGAGCAGCGACTACACCGCACCAGTAATCAAAATCGACACAAAAAGATGTGTCCTTTGTGGCGCCTGCGCCGACATTTGCCTGGGCAATGCAATTCAAATAGATGAAAAGAGCAACGCAGTTTATTTCGAATCCCGAAACTGCATCATCTGCGAAAATTGCCATGACTTCTACTTCAACGAAGAGTGCCCCACCGGCGCCTTCTCAGCTGAATGATCAAAGGGACAGATATGTCAGAAAGTGACTTATCTGTCCGTCAAGGAAACGTTATGACTAAAGATGAAGAAGGAGACAATAAATGATTACAAAAAAGCTGCAAGATGAGATTCACAAGTTGGCAAATGAAAATGGCTGGTATTCAAACGGGAAAAGGGGAAGGAAGGAACTGCTTGCACTTATGCACAGCGAGGTTGCGGAAGCGCTTGAAGACTACCGTCGCGGCAACATGCTGACAATCACCGACAACCCAGCAGATGACGCCGGTGATCCAGTTATTGATCTTCTGGGTGATCCGCAAGTGCCTAAACCTGTTGGCTTCCCCTCGGAGATCGCAGACATTGTGATCCGCGCATTTGACTTTAAGGGAGCCGAAAAGAGAAAACAAATAGCAGACGACGCCTGCGATCCGGTTATTGATCTGCTGCAGGATGTTAACAAGTTTATTGCGATGGGGGATATAGATACGGCAATTGCCTTATGCTATGTCATCGCCGCGAGGCAGGGATTTGACCTGGATCAAGAGGTGATACGAAAGCATGAGTTTAATAAGACACGACCGTACAGGCATAACGGAAAAATTATATGAGCGGAAAATTAAAAGATGAATCTGGCAATACATATTACTTGCTTACAGTTATTTCATTAGATCATCTGGATAGTAAATCACGAGCGTACTATAAATGCCGCTGTAGATGTGGGACAGAAAAAATTATACGAATGGATGCTATAAAATCAGGCAACACGCAGTCATGCGGATGTCTTAATAGAAAGCTACAAAAAATGCGCGCAACAACAATGAACGTTAAGCATGGAGGATCAAAAAGCAGACTGTATAGAATATGGGTTGGCATGCGTGATAGGTGCAGCACAACATCAAAATCAAGCAGCAAAAACTACTCAGAAAAAGGCATAAAAGTTTGCGCTGAATGGAATGATTTTATTGCTTTTAAGACGTGGGCTGAGCAACATGGATATGCAGATAATTTGCAGATAGATAGAATAGACCCTGAGTCAAACTACGAGCCGAAAAATTGTCACTGGGTAACGCCGCTGGAGCAGCAACGAAACAGAGGTAACAGCATAAAAATCACAATAGAAGGAACAACAAAAACGCTAAAGGAATGGGCAATAATATTTAACGTTAACTACCACACGTTGTATCAGCGTTTTGTATGCGGAAGAAAACCTCGATACAATGATCAAGTAGGCATGGAGGGAAAGTGATATGACTGAATTTGCAGAAGGAAAACCGGAACCGATTAAGGACTGGTACTTTACGTTTGGTACTGGGCAAGAACACGCAGGAAAATACGTTAAGATTACAGGAACTTGGAGCGCCGCCAGAGAAGAAATGATTAGGCGTTTTGGAAAGAGTTGGTGCCATCAATACGCATCCGCTGAAGCGGCGGGCGTGGAGAAATGGGAATATACGGAGCTTAAATAGGCGTATGGGGGAAAGGCGTAAAATATTTTTGCCCGCTCATTCTTTTTCCTTGACATTAAATTTTCGTTGTGGTAAGGTCAAAATTAACATCAGACGAAATGACAGCAACGACAAAAAGGAAGGAGGGTTTATGTGAGTGAAGATGCTAAGTACCCGTTCAACAAAAGGGCTCCTTACAAGCCCTATCGAGCAGGACTTCACGGCAAGTATGTTCAGACGTATTTAGACAAACATACTGCCAACAAAATCAACATCCTAACCCGGCGCCTCCAGAGATCAATCAACGATCTATACCTGGAGGCAATTAAAGACTTACTAAACAAGTATGAAAAGGAGATCAATTACAATGACTGACGAGACAACTGAAAACGTGGAAGTGGAAGAGAGCGAAGAAAACGGCGAGACTTCTGAGGACACCACCGAAGTAACCAGGGAGAAAAAGATCAAAGCCTGGTTTGAAGGCGACGACCAGGAAATCGTGTGTATGGAGGTGGTTGATGGGAACCGCGGAGTATTGCGGTTCGACACCAAAGACCTACCGGATGCCATCAAGAGCAAAATGATTCCCTTTGCAACTCTTAAAAAGCTCGGCTCCCAGGGAGCTTGCGCGGGGAAAAAGGGGAAAGAGGCTGAAGAGGCTATCGAGGCCGTCTGGGCCAGCCTTCTCAACGGCGACTGGACCCTCCGGCAACCTGCTCAGCCCAAGGTCACCATCAAAAACATCACCGCCAATATGGCAGAACTTTCTGCTGACGAGCAGACGATTGCTCGTGAGCTTCTCGCCCGCCTGGGCCTGAAGATCTAAAAAGTAGTTTGGCCCGCAACGAGGCTCCCTGATAGGACCAGGGAGCTTCGTGGTGCCCCTAAACAACTGCCCGGTTATATGGAGGCTACAAATGAGTGAACTTTTTCTGCTGGACAATTCAAAGCGCTCGACTTTCGAGTCGTGCCCTCGCAAATATTACCTCAGCTATATCCGAAACTTAGAGTCAATAACCGGCTCCACCGCCCTTCGCTACGGCACATGCTGGCACGAGCTTATGGACGTTTTTTACGCTTCCCTAATTAACAAAGAGTACAATCAGGAAAACGTCCAGAACGCCATGACCGACGCCATAAACGCTGCCGACGCGCGGTGGGAGCAGGAATCGGAAGGCCGCAACTGGTACACCGACTACAGGAATAGGGAAAACCTTATCCTCTCCTTCGCCATGTACGTGCGGCACTTCAACCAAGACCATCTCTTCATGAAGGTAAAAAGCACTGAAAGGAAGTTCAATATTCCTATGCTCGACAGCAACGGTCAGCCATTTATCTTCGCCGGCAAAATAGATGGTGAAGCCACCCTCAGCGGACTGAACTGGAACATCGAGCATAAGACGACAGGGCAACCGCTCTTCAAGCAAGAGCAGCGCCTGAATCGTTCAGCCCAGTTCATTGGTTATACGTTCGCTGGTCAACAGCAGGGGAAAAAGGTTGAAGGAACACTGGTTATGTTCCACCATCTTTCTGCAAGCAAGTCAAGAAAGACAGGCGAATACGGACGGCCGAAGGTAGAATTCAAACGCATCGCCCAGATGTTTTCAAAAGAGGACATCCTTAATTGGAAGCATTCCATTTGCTACACCGCCGCGAAAATCAGGGAATGCACCGAAAAGAACAGGTGGGATATGCAGTTTGATAGCTGCTACCAATTCGGCGCTTGCAGATACATCGACCTTTGTGAGCAGAACCGTCCTCTTGGCGAAGAGAACACGTCTGGATTCTTCGAGCGCATTCCGTGGGACGAAGAGATAACAATGGAGGTGTAAGATGGCTGAAAGGAAAAGCACAAAGAGTGCGACGATTGACTTCGATACTGCGCAATTTAAGTGCATAGCAATCGGCGACATCGGAACTGGCAAGAGCGCATTCGCAGCCACCTTCCCAACTCCTGGCTACGTCTTTAACTTTGACAACAAAACAGCTGCCTATGTCGGGGCGAATTGGGAGTATGTTGACATCCCAACCAGCCCCGTCGGGTGGGTGACGGCTGAAAAAGAACGCACTGCCGTAGGAAAAGAGGTACGTGAGGGGAAGTTTAAAACTGTCGTAATTGACAGCACGACATCCCTCCACACACTTGCTGTTGAGAGGGCGATGCAAATAGATCCAAAACGAAGCGAGATAGGCGGACCCATCTGGAACGTCCACTATAACATGGCCGCCACCCTCACTGAAGGCTTTATCCGCCAGGTTCTTTCCTGGTCTTGCAACGTGGTAGTTGTGATCCACTACGAGCCTGTGCGGGATTCAGATGGAAACATTATCGCCTACCAGCCCCTTCTCCCCGGACGGAGCGTGGTAAAAATCCCCGGCCTCTTCGACGAAATTTATAGAACCTACACCATCGTCAAGAGTGGAGTCACCCTATATAAACTCGGCACCGTCCCCAAGGGCCTGTACAAAGCCGCACGTTCAGGCCTTCGGGGTAAGTTCAACCTGCTTGACGACGAGCTGGACAACACGTTTCAGGCAATCATAGCTTCTTATAACAGAAACCTCGCAAACAAAAACGACTAAAAAGGAGAAAGAAAAATGGGAATTTTTGACAGCATGAATTTCAATTTGGAAGAAGACTACAAGCCAGAAGTCCTTATCCCGGACGGAGCGAAAGTCAACGGCACGCTCATCGACATCAAGATAAACGAGAAGGCGTACTGTATCAACTTCAACGTCTGCCTCAACAACAACGAGGGGATGGTGAAGGCAGACGGAGAGACACCCGTTGACGGCACGCACCTGACAAAAACGGTATGGCTCCCCAAGCCCGGCGACGAGAAAGTCATGACGCCGAAGGGAAAAGAAACCAAGTGGCAGTGGAAAGTCAACAACTTGACTGAAACCCTGCGAAGGCTCGACATCCAGGCCAACACCCCTGAAGAAATCATGGAGGGAATCGAAAACCAGGAGTGGATTGACCGCGATGTCATCTGCACCGTCTCCGTCAGGGAGTACAAAGGCAAAGTCTCCAACGAAATCAACGACATGATGGTTGATATCGAAGAGCCGTTCTAAAAAGGAATAGATAAGTCACTTTCTGACCTATCTATTTCGACAACAAAACTTCTGGCGGCGGCGTGTCAGCGCCGGTTGTATGCGAGCGAACCACACTTGGTGTTAAAACTATCGGGTAGCTCTGACAAGTCCGAAAGATATAGCCAAGCCTCTGGTTAATCGAGAAAATGCGCTCTGAACAGGGTTGCCTGGGTGAGGGAATCCAGGCCCGCCAGAAAACAAAAAGGAGGTAGCTGTGGAGGTAAAGAGAACTGAAAGGGGATGGCCGGGGCACTACATCTGCGCTCCAGACTGTTTGTTTCGGCGGAATACGCTGCTTGAATGCGGGGAAAAGAAGGTTATCGTGTCCACTGTCGGATCGTGTATCAGAAATGGAAAGATGGAGCAAATTGGTTACCAAAGATATTATGAAACAATGGCGTTTGAGGCGGTAGAAAAAAATGGCTACGTTGACGCGGTTGTGAGCAACGCTGTTGGATTTAAAAGCGCGTGGGCGATTAAAGCAGAATCCGTGGCTGATTTGTCTCCAAACGTGGACAACGAAGCAAACGATATGCACGAAGCTGTCGTTGCTGAAATCACTGAAACACTTAAGGCGGAGGTGCCAGAATGAGCGATGCCTACAAATGCGACGTGTGCGGAGAGCTTTTTGACGGCTCGGGAAGTATTCGTTCACCAAAAGTGCTCACTGTTTCTTCAAATAAAGCGTCAAAAGGGCATACCAGTAAAGAAATTGCTATTTATGTTTGTCACTACGTGGCCACGAACGGGCAGTTTATCGACTACGACGAGACAAGCGACTTTGCGCAGGAAGGTAAGAAGACACAAGACATCTGCCTTACGTGCCAAATTTTTCTTATTGAAAAGTATCTGAACAAACTCAAACTGGAGGAGAAATGAAGTTCGAGGAACTTTACACACCAATCAACAGAATGCAACCGTCCGAGGCGGTTGCCTTTTTTCTCTCCTTTTGTAAAAAGAGGGAGGAATCTTTTGTTATTCCAGTGAAGAAGGTGAAGGTTAAAGAGCCGAAAAAGAAGAAGGAGAAGAAGGGGAAGATGATAAGTGTCACCCCTGCCGAGCTTGCACTCTTAAAGAAGATGGAAATGGTCTAAAGATGCGAAAAATAATTGAGCTACAACCCACAGAGATCTCAGTCCGTGAAGGCCTTGATCGCTATCGAACAGACATGGGAGATATTAAGGACCTCGCTACTTCTATCCTGAAACATGGCCAGCTTCAACCTATTATTATCACTGAGCAACATGAACTTGTTGCTGGTGGAAGACGCTTAGCGGCCTGTATTTTTGCAAACAAACCCGTCCTCGCGGTTTACAAGAATTCCCTCACGGACGACATGCTCCGGCTAATTGAAATAGAAGAGAATGTCAGAAGGAAGCAGTTTACTCCGGCGGAGGAGGAACTTGCAGTGGCAGAGCTTCACCGAATAAAGCTGAAGGAAGCAGGCGGCCCCACTACTCCCGGCCCCAAGTCAGCACAAGCAAAAGCAAAACAGTGGACCCTAAATGACACAGCTGCACTTCTTGGGAAGTCAAGAGCAGCTGTCATAAGCTCTCTCCAGAACGCCGACGCAATCGTTAAGAATCCGGAGCTGAAAAACGCTAAAACCAAAAGTGAAATCGCTGCCCGCGCGAAGAAGATAGATGTCGTCGCGGAGGCAGTTGGTAGAGCGCAGAAAAATGCTGCATTAATGGAGGAAAAGAAAACCACCTTCAAACTTAACTGCGGCCACGCGCTCGACTTCCTCGCCAACTTTAAAAACGAGGCAGACATTGTTGTTGTAGACCCTCCCTACATGATAAACATCAACGCCCAACGACACACTAACAACACAGTTGCAGCCGACTATAATGACACAGACGGCAACGAAAACAGCTGGATTTACAACGAACTTCCTGACGCACTTTATTCAGCCACACGCGAAACAGCCCACTGTTTCATGTTCGTCGCCAGAGAAGCCAAGCTGTATTACAAGATGTATGCGTGCATGGTGGATGCTGGATGGGACACACTGGCCTGGCCAATTGTCTGGGTGAAAGGTGTGAGCGGTCAATGCACGCTCCCCGACAAACGCCCAGGGAATTGTTGGGAAGCAATCCTCTACGCACGAAAACCACGCGCGCGTTTTGTGCGAGAGGGAATGCCCGATTGGGTCCAGTGCGACCCCATCCCCGCTAACCACCAAAAGCGCCACGCAGAAAAGCCCGTCGCACTTTTAGAAAACCTAATTGCAAGAGCGGCCATGCCCGGCCAAAAGCTAATAGATCCCTGCATGGGCACTGGCTCCGCGATTGAAGCAGGCGTACGGATGAAACTCGAATGCTTCGGAAACGACAAAGACCCAGACGCATACGCTTTAGCACTTGAAAGAATGGCCAAGTATGTGAAATGAAATAGATAAGTCAGTTTATGACTTATCTTTTGAAGGGAGAAGTGGAGTGGAACAAAAAAGTTATAGGATACTATCAAACCGCGGGATAGAGTGGCTTGACTTCACGCATAAGGTACTGGATCATATTGAGGAATACACTGTTCCACAATACGGAGACAAGCCAAATGATCAGGTGGAGGAATGGACTGTGGCTGACTGCTGTACAGCTATTAAAAAGTACGCAGCAAGAATTGGGAGGAATTCAAGAGAGGATCAAGATTTTCGTGACTGCATGAAAATTGCACACTTTGCTCAGATTATGGCAGGAAAGTTGAATGACGGTGTTGAACCCTACGGGAATGAATAAAAGATGGAGGTGGGATGATGTATACAGTAGAGAAGGTACACGTAAAGTTGGAAGACACAAACGCCGCACTGCTTGAGTTGAATCGGAATTTGGCTGAGGTGCTTATTGCGCTGCGTGGAGATATGCCAGAAGAAGAGTCTCCTGATAAAAATCCACTAGACAACGGACTGCTTGGGATTATTACCAACGTCATTCTGCGAAATGATACGCTTGTAGAAAAGGCGCAGAAAATGGTGTTAGAGATTAGGGAGTATGTTTTTGACTCAGAAACGCCTGATCCGTTGTGCGCCAAAATAAGCGGGCCAAGCAAGTAGCCATACTTTATAAGATAACAGGAGGCGTTTCATGTATATAAGTTCTGTAGGACCCGCAACGGCCCAGATATTTATTATCGGCGAAGCTCCTGGTGCGGAGGAGGAGCGGCAGCTCAAACCATTCTGTGGCCCATCGGGAGATCTCCTTAACAATATGCTGCGGGAGGTTGGAATAAACAGGCATCTTTGCAGGGTGGGAAATGTCTGCAAGGAAAGGCCGCCAGGAAATGACATCCGATATTTCTTTGAAGATAGGAGGCTGCTGCAGCCGAAGAAGATACTGGCGGATTGGATCACGGACTTGAAGAGGGAGATAAGGGAGCTGCAGCCGAATATGATTATAGCCCTCGGCGACACCGCGCTGTGGGCGTTGACGGGGGAGCGCGGCATAACTGCTGCCAGGGGATACCTCACGCAGAGTACTCTTGTTCCCGGCATCAAGGTGCTCCCTACGTACCACCCAGCAGCTGTTCTTCGTGATTGGGGCCTCCGTTTCCAAGTCATGCTGGACCTGAAGAAAGCCTACGACAACTCCCACGACAGTACTTTTCCAAAGGACAACAGGATTTGCGTGACAAGCATTTCCCTTACGGAATACTTGAAGTATCTTGAATATTTAAAGCATGAGCATAAAGGTCCTGTCACGCTGGACATCGAGACCACCAGGCTGGGTGGGAACATAGACATAGTGGGGATTGGTGAAAGCACCCAGAAGGCTGTATCGTTTAGAATTTTAAATGGAAGAGAGCCGCGCTTTTCTCCTGATGCTGAGATCAAGTTCTGGCTTGGGCTGGCGGATTTGCTTGAGACGAAGCCGGTGATTATGCAGAACGGCAAATTTGATATGGCCTCTCTTTGGTACAAGAACAGGGTTCTGATTAAGAACTTCTACTTCGATACGCTTATTGCTGCCCACGTGGTGTGGCCAGAAGCCCCGCGTTCACTTGGCTTCCTTACGTCAATTTGCACCAACTACCCTCGATGGAAGAACACCTCCAAAGAGAACCCGATGCTGTACAACGCGCAGGACTGCCTTAATACGTTCAGTGTGTACGAAACTTTAAGGCCTGAGATTGAGAGAAATGAGCACCACGCGTGGACTTTTCAGCACGAAATGTCGCAGAACTACCCTGCGGCGATGATGGAGATATACGGCCTGCACGTAGACCCGCTTACCCAAAGCCAGAAGATTCAGGAAATTAAGCTGAAAATTCAGCAGGCGGAGCAAGAGCTTAATGGGATCATAGGGAAGAAGGTAAATGTCAAGAGCCCTAAACAATTAAGCAATCTGCTTTACGTTGATTTAAACCTCCCAATTCAGTATAAGAGAAGGAAGACACGCTTCGAGCCTAAAAGAGTGACGACAGATGCGGAAGCTTTGAACAAGCTCTCAAGGGCGACAAAGAGCCCCGTGCTTCAAAAGATCCTTTCGCTTAAGAAGCTGTACAAGCTCCTGACTTTTCTGGACATCGAGCTTTCGCCAGAGAATAAGGTGCACACTTGCTACAACATCACGGGCGCTACTATGTCGAACGTGAAGGCAAGTGAAGCTTTCGTGAGGGAGGTGGACGACAGCTATAAAAGTTTCGCAAGGTGGTCCTCCTCATCGAGTATAATCCTTCCGTATGGTTCTGGGAACTTACAGAACCAGCCGAAGGAGGCGCGGGTTATGATGACTGCCCCGCCCGGCTACGTCATACTCCAAGCCGACTACATGCAGGCGGAAGCGGTTGTTGTTGCCTACATCATAAACGACCAGTCCCTGATTCGCATGTTTAAAGAGTCGTTTGGGATGCGGAAGAGTGAGGCGGCCGAGAGAGGGCTGGATGTGCACAAGATTACAGCGAGTCAGATGTTCGGCGTCCCCCTCAATGAAGTCTCTGGTGACTTGCGGACGATTGGGAAGCGCCTACGCCACGCGAATAACTACTCGGCGGGGCCGGGTGTAGTTGCTAACTCCCTCGGAATCAGCATTACCGAGGCAAAGAAGCTCCTTGATATGTACCACAACATCTGCCCGCAACTCCGAATTTGGCAGTCAAATATCCAAAGACATCTACAAACAAGCCGCGTTTTGGAGAATCTTTTCGGCCGACAACACCTGTTTATGGGCCGGTGGGATGATAACCTTTTCCGCTCAGCATATTCCTACATCCCACAGTCCACCGTCGGGGACATGCTGAACGCCGCGCTTGTTCGGCTGTACAACAAATACGGAAGTGATCTTCATATTTACATACAGCTGCACGACGCTGTATACGTGCTGTCAAAAGAGGAGGAGGTGGGATTGAACATAAGGAGAATGCGCGAATGTATGCTAACACCTCTCACGTGCCGCGGAACAGAATTCACAATCGACGTTGACTTCTCCATTGGGAAAAGCTGGGGAAAAATGCAGGATGTGGAGTACCAAGACTACATAACAGATGCGGAGGACTAAATGGTAGGTAAAGTATATGGGCAGCTAACGGCTATAGACGTAGTGCCAACGCCGCCAAATAAACATAAAGTTCTCCGCTGTAGATGTACCTGCGGAAAAGTACTTGACGTTAGGCGTGATGCGCTACGAAACGGAAGAACACAATCATGCGGATGCACAAGCCGTGTGCATGACGGGCAGAGTGTTAACGGTGCTGGGAAGCAAACGAGGTTATATAAGTGCTGGAAAGGTATGCAATACAGGTGCGGAAAAATTGCTGGTACCAGACATAAAAGTTATGTCGATAAAGGAATAACTGTCTGCGCCGAGTGGAAAAGTTTTGTAGCTTTTAAAAAATGGGCAGAAGAAAATGGTTACACTGAGCACTTACAGTTAGACAGAATTAATAACGACGGAAACTACGAGCCAGCTAATTGCAGATGGGTTACGGCAGAGACACAAGCGAATAACAGGAGTACCACTTTGCTATTAACTATAGACAACCAAACACGGTCTATTACAGAGTGGGCAAAGATACTTGGTGTCTCGTATAAATTTTTGTGGAGAAGATACCATAAGGAGAAGACAGATGCCGCGTATGCTCGATGATTGGCTCGGCTCCTATCTTGAGTACACTTGCCACACAGAGTCAGCCAAAATATTCCACAAGTGGGTAGGCTTAAGTACCATCGCTTCCGTTTTGCAACGAAAAACCTGGTTTCAATTTGGGATGTTTAAGGTGTACGCCAACGTCTTTATAGTATTAACAGCCGAGCCAGGAAGGGCAAGAAAGACCCAGGCCCTCCGCCTCGGACAGGACCTTTTAAGCGAAATAGCTAACGTAAAAATGGCAGCGGATTCCACCACCATCCAGGCGCTCTTTATGGACATGGAAGATGCTGTTCAAGAAACCTACATCTACAACGCCCCCGTGCGGCACAGCTCAATCACAATTTCCAGCGACGAATTCGAATCGTTTCTGGGGCAAAAAGGTGATAACGCTACGATGATCATACAGCTCACAAACCTGTATGACTGTAAGGACGGAACGTTTAAGCACAGAGTAAAGTCAAGTCCCTCAAGCACCATCCCGAATCCATGGCTCAACTTAATTGCAGGGTCCACCCCCGATTCCCTTGCTGTCTCATTCCCGATGTCAGCAATTGGCGGCGGCCTGGGCTCCCGCATTATGTTCGTCTGGGCTGCGGATAGGGAACACCCCGTTGCAATCCCCTCCACCGGCGGGGACAAAGACATGCGCTCGAACTTGGTTGCTGACCTTGAAGACATGATGCAGATAAAAGGTGGCATCTCGTTCAGTAAGGAGAGCGCGGAGTGGTGGATAAATTGGTACAACTCTTACGACATGGCAGACCCCGACCGCCTTTGCACTGACCACAAATTCGCAGCGTGGTATTCAAGAAAGCCTACGCTTGTACAAAAGGTGGCTATGCTATGCGCGGCGTCGGAGCGGAACCCTGAAGCCATAGAGATCCATGACTTCAAACGCGCTATCTCCATAATAGAAGAGGCCGAAACCGTCATGGAGCACGCCTTCGAGGGCGTAGGCAAAAACGAATACGCAGGCGAAATCAAGTACGTCGAAGACCTGATTAAAAGCTACGGCAGTATCTCCGAAGAAAAGCTCTTTCAGATATGCTGGCGTGATGTTGGCTCCGACAAATTCGACGTAGTGTTTGACACCATTTTAAGGAAAGGTGTTGTTCAACGAGTCGGCTACTCCACTATACGCGGGGAGAAAGCCTGCACTTACACCTGGAAAGGGAAATGCTAAATGATAATAGATAACGCAGACGACGGTGATAATGATGTAGTGCCGTGGTACGAAGCAGAAGATATCGGTTGCCTTTGCACAGAGGATGGAATCGAATCTGAGTGGGAATGGGACCCAACCCAGAGCTGCTATATTTGTGCCGGCTGCGGCGAGCCTCAGTAAGCTATTAACTTAGCTTACCGCCTTAAAAGGGCGCCACTACCAACCCGCACCCCAGGAGCTGAAAGCGAGGTGCAAGGCCCTGGGCTTCTTTCCGAAAATATCTATAGCCCTCTCCCAGCTTTTAAACGGGAGGCTGGGAGAGGGCAACACAAAACAGTTATGTCAGATTCTGACACATCTATTTAAAAAGGGGGAGTAATGGAAACAGGAAACATTTCTGAAGAAGAAGTCTTGCGGGCAGTTGTTTTTCTTCGGCATATTAAAGCGCACTTTAAGACAGAGAAGCCGGTGAAGTGCCCAATCTGCAAGGAGAAGCTTGAGAGCATTTTTGAGAAGGATGCAGGGAAGTTGCTTACGGGGGAGACAAAAAAGGAGAACGTCTGGGTACAGCTTAAGAGGGAGAAGAATATGTTTGACCCTAACGCGATTACTTTTACGCTGCTTGATCCCAATCATAACTGCGTGCTCGACAGGTGGGATGTACGAACACCTGGGGAGCACGTAGAAATGATGGAGGACTATTATGATTTAGGGCTGATCACGTATGATCAGCTGAATGAAGTTCGGTTTAAGGCTAATCAAGCGGCCGCTAATCGGCTGATCGTGCCGGAACAGAGAAGAGGTATTTAAACGCTGACTCCTTGTAAGCTTCAGGTATGTCGTCTTCGCTGATCCTCATAGCTTTCCAGATTTGCTGGGGGATCAGCCCTTTCTTCCCAAGCCAGTTATGCGCGAAGCGCGTCATAAAGAAGTCGTCGTCATCCTCCCCGTTTTCGTGCAGCGTTTTGTATGCGCCGGTTAGGATTGGCGCAATAGACAGCACAGGCTCTTCTGTCCCAGCTTTTAAGAACGGGAAGTGGGCAACGTGACCAGTGAAGTCCGCGTCGGCAAGGGCTCCACCGCCCGCGATGATTGCTCCGGCGAAGAGGGCGTCAGACATAAATTGCTTTGTGAAACTTCTGCCACCCGCGCCAACTTCAGCATTCATAATTTGAATAGCATCCTTCAAAACGCCAGCTTTAAACGCCCGTTCAGCTCCCTTCATGTAGCGCCCAATCCCTTGCAACTCTTCAAGCGCCGCGATCTGCTCCTTCGTTGTTCGCCAGACATGCTTCCCTGCACGAACAGTGCCCTGCCCGGCCTTGATTGCTGTCACAAGCCGGCGCTCCATGATTTTAAATGGAGTGTTTTGGAACATAAAGACTGCCCGGACAAGGGGATCTTTCTGCCAAAGCGGGTTGAGGGAGCCACCAAGGAAGTTGTTCTTCAGAATTGTATCGAAGATCATATACTCTGCGTCGGTTGCAGTAAGCCCCTTTTTAGCAGCGATTTCCGCCGCCGCAATAACAGAATGTGCGCGGTCCCACCATTCTACTACACGAATCATTCCGCCTGTTGTACTTGAAATGTCCTGCAATTTTTTGTCAAAACGCTGCATGAAGCTTGTGCGCTGCACAAGCCCCGCATCCAGCTCCATTTCTTGAATCACGTTCTGATACCGGCTGGTGGCTGTTGTTGATCGGAGGAGCTCATCAAAAAGTTTCTTCTCCTTTATTTTAGGAATGCCCAGCTTTGTTGCAATCTTACTCACGTTCGGATTCATATGCAGTTGTTCGCGGATGATTCTGCCTGTATACATAGTGGCTAGTGGGGAAGCACTGGCAGTGTGCGTAAGCCCGAACGCCGCTGCCGTACCTTCAATTTTAAAGGCGTGCTTTGCAGCTGCCGACACCGACCCGCCCAGCAGATTGATCGCTTCAAAAGCGTAGTAACGATTGGCCCAGGTGTTCAAGCGGGTGGTCTCCGCCGGCTTTGTCAGTGACTTCACCATGTCCCAATACTCCCTGTGCTGCGGGAACATGCTCACCTTTTTTGCGTGCTCCTTCCACCCAGAATTCCAGAACTTGCTCCAGTTGATTCTCTTCTCCGCGTCAGGAATGTACTTGTTCATGATATACTCAATGTCAGGAACAAGCTGCACGCTTGACTTCGAGCGGCTAAAGAACTTGGTGAAGGGGATGCTTTCGCCAGGCATATACATAAGCTCAGAGAGCTTTTCCGCATTCAACTTCTCTGCCCACGCGGGGTGCAAAGGACGGTGTACATAAGACCCACTGATAACATCATGATTACCTTCTACCATCCGCGCCTTATACCGCTGAAAGACCGCTTTCACGTAGGTCGTAGCCTCAAGCTCCTCAGCTGACATCATATCCTTCAGCCACGGGCGTGCGGCGAAATCCGCTGTGTCCTCCGCCGCTAAAGCAATTCGCGTGCCGGCGTACTTACTTGCAAGATCTCTATGAACTGCGTCCACCTTCTTTAGGAACTGCTTTCGCGCGGGGCCGTACTCTTCAATTGTATCGAGCAGCTTCTTGTAATGCCCCTGCTGCGCCTTATCCAGCTTCGACATAACAAACTCTCGCTGCTCCTTAACCTTCATCCCCTTTGTGGCTTTCTTCAGCCCTTCAATCGTAGCCTCAATCGCATCCGCTTTAGTCCTTGCGGTGCCGTAAACGGCTGCGGTGTTTATGAACTCCCTGGCAAGCGCGTCCGTAGCCTTAAGCACTTCATTCGTGTTGCCTGTTGAACCCTTAACCCGCTGTAGAATATTCGGCACAACTTCCTTAAGCATATGCTGTGTGTTGTGGATATTCGCCTGTTCCACACTTGCCATAGCCACCGCGGCATTGCTCCCACTTTTATAAAGGAGATCCCCAAGTCCGCCTGCAGTCATGATCTTTCTTCCCACCTTCGGAATCCACGTACCAGACTTAATCATCGCGTCTTCGAGACTTCCGTGCTTTTCAATAGCCATCTTCGCAACATTCAGCGGCTGCTGAAATCGCTCCGGGGCCATGCGGGGATTAGCATTCTTCTTAAGAATCAGCCCGGCATCTCCGAGCTTTTTCACCATATCCACTACGTTCCCTTCGGAAGCAGCCTTCTTCACAGCCCCAGAAAACATTTTCGGAATGACAGTCGAAAGGATTCCGCCGTGTGCCTCGTCGGGTGCGATAAGATCCTCCAGAAGAATTCCGCCACCTACCACCGTCCCGACTCCAGTAGCCGAGAGCGCGGGGATAACAAATCCGTTCTTCTTCAGTTCTTTAGCCGCCTGTGTTTCTTTAATGACCCTTTTAACACCAGATTCGGCGCCAAAAAACTTCTCAAGTTCCGCCATCTCAGCAATAAAATCGGCGTCGTAAGACACCGTTAGATTATTCAGCACACCAAACCTATCGCCAGACTCAAGTTTGTTTATAACAGCAGTAACCTTCTTCGTATCAGCAACATCACGCACCGCCTTCTCCATACTCCCGAGATGCGGCATCAACGCATCCACCCTGGCCCGCTCAGCAGGAGTCATCTTCACATAGGCTGCCACCGCTTTTTCAGTAGGCGTCGTAAAGTCGGGTTCCAAGTACAGCTTTATTGCTACAACCGGATTCTTCTTAGGTACTGACGGGCGCGCGGCGATAGTGTACCCAGGCTCAAACGGCATTCTGATAGGAGCGCTGGAACTGGAATCCACGGCGGGGGCTTGTTTCGTGGCCCACTTCGGAGCAGGAAGTCTCATCGTCGGGCCTGGGAGGAGGTTCTTCTTCGCAGCGTAATCCGCAACATCCTTCAGCGCATGAAACCTGTCAACAGCCTCCGGATCTTTATACTCCAGCAGCTTAATATCTGAAGCCACTGGCTTCGGTGTAACATCCGGGCTGTTATACCCAATCTGATTTCTGTTATAAACCTTCACCTTCCCCACATACGGCAGCTGCAATTGATCCGGCTTCAGCGCTCTGGGCGCCTTCGCAAACAGCTTGGAAAGAGCCATCCCACCAGCCACCTCCATCCCAAACTCCTGCGCTATCGCCTGTGCGTTATCCACAAGACTATCGCTCGCCGCATTCGCCTGGTGCCACTCCCCCTGATGCAGCATCGTTCGGATCGGCTTCGCAGCTGCCTCCCACAACGCAAACCCCTTTGCCCCGGCAATAGCCCCAGGCACCACACCCGGCCCACCAGTCGCAAACGCGCCCAGCAACCCGCCTACCGCAGCGCCCAACCCAGCCGAAATAGTCAGGTCCTTCGCCCACTTCGCTGGATTCAGAATATCATCCTCTTTAGCAAACCGCGTGTCGTCCAGCCGATTCTGTTCCTCCCTCCACTCATCATAAAGCGGAGGCTTCCTAATTGATGAATCGTCTCCACCAAAAAGCCCGAGAAATCGCGCGTCCTTTTCCCTCTTATACCGATAAGGAGCATCCCCTAACTCAGCCATCTCCTGCCCCAAGACAGACCCAACCACATCGCCAATCTGCTCGTCATACCCAATCGAGTCATTAATGGCGAGGGCCATCCGCTCCTTAAACTGTTGCGGCCTCCCCTTCTGCGGATGGTCATCTGGAATCGCCGCATCCAGCGCATCCGACTTCGTTATAAACTCATTCTGCTTCTTAACCCTCTTTGATGCAGGAGAGATTGAGCTGTAATAAGTCGCCGCGAGCTTGTCCAGCTTCTCTGGATCTGTCAGCAAGTCAGCTTTACTTTTGTCCAATTCATACTCAGCTTTTCGGCGCGCTTCTGTTGCACTATCCATCCATCCGGAGTAGTCATACCTGTCGCTGCCGCCGGCTATATTATACCCAGCCATCTTATTTCCTTTCAAATAGATATGTCAGATTCTGACTTAATTATTGACCGTAATTCATAAGGTCTGCTTCGGCGTTACGTCGCCTATTGCGGAATCGTTTAAGGCGTTCGAACCATGACAGGCTGCCAATTTCCGGTTCAGCGGTTGTCTCCCCGCCGACACCATAGTAATCAGGATCGGGCACGGGCCTTATCCGGCCAGTTGCAGGGGGCGCCGGGGCACTCGGAGCGAGCGCGCTTTTTCGCAGCTGGTCGCCGGTTTGCTGCATAAATGTTTCCTCCGGGTAGCCGTTAATGGTTCCGATCTCTGGTCTTACACGGGGGCCTCTGTTGTAGTCAGCCAGCTTATCCGCATATGCACGCTCCCCCATTTTCATGCCGTACTGTTGTTCGCGATCATACCAGTCTGCTTGGCGGCCAGCGATAGAGGGCTCGGGATACTTTTCCTGCGCCACGTAGTTTGCGATACTGGCACGACGGGAGGCGCTCGATACGTCAGGATCTCGCAGGTCCTGTACTCTGGGACCGTAACTGGTCATTACAAGACCATGTCCCGTTTCTGGATCGTAGTTGATAAGTCTTTCAGATCCACCGCCTGTCATCCAGGTCAGACTATCATCGCGACGTTCAGGTTGGTTGTAGTACGAGGTCTTTCTTTCATACCCGCCAGTGATTCGTTTTTTGACTGCCATTGCTTTGTCTCCTTGTTTTAGCTTGATATTGTTTCGTTGAGGCTGTTGCTGAGACTTTCATCGTAAGAGTACCGAATGTCCTTGCCAACTGAGTATCCGTTGCTGATTGTGGCTCCGACGTTTACCGCGCTTAAGAGGCCGGCGGCAAGCTGTGCTGTGGTTGTCGCAGCACTCTTAAGGGCTTCGACTTTTAGCTGGGCCTGCGCGAGTTGGTTTGCTGCGCTTGCCTTATTTGTCTCCTGCGCGAGGGCGGCCTGTGAGAGGTTTATGTCCGCAGCCGACTTCGCGATTTGTGCCTGCGTGTTAAGGACTGAACTCTTAACACCCATCTTAGCCACTTCAAGATCGCCCTTTGTTCCAGCTATTGTGGCCTCTATCTTAGAGCAATCGGATAGGATCTGCAGCTCGCCAAGCCGCTCAGAAAGCCGGGCCTTGAATTTTTCCAGCGAAAAATCCGCGCGCTTCAGGTCAAGTTCGGCAACAGCAATTTTTGTTTTGTTGGCGCTGTCCACGGCCATCGCAGTTGCTGCGTAGGCCTGCGCCTTGGCTGTGTAAACGTCAACTTGCTTCATCGCAGCGTCGATCTCAGCAGACCACGCGGAGACCTCAGTAGCATACGCCTGAACTTTAGCGACATGCGCGCGGACTTTCTCCCCGTAAACTTCAACGCCTATTTTATTGCTCTGGAGAACAGCGATAGCTCCCTGAATTTGTGCCTCGTAAACTTGCACGGAGGCAAGAGCCGCGTTGACCCAGGTGGATATAAGCTGTGCATCCTGCCCCCGGATTTCAGCCTGCACCTTGTACATATCAAGCTGCTTGCTGAAGGCGTCAAGCTCCGCCAAGGAGGCGGTGAGAAATGTTTTGTAAAGCTCAACACGCGTTTCAAGTTCAGCAAGTAACAGCTTATTTTGCTCAACAACTATCCCGAACAGTGCAACATTTTCCGCAACAATCTGCTTTTGCGCTTCAAGCATCCGGGTGTAATAGCCACCAAGATAATCTCGGTATACCTGCTCAAACTTGGTAGCGATGTCTCGTGCGTTTGCCCTGTCCTGAAGGACAAGCTGTGCATTTTGCAGCATGACTTCGTAGTTTAGTTGCTCCGTCGCTCGCAGGTGCTGTGCAGTAATCTGGCTCAGCATTGCAATTTCAGCACCAGTCGGAATGATCCAGCCGGATGCTGCAAGCTGCGCCTCTGA
>OBLN01000187.1_pt1 | contig 23269 bp, 18 predicted proteins | sample 1519301 | NCBI WGS metagenome assembly OBLN01 (sample SAMEA2452533, study PRJEB22499) | sediment metagenome | reverse complement strand
GGTGAAGAAGGCAGGCAGAGGCTCTACCCCCTTAAGGGAACTTTTGAAAACGGCAGATTATCCCTTTCGCTGGACTGCCGTGCGAGCGGTTCATCTTTCAAATGTTCCAGAAATTACGAAGGCACACTCTCGGCCGGTTCTGTCAGCGGTGCATGGACAGGGACAGGCGGCGGCGGAACATGGAAACTGAAACTTAATTCATATTCCGAAATAACCGACTATATATACCTGACTGCAGACAATTCCGAGTTTTCCCGCTTTGTAAAACAGGCCGGTAAAACCCGCACGGAAAAAGGTGCTTTAACAGTATCAGCCAACGATGAAGCAGTAACGGGAATCCTCTTCTCACTGAAAAAGGACAGACCTGAGTTTAATGAAGTATTCATAAAAAGTGCTAATCTGGTTCTTACCCATGTCTCCCAGCAGCAGTCAGGCTCTATGCGTCTTTTCAGATATATCACGGCTGATGATAACGGAAAAACGACTCCTGTTCCCGCTACAATGACCTATGCAGGGGACGCTGTGATGAAAACGGATACATACGAAATTGAAGCGGACATAACCGACTACCTCTTCTCCTCCGCCAGAAGCGGTGTTTTGATCGCCCCGCTTTTGCAGGGAACAGTTTCAGCCGGAAGCCACACCTTTGCCGGACATAATGTCAAGCCTGCGGCTTATGCGCCGAAGCTGAAAACAGTGCGCTACGTTCCGGCGGATGAGGCCGACAAAATAGCGCCCGTCACAGTGCGTATTAAAAACCTCTCCGGCAAAGACATAGTGGGCAATAAAAACACAGTGCGCCCTGACGGTGAGGCGGACACAGTGTTTGAAGCGGTGTTCCGTCTGCCTGGTAAAACCATAACATCAATGGAAATATACGGCGAGGGCACAGTTACCAGGAAACGCAATACCGACCCGCTTGACATTTATCCGGTTATAGCATTTATTAAAAACGGCATACCGATGAACGACACAAGCGGCGGAGTTAAGCTCCTTCTAGAACAGACGACAGAAAAGTTTGATCTGCATATATCACCAATAAAGGAAGTTCCCGCCGATAAGCTCCGCTACCGCATTGTTATAAGCGGCGAGGTCTTTGAAGGCGTCATTGAAAAATAAAATACATTCAAAAGAAGATAAGCTATGAAAGAATTATACGCAAAACTGAAAACTGAGCCCTTTATAATCGCCGGACCCTGCGTTATCGAAAGCAGAGAGATGATAATGAACCTCTGCGGGAAGCTGAAAGAGATCACCGAAAAAGAAGGATATACCTTCATTTTCAAAGCATCCTTTGACAAGGCAAACCGCACATCCATTACCTCATACAGGGGACCGGGAATTGAAGAAGGGCTTGATATACTCGCAGAAGCAAAAGCCAGATTCAATGTCCCCGTTACAACAGATATCCACGAAGCATCACAGGCGGAAGCCGCAGGCAAAGTGGTTGATATAGTGCAGATACCGGCTTTTCTTTGCAGGCAGACAGACCTGCTCACCGCAGCAGCGAAGACAGGAAAAATAATTAACATCAAGAAAGCCCAGTTTCTTTCCGGTGCGGATATGGAGCATCCGGTTCAGAAAGTGGCAGATTCCGGCAACAGCAGAATAATGCTTACAGAAAGAGGAAGCATGTTCGGATACAACAACCTTGTGGTTGACTACAGAAACCTCATAGATATGGCGGAGTTCGGGTATCCCGTGATAATGGACGCCACCCACTCAGTGCAGAGACCGGGCGGACTCGCCGGGAAAAGCGGCGGTGACGGCAGGCTTGCTCCCCAGATGGCGTATGCCGCTGCGGCAGTGGGCGTGAGGGGCTTCTTCTTTGAAGTTCATGAAAACCCCGCCGAAGCGAAATCGGACGGACCTAACATGATACCCCTGAACGAATTCTCAGGCGTGCTTCAGAAGCTCAGAAGAGTGATGAACGCCGTAAGATAAAAAAATATACCTGCCCCCTTTTCTCAGCGGAGAGGGGGTTTCTTTTTATCTGTCGTAATAGTAAAGCACAGTGCCTACAGTGCCGTCCGTGAGGTTGGCATCGCACAGTCCTTCTGCTGTCCATGCAGAATTCCCTGCTGTTCCCGCTTTTATCTTTCCCTTTGTTCCGTCAAGGGTTTTGTCTATAGCAGTGTCAAGACTCACCGCTGCATAGCATGGTACATTGCGCAGAACAATCACGTTCTTTCCTTCTGCATCCTGTGCAAAGTAAGCAAAACCGAAGCCGCCTTTCATTGTGGAATGTGCCGAATTACTTTCATCGGACAGCATATCCACTGCCTTGAGTTCGCTGAAGGCCGCATCAGGATCATCCTGTGCCGTTCCTGCTGTGCATAAGCCGGTGGGAGTTCCGTCCAGAGATGTCTGAGCAAGGTTGAGTTCCTTCTCATCCACCAGTCCGTCATTATCGCAGTCTCCGGCAAACCTTCCGAAACGGTCATAAAATGTGTACTGCATATTTTCAAGGTTTTTAACATCAACTATAAAACTCTTGGTTTTTGCTCCCTGAACAAGCTCTCTTCCCTTCACAACCATGCCTAGAATTATTCCGATAATAACCAGAACAACAGCCATTTCCACCAGTGTAAAACCTTTTCTGTTCATATGAATACCTGCGCTTTTTATCAAAACCATCATATCAGCATTAGTGCAGCTAAACAATAAAATCGTTCCACATACATTTTTTCCTGTTTGTCTTCCGTTCCATGTTGTTGTATTTTTGTTCATGAAGTTTTTATCCGCGGAATTTGAAGGAAACCGGACAAACACCCCCACACGCTGTGCCGTATTCGAGAGAAAAAAGGGAATTTTTTCACTTGAAAGCAGGCTTGACAGCGGAACGGATGATCTATTGTCTTTAAAAGGGAGCGCTTCTCTTGTTGCGGTCTGCGGCTGCCCTGATTTTTCGGCTGAAACAGTCCATGCCCCGGCGTCGCTGAAAGGTTCATCCCTCAGACTTTTCCTAAGGTCAAAGACAGCCGGAAACAGAGAGAAAAGCACAGTCCGTTTCGGAGCGTGCAGCCAGCCGGAAGGCTCCGGCGAAAAAGAGTGTCAGGCATACATAATGCCGGACAGAGTGTACGAGAAAGAGAGCGGGCTTGACACGGAAGAGCGGGAAGCGGCTGATATCTTCACCTTATCTCCGCTTGCCCTATGCGGAATAACTTCAGCGCTGTATCCGGACAGGCTTGTTCTCCATGCCTATGCCGATGAGAGCAAACTGATAATAACTATTTCAAAGGGTGACGAGGTTTTCTACGCCAGAACGGCTCCCGCAACTGACAGAGCAATGCTTGCAGGTGAACTGGAACTCACACTCACCCATACCGCAAAAAGCAGAAACCTGCGCCCCGATCTCATTCTTCTTTCAGGTCTCTACGCAACAGACGGGCACACTTCCGATCAGATCAGATCCAGACAGGCTGTCCAGACTGTTCTTGCCGCCCCCGACGGTATCCTTGCTGAGTGCCCCTTTGATGTGTTTCATAAAATTATTATTCCTTTCGGCGCTGTGCTGAACGGCAGAAAGTTAGACTTCACACCGGAAAAATACAGAAAAAAGAAATTTTTTTCAAAAACCATGTTTGCACTTAACTCTGCACTGCTGGTCATTCTTGTTGTACTCACAGCGGTTAATCTGCATTTTTTCTCATCGTATAAATCAAAAACCGAAGAACTGGCAAAGGCAGCCTCTGCCCTCCGTGCCGACAGGGAGCTGACATCGGAAATCCTTTCCGCATCACCATCCTCCGGCTACCTCCTCTCATATCTTAATCTTCTGAATGAAAGGGATAAAAACCCCGTGAGGCTTCTGGCAGATGTTGAACCTCTGATAATGCACATCGGTTTTGACAGAGTAATAGTCAGCAGGACAGAACCCACAGTAATTGCCGCATCCAAGGAGTTCGGCACCCTGAACTCCCTCACGGAGTTTGAAGAGGAGATAAAAGCGGAGATAACCCGTCTGGAATCCAAAAAATACACAGTGCAGAACGACAGCCGGTTCGGCTATGACAACCTTGTGGCAAATATTAAGCTGAACATAAGCAGACGGGGAGCAGCAGAATGAAGATACTCTCCGGATATAAACTGTTTCTTCTGCTCCTTGCCGCATGTTCCGTCACGGCGGGAATAGGGCTCACAGCATTCAGGCTGAATAATACGGCAGACAAGGCATTGGCAGATATACACTCAAGAACAAAGTATTTCAGCGCAGAAACTGTGGATAAAAAACTCAACAAGCTGAACAATGCCGCTGAAGATGCGGATATTTTCATTTTCTCCGAGGATGATGCCCGCAAATGGTTTCTGGATGCTCTGGATAACTTTCTCAAAAAATACGAAGCTAAGGTGATTTCACCCATGCAGAAGAAAGACGGCGCATTCCGAAGCACAGTCTCATTCCGTTTTACTCCCAAGACCCCTTCGGAGCTTGCTCTTCTTCTGGAATATATGGAAAACTCCGCCGCCCCTGTGTTCATAGTGGAAAGCACCGCCTTTATCAACACAGACAGAGAAAAATACATCAATGTTACTGCGGAGATTGTGCAGCCCTTTTACGGCGGTGCCGAATGAAGCATGTTCTCATGATAATCATTCCTTTTATTCTGGCAGCAGGAGCGGTTTACGGTGTATCTCTCGGAGGAGAGTATATTGTTATGCCTGCTGAAAAACGCATAACATCCCTCCCGTCATCCGCTGACAGTGCATTAAAAAAGCGTGAGCAGGCACTGGCTCTTATAAGCTCAATACCGACAGTAAAAAGAGATGGCTTCACTATGCGCCCCATTGATGACAGCGGTCTGATAGCCCAATTTGATAATTCCGCAGTTTATGAAAAGCTTGCAGAGCTGGAAAACTCACAGGGCGGCTCAGTTTCCCTTAAGGAAGACACGGACAGCCCCCCGCAATACAAAATAAACTCCATTCTCAAAGGAGAAGACAGGACATTCGCTGTAATAAACGGTAAGATATACCACAGAGGCGATAAAATATCTGAAGATGAAAAGATAGCCCGTATTGAAACAAGACGAATACTTCTGAAAGGCAAATGGGGTGAAAGATGGATTGCCGTAAATTTCTGATAATTTTTCTGACAGTGTCTTTCCTTTTCTCATGCACGGCAAAACAGCCCGTTCATAAAACGGAGCCCCTGCCGGTTAAAAACGATAACCTTACCAAAAAGCAGGAACCGTCCCTTTTGCCTCCTCCCCCTCCTCCGGTTTTTCAGGCGGAGCTTAAAAAGCCCGATCCCTTAGAGGGACGCTATGTAAGCATAAGCGCCGTTGATGCTCCGCTCTCCTCTGTGCTTTACATGGCAGCCTCCGAATCAGGCATGAACCTTGTAATCAGCCCCGAAATAGACATAAACAAACCGGTAACCCTTAACCTGAACAGCCTGCCCGCAAGGGAAGCCCTTAACATTATCACCGAAACCGCAGGAATATACTTTGAAACAGACGGAAACATACTGCGGGTAAAACCGCTTATGACAAAAACCTATAAAATACCCTACATACACACAGTAACAGGCTACACCTCCAGACTAGGAGGAGACATAATAGGCGGAGCCTCTGAAACATCAGGGACAATGGCAGGCTCATACAATCTCGAATTCATAAACCCCGGTGAAAGAAACGATCTTTATAAGCAGATAGCAGAAGGGATCAGAAGTATTATCTTCCACGGAAGAGCAGACGGAACAGACACAAAGACCGCTGAATTCTCATCCTCCGGAGAGGGCTACAGCCTCAACATGTTCACAGGGATACTGACAGTTCAGGCAGGCAGAAACAAAATCAGACTCATAGACAGATATATGGAGTCTGTCCTTAAAGAAACCTCCAAGCAGGTTCTCATAGAAGCAAAAATGGTGGAAGTAACCCTGAGTGACACCAACTCATACGGAATAAACTGGGACAACTTCTTCTTTAACGACCAACTCCGCTACAAACAAAACTTTGCTTCATCAAGCGCATCCATGCTTGAAAACATCGGGCTTGTTCCCATAGCCTCTGTCACATATGCGGCGGGCGGAGCAAACGGACTCTTAAACCTGCTTGCGCAGCAGGGAAAGATAGAAACACTCAGCAACCCCCGTATCAGAGTAATAAACGGTCAGAGTGCCATAATTTCATCCGGCAGCCTGATACCCTACTGGGAAAAAAATGTTGAAGACGGCGAGGATCTGAGAAGGGTGGTCAGCTACAACAGAATAACCATACTCGATGGCATAATGCTCGGAGTAACCCCTTACATACATGACGACGGAACAATTACACTTAACATTATCCCTGTCTCCACAATGGCTGAAAAAGATAAAATTCAGCTCGGAGAAGAAGGAGAGATAGTAGCAAGCTTCCCTATTCTTAATCTGAAAGAGGCAGGCACAGTGCTTAACGTCCGCAACGGTGAAACTGTTGTCCTTGGTGGAATGATAGATAATTATGAAGAAGATACGGAACAGAGAGTACCTTTTATCGGCGATATTCCCTTGGTGGGAAATCTGTTTAAATCTGTAAACAAGCGTAAAATTAAGAAAGAACTCGTAATTTTCATTAAAACATCGGTAATGAGCATTTGAAAAAGACATTGTTCCTCATACCCGCAGCTTTGTATTTAGGCTTTTTAGCAGGCAGATACGGCGCTCCGCAGAAGGTGACGGCTGCTGCCCCTGCTGAACAGCCGGTTCGGGAGCTTGTATTTGCGGATTCAGAAGTGCGGAAAAAAACATTTTCATCTGCTGTAAACACAGATATTCTCCCCGATGACCTTTACGTCAGGCTGAAAAATGAGGCAGAAGCAAAAGAATCACCGGAGCAGACCCAAAAGCCCCCCGCTGAAGAGAAAACTATTAAGCCTGAACTGCCAGTCAGAGAAGATAATGCCTCAAAAGCTCACAGGGAGGCCTCAGCAGGAGTGAAAGCTCTGGAAAGAGGGAATTGCTCACTGGCGTCAGAACATCTGGAAAGAGCGTTTAGCCTGAAAAATGATAAGGATATTTTATCCAACTATGCAGCCTCCCTTGTTATATGCGGTGAGGCAGAGAAAGCTGCGGATGCTGTTTCCGGCAATATCCTCAGCACAGACGGTGCAAGGCTTGGTGATATCATTGAGACAGCAGTAAAAAAAGGCAGACATACAGATGCGCTGCTCTTCTTTGAAACGCTTAATATAAAGGAAAACGGCAGGCTGATGAACGCTGCCGGACTCGCTTACGAAGCAGCAGGGAATATGGAAAAAGCACTTATAAGCTATAAAAAGGCTTATCTCCTTGAGCCGGAAAACCCGTTTATATCCTTCTCCCGTGCCAGAGCAGCAGACCTGGAAGGGGATTATGCACAGGCTGTCATTCTTTATGAAAAAACAGCCTCGACCGCCTCAGATACCACTCTGAAAAGATATTCTGTCAGCAGAAGCGCCGAAATCAGGGAGCATCTGACCGGCGGAAGTCTCCAAATGCCTTGATCTCCTTTACGCTGTACGGTTTTTTATCCTGACTCTCAAAATATGTCCTCAAAACCTGTTCGGCGATAAAGCCCGAGGAAATAAGCTGTATCCCGCCCAGAGTAAGCACAACACCCAGAAGCAGAAGAGGTCTGCCCCATATGTTCTGCCCGAATATTTTCAGAATAACCATGTAAATATTTATTATCATACCGAAAAACAGCCCGAAAAAACCTAATGTGCCGAAAAGATGCATAGGACGCTGTGAGTATTTCTTCAAAAAGAGAACAAGCATCAAGTCGCTTATAACTTTTGTTGTTCTGGCTATGGTATATTTGGATTCCCCGTATCTTCTCGGATGGTGGCGCACATCCATCTCATCAATTTTCGCACCCTGCAAAACAGCAAGAACAGGTATAAACCTGTGCATCTCCCCGTAAAGGTCAAGGTTCTTGGCAATATCCTTCTTAAAAAGCTTCAGGGTACAGCCGTAGTCATGTATGTAAACTCCGGTCAGACGGGCAATCAGCTTGTTTGCTATGGAGCTTGGCAGTTTACGCAGAATGAATCCGTCCTGCCTTTTGACCCTTCTTCCCGCCACAACATCAAGCCCTTCTCTCTCAAGCTTTTCTATCATTGCGGGTATATCGTCCGGATCATTCTGCAAGTCCCCGTCTATGGTGACTATGTAATCCCCTTCGGCGTAGTCAATCCCCGCAGCCAGAGCAGGTGTCTGCCCGAAGTTACGCTTAAAGCGGATAAGCTTTGTACGCTCATCCGCATGCTGTTCCACCATCTTCACGGTATCGTCCCTTGAGCCGTCATCAACCATAATTATCTCATAGTCAATGTCTTTCAGGGCATTTCTGACCTTTTCAAAGAACGGTTCTATACTTTCCTCTTCGTTGTAAAGAGGCACCACCACGGAAAGCTTCATTTTTCCTCCGCAACCTGTATCAAACGATAGCCCGACCACTTTCTTATTGTAACATAGGCACGGTCTGTTTTGCCTGCTTTGTCCGCATCAATAAAAACAAAACCGCTGTCAGAGGGAAGGTTTCTGTCGGCATTCCTGCCGTAATACACACTGAAAGACGGAACATTTGAAGTCCAGACATTAACCTTAATATTATGTTCGGCCGCATAAAGTGCCGCTTCCTTAACCGGAGCCTGCTTAACATCCGCAATGAGGGGAAGATACTGGACATTGAGTGAAATCACTGTAAAGAACGCCATCACAGCAGCAAAGGTTCTGTAACTCAGCGTTCGTATCAGACTCATCGCAACTCCCACCGCAAGCATTGATGCGGCAGGCACTATGTAATACCCAGCACTGAGCCTACTTCCCGCTTCAAGGAGCATCTCCGCCGCCGCAACGCTGTTAACCTTGGCAGCAACAGACGGAATTATAAAAGGCAGACACAGAAGAAGCCCGAAAAACATAAATACAGGCAGCCCGAAAAGGATCTTCTTTCTGTGGTTGTTGAAAACATAAGCGCACAGAATAAAAAGCGGGGTCATTCCGCTTAAAATAAGATGAGGAAGCTTTGTACCGCTCAGGGCAAAAAAGAGGAAAACAAAGAAAAACCAGATCATCATATATCTGGAAAAAAAGTCATTCCAAAGAGGACGCAGACGCTTAAGCACACTGAAAAGAAGAGATGTGCCAGGCAGAAGCCCTGCAAGAAGAAGAGGAATATAGTAGGCAAACCCGCCGCCTTCAGTTGTTATGCCTAATTTCTCCGGATTGTTCGCCGCAAGGAAGCCGACAGCAAACTCATTGCCGTACTGCGCATACTGAACAGCATACCACGGCAGTGCGATAATAAGCATAATGCCAAGCCCGACAGGACAGAACGCTGCTTTCAGCCACTGCCTGATCCGCCCGGCTGAAAGAAAAAACAAACCGCTTACAACAAAAGGAACAAGAGCCGCAGCAGGGCCCTTTGTCACCGCACCAAGTCCGGCAGCGGCAAAAGCAATATAAACGTATTTTCTTCTTCCCGTCTCAAAGTGCCTGTAAACGGCAAACATTGACGCCGCCAGAAACATATTTAGCAGAACATCCGCCACGGCAAGTTTGGCAAAAGCGGACACCAGCACAGAGGAACAGGCTATGAAAACAGAATTAAAAGCCATCTCCTCGCCCCTTGTGTCCTTCACAAAGAAGAATATAAGGAGCATCCAGAAACACGCAGAAAGAAGTGAGGGAAGGCGGAAAGAAAACTCGCTCATACCGAAAAGTTTTACACTTGCCGCCTGAAGCCAGAAAGTCAGGGGCGGATTATCAAAGTCGGGCTTGCCGTCAAGATGCGGAGTAAGAATATCCCCGCCATGCGCCATAAAAGCCGAACTCTGTGCAAAAGAGCCTTCCGCTGTATCAAACAGCGGAGTTGACGCCGCTCCGTAAAAAAAGCTGAAAAAAATAAGCAGACATAGCAGCAGGTATTTCAGTGCGCCTTTCAATATTCACCACCGTTTTATATTCAAACGTAAGATTAACATAACAGACGCATTATGAAAACATTTCAGTGTTTCTGCGGTTGGTATCCGGATGTTTTCATAATTTCAAGCTGCTTTTCCACATAGTTCATATGCTCAAGCATATAATCATACGCCTTATCAGGTTCTCTGTCTCTGATTGCCTCGAATATTTTTCTATGGAGGCTGTCAACTTCCCTGATTCCGCCTTCAAGGCGTATGTGCCTGCGTACTTCGTAGGTTACCTTGGTTATCCACTCATAAATTGTATTCATTACATGCACTATAAGGATGTTATGGGAGGCATAAGAAATAAGGGCATGGAAGCTGGCATCACTTTCGTAATCCCGTTCGGAATCTTCCATTTCATCAAGGAACTCCTCAAGCTGCTCTATCTCTTCATCTGTTGCACGCATTGCGGCAGCTTTCGCCGCCCATGTTTCCAGAATCCTCCGAAGCTCCATCAGATCACCCATTGCTTCGCCTTTATTCATCATTTCTGTGAATGCCTGAGATAAAACAGGCGAAGCGGCTGACTGGACGTAGGTTCCGTCGCCCTGAATCTGCTTGAGAAAGCCGTGTGCCTCAAGTTTTTGCAGAGCTTCTCTGAGGGTCGGACGGCTCACGCCCATCTGTACGGCAAGCTCTCTCTCCGAAGGAAGTTTTTCACCCGGTTTGAGTTCACCGTCAAGAACAAGTTCCTTGAGCTGTCTGTATATTTCGTCACTTACTCTTTTCGGTTTAATTTTCTGAAATCTCATGCGCCCGTCTCCGTCATAAAAACAATAATAAAACAGCGATATGACATAAACAAAACAGACAGAAACAAAAGAACCAATGCGGAAATCCTACTCCGAATAATGATTAATCCTTTCTGAAACAGTCATATTCCAAAATCTGCATCTATCAAAGGTCTTACCCTTTAAACATCTTGCCGTTTCTTAACATATACTACAAAATGAACCCGCATGGCAATGACTGAATACGCTGTTTTGAAATTTGAAAAAATTATTTTGTACCTGCGAAGAAATTTCCTTAAAGATGTTGTGCTTACAGATATAAAAAAACTCATGCCGTTTGATGAGCAAATTAGTATGGAATATCCAAAAATTTATGTATATAATTCTCTGATTATTTATCTGTTGTATATGCTGACAAAATGTAAAGTTTATTAAGAAAACTAGATTTGCTGCAATTTTCCGAAATTCCGATCTATAAAGGTTGCAATGAACTGTTCTGCCAAAACCATTGCGGGAATCTGTTCCGCACTAATTTTTCTGTATGCCGTTAATATTTTCTGTGTCCATGCAGTTCTCACAAATTATGCAGAAAAACGATTCACCACCGAAACCGCATATGCGGCGGACGCAGCAGCATTAAGAATATCACACACTCTTGAAAATCTCCGCTCAGAGTCCCTGCTCATCATAGAAAGCATAGCAGGGCACAATGAGAAGGAACGTACGGCCGCCCTTTCTTCCTTCATGCGGTCAAAACCTGAAATAAGCCAGATAATCGCCACTGACACAAAAGGTTATTCATGGTTTACCGCAGGGCGTACAGCCACTCCGCCCATCGGGGCTGACTTTTCTGCGGAAGAATCAGTATCATCCCCCCTTGAAACAAAACACTCCTACACAGGGCAGATAATGTCTGACTCATCAGGCAGTGTGCCTTTTATCGAAATCTCCGCACCGGTTCTTAACCCGGTAACCGGAGACACTGAAGGGGTTGTCTGCATCAAAGCATCTCTTGATCTGCTCAGGGATGCTGCCGGAGCATCTATCCCTGCAGGGATGAAGACTGCTCTTCTCATCGGTGAAAACGGCAGCATGATAACCGGTTACAACATAAGTCCTTCCGAAAAAACAATGCTCACCGCTTCTGCCCGTCTTTCAGGAACAAAGTCATCCTCTCTTTCTGCCGGCGAATATATTGCTTCATATAAAAAGTTCAGCTTTGAAAACAACATGCTCACGGCAGCGGTTTATATGCCCGTTAAGAATATCTCAGCGGAAGTTTCACCCTATTTAAAAAGTTACACTGCAGTCTCTCTGGTGATTTTTCTTCTTTCAGTTCCTTTTGTGGTCTTCATAGTGAGAAGATACAGATCACCCTATGAAAGATGCGGGGCACGCATGCTGAAAACTGAAAAAGTTCTCGAACCTGTTCATATTGAAACACTCAGCGGGAAAAGCGGTGCGGAATATGCCTCATGCTTTCTTGAAGCGTGTGAGGCAACCATAACCGACCTGCGGCGGATTGCGGCGGATTCAGGAAAAAATGTAACAGAAGCTGTTGAGAAACGCACAGAGAATCTCAAAACAGAGATAAATGAGCTTCAGCGCAAACTCAAAGAGGAATACACCAAAAATACCAAGAAGGATCAGATGATGATCCGCCAGAGCCGTCTTGCGGCAATGGGAGAGATGATCTCAAACATCGCCCACCAGTGGCGTCAGCCGCTCAACGCACTTGCCCTTACCATTCAGGATATTGAAGACTCATACCACCACAATGAGATAGACGACACATATATCGCTGATACAGTAGAGAAATCCATGGAGCTTATTCAGCACATGTCTGTCACGATTGATGATTTCCGTAATTTTTATAAAACGAACAAAGATATTGTCGAATTCAGCCTCAAACGCTCCATTGATGAAGCAATGAAAATTATCAGTGCAAGTCTGAAAAACTCAAGTATAGATGTCCAGATTGAGTGCATACAGGATGTCGTGGTACAAGGGTATCCAAATGAATTTTCACAGGTGATCCTGAACATATTAAGCAACTCAAAAGACGCTCTCATAGATAACCGCCCCGCAGACAGACAGATAAAGATATCTATTGAGTCTGTTAACGGTAAAGGAAGAATCGTCATTACCGACAACGGCGGAGGTATCCCCCCGAACGTGATAGAAAGCGTATTCGACCCTTATTTCACAACAAAGGAACAGGGCAGAGGCACCGGCATAGGGCTTTACATGTCAAAAACCATCATCGAAAGCAACATGGGCGGCAAAATCGACATAGCCAACATAGGTGACGGAACAAGGGTAACGATCGAGCTGTGATAAAAAACACAGGAAGTAGTTTTTTATGCTGAAAACAGAACTGCGCCATGCTAAAAAACTTTGCATTGACTATAGCTCCCCTCTAATTTAAAAATCATATATGTCTTATCTTGCTTTAGCCCGAAAACTCAGACCCCAGAATTTTGATGAAATAGTGGCACAGGAATTTGTTGTCACAACATTGAAGAATGCCATTGAGCTGGACAGACTTGTCCATGCCTATCTTTTCACCGGTCCCAGAGGGGTTGGCAAAACCAGTACAGCGAGAATTTTTGCAAAAGCGCTTAACTGCCTTGACCCGCAGGGAGTGAACCCCTGCAATAAATGCGAAAACTGCCGTGAGATAACCGACGGCACATCCATGGACGTAATCGAGATAGACGGCGCATCCAACAGGGGCATTGACGAAATACGTGATCTCCGTGAGGCTGTGCGTTTTTTCCCTGTAAAGTGCCGTAAAAAAGTCTACATCATAGACGAGGTTCACATGCTTACGGAGCAGGCGTTTAATGCTCTGCTTAAAACCCTTGAGGAACCTCCCTCACACGTTGCATTCATCCTCGCCACAACAGACGCACAGAGGATACCGGCAACAATCATATCCAGATGCCAGAAATATGACTTCCGTAAGATCCCTTTTGAAAAAATGCATGAATCTCTCACCGATGTGCTTAATAAAGAAAAGCTGGAATATGAGGATGACGCATTAAGCCTTATTATACGCAATTCCGATGGCTGCATGAGAGATTCCCTCTCCATGCTCGATCAGATAATAGCCTTCACCGGAGGCAAGGTTGATGAGGCAAACACTGCATTCCTTCTGGGCTTTTCAGATACAAACTTAATTGAAGACCTTCTCAAAACAATCCTTGAGGAAAACACCGCAGAAATACCTGCCATAGTTGAGGAAATATGTGCCAAAGGCATAAGCCTCCGTTTCGCAGCCGAATCCCTCATTGAACATACACGCAACCTGCTTTTCTATATATCCACAGGCGGAAAAAACACCAAGGAACTCACCAGCCACGAGGAAGAGCTTTACAGGTCACTTGCTTCAAAAGTCACAGAACACAGGCTTTTCGCACTGTTTCAGGTTTTCCAGAAACTTCTGAACGACCTGAAGTTTTTCAGCTTTGAGCAGTATGTTTTTGAATTTGCCGCATACAAAGCCGCTTCCCTGTCTTCTGTTCTGCCTGTTTCATGCAGCACGGCAACACTGACACAGGCTCCCGCAGCACCTGTTAAGCATAAAACTACGGCGGAAAAGCCTAAACAGCAGGAACACAAAGAAACCCCCGCACATGCAGAACGTCAGGAAGAGCCGTCAGCAGGTGACGACCCATGGAAAAGCATGGTCAGACACGCTGCAAGAGAAAACGGAAAGGTTGCCGGATATCTGGAAAATGTATTCCTCTCCGGTGTGGCAGGCGATGAACTCCGCATAGGCACGACAGAAGAAAAAAAGTTTTATTTCAGAATGCTTAATCAGCCGGAGCATCTAAAATATCTATCAGAGATAGCTGGAAAATTCTTCCCCGGTGTGACTAAGGTTAAAATGGCTCTGGAAAACGAGCCTAAAAAAAAAACTATAACTGAAACAAAAAAAGAAGCCGAAACCTACTATGACCGCAAAACCAGAAAAGAAGCGGAAGACAACGATCTTGTAAAAAAACTTCAAAAAGAATTCGGCGCTAAAATTGTTGATATAGAAGTAATTAAGGACATACCTGAGGAAGATATAGAACAGGAAGAAAGCCAGGATTAGTTTTTTTTTAAATTTTATTATTCCATTTTGAACCGAAATGATCTAAAACGTCAACCTTCAAACAAAAGGACGTATGAATACTGAAAAACTAAAGGCTAGCCTTTCCAAATTCAGCCTGAGACGATATCTAGACGGACACGAAGATCTCTACATGCTTCTGACCGCCGTGGTTATAGGTCTGCTCGCAGGCGGCGGAAACATCATCTTCCGCCATATGATCAGCTTCTTTCAGGGAATTTTCTACGGAGACACCTCCGAATTCGCACTTGAGACATTCAAAAACGCACCGCTCTGGAAAATTGTTCTTATCCCTGCTGCCGGCGGACTTATGGTCGGCTTAATCTCCATATCATTCAAATTTGCCAAAGGGCACGGCGTTCCTGATGTTATGCGTGCCATGGCTTTAAACCGCAATATATCGCCCCTTGTGGCTCTTATAAAAACAGTTTCATCCGCAATCACCCTCGGCTCCGGCGGCTCGGCGGGACGTGAAGGTCCCATCGTGCAGATAGGCGCCGCCATAGGCTCAGGCGTCGGAAAGCTGTTAAGCTTTTCATCCAACAGGATGCGCACAGTAGCGGCATGCGGTGCGGCCGGCGGTCTGGCAGCCACTTTCAACGCTCCCATAGGCGGGGCTATGTTTGCGGCGGAAGTGCTTCTCGGTGAATTCGGGCTCAAGACATTCAGCCCGATCATTATCTCATCGGTAATAGCAACAGCCATATCAAGAGCATATCTGGGGCATGAGGTGACATTCGATGCTCCGATATACGAACTGGTCAGTATATTTGAACTTCCTCTTTACGGAGTTCTGGGGCTTGTGTGCGCAGTTGTGGGCGTTGTATTCATCCGCACTTTCTACTTTATCGAAAACAAGTTTGAACATCTTGCCATACCCTCATGGACAAAACCCGCCATAGGCGGATTGATGATGGGCTGTGTCGCCCTTGCCTCACCGGAGGTAATGGGAGTTGGGTATGACACAATAATGAACGTACTCCATGGGCACCAGTTGGGCGCTTTTCTAATAATTATTGTAGCACTCAAAATAATCGCAACATCCTTCACTCTGGGTTCAGGGGGAAGCGGCGGTCTCTTTGTTCCCTCCCTTTTCATAGGCGCTGTTACAGGCGGTTTCTTCGGCTGGGCAGCTCACATAATATTCCCCGCAAGCACCGCAGGCAGCGGAGCATATGCACTGGTGGCAATGAGCGCCATGCTTTCCGCCACACTCCGTGCGCCTATGACAGCTATACTTATAATATTTGAAATAACACAGTCATATACGGTAATTCTGCCCCTTATGCTTACGGCTATAGTCGCCAACCTCGCCGCGGAAAAGCTTGAGAAGGAATCTATATTCACATGGGTTCTCACCAAACAGGGAGTGCGTATTAAGAAAGGGGTTGAGGAAAAAATTCTCGAATCGATCCATGTAAAAGACGTTATGTTCACTGGTGTAACATCTTTCAGAGAGAATACACCTTTCCGGGATATTCTCGCAGGGATACAATCCGCCCCGCATATGCATTTCCCTGTTCTGGACGGCAACAACTGCCTCATCGGGATGATCTCCCTTGTTGATATCAAAGAAGTGCTGTTTGAGCAGGGGCTTGAAGACATCGTGGTGGCAGGGGATATCTGCACAAGGGAAAATGTAATATATCTTGAACCTGAAAACACCCTGACGGAAGCCATGGAAAAACTTGGCAAAAAGGATCTGGAAGCTCTGCCTGTTGTGGAAAACACACCCGAAGGATTGAAGTTTCTGGGTCTTCTCAGAAGAGGGGATCTCATAATAGCCTACAACAAGCGTGCCGGACTGGCGGAAGCCTCCGCATAAAAAAGGCGCACCCGTCAAGAGTGCGCCGTTGTGTTTATTTGCCTTTGTTTTTTACATGCCGTTTCATCTGCTTCATCTCGCCTTTTCCGCCGAACATTCTCTTTAGCTTCTCTTGTTCAGCCTGACGGAAATTTAAACTGCCGTAGGTTATTTCACGCTGAAGTTTAAAATAATTTTTCAGGCGGTTTTCGGAAAGGCTGCCGTTCTCCACAGCGTTCAGCACGGCGCATCCCGGCTCTTTTGTATGTGTGCAGTCACGAAAGCGGCAGTCCGCAGCCAGAGCTTCTATATCACCAAAGGCTTTCGCCGTGTCGCCAGTGTAAAGATGCAGCTCACGCATACCCGGAGTATCTATAACCGCCCCGCCCTGCGGAAGCAGAAGAAGATGCCTGCCTGTTGTGGTGTGTCTCCCTCTGCCGTCACTTTCCCTGATTTCGTTAACGTCCATGACGTCTCTGCCCATCAGCCTGTTTATCAGGGTGGATTTCCCTACTCCGGATGAGCCGATGAAGGCAACAGTCTCACTATCTGCGATGAACCGGTTAAGTGCCTGCCATCCGTTTTCTTCAACACCGGAGCAGATAACAGTGTCAATCCCTTCGCTCACGGACGAGACTTCGTCCAGCTTTTCTATAAGGTCAGTGCAGAGATCCGCCTTTGTGAGGACAATGACGGGCTTCGCCCTGCTCTCCCATGCGGTTGTGAGATAACGCTCAAGCCTTCTCAGGTTGAAGTCGGCATTGAGTGACATGCAGATAAACAAAGTATCAACATTCGCCGCCACTGCCTGCGTATCGGCGGATGTTCCTGCCGCTCTGCGGACAAAAAGGCTTCTGCGGGTGAGAACATGCTTTATCACCGCATCACCAGATGCGCTGTCCTCACGGTCGGTCATAACCCAGTCGCCCACGGCTGGAAAGTCAATATTGCCTTCGGCTGTATGACGGAACTTCCCTGATACGGAAGCCTGTACCTCGCCGTTTTCCGTAACAACCCTGTATAAGCTGTGGCTCTGCCACGTTACTCTGCCTAGAAACAGTCCTTCAAAGCCTGAAGCCTCTTCTTCCGTCCGGTGATCCAGACCGTATTTTTTCAAATTAGTATAATTCATTTCATCCTCCTGATTATGCACTGCATACGGAGGGTAAGGAGATTATCTTCTGCACCCTCCTCAGGCTGGCGCAATCTCCGTCTGATGTTTAAGTCTCATAAAACTTCTCCTTTGCTCATATTGATACCTGTTTATACCATATCATCAAAAAAAGGGTTCTTTTAATCTTCAGTTTTCCTTATAATTGAGCCTAATTAATTAAAAGGTGTCCGAATTATAATGATCAATTACAAAAATGAACTTAACCAAGGTCAGTACGAAGCTGTAGTGCGGACTGAAAACCCTCTTCTTGTCCTTGCCGGAGCGGGAACAGGTAAAACAAGGGTTATCACCTACCGCATAGCTTATCTCATAAATGAAATAGGCATAGAGCCCGAACGCATCCTCGCCGTTACATTTACAAATAAAGCGGCAGAGGAGATGAAACACCGACTCAGAGGACTTGTGGGTACTGCCGCAAGCTCTGTGTGGATGGGAACATTCCACAGCATATCCTTACGGATTCTCCGCAGGGACGGATCAGCAGTGGGACTTAAGCCCGGCTTCGGGGTAATAGATCAGGATGACCGCATGGCACTGTTCCGTGAAGTAATAAAAACCCTGAAAATTGACCATAAAAAATACCCGCCCAAGCAGTACATGAACAAAATAAGCTGGTTTAAGAACACTCCGCAGTATGTGGAGCGCCAGATCCCCGATGCAGGTTCATTCCACAGGATTGACGAGGTATTCAGGGAATATCAGAAACGCCTTGATGAGCAGTTCCTCATAGACTTTGACGACATGCTCAGTCTCACCATCCGCATGTTTGAAGTATCAGAAGAGGTGCGTCAGTATTATTCATCCATGTTTGAGCATATACTTGTGGACGAGTATCAGGATACAAACGCTATCCAGTTTATGTTCCTCCGCCTCCTTGCAGGCAGGAGCGGCAGAATATGTGTTGTTGGTGATGATGATCAGTCGATCTACGGCTGGCGGGGAGCGGATATACGCAATATCCTCGAATTTGATAAGCACTTTGAAGATGTGGAAGTTGTCAAACTCACCGAAAACTACCGCAGCACTGCGGATATAATAGCCAGAGCAAACACTCTGATAAAAAACAACGCCATGAGAAGGGGCAAGGAGCTTACCGCTCACCTTGAAATGGAAGGAGCCCTTGAGCATCATTCACTTCTGAATGAGACATCCGAGGCGGATTTCGTTACAAAAATGATCTCCAAGTACGCTGATGAAGGCGTAAGCTACGGTGACATGGCTGTTCTTTACCGCACCAACGCCCAGTCACGTAACTTTGAAGTAAACCTTAACAAAGTCGGCATACCTTACAAGGTTGTGGGCGGCACGGCTTTCTATCAGAGGCGTGAAATCAAAGACCTTTTGAGCTACCTGCGCTTCTTTGACAACAGCTTTGACAGCGTCTCCTTTTCCAGAAGCCTCACCACCCCCTCAAGGGGAATAGGTACAACAACCATTGATAAAATAAGAGATTTCGCTTCAAAGAATGCAGTAAGCCTAATCGAAGCTGTTAAGCAGATGTTTCCCTCATTCAGCAGAAACCAACAGGAAGGTTTCAGGCAGTATGTGGGAATAATGGATCACCTCGCCTCCTTCACCAAGGTCAGCGATATGGTGAACGGAGTCATAGAGCGCACAGGCTATAAAGACTATGTACTTGCCAACGAAAGTGAAGAGGAAGCGAAGAAAAGGATTGAAAACATCCACGAGCTTTACAACGCCGCAGTCGCCTTTGAGGAAACATCGCCCGAAGGCACACTGACAGACTTCCTCGCCAGCACATCCTTAAGCACATCAACTGACGAGGCATCAGGGGACAGGGTAAGCCTTATGACGATCCACTCGGCAAAAGGGCTTGAGTTTGACACTGTGTTTCTTACAGGGCTTGAAAACGGGCTTTTTCCCCTTTACGGCAGTATAGATGAGCCGGAACAGCTTGAGGAGGAACGCAGACTCTGCTACGTGGGAATCACCAGAGCAAAGCGCAATCTTTACGTAACCTGCGCCGAATCCCGCATAATGTACGGTAACAGAACAGTGAGCGCACGCTCCTACTTTCTGGAGGAGATGGGCTTTGCCAAGGCTAAGGCATCCTTTACACCGTCCACACGCCAGTTTGACCGTTTTCAGCCGAAGGCAAGAAAACCTATGCAGCCTCAGGGCAAGGAAGCATCCTCCAACTCAAAGGCAGGAAAAAAGGTTCGCCATGAGAAATTCGGTGACGGTATAGTGATAAGCACCAGCGGTGAAGGCGCTTCGGAGAAAGCGGAAGTGTTCTTCAAAAACGCCGGAGGGCTTAAAAAAATCGTCACTGCCTTCCTGACCTTCGTTGATGAATGAAAAACTTGAAAATACAGCACAGATAAGGGTATAATGCTGTTTTTGCGGTATTATAAAGAGCGGTCTGCCCTTAAACCGGCACCGCAAAATTGCAGAAAATAATAAACTAACCATAACAAGGGGTTATACAGATGTCCATAACCGATAAAGACGTAAGGCACATAGCTAAACTTGCCCGTCTGAAAGTTGAAGACGGCGAAGTGGAGAAGCTTGCCGGAGAACTCGGCTCGATTCTCAATTACATACAGAAGCTTGAAGAACTTGACGTAACCGGTGTTGAACCCACTTCCCACGTCCTTGATCTCTACAGCGTAACAAGAGCAGACGAGGCTAAACCCTCTCTCGGTACAGAAAGAGCCCTCGCAAATGCTCCGGAAGCCGAACACGGCCACTTCAAGGTTCCAAGGGTGATAGAATGATTGGTTCTGCTGAAAAAAACAAAAAATCCGGTTTCTTTGGAAGGAGTCTGAGGAAACCTTTCTTTTCCGTTAAAGAAAGGTTTTTTCAGGAAAAATGCCTTACTTTCAACATGGTGATAGAATGAACATTATAAACATGACATTAAAAGAAATGAGTGCTGCTCTTCAGGAAAAGAAGCTTTCCTCCAAGGAGCTTGTCTCATTTTATCTGGATAGGATAAAGAAATATGACGGCGATGTGCAGGCATTTCTTCATGTGAATGAAAATGCCGTCAAACAGGCAGAAGAGATTGACGCAAGAAGGGCAAGTGGCGAAGCTCTCCCTGCCCTTGCGGGTATTCCCATTGCGCTGAAGGATCTTATAGTCACTGATGATATGCCCACCACATGCTCATCCCGCATATTGAAAGACTTCCGTGCGCCTTATAACGCCACGGTGACAGACCTCGTGAAAAAAGAGGGGATGATTGTTCTCGGCAAACTCAGCATGGATGAATTTGCAATGGGTTCATCAAACGAAACTTCATATTACAAGAAAACCCGCAACCCTTGGGATCTCACCCGTGTTCCGGGCGGCTCAAGCGGCGGTTCTGCGGCATCTGTTGCAGCGGGGCTCACACCTGTTGCACTGGGGAGCGACACAGGCGGCTCAATACGCCAGCCCGCATCACTCTGCGGTGTTGTGGGGCTTAAACCAACATACGGAACTGTTTCCCGTTTCGGACTCATCGCCTTCGCCTCCAGCCTTGACCAGATAGGCACATTCTCCCGCACTGCGGAGGACGGAGCTATGGTTCTTTCTGCAATAGCAGGGCATGACCCCAAGGATTCCACATCCGCACCCGTTGCCAAGAAAGACTACACAGCGGAACTGACAGGGGACATAAAAGGGCTGAAAATAGGCATACCCACGGAATTCTTCGCTGAAGGGCTTGACCCTGTTGTGAAGGAGCGTGTGGAAGCGGGAATAGCAAAGCTTAAAGAGCTAGGCTGCGAACCTGTGGAAATCAGCATGCCCCATACGGACTATGCTGTTTCAGTTTACTACATAATAGCCACCGCAGAAGCATCAAGCAACCTTGCCCGCTTTGACGGTGTGAAGTACGGCTACAGAGCCGAAAGCGAAAACCTGTACGACATGTACACTGCAACCCGCTCCGAAGGCTTCGGACCGGAAGTAAAGCGCAGAATCATGCTCGGGACATATGTTCTCAGCGCAGGCTACTATGACGCTTACTACATAAAAGCCCAGAAAGTCCGCACACTTATCAAGCAGGACTTTGAAAAGGCATTTGAGAAAGTGGACGCAATAATATGCCCCACCTCTCCCTCCACTGCGTTTAAATTCGGCGAAAAATCATCCAACCCCCTTGAGATGTATTTGAGCGACATATACACCATCTCCCTGAACCTCTACGGCGGCTGCGGGCTCTCAGTCCCCTGCGGATTTGACAACAGCGGTCTTCCTGTGGGGATGCAGATCCTCGGCAAATACTTTGAGGAAGGGAAGATAATGAACATAGCCCACGCTTTCCAGCAGGCTTCCGGCGTATCAACAGATGTACCCGAAGGATTTAAAGGATAGATTATGAAATACGAAGCTGTCATAGGGCTTGAGGTACATGCTCAGCTCTCAACAAAATCAAAGATATTCTGCTCCTGCTCCACTGCCTTCGGAGCTGAAGCAAACTCTCAGGTATGCCCCATATGCCTCGGAATGCCCGGCACACTTCCGGTGCTGAACGAAAAGGTTGTGGAATACACCGTTAAGGCTGGTCTTGCTGTTGGCTGCCGCATTGCAGAAAAAAGCATATTCGCACGCAAGAACTACTTTTATCCGGATCTGCCCAAAAACTACCAGATTTCCCAGTACGAGCTGCCCACCTGCATAGGCGGTGAGATAAATGTTGAGCTTGAAGACGGAACAAAGAAAACAATAGGTCTTACCCGAATCCACATAGAAGAAGACGCCGGAAAATCGATACACGGTGAAAACCTCGGTTCAGCGGGTAACAGCTTTATCGACCTCAACCGTACCGGAACACCTCTTATGGAGATAGTTTCCGAGCCGGACATGAGATCAGGTGAAGAGGCGAGAGCATACCTCACTAAACTTAAATCTGTTTTGAAATACCTTGATATAGCAGACTGCAACATGGAAGAGGGCTCTCTCCGCTGCGATGCTAACGTATCTATCCGCCCTGTGGGTCAGGCAGAGCTTGGCACAAAAGCAGAGATCAAAAACATGAACTCCTTCCGTAATGTTCAGAAGGCTATTGAATATGAAATCCGCCGTCAGGAAAAGCTGCTGAACGAAGGCGGACGTATTGTTCAGGAAACAAGGCTCTGGGACGCCGCCAAAGGCATCACCGTGTCCATGAGGAGCAAGGAAGAGGCTAACGACTACCGTTACTTCCCCGACCCTGACCTTGTGCCAATAGTGCTTGACGAGAAATACGTTGAAGCCGTGCGTGCGACTCTGCCGGAACTTCCTGACGCTAAGATGGCACGCTTCATGAGTGAATATGCCCTGCCGGAGCATGACGCCATAGCGCTCACCGCAGAAAAAGCATACGCCGACTACTTTGAGGAAGCTCTCAAAGGGTTCAGCAACCCTAAAATGATCGCAAACTGGATACTCTCCGAGGTGTTAAGCACCCTGAATGAGAAACAGTGCGGAATATTTGAGTCGGGCATCAGCCCTCTCCAGCTTGCTGAACTTGTAAGCCTCATAGACAGCGGCAAAATCAGCGGCAAGATAGC
>OBLN01000186.1_pt1 | contig 23341 bp, 22 predicted proteins | sample 1519301 | NCBI WGS metagenome assembly OBLN01 (sample SAMEA2452533, study PRJEB22499) | sediment metagenome | reverse complement strand
TGGCACAGTCTCCAAAGCATATAACCCACTTTGGTGCAGGCATCTGGTCCCAGACCCTCTTCAGAGCTGGCAGGTACTTCTTTGTTACATAACCACTAATGATCAGTACGTCAGCATGTCTTGGGGAGTTACGTGGGATAATACCGAAACGGTCAGTATCATAGTGAGCCATACCTGTAGCAAGCAGCTCTACACCACAACAACCCATTGCATTTACCATGAACCATAAAGAGTTCTTACGACCCCAGTTGAGAACATCCTGGATCTTTGTTTTCTTAATGAAATCACAGATAGCATTTGAGTCTGTAAGCATCGTGCCTGGAACGTCAGTATACCCAACTTCTATGACATCATTTTGTTCGACTTCTGTCTGCTCTATTTCATCCATTTTAGAGCCTCCTTCTTGATCAAATAAACGTAGCCAAACAATACAACAAAAATAAAGACTAGCATTTCAACGGTTGCGATATAAGTGATATCATGTCCTTTGAAAATTGCAGCCCAGGGATAAAGGAAAAGGACTTCAATATCAAAGAGAACAAAAGCAATGGCATAAAGATAGTATTCGACATTGAACTGTATTCTGGCATTTCCTATCGGTAAGGAACCAGCTTCATATGTCGTGTACTTTGCTGATGCTTTACTCCTCGGACTTAACACTTTTATGATAAGCATTGTTATAGGAGGCATCACTAGTGCCACAATGAGAATTATTGCAACCGGTATGTAACTATTGGCTATGTTACTAATATCGATTATTCCTGACATAAACTATTCTCCTGAAAGTTATAAGGGTAGATAGACTATTTGTATAAAACACCTTCGTGTAAGGGTCTAATACAAATACATCTCAAATACATGCAGATAGATAAACAATATCTGTTGACATATTTTTCAATAGATAGTGTTGGCTAGTAATTGATAATAATTCATTATATTTAAATTGTCTTAATTACGATGTTGAAAGCCTTCAGAGTAAACCAAAAATATAATAGTATAGAAGCAAGGAAACATCACCGAATAATAGACGGTTTCAACATTCGCCCATATGGAAAGGCGAGAATATTAGCCAGAAGATAATCTAAGGAAGATCAGCATATGAATATGAGACTATTTTGCCATACATCAGAGATTCGAATATAGCACCTGTATTCAAAAAAGGGAATTACACCAATCTAAAAAGAATAAAAAAAGCGTTTAAACGCTTTTTGGAGAGAAATACTTCTTAATGACGGTATCACATTCAGAACATGAAACCACCATCCATTCACCCACATCCCTGCGGGTGTATTTCTCAAAGATAGAAGCATTGCATGTTGGACATACATAATAATCTTTGAAATAGTAGTGATAGAAATGCGGTGTTTCCTCCAGCCATTCAAGGACTTTTTGCATGTGCTCGAAATAACGCCTTTTTGAAGGGTGATCATTACCATTCACAAGTACGTCTGAAACACGGGCAATAACATCTTTTGTGTGCTTGTTGGATTTCTGGGAGATTTTTTTATAATCTGAGATATACCTCGTGGTATTATTGAGATAATTAAGGTAAGCACTGTGTGCCTTTGGTTCACTTTTCCAGATAGCACGAAGTAAATACTCCCCCATAACATCCTCCATGATATCCACACAGGTAGTACAGATGTTGTACCCCTCGTAATGTTTAAAGTCCTGTAGTTCTCCGCATATAAGACAGGTTTCCATGAAAACATCCTCCATTGATATTTACCTAAGGGATTTCGGAGTCATAGCCTCACGAGTGAACATTATAGGGAAGATATTAAGTACTGCCAGCAGATCACCTTCCCTCACCTTACCGGATTCCTGGCCCAGTACATAGGCAGAATTTATAATACGCTCACTATCAACCGGCTTGGCACCTCCCTTTGCACCTACCTTGACCAGTGAAACAACTGCATGGTGGGTGAAAGTACATGGAAGAGCAACCATGTCCGGGTCCAGAAGTATTTCCTTTACGTTGACCTTTTTGAATTCACCTGCACGTATCTCAGTATCCTCATCAGAGATCACCATTTCCCATTTTGCACGGGTGGCAATGGTGAATTCATATGGTGCAGCCTTTACTTGTTTAGATGACAATTCCCCATTTTCCCTGGAGACAACCTGGATCACTTCTTTCTTCATAAGACCACCTAAAACAAAAACTAACCTGTAACTATATATAAATTACGCACATCTATCATGAATAATCATTATATTGTGTGATTATTTCTTAAGAATTGTGCAACTTTTTTCCTTATGACACTTGGTTGTCAGAATGCTCTGAGAATCCTTTATACCATCCATATTCCCAAGTACCTGCAAAACATTCTCCTTCAACGAATGTATGTCAAATGTCCTTACTTTCAGTAGCATATCATATGGCTCAAGTAATTCATAGATCTCCAATATATCATCAATACTTTTCAAACGATTTATTATATTGATCCTTTTGTTCTGCTCAATATTAACCCCTATAAAAGTAGTGACATTCAGGCCAACCTCTGTAGTATCCACCTTGACCGTGAACTCGTGAATAGTACCTGTTTCACGCATTTTCTCTATTCTTTTATGTACCGTAGATGTTGCCAGATCAAGATCTGTTGCAATTTCTGTGCTATGCATCCTTGAATTTTTGCAAAGGCGGTCTAGTATCGCAAGGTCAACTTCATCCATGCTAATATAATTATTAGTCTATAATAATAAATATTTCCGTTTGAAGCAGGATATGAATAAAATGTGTAAATTACTTCAAATAATACCATCCGGAAAATCTCATCCTATCGAAGATAAAATCAAATAAAGAACAATAAGGCTTTTTATTGTTGAAAACGTTATACAATCAAATCCGGTGAATATAATATGAAAGTGAACGAAAACTGTGTAGGATGCGGCCAATGCGTTGCCTTTTGTAAATTTGATGCAATTGAAGTGAGAGGAAAGGCAATTATGACACCTGCCTGTATAGAATGCAGAGCATGTATCGCATACTGTCCGGTTAAAGCAATAGAGGCATAAGATGAAAGCAATAATTATCGGTTCCGGACTTGGAGGGCTTTTGAGCGCAGCTAAACTCTCAAATGCAGGATACGAAGTAGATGTCTTTGAACGACTTCCGATAATAGGTGGAAGGTTCACTAACATACCATACAAAGGTTTCCAGTTAAGCACCGGTGCATTACATATGCTTCCACACGGACCCTCCGGACCGCTTGCACAACTTCTTGAAGAGATAGGTGTGAACGTAAAAATTGTCCGTGGAAAACCTGTTTCAGTAATAAGGATTCCAAGAAAAAGAGGAGACACTGATTATAAGTACGGCCATAAGGACCTGCTTTTTGAGAATTTCAGGACTCCATTCTCTTTGCTTAACCGCATCAAACTGATATATTATGTAATTAGCACCCGTAAAAATCCTCCATCCGGAAAATCCTTTGAACAGTGGTGTAAAGAACATATCGACCAGGACTGGACCTATCGGATCTCCGACTCATTCTTTGGTTGGGCCCTCAGCCTGAAAGGCGCAGATGTACCAGTAGAAGAAGCTTTTGCAATTATTGAGAACCTCTACCATTTTGGAGGACCAGGAGTCCCCATGGGCGGATGTAAGGCTATCACAGATGCTCTTGCAGGCGTGATTCGATCCAACGGAGGAAGAATACACACATCCTCAGAAGTCACAGGTCTTAAAATAGAAAACGAAAACATTAAAGGTGTTCTTGTCAACGGAGAAGAACATCTTGCAGACATTGTGATAAGTGACATAGGTCATGCCGCCACATCCCTCATGATAGGCGAAAATACAGGAATTGCCGGAATGGATAATTATGCACGCACATCAGATAACCTGAAACCTTCTGCAGGGATCAAAATATGCCTCAGCTCTGACAAACCTCTCATAGGACACGGAGGAGTACTTCTCACACCTTACGCCAGGAGAGTTAACGGAATAAATGAGGTAACTAACATTGACCCGGAAATGGCCCCTGAGGGAAAACATCTTACGATGGCTCATCAATGCGTTCACTGGACGGATATGGATGATATTGAGAATGAGATAGAATTAGGGCTTGAGGATCTAAAAGATATTTTCGCAGGAAAAGAATATGAAGTACTTCTGATACAATCATATTCAAATGAATGGCCTGTTAACAGGTCACCCTCCGGTGCAGACCTTAACAATAAAACGCCAATACCAAACCTATATGTAGTAGGGGATGGAGCAAAAGGTAAGGGCGGTATTGAAGTGGAAGGTATTGCACTTGGAGTTAAGAACTGTATGCAGGAACTTATGATAAAATAATCTTTATAAAAATCTCAAAATTGATTAAACTTATGTAATTGTTACGTCAAGGAATTAACAATGGATGAATTTGTCACATTTTGCCGAAATGTCTTCGTACCTGTAACAAATGTTTGCAGGAATAAATGCACATACTGTACATTCAGGCGTGAGCCCGACGATCCGCAGGCACAACTGATGCAGATAGAGGAGATAATCCCAATACTTGAACAGGGAAAAAAAGCAGGATGTACAGAGGTTCTTTTTACTTTCGGAGAATATGCAGAAGATATTCCAAAGTATAAGGAATGGTTAAAGGATATTGGCTATTCCAGTACAGTAGATTATATTTGCGAACTCTGTAAAATTGCAATCGATATAGGGCTTTTACCACATACCAATGCAGGCGTGTTGAACTATACGGAACTGGAAAAACTGAAACCATTAAATTCCAGTATGGGTCTGATGCTTGAAACAACTGCCAATGTTGCCGCACATGAAGGATCACCTGGAAAAGAACCTTCCAGGCGAATCAAGACAATACGTTATGCAGGCGAACTGCATATTCCTTTTACAACAGGCATACTTGTCGGCATTGGCGAAACCCTTGATGACAGGATCAATTCCCTGTTATCCATTGCAGAACTACACGAGGAGTACGGTCACATACAGGAAGTGATCATACAGAATTTCACACCGAAACCGGATACCCCTATGGCAGAAATGCCTGTACCTACCGAAGAGGAAATGATGCAGGTCATACTGATAGCCAGGGAAATACTCCCGAATGAGGTGGCCATTCAGGTAGCACCGAATCTTATTGAGCCTTATCTTTTGATACAGTGTGGTGCCAATGATCTTGGAGGAATTTCCCCCACAACTATTGACTGGATAAATCCGGAGGCAGAATGGCCGAGTGTATCAGAGCTAAAAGAAATGGTGCACGAAGTATCTCTGAAGGAAAGGTTGCCAATATATCCGCAGTACATTAAGAAAGGGTGGTACAGCGATACTCTGAAAGACCTTATAAGTGACCTTTCAGATGAAAATGGCTATCGGAAAATATGAGTTCCGATCGGGGCACACAATTTAAATACAAAAGATAAGTATCGGAGAAAAATATGAACCCTACTATTCCGGATGACATTATTGAACGTGCCTACCAGGGTATGACCACAAAGGAAGATGCACTTTTTCTTTTGACAATACCTCCGTTCAAACTTTTTGAATTTGCTGACAGGTTACGCCAGGAAACAGTAGGTGATACTGTGACCTACGTAGTCAATCGTAACATAAACTTTACAAACAGATGTATGGGGACATGCGGTTTCTGTGCATTCAAGGACAATACAGGATATATATTGGATGTTCCTGAAATTCTTGAAAAAGTAAGAGAAGCAGAAAGCCTCGGGGCTACAGAAGTTTGCATTCAGGGAGGATTGCTCCCTAACGTGGACATTAACTTTTATACAGACATAATAAGGGCTGTTAAAGCAGATTTCCCACACATCCATACACATGCATTCTCACCCATGGAAGTGTATCACGCTGCAAAACAGAGTAACATAACTGTTGAAGAAGCCCTCATGCGCCTCAAAGATGCAGGACTGGATACCATGCCCGGAACTGCTGCAGAAATCCTCTCTGACAGAGTAAGGAACATAATATGTCCCAGCAAACTCAAAACTGACGAGTGGATAGATGTCATCACCAAAGCTCATAAAGCAGGAATAAACACAACTGCAACCATCATGTACGGGCACATAGAAACGGTCGAGGAGCGTATTGACCACATAATGATCATAAGAGAGATACAGAAAGAAACCGGAGGCTTCCACGAATTTGTGCCATTGACCTTTATGCCCTACAATAACAAAGTGGGCGATGAAATGATAAAGGCCGGAAGATATGCAACACCTGGCATAGAAGACCTGCAATTATATGCCATTGCACGTATAATACTTAACACCCACATCAGCAATATCCAGGCAAGCTGGGTCAAGCTTGGAAAGAAACTTGCACAGGTAGCCCTGTTCTGCGGAGTCAACGATCTTGGAGGAACACTGATGGAAGAAAAGATATCCAGTTCAGCCGGTTCAACAAATGGTCAGTTCATGTCCGCACAGGAATTGGAATGGTTTATCGTTTCATCAGGAAGACAAGCACTTCAAAGAAACACTGCATATAAACCAATCATCAATACCAGCAATCAAGAGCAGATGAAACTCAAAATTGCCTGAGGAAATGATGTATCCTATCATTACAGACGATATTATCGAAAGGGCATACTCCGGAGAGATCCTCAAAGAAGATGCGATGACCTTGATGGATGCTAACCCTTTTGAGCTTTTTTCCCTAGCAGACGATCTTCGCTATAAAGCGGTTGGAGATGAGGTCACATATGTTGTTAACCGCAATATATACCTCACCAATATGTGTGCAGGAAATTGCGGTTTTTGTGCCTTTAAAGAAAAAGAAGGATACGTGCTTTCAACTGAGAAGGTACTTGAAGAGGTTGACAGAGCACAAGAGGCAGGAGCTGTGGAGGTTTGCATTCAGGGAGGATATATCCCACAGCTCAATATGGATTATTATACAGAGATGTTTGATGCTATCAGTTCAAACTATCCTTCAATGAACGTCCATGCCCTTTCACCAATGGAAGTATTCTATGCTGCAGGAATGGAGAAAATGCCACTAGATGAAGCATTCACCGTTTTGAAGGACTGTGGTGTGGGCACATTGACCGGTACATCTGCAGAGATACTTTCAGACCGTGTCAGGAACATCATCTGCCCAAGCAAACTGACAAGACAACAGTGGATAGATACAATTGAAGCCTCACATAATGCAGGCCTTCGTACAAACTCAACTATAATGTACGGACATGTTGAAACTGTTGAGGAAAGACTGGACCACATATTCACCATCCGCGATATACAGAAACGGACAGGCGGATTCACCGAGCTTATTCCAATGGCCTTTATGCCATACAATAACAAAATAGGAGAAGAGATGATGCAAGAGGGCAAGTTCATGACCACAGGTATCGCTGATCTCCAGTTACAGGCCATTTCAAGGATAATATTGTACAAACACATCGATAATATTCAGGCAGCATGGGTGAAGCTCGGGAAGAAACTTGCACAGGTTGCACTGTCCTGCGGAGCTAATGATCTTGGTGGTACCCTAATGGAAGACAAAATCACGGTTGCTTCCGGGGGAACTAACGGAGAATACACTCCTGCAGCTGAAATTGAATGGTTGATACGCCAAACGGGCAGAACACCAAAACAGAGAAATGCACTTTACGAGAGAGTATCATGAAGGCATTGATACCTTATAAAAAGAAAAACGCCAAATCAAGGCTCTCACCTGCACTTACACAAGAAGAACGTGAGGATTTTGTAGAGCTTATGTTAAGGGATGTTGTTAGCAGCCTACAGGAAGCAGGAATTGATGAGATAGACATACTCACGACCCTCGACAACGGAGTACCAACTGATTTGAATGTAAATGTAGTGCTTAACGAGCATGATCTGAACGAAGCTATCAATGAATACCTGAGCCACGAACAAAAGTCCATATTCATAATAATGGCAGACCTCCCTCTTGTAAGAGCCGAGCATATAAAAGAGATTACCGCAAGACCAGAAGACGTGGTGATAGTTCCAGGAAAAGGCGGAGGAACAAATATCATATTCATAAAGGACCCTTCCAATTTTCATGTCAAATATTACGGATCAAGCTTCCTTAACCACTGCAATATAGCAAAAGAAAGGAAATGTTCGGTGCATATTTATGATTCTTTCCTTTTAAGCACGGATATCGACGAACCTCATGACCTTGTAGAGATAATGCTTCACGGACATGGAAACTCACAAGAGTACGTAATGGAAAGATTCGACATGAAAACAGGTAAGGCAAGAGCCAGAATTACTGCATCAGACGATGCATAAACCACTTATAGTGCTTAGACTATAATGGCTTCCTTAATTATATTATTTTATTTTAATCAGAAAGATATATCTCCCTTAAAAATATAGGGATGAATCATACAAATTATAGGTGATAATGGTGACCATCAACGTAAACAAATTCAAATGTGGGTATTGTGGTGCATGCGTGGGCGTATGCCCGGTTGGCGCACTTGAATTGGTCGAAACCTGGATAGAAGTCAATGAGACATGTACATCTTGTAGGATCTGCGCTAAGATATGCCCTGTTGGAGCTATTGAGGTGAAAAAATGAAGAGCGAGTATGATGTAGTAGTGATAGGTGCTGGCCCCGCAGGTTCTATTGCAGCAAAAACTGCTGCCCAGAAAGGTCTTAGTGTCCTCATGATAGAAAAGAGGCAGGAAATCGGCGACCCGGTAAGATGTGCAGAGGGAGTCAGCAAGATATGGTTGAGGAAACATATAGAACCCGACCATCGCTGGATCTGTGCAGATGTTAAAGGTTCACGCATATATTCACCTGACGGCACCATGATCGAAATGGCAGAGGAGATCGCAGGCGGAGAAGTAGGATATGTCCTTGAACGTAAGATCTTTGACAGGGCACTGGCATATGAAAGTGCAAAAGCCGGTGCAGAAGTAATGGTCAAAACAAGGGCAACTGACCTTATTATGGAAAATGGTTTCGTAAAAGGTGTTAAGGTCATGCACCTTGGGGAAACATACGACATCAAAGCTAAAATTGTTATTGGCGCAGATGGTGTAGAGTCCAAGGTAGGAAGATGGGCAGGCATTGACACGTCAATCAAACCGGTTGATCTTGAAACCTGTGCCCAGTACCTTATGAGCGGTACAGGCATTGATCAGAACTATTGCTATTTCTACATAGGAAATGAAGTCGCACCCGCAGGTTATGTATGGATATTCCCGAAAGGGAACGATCTTGCAAATGTTGGAATTGGTATTCTTGGCAGCAAATCCGGAGAAAAAAATGCCGTCTATTACCTGGATGAATTTGTAAAGAAGAACTACCCGAATGCCAGTATCCTGGAAATGGATGTAGGCGGAGTACCAGTGTGCGGATCAATTGAGAAGACAATTGCCAATGGCCTCATGCTGGTAGGAGATGCAGCCAGGCAATCTGACCCGATAACAGGCGGAGGTATAATCAATGCAATGGAAGCCGGAAAGATTGCCGGAGAAGTTGCATATAAGGCAATATCCAAAGGTGACGTTTCAACCAAGGCACTGAAGGAATACGAAGATAAATGGCGTACAACAATCGGGTACGAGATAGATAACAGCCTGATTGTCAAGAATACGTTTACCAGCTTTACAGACAAGGAAATAAATTCCCTGGCACATTCACTGGAAGGCGTGAACTTTTCCAGCATGAGTCTTCTGGACCTCTTATATGCACTCTTCAGGGCAAATAAGAAACTTCTATGGAACCTGAGAGGACTTTTCAAAAATGTTGTGAAGTATGAAATGGACTTTGAACGCTGAAAAAGTGATTATTTCATCACTTTTTCCTGACTTTTTCATTTAACCCATCACCCCTTTTTTCCTGAATACATCGTTTTCTTAGAAAACTTTTTTACATACCACCACCGAATTAGAATAGCAATATTCTAAGGAATAATTCAATGGTTCAGAGGAAACAGACAATTTCTGAAATTGAAAAGATGAAGTATTACGACTTCATGACCTACATGGGAGTTCCTTATTTTCACATTGGTGGACCCCGCTCGACTGAAGAACTTGCAAAATTATGCCACATCAATAAGAACAGCATGGATGTTTTGTTATTGGAGTGGACATTGCCAGCTTATCAATAGAGACTGAACGACAGAGAGCAATTGAAGAAAATGTTGAAATGATGACTGAATTCATTATAGCTGATGCTTATAACCTGCCTTTCAGAGAGGATTCCTTTGAGATTATAATTACAGAATTCGTATCACAATTTCTTGACAAGTACATGGCATTCACAGAATTCATACATGTGCTTAAGAAAGGAGGATCCCTAGGCATCAATGAGATGTACAGGGATAATATCATTGAACCTCAACTGAAAATAAAGATCGATGAAGCTGAGGCCATCTTTACAGAAGTAACAGGATTGCCTTTCAGGATGAACACTCCTGATGAGTGGAAACATTATTTTGAAGAGGCAGGATTCTCAGATATCAGAATACAGAAATGTAGACCATTTCAGAAAATTAAGGATATAACCAGCAGCATTACATCCATGGGAGGAATTGTAAAGATCAAATGCTTAATATTTGGCATGCTAAAATATATAATATTAAGCGAAATGATCAGGAAACGTTTCTTAAGACTGGATAAAGGAAAGAGGATACTATTTAATAATACATCAACACGAAAACATGTTGGTTACATACTTGGAATTGCAAGAAAGCCGGATCAATAACCGGAGCATATCAGCGTTTCCAGAATTCCGGAGTAAGCATAACGATAACTGTGAATACCTCAAGTCTTCCAATCCACATATTTGCTATCAGCACTATTTTTCCGACAAACGGTATAGCAGCAAAGTTAGCCATTGGACCTACAAGACCAAATCCCGGACCTATATTCCCAAGTGTAGCTATTGAAGATGTGATCGAACTTATAATATCAATCCCCATAAGTGAGAGAAGGCCTGTAGATATAGCAAATATCATAAAGTAAATGACCACAAAAGAGACTATTGCCTGCATTACATCATCAGGGACTGTCTTATTATTGAGTTTTATTGGTTTTACAGCCCTCGGGTGTATGGATTTGAATAAAGCACGTTGTGCATATTTGAGTAGTAAAAGGAACCTTACGACCTTGATACCTCCGGAAGTAGAACCGGCACATCCGCCTATGAACATGACCGCCAGAAGTACTATTTTTGCAGAATCTGCCCACAGATTAAAGTCTGCAGTTGCAAATCCCGTAGTGGTAATAATGGAAACTACCTGAAAAACAGCATACCGGAAAGCAGTAAAAACAGTTTCCCCCATATCACTCCAGAGACTGAACGTAAGTAACAATGTTGCAATAACAGTAACTAGTGAATAGAATTTGAATTCGTCATCTTTTAGAAGACTTTGACGATCAGTGTATAATGTCCTGTAATGAAGTGCAAAGTTAGCCCCTGAAATAAACATGAAAAGAGTAATTATACCCTCTATCAGAGGACTGTTGAATGCTGCTACACTTTGGGAATAGGGAGAAAATCCACCGCATGCCATTGTAGTGAATGTGTGCGTAACAGCGTCATAAAGTGACATTTTTGCAAGTAAAAGAGCTACGACCTCAAGCATGGAAATGAACACATATACCAGCCATAGTATCTTTGCAGTTTCCCTTATCCTCGGTTTTATCTTATCTTCTGTAGGGCCCGGAGCTTCTGCCCTGAACAACTGCCTTCCGGCAACGCCGAGCTTTGGAAGAATAGCGATGAAGAGCATGATGATACCCATCCCGCCAATCCACTGGATCATACTGCGCCAGAAGAGTATACTCCGGGAGTGAGCTTCTATATCCAGAAGAACAGTAGCACCGGTTGTCGTAAAACCGGACATTGATTCAAAGATCGCGTTAATAGGACTGAATCCATCCACCATGAAAGGAATTGAACCGAAAATTGCGGCTGCCAACCAGCCAAATGCAACAATTGCAAAGCCTTCTCTGGTCTTCCACTCATCAGTAGCCTTGTAGTAATATGAAAGCAGGATACCAGTCAGACCAGTTATAATAATTGCTGCTAAAAATGGATATAAGGAATCTCCATAATAAAGAGCCACAAATAAGGGAACAAGCATTATAGCTGCGAGAAACCTTAGAAGTCCTCCCAGAACATTTAGTATGACACCGTAATTCAAATGTTGCACCCCCGAGGAACGATCACTTGAAGAGTTTCTCTACCTCTGCATTTGCAGACTGCAGGGAAAATACTACTACCCTGTCGCCTTCCTCTATTACATATTCACCACGTGGGACCACCGTATTTCCTTTGTGGACAACCATACTGACGATTGCACCAGCAGGGAACTTCACACTTTTCAGGGGTTTTCCTACTATCTTTGACTTTTTAGAAGTGGTGTACTCAACAATCTCAGCTTTTTCACCTTCGATGGTTGCGATAGATTCTATTCCCTGACCAAAGGTCAGTTTCAGAACTTCATTTACTGTTGCCTGTCTGGGACTTACTGCACTATCCACACCGACCATTTCAAAAAGAGAAACATAATCTGAGCGATCAGACCTTGCTATGACTTTCTTTACACCAAGCTGTTTGGCGAGCAATGAACATAAAAGGTTCTTTTCATCACTATTAGTGACAGATATGACAACATCCATTTCAGAAACGCCTTCCTCTTTTAAGAGGTTGATATCAGTCCCGTCACCATTGAGAACAAGTACATCGGGAAGTTCTTCTGCTATAGCTGCAGACCGTTCTTTATCAGATTCTATGATCTTCAGGTCGAATTCACTCTTTGCAACCAGTTTTGCAAGATAGAAACCTACAATTCCGCCACCAATGATCATCACTTTGCTTCTTTTGCCGACCTTCTCGCCGAACATGTCACGTACTTCTTTCATTGCAGCCGGTTTTCCAATGACAACAATATGATCATTACCTTTTATGATGTCCTTGCCATGTGGAATTATGACTTCTGAATCCCTGAAAAGAGCACTCACAATACAACAATTTGCAAGATGGAGTTCCTGCATGGGCTTATCTACGAGAACATGATCATCAGGAACCACAAATTCCATCATCTCAACCTTACCACCTGCAAAATAATCCGCATCAATAGCGGAAGGAATGGCAAGTATCCGGGCAACTTCAGAAGCCAGAGATAGTTCAGGACAGACCATAATATCTATGCCTATCTGAGATCTTTTTGCCACGGGCTTATCGATATAATCAGGATTACTGACTCTGGCCACCGTTTTCAATTTGTTGTTATCCTTGACAATGATTTTGGACGCCATACAGGCAACTATGTTAACCTCATCAGAACCCGTCACGGATACCAACAGGCCGGCTCCCTCCAGAACATCCTGGAGAATTGACACATTGGCACCATTACCGTGTAAAACATGAACATCAAGCTCGTCTACACGTTCACATGCTTCTTCGTTCTGGTCTATAACAACAACATCGTTTGTCTGGTAGAGTGCCTTTGCAATATGATAGCCAACCTCACCAGCGCCAATTATTATGATTTTCATAATATACCTTCAAAAGGTCATAATAAGGATATTCACAGATACTGAAAACAAAACCGCATAATATGTTTATTGGTTTTTAAAGCTTACCACATAATTGACGAAGCAATATAAATAACTGCCCTAAAAGGAAGTTAAAACAAGACTTAAAAAAAAGATAGAGAAATTAGAAAATTAACTATATCCCAGCTTCAAAAGCACCCTTCATCTTTTCAAAGATACCTTTGCCACCTTTAGGACTTTTCACATCAGTCCCATCTTCAAGCTGCTGGAATTTTTTAAGGAGTTCTTTTTGATCCCCGGTAAGCTTGGTAGGTGTCTTGACAATGATCTTGACAAGCTGGTCACCATCTGAATGACCATGAAGATGAGGCATCCCCTTACCTTTCAGACGCAGTATAGAATGTGTCTGAGTTCCGGCTTTAATATTCATTTTCACTTTTCCGTGGAGAGTCGGAACCATTACGTCCCCACCAAGTGCTGCCATTGAAAAAGATATTGGCTGCTCGTAGAGAATATCATTACCGATACGCTGGAATATATCATGCGGCTCCACATGGATCACCACATATAGGTCTCCGGATGGTGCTCCAGGACTTCCTTCTTCACCTTCACCCCTTATCTTGAGGCGAATTCCATTGTCTGCACCCTTTGGAACCTTAACAGATATCTTACGGACCTTTTTGATCTTACCAGTTCCCTTACATGCAGGACATGGATCTTCAATAACCTCACCCTGTCCATGACATGCATTACATGTGCTTGTGGACATGAATCTTCCAAATGGAGTATTCCGCGCCTGTGTTACCTGCCCGGAGCCACGACATGTTGAACATACCTTCGGACTTGTGCCTGCTTTTGCACCAGTACCGCCACATGTTTCACAGTTCTCAGCCCGTGGGATATTGATAGTGGTGTCCACACCTGTTGCTGCCTGTTCAAGAGTGATGCTCAGATCATAGCGCAGGTCAGACCCTCTGGACGGACCATGTCTTCTCTGCCCACCGCCAAATCCTCCAAATCCACCGAAGCTGCCACCGAATATACTTCCAAATATGTCGCCAAGATCTTCAAATCCTCCGAAGTCTGCGTTCCTGAAGATATCTTCCTGACTATAACGACCATCAATACCAGCATGGCCGAACCTGTCATACTGCTCCCTTTTCTCTGTGTCAGAAAGGACAGCATACGCTTCAGATATTTCCTTGAACTTTTCTTCAGCATCATCTTCCTTGTTCTTGTCCGGATGATATTGCATTGCAAGCTTTCTATAAGCTTTTTTTATCTCGGACTCTGTGGCATCCTTGGATAAACCTAATATTTCGTAATAATCGCGTGTTGTGGACATGGATGATTCCTGTTGTGCATATGATGATTATAAAATTAAAACTAAAGATAGGTAAGATACATTATACATTAAAGTATCTTACCCGGCTTTTATCCATGTATATTTACTTATCGTCGTCAACTACTTCGTAATCCGCATCTACAATTGTCTCCTCACCAGAGCCTGCAGATGGTTCGGAACCTTCTTCTGTAGAGGCTGCGGCCGCAGCTTCTTCCTGTGCTTTCTGGTACATTGCAGCAGATACATCGTAGACGGCTGTTTGAAGTGCTTCCGTCTTTGACTTGATATCCTCGATATCATCACTTTCAAGGGCAGCCTTCAGATCAGTAACCGCAGCCTCTATCTTTGATTTCTGCTCAGCGGTTGCAATATCCTCTGCTTCTTTGAGAGTCTTTTCAGCAGCATTTACAAGTGATTCGGCTGTGTTCTTTACCTCAACCTCTTCCTTGCGCTTCTTGTCTTCTTCAGCATGCAGCTCTGCATCTTTTACCATTTTGTCAATTTCCTCATCGGAAAGACCGCCTGGCTTCTGGATGGAGATGGACTGCTCCTTTCCGGTTCCCTTGTCCTTTGCATTGACATGCAGGATACCGTTTGCATCAATATCGAATGTAACCTCTATCTGTGGAATACCCCTTGGTGCAGGTGGAATACCGTCAAGAGTGAACCTTCCGAGAGTCTTGTTAGCGGATGCGATGCCCCTCTCACCCTGAAGGACATGAATCTCCACAGATGGCTGGCTGTCAGCTGCAGTAGAGAATACCTGGCTCTTCTTGGTTGGAATTGTTGTGTTCCTTTCAATAAGAGGTGTTGATACGCCTCCGAGGGTTTCGATACCAAGGGTCAATGGTGTAACATCAAGAAGAAGTACATCATGAACCTCCCCTCCAAGGACACCTGCCTGTACTGCTGCACCGACTGCTACAGCTTCATCAGGATTGATGTTCTTGTATGGATCCTTTTCCGTTGCCTTCTTCACAGCTTCTGAAACAGCAGGCATCCTTGTAGAACCTCCTACAAGAAGTACCCTGTCAATGTCCTTTGCACTTAGTTTTGCATCCTTCATTGCCTGGTTGACAGATACCATGGTCCTGTCAAGAAGGTCAGATGTCATCTTCTCGAACTGTGCTCTTGTAAGGTCGATATCAATGTGTTTTGGCTGTCCATTGGCATCTGCAGTAATGAATGGCAGATTGACGTTGGTGGTAGCTACACCTGAAAGTTCTATCTTTGCCTTCTCTGCAGCATCCTTCAAACGCTGCAGTGCAGCCTTGTCCTTGGACAGGTCGATGCCTTCGTGCTTCCTGAACTCTTCAATAAGATAGTCTACGACCCTCTGGTCAAAGTCATCCCCACCAAGGTGAGTGTCTCCGCTGGTTGAAAGAACCTCAAATACTCCACCGCCAAGCTCAAGGATGGATACATCAAAAGTACCGCCTCCGAGATCGTAGATGAGAATCTTGTGATCTTCATCGTCCCTGTCAAGACCATACGCAAGAGCTGCTGCAGTAGGCTCATTGATAATTCTCATTACTTCAAGACCGGCAATAGTACCTGCGTCCTTTGTAGCCTGCCTCTGAGAGTCATTAAAGTATGCAGGAACAGTGATTACTGCCTGTGTGATGGTTTCTCCAAGGTAAGCCTCTGCATCTTCCTTCAGCTTACGAAGGATCATTGCAGATATCTCCTGTGGAGAATATTCCTTGTCAATTAACTTTACTTTATAATCAGACTCACCGATGTGTCTTTTGATGGAACTTACACTGTTCTCTGAATTGGTGATGAGCTGCCTCTTGGCAACCTGCCCAACCAGTTTCTCGCCCTTCTTTGAGAAACCTACAACTGAAGGTGTAGTCCTTCCCCCCTCAGCATTAGGGATAATTGTAGGTTCTCCACCCTCGATAACAGCCATACAGGAATTTGTAGTTCCCAGATCAATTCCCAATATCTTTCCCATTTTATTACCTCATGTATGAATTAATTATAATTTAATAATCGTACTTCATTTCTATTGAAGATATCCTTTTTATGGATCAAAATTTATATACAGTCACTCATCAGATTTCTTTGAAACCGTTACCATTGCAGGCCTTATCACTTTTGAATGTAGATAATACCCGGGTTTGCAGACATCGACCACGGTGTTATCATCATGATCCGGATGATCCACATGCATCATTGCTTCGTGCAGGTAAGGGTCAAATTCAGCACCTTTACATTCGATCTTTTGAAGACCTTCCTTCTCAAGAATTCCGGCAAACTGCTTGAAGACCATCTCAACACCTTTTATGACGGATGAGATATCATCGGTCTGCTTTGCAGATTCCAGTGCACGTTCGAAGTTATCATAAACCTCGAGGAGCTCTATGACCATCTGTTCAATTGCAAACTTACGATATTCTTCTTTTTCCCGAATACTTCTTTTTCGGAAATTATCAAATTCTGCAGTAAGGCGCAGAAGTTTATCCCTGAGCTCTGCAGCTTCATCCTCAGAAGGGCTTTCTTTGATATTGCCTTCTTCAACTTGTTTCGAATCTAAATCTTCACAATTTTCTGGTCCATCAGCCATTCTCAATTTCTCCGCATTTTCTATGCGCGGTAATGTGCATCCGAACTAGAGATTGTTTGAAGTTCTATAAATAAGTAACTGTTGTGGCTTTGTTTTGAAGAAATGAAATCCACAAAAAAATAGAAAAAATCCATAACTTATATAAAAATAAGAATCATTCAAAAAGAATCTTTGAATCTGTGCTGTAAAACACGTATCAGTAACATGCTGGCTATCATACACAATGCAAGTGCAGAAATTATCTGATCCAGACCAATTTCAGTGATACCGCCTTCAATAGCATATTTTATACCACTGAAAAAAGCTGTTGCTGAGAATGTTGCAGTCAAAGATACTATAGAGCCCCCTACAAGAGAACCCATATAATCTGCACCACGTGACTCAAAGTAAACCGAACCTGCTATGAAAATAACCGCAAAGATAAGAAGCATTACATACATTGGAACCGGAGTTGAACCGCTTTTTGCCATGCTCATAAGCCCAAAGGCTACACCAACCATAAAAACTGCCATTGTAGTAGAAACCGCCAGTGCCTGCACAAATGGGTTTTCAGTATTTATATCCATATTCATCCCAGTCCCCTATCAGCAATCATAGTATATAGTTATTGTTAATATATAGATTAAACGATATATTATTCAACACATGAACTTGCTTCCAAACAGAGATTCTGAGTCCGAACATTCCAGTGAAATGCATCAGTACTATAATGAATGGAAATATCAATCATCACTTTTAACAGAATTCATAGAAATGAAGGAAAGAACCAGATAAAAGAAAGAAAATATCGAACCTATATCAAACCATAAATTGTAAAAAGAATTAGTGATAAACGATACTATCACTCTATTTCAAATTGCCCGTACGCTGGTCATACAACCGCATTGCGGACAATAATACAGGAGATTAGTTCCTATTTTTTGTCTTTTTAATGAGCTTCTGCAACGTACACAGGATCTTTGTGTTTCATTTTCCATTTTTTAACCCTCACTCATAAAGCATTAAGGCTTCCTCATACAACATTAGGGATTCCATCCTTGCAGTGTTTAGCTTTGTCCAGTACCCACATACTTTACAAATCTGTATACCTCTTACATCAGTATGGAATTCACCATCACATTCCGGACACTTATTTAATGACCCCACTTTTTCATACCCCGTTATTTAAGATCTAAGACCAGATTAAATTTTAAGCACATACCAGGCGAAAGACGGCAGGATGGATCAGAACCATCCTGCCTCTTTACAGTCTACCCTTTCGTACCACCTACAAAAGATTGTAGATTCCCACCTTTGACTGTCCTTTTATGCAATTCCACTCCACTGTCCTTGCATTTGTTTAGATGGCATCTCCTATGCGAATGATACCATTTCCTTTAACCCCACTCATTGTTGAGAAAACCCCAGTCCCCCAACCCGCAGATGTTTTCGATTGATACTGGCCGTGTTCAATCGACATCCCCTAATTTGTAGTATTGGTATATAACATAATTCCAGTAAAAATTACTATGCCATATCAAATTATAAAGCCATTATAATTTCAAAAAGCATTATCGAAGAACATTTAGAAAAACAATTTGATGAACTGTAATTGCACATACAATACAAACCTGATATATAAATATATTCATTTGGAATTAATTACCATCAATAATAAATCCCCCCTAAAATCAAGCATATAATAGCAAAGGATATATCAAATAATGCAGTTGCATCCAACATGAAAATACTGCTTGCTGAATATGCAATGGGAATAGGACTGGGAGGCACACTGTTACTGGAAGGGAGAGCTATGCTTGGCACTCTTGCAGACAGTTTCACCCAACTTGGACATGAAGTTACCTACCTCACTGCAGGAAGCAGGCTTAAAAATGGAACTGCCATCACATCTGATGAAGATACATTTGAATCTGCACTTGGGAACGCGGCAAAGAACAATGATGCAGGCCTTGTAATCGGACCTGATGAACTTCTCGGGAACCTGACAGAGATCGTAGAATCATACACCGTTAACCTCGGGTGTTCAGCAGAATCTGTGCGACTGTGTGCAGATAAACTGATGTGCACACAGATCCTTGACTCTAATTCCATAACTACACCAAAGATAGTCAGGGAAGGATATCAGGGAAGGTATGTCATAAAACCAAGGTTTGGATGTGCATCCGAAGGAGTAAGAATGACATTCCCCGAAAAGATGGAAGCTGAGAAAGAGGAATACATAGCAACCGAATATGTGGAAGGAGAACACCTCAGTGTAAGTCTGGTGTGCGGTCAGAGCGTGCTTCCTCTAAGCCTTAACAAGCAACTTATCGAAATAAAAGATGATAATGGAGATACTATCTTCGATTATAAAGGAAATCAGGTACCATACAGAACAAACTATGAAGATGAAGTATTCAAGGTTGCAAAAAGAACTGTTGAAACGCTTGGATGTAATGGTTACGTAGGAATTGACATTGTCTATGGAGACAGACCGTATGTTATTGATGTTAACCCCCGCCCTACAACCGCTATCTTTGGCCTGGTGAAAACGCTTAAAGGCGAAATTGGAGAACTTTTGCTAATGAATATGTTTGGAAAACTTCCCGACTCAGTGATCCTTGAAGGGGAGTGTTCTTTCACAAAAGACGATATTGAGGATATCATATGAAAATAATCGGAATCGATATTGGTGGTGCGAATACAAAAATTGCATCAGCCGACGGAGAAATAATAGAATTGCATTATATACCGCTGTGGAAGGATACAACATTACCCACTTCACTGGAAGATATCGCAGAAGAATTGCAACCTGACAAAGTTAGTGTAGTCATGACAGGCGAGCTTGCAGATTGTTTTGAAGACAAGCTGCAGGGAATTGATTTTATCATGCGCTCTGTAAATGATGCTTTTGATTGCGAAGTGAAGTATATTGATAGTAGCGGGTACTTCACTGAAGGTTCAGGTAACCTGCGTGACCTTGCTGCAGCAAACTGGGCGGCATCTTCCAGACTAATAGGTTCTGAGATAGGAGATTGCATCTTCGTAGATGTCGGAAGCACTACCAGTGACATAATACCCATAAAAGATGGAAAGCATGTGGCAGGACTTACGGATTTCTCAAGGCTTGTTCGCAGCGAACTGTTCTATGCAGGAACACTCAGAACAAATCTCGCATATCTGCTTGAAAAAGTAAACGTTGCAAATGGAGAGTGCCATATCGCATCGGAACTATTCTCGACTACTGCAGATGCATACTTACTGCTGGGAGACATCTCTGAAGAATTATATACGTGTGAAACAGCTGATGGTGCAGGCAAAAGCAAGAAAGATGCTATGAGACGATTGGCACGTGTTGTATGCGCAGACCTGACAGAGATCTCTGCAGATGAAATATATCATATCGCCCAACAGGTCAAGGAAAGACAGGTAAGCATTCTTACTCAGGCCATTTCGGTGGTTGCTGAACGGAACGGTCTTGACAGGATAGCTTCGGCAGGTCTTGGGGAATTCCTCATAAAGGAAGCAGCAGAAAGACTTGGATTTGAATGCATTTCTGTTGCCGCCAGATGGGGACCTGATATTTCAAAGGTATTCCCCGCATATGCTGCAGCGAAGATCATGGAAGAGGAAGTTAATGCTTCAAGAAAAGAATAAGTCAGATTGAAATAATATAGTTAATAGGGATTCGAGAGGAAAGAGGTGCAATTGTTATGAAGGTTGTCGTAAAACTCGGAGGAAGTCTTATGAGGTATTCACCTTCCATTATTGACTCCCTTCAGAAGCATTTGAAAAAGAACAATGGCAACGATTATTCCATACTGATCGTTCCTGGCGGCGGATTGTTTGCTGATTCTATCCGGACGATTTGCGAGAAGTTCGAGATAGGAGATGATGCAGCTCACTGGATGGCTATCCTTTCAATGGAACAATATGCCCATTATATTGTGGATAAGACAGGAGTGAACTCAATAGAAAACATCACATATGTTCCCAATGGAGTTTCTGTGCTCTTGCCTTACAGGATACTCAAGGAAAGCGATGAGCTGCCACATTCATGGAACATTACATCGGATACTATTGGTGCGTGGATCGCCAGGGAGACAGGATCACGCTTTGTGAAGGTAACCGATGTTGATGGAGTTATTGCAGATGACATTATTCAGAAATGGATGACAGCCAGAGAACTTTCAAGAATGGGAATTACATGCATTGACAGTTCACTGCCCGTATTTTTGATGGAAAACATGATGGATTGTGTCGTTGTCAACGGAATGTACCCGGAAAGAGTCATTGATGCTGTTACCGGAAAGAATGTAATCGGGACGCACATCAAGGGGAATATTTAAATTATATACTGCGTATGTACTGAAATCACTGACATGCTGATTTTTCAGTATTTATATTTATCACATATTATTCATAGTAAGGAGATTCTAAATGGCAAATAAAGTCGATACTTGTACCACATGCAACAAGAGCCTTGTGGAAAAAGGCTATGTACGCTTCCCATGCCCTGTTTGTGGCAACGAGCTTGGAAGATGTATAAGCTGCAGGCAGCAGAGCAACCCGTATAAATGTCCAAAATGCGGATTTTCAGGAGCATAAGGTGATTTAAATGGGAGAAGTCGCAGCAACCATTAAAATTATGCCTGTGGATGTCGATACAAACCTCGAAGAACTTAAAGACAAACTTATCGCATCACTTCCTGAGGGTGCAGAATACGGCGCTCACGAGGAAGAGCCTATCGCATTCGGACTTAAGGCCATCAAAATGGTCGTAATCGTAGGTGACCTTGAAGGTGGCACTGAATCCGTAGAGCAGGCTTTTGCAGCAGTCGAAGGTGTTGAGAGCGTAACAGTGACAGAAGTCGGAAGACCTGTCTAAACCTCTCTTTTACTTTTCTTTTTTTTATTCATTTTGCAACATTTTAACTTTTTTATATGATGTGGGCTCGTAGATCAGGGGAAGATCGTTACGTTCGCAACGTAAAGGCCGCGGGTTCAAATCCCGCCGGGTCCACACATATATTACAGAAATGTCGCACACATATATGATTGAATTTGTATTGTGAACTGTTTTTACTCTTCATATTTTTTTATACATCTGGACGTAAGTATTGGACATTCAGAATCATTTGACACTGGTAAAGACTGTAGTAATTTATCAGGTAACTCCATAAATCCACAATATCATTATTATCTAATAATGATATATTAAAGGATACATATATTTAAATATAATAAAATTAGCTGCTATAATTATACACCAAAAAAGGAGAAAAAATGGTTCTAATAATTGAACCAGGATTTTAAAGGATACTAGGGTGGTATAATGATAAACACAAAAAACATATGCCTGCTAATTGCTATATTCATTTTCACCAGCTTTTCAGGAGTTGCCTGTGCTGATGCAACAAATTCAGTTGCAGTACAAACATTGTACGCAAGCCAGCACATAGAAGCAGGTACAGTGAATGTTTCAAACGATTCAGAATATATGTACATTAGTTTTGAAACCACAGACGACTGGGTTATTCTGGAAACACATTTGGAAGTCGCTAATTCATCTGCTGCCATACCCACAACAAAAAGTGGAAATGCTATTCCTGGTCAATTTACATACAAGAACATAAGCCAGCCTGATGGAATTACAATTGATGAATATCAGATCTCACTGGAAACTTATCTTCCACTCGAAAATGATACATTGTACATTGCTGCCCATGCAGTCGTTTCAAATGGAGAATCAGAAGAAGGAGCATGGGCAAATGGAACAGGATTCAATGAAAACAACTGGGCTACTTATTTCACATACAAAACTTCAGAATCTGAAGAGGATAATACAGGTGGAATAGCACAAGAAGATGATGGAACCGGAGACGATGGCACTGGAGACGATGGAACCGGAGATGATGGTACTGGAGACGATGGAACCGGAGATGATGGTACTGGAGACGACGGAACCGGAGATG
>OBLN01000185.1_pt1 | contig 23424 bp, 27 predicted proteins | sample 1519301 | NCBI WGS metagenome assembly OBLN01 (sample SAMEA2452533, study PRJEB22499) | sediment metagenome | reverse complement strand
TCCTATATTGATCGCATACCTCAACTTCTCTGGAGAATACGAATATGAACCGACGCATTTTTCTGCTGCTGCTCAGTGCCCTGTTTGTCATGCCTGCCCTCTCGGGGTGCGGCTACAACGAAATTCAGCGCAATGAGGAGGCGGTGATCGCTGCCTGGGCCGATGTGGAAGCCACCTATCAGCGTCGCGCCGACCTTATCCCCAACCTGGTGGAAACGGTCAAAGCCTACGCAGCGCACGAGCGCGAGACCCTTGAGGCCGTCACCCAGGCACGCGCCTCCGTAGGACAGGTCAACCTCAGCAGCAATGACCTGAACGATCCGGCTGCGCTTGAAAGGTATCAGCAGGCCCAGGGGCAGCTCAGCTCCGCCCTCTCGCGCCTGCTGGTGGTCGCAGAGCGTTATCCCGACCTCAAAGCCAGCCAGAATTTCCGCGACCTTCAGCACCAGCTTGAAGGAACCGAGAACCGAATCAACGTAGCCCGGCAGCGTTACAACGATGCGGTTCAGACGTTCAATACATCCATCAGAACCTTCCCCAATAACCTGACCAATAAATTTATACTCAAGCTGGAGCGCAAAGAACCGTTCAAAGCAGACCCCGGCGCTTCCCAAGCCCCGAAAGTGCAGTTTTAGATATGCGTTCTTCAGCCCTGTTGTTTCTGCTCCTCCTGCTGCTTCCGTCTCTCGGCAGTGCGCTCGACGTACCCCAACCGAGCGGTTATATCACAGATGTCGCCGATTTGGTCGACCAGGGAACGGAACTTAAAATCGAGCAGTTTCTTAAAGATTTCGAGAAAAGCGATTCTACCCAGATTGCGGTATTAACGATCCCTTCCCTCGAAGGGGAATCTCTCGACGAATATGCCCTTCGGGTGGCCGAAACCTGGGGCATTGGCCAGAAATCAAAGGATAACGGTGCGTTGCTTCTGGTGGCGCACCAGGATCGCAAAATCCGAATTGAGGTCGGCTACGGCCTGGAGGGGCGTTTAACCGATCTGCTCGCCGGGCGCATTATCGATAACGAGATTGCTCCGCGATTTCGCTCAGGCGATTTCGAGGGTGGCATTGTCGCCGGGGTGGTCGCCATGGCTGAGGCAGTCCGCGGCGAGTACCGGGGAACCGGCCGCACCGGCGCAAAAAAAGAACGCCATCCTCTAGGCATCCTGGCCCTGCTCCTCTTTCTCGGCCCCGGAATAATGTTCCTCGGAGGCGGGCGCAGCCATCGGCGCGGGGGGATCTGGTACGGTGGAGGATTCGGAGGCGGTGGCCGAGGCGGCGGCTTTGGTGGAGGCTTCTCCGGAGGTGGCGGCGGTTTCGGCGGAGGCGGTGCCTCCGGCGGATGGTAGTCTCTCACCGATGGCAATAATGGAACAATCTTCCGACAGGATTAATCAATGCCCGAACCCAGAGCAGCAACTTTTTTCAGCGAAGAAGAAAAAAAGCGCATCGAAACGGCGGTACGCAAAACCGAAGCCCGCACCAGCGGGGAGGTCGTACCGATGGTGGTCGATCAATCCTATGATTACCCGCGCGCCGAAATACTCGGCGGCGGAATGTTCGCACTTGCAGCCGCCACTACCCTGAGCTGGGCATTCGGGGGATCGTCCGTCTGGACCTTTCTCCCCCTGTTCTTCATCTTATATTTTCCCTTCAAATGGTTGATCCGAACCACGCCGGCCCTCAAGCGCCGCCTGGTCAACCCCGCCGAAATTGACGAAGAAGTTGAAGAAAAAGCCATGATCTGTTTCCTGGAAAACGGTCTGCACCACACCCGCGACCGCACCGGAATCCTCATCCTGATCAGCCTGTTTGAGCACCGCGTGTATGTTCTTGCCGATCAGGGGATCAATGAAAAGGTTCCGGCTGCAACCTGGGATGAAATTGTCGCCACGATTACTGCCGGCATCAAGAGGGGGAAAACCTGCGATGCGCTCTGCTCAGCCATCGAGCGTTGCGCTGAACTTCTTGAAGAAAACTTCCCGGTACAAAAAGACGATACCAACGAACTGCCGAACCTGATTATCGGATAAAACAAGTCTTCCGGCCTGACCTGAATCGAAAAAGAGCAGCGGGCCGCCATTGGGCCCGCTGGTCGCCATCATGAAAAAGCGACTCCAGATCGAGGCGAAGGTAGAAAAGGGGCCGAGACAAATTGAAGATTTTATACACAAGTTTAAACACTTGTATGTATGGGTTCGACTCAGCAGGCATTAACTGGTTCGTTCGTTTTTTTATACATTCAGCAGTGCTGCTTCAACTGAAGCATACCTCAGGTTCCTCAGGTACTGCCTGGTTCCGCCGCAGGCTTTTCCGGCGGAACGGCGCCGCCGGACGCATCATCCTCGGGAGAGGGGCGAAATTTGCGAGTAAAGAGTTTCCGGGTTCCGAATGCGCTGACCGTCATAGCGATAGCGGCGACCTCTTCGATCTCGTTTTCCGTGGCGCCGGCCTGCCTCGCAACTGCGAGTCCGAAGTCCGTTCAGGGATCACACCCTGCTGCCAGCGCAGCGCCGAGCGCCACGAGCTGCTTCGTTTTGTGGTCAAGGGTCCCCGGACCGAGCGCGGCATTAAAGGCTTCCTGAAACTTCTCCATCGGATTATTCATCTCTGGTATTCCCTCCTCATGCGCTACTGCGGATTTGCGTAAAGCGACACAGAAAAGATCTCTGGGAAGACTTCCCTCCTCCAGCCGGTCCACTGCCAGGAGTGTATACCCTCTCGCCAACTGCCGTATTTTTTCCGCGGTGAAGAAGTGAACGGCGAAACCGCCAATCTCATAGACCTCTTCACGCAGATGCCGGCCGGTCCGGTAATGCTTATCGAAATTGCTGCGTACAGAATACAGGACCAGGCCGCCGGGGCGCAGAACGCGCCTTATTTCGTCGAGAATGAAAGCTATCTCGTCGGTCGAGAGATCCATGCACAGCAGCATATGAGAGTAGCAGGCGTCGAAGGAAGCATCGGGAAAAGGCAGAGGCTGGCGGACATCGTGGACGCAGGCATCAATAGAGGCTGAGAGACCAGCTTCGGCGGCCTTATTCCTCAGGGCATCGACGGCAGTTTCAGCGTAATCCAGTGCAGCGACATGAAGGTTGTTGCGAGCGAAGTAAAAGGTATCGCGCCCCTGGCCGCAGCCAAGCTCCAGCACATCGCGCACCCCCTCTCGCCGGAAAAGGTCAAGAGCTTTTCTGGAATAATCGCTTGGGTCTTCACCGAAAAAAGCCGCTTCTTCAGCAAAAATTTCATCCCAGTGCGATTTCTGCTCGGTTTTTAACTTCTTCTCGAACCGCATAGGACCTCCTGAACGACAACTTACATCTACCCTTAACAAAATTATTCTATAGGAAAAATGGACGATTTAAAAACATTGAAAATTGTGCTAATCCCATATTTTAGTTTAGTATTTCGAGCACTCGGTCTGAGCCGCCCCATTTAGGACTTTTTGTGCGGGTTGACAGATCCATTCGTAAAGGACTAATTTGTCCGTTGCTGACATTTTCGGCAACTGTTGTCTAGAAAAGGATAATAACCTTTTGTATTCACTGATCAAATTCGTACTGGTTCTCTTTTTTTCCTCCTTTTTTTCGGGATGCGTCGCTACACACCACGTTGCCCAAAAAGGTGAACTGGACGCCCTGAAAAAGCAGGTACAGGCCCAAAATCGGCATCTGGCATCCCTGGCATCGGATCGTTTTTTTAACGCGCTGGTTCTGCAAGGCATTCGCAATGAAATCTCTTCCCTGCGCCTTGATGTTGCAGCACTTGAAAAATCTGAACCTGCACAGCCTCCCCCGTCAGCAGAGCCCGCTGCAAAATCATCAGCTTCTCCACAGCCCCCCCCGTCAGCAGAGTCCGCTGCAAAATCATCAGCTTCTCCACAGGATCAGCAAGAGGGTTTCTGCGACGGCAAGACGATAATAGGTACGGTTGAAAAAGTATTCCTCTCACCCCCCGGCATTCTGCTGCCTGCCCGCATTGATACGGGTGCTGAGACCTCGTCCCTGGATGCCAGGGATCTGCGCGACTTCGAGCGAGACGGCAAAGATTGGGTGCGGTTCATCCTGGTGGATCCAGAAACTGAAGAGGAGATTGAAGTTGAGCGCCCAGTTGCCCGTTACGTCCGCATTCTTCAATCGGCAACTGAGGAATCAGAACGCCGTGCCGTTGTTAAGCTGCGTTTCGTAATTGGCAGTGTTAGCCGGAGCGCCGAGTTTACCCTCTCAAATAGGGAACATCTTGAATATCCGCTGCTCATCGGCCGCAATATTCTTCAAGATGTTATGATGGTGGATGTCGGCAGATCATTCACCGTTAAACCCCAGACTCAAGCCCCGTCAAAGTGATGCGACGATCTCGCGCCCCTGTTTATATTGTGGCACTGTTGTTGGTGATCATTGCCCTGACAACATCTGCGCTGCGTCACATCCATCTCAACGTTCCCCTGCTCCCTAATGAAGACCGCACAGTCTGGCTGATCGAGGCACGCATTGACTTTTATGCCGAGGGTGAACCTGTGACCGTAAGCCTCGACATTCCCGACCAGCCGCCGGGGTACAGGGTCATATCCGAGCAGGCTGCATCACCAGGCTACGGCTATTCTATCATCGCTCGCAATGGTGACCGCAGGGGGGAGTGGTCTATCCGTTCTGCTTCCGGCCCCCAGACACTCTATTATAAGGTTCAAATTGTCGCTGACAAAACTCCTGTTCAGGAACCGCTCGAACTCCCTGTGGAACAGACCTCTTTTTTTTGGGATGAGTCGGAGGCTCTTGCGGCGGAACAACTGCTGGAATCCGCAAATTCAACATCAAGTACCCCTGAAAGCCTGACACGGGAATTGATCAAGCTCCTTACGGCTTCTGAACCGGAGCAGAATGCAGCTTTGCTGCTGTCTTCACACTCGTTGGTCGATGTCCTCGACAAATTACTGGGACAAGCCGGGGTTCCAACCCGCTTATCGATGGGACTGGAACTGAAGGATGCCCGTCGCCGTCAGCCGCTGGTACCGCTCATTGAAGTGTATAGCGAAGGGGATTGGGTCCTCTTCGACCCTGCCACGGGCAACCAGAATTTACCGGCCGGTCTATTCCTCTGGCATCAAGGTGGGCAATCGCTTCTCGATGTGGAAGGGGGCAGAGACTCCAGCGTGAGCTTTTCCATGATTAACCAGACTTTACCGGCCCTTGACCTGGTGGAAACGCCTCAGGGCAGCAATGCTTTTTTGCTGCTGGGAATCCACCACCTGCCGATTGAAGAACAGAGCATGTTCAAAATTCTTCTGCTGATGCCTGTTGCCGCCCTGGTGGTGGTTTTCATGCGTGTTCTCATCGGTGTACGCACCTCGGGCACATTCATGCCTATTCTGATTGCCATCGCTTTCCTGCAGACCGCCCTTGTACCCGGATTGACCAGTTTTATAAGCATCGTCGCGCTGGGGCTTCTAATTCGCGGATACCTGTCACGCCTCAATCTCCTCCTGGTGGCGCGAATTGCGACTCTGGTCGTGATTGTTGTGTTTATTATGGGCTTTTTCAGCATTGCAGGCTACCACATCGGCCTGAACACCGGGATGACAATTACTTTTTTCCCTATGATTATCATCGCCTGGACCATTGAGCGGATATCAATTTTGTGGGAGGAGGAGGGTTGGTACGAAGTTCTCATTCAGGGGGGCGGCAGTCTTGCAGTGGCGGTGATCGCTTACGCCTTCATGAAATGCCCGATAATCAACCACCTGACCTTTAATTTCCCAGAGCTCAACCTGGTGCCGCTGGCTCTCATCCTGCTGCTTGGCCAGTATTCCGGATACCGACTTTCCGAATTGTCGCGGTTCCGCGCCTTTGATAAGGAACTGCTCTGATGTGGATCAGCCCTGCAAAATTAAAAAAAATCGGCATCCTGGGGATGAATTGCCGCAATGTTGAATATATCGCTTCATATAACCAGCGCAAACTCTACCCACTGGTCGACGACAAACTCAAGACCAAGATTCTAGCGGAAAAGCATGGCATCCCTGTATCACGCCTGCGCTTTACTGTACGTCATCAGTTTGAAGTCCGTCATCTTAAGAGTCGTCTTGAGAAAATGCAGGGTTTCGCTATCAAGCCTGCCAAGGGATCTGGCGGAAAAGGAATTCTGATCGTCAGCAACCACGAAAAAGATGTATTCATAAGAGCTTCCGGCAAACCGATCAGCATCCATAACCTTCAGCGACACGTTTCCAATATTCTCGCCGGACTTTACTCCCTTTCAGGGACGCCGGATGTGGCGATCATTGAAGATCTCATTGAACTCGATGATATTTTTATCGGATATTCCCACGAAGGTATTCCCGATCTGCGTGTCCTGGTCTTTAAAGGCTACCCGGTCATGGCCATGCTGCGCCTTGCCACTCAGGTTTCTGACGGCAAGGCCAATCTGCACATGGGGGCTGTCGGTGTGGGGATGGATATCGCAACCGGCAACTGCCTCAATGCAGTACAGAACAGCCGACAGATCCTCGTTCACCCGGATACGGGCAAAACGCTCAAAGACATTTGCATCCCTGATTGGCCCAAGATAATGGAATTGGCGGCACGCTGCTATGAGATGACAGGCTTGGGGTATCTCGGTACCGATCTCGTCCTCGATAAAGCAAGAGGGCCTTTGTTGCTTGAGCTTAACGCCCGCCCGGGTCTCGCAATTCAGATCGCCAATGGGATTGGGCTGCTCCCGCGGCTTAGAGAAGTCGAAACCCTCGCAGAAATCCCCCGCACTCCCGCAGAGCGTGTCTACCTGGCCATGAACGGCTTTAAAGGGCAATAATGATCACCCACCTGTTTGTCGCTTTTTGATCACAGCCGGAGAGAGACCTACCTACCGAATTTCAGTACTAAATCTATCCACCTCTCACGTTTCTCTATCATCATGTCGTCCAAAAACGACATGTGACCATCCGCAAAATACAAAAACAGCCCTGAAAAAGCTCTAAGTGCCTTGAACTAAATAGCTATTTATTTTTGGTTCGGAATTTGCCTGACAAACGTCATGTCTGGGACTATCCATCTTTTTTATTGCCATGAACCAAAGATCAACGGATATCAAAGGAGATGCTTTCGCAAAAAAGCATCAATGTCGATGGCTAAGCAAAAAGCGCCAAATGCAAGGCGCGCGATTGTCGAGCAATGAGGCGTACTTACGTACGTCGAAGCAGCGAGAGCAATTGCAGCAACGCAGCAGTTGGTGAGTTTTTGCGACGCCATCAAAGGAGGTAAAATGCCACATCATCCCTTTCAGATCAGCTGCCAAAAATGTTTTTACGCAAACAGAATCGATGTCGCAGAAGTCAATTGCCGTGAGATTTTTGTTTGTCAACAATGCGGGGAACAACTGCGGACTTCAGAGGTCCTTAAAAAAGCCGTCGAGACTCTGGATCGGTCCTTGGATTTCCGAACATCTTCAACTCGACCGTCCGGACGGAATACTTAATTAGAAAATAATCTTGCAGATTTGCTTTTCTCTGCTATGTAAATAGAGGAACTTTGGGTTTTAATTTTTCACATTAATGATCACCGACAAAGGAGCCAATGCAATGAAAATCCTCACCAGAATTTCAATTCTCACTGCCATTCTCGCGTTCAGCCTTTTTCTCGCAGGGTGCCAGGAAGAAGGGCCCGTTGAAAAAGCCGGCGAAAAAATCGACGAGGCGGTTGAAAATGTAGAGGAAAAGATCAATCCGCAAGGGCCTGCTGAGGAAGCGGGAGAAAAAATCGACGAGGCGGTTGAAAAAACAAAGGAAGAAGCCAGCGACGCGAAGAAGAAAATCGAAGAGTCTGTCAAATAAGCCTACGTGTGAAGGTACGAACCAATGTATGTTCAAATTGAACCGATTCTCTCGATCATCGCCGGAATCCTGATTTTAATCGTGCCCAGACTTTTAAATTTCATCGTGGCGATCTACCTTATCCTGATTGGAATATCCGGCTTGGCCAGGTGATCCAGATCGATGACAATCGTGGCCGTCATGTGTTTTTCGGCGGAGGCCGCCGGAGATTGCGGAGGGAGCTTCACTCTCAGGAGTGTGGCGTCACGAGGAGCGATGCGTCAGTTTGGGAATTAACCCTTCCGCCATCGCAAGAGCCTGCCCTTGTTTGCTCAGCGTAACCCGTTGAGCCATTTTCCAGTCGGGTGCAAAGTGTATGAACCCTTTCCTGCGAAGGGAGCGCAGCGCTTTTCTGATCAATTGCCTGTCCATATGAAGGCTCTTGGCCACCGCTGCCGGAGTCATTCCTTTTTTACCCCCCTGGGCGAGTCTCGTAAAGACAAAATATTCGATGTCAGACATGGGCGAAGACTCCGCAGAAAAACGCTCCTGGACCGCGGCCTCTCCATCCATTCCAGGCATTTCAGGGCGACCCAAGTGAGTTAAATAGTCCAGAATCTTCGAAAGACGCTTTTTAAAAGGGGGGAGCAGCCCCAATACCACGAAGGCCGCCAGAAAGAGCCTGACAAGGATATGAAGATCATCACTGTTCTGCAGGATATCGGCCATAGCTTCTTGCCCAAAAGCAGTTGGTTTGCATAGAGCGAGAGAATAACGATGTGGGCTTCTTCCTCGTTTCTCCCTTTCACATAAACCTTATCCGGACGGGCTGCCATGTCAACAATACCGTTCACATCCCGGCATCAAGGTCCCGGCCCGGAAGGACGATGACCTTATCGCCTGCATGCAACCTCGGGCAAACTCTGAGCCAACGATTCGGCCCCCTGCATGCACCAACGCATGAGGGGGCCGAATCTTTTCCTGCAGGTTGAATGCCACACAGTGTTTAAAAACCCAGGTTCAAGGGCCTCAGGACGGTAGCTTGCGGATTCGCACCGGTATCACCTGGCGCGAATTGGAACCGACGGCGAAGTCGGAGAGAGCAATCCGCCCGGGCCGATCAGGGTCTGCAAAGCCCAGGAGGTTGATGCTGGCGCCGCTCTTGCGGAAGCGCAACCCATCCAGGGTCTCGCTGCCGATCTGCACGGTAATCGCACCCTCGCCGCTACGACCGAATCCGTGCTCCACACCAATGGCCTCTGGGTGCATCCCTTCACGCACCCGCAACAGCCCCTCGATACGGCCGCCGGGAGAAGTCAACTCGACGACATCGCCGTGGGCAAGACCGAGACCTTCGGCCGTACGGGCGGCAATGTCGATGGTGCTGGTGTAGCGCAGATCCCGCAGGCGGGATGAAGCGGTATTGGGAGATGAGACCACATTCGACTTGAAACTGAAGGCGGTCAATGGGTATTCGGAACGGGGATACCGCTTCGCCAGAAGATCACCCTTGACCAGACGCGCGCCGTAGAAGGTCGGCACGCCACTGTACTTTTCCGCCGTCAATGAACTGCGGCTGGTGCCGACAGTCTCGCTGTAAATACTGATCATCCCAGGATATTTCTTAGCCAGGTGCGACCCCTTGTAGGCACCGTCTTTCCCTTCGAAGCGTCCACCACGCGCCATGACGTAGGCGACTTTGCGCCAGTTCTCCGGGCTGACCCTGCGCAGGCGCGGCACATAATCCAGCAGACCGGCCAGACGGATCTCCTCGTCGTCGGCATCGGGCACCGACTTAGCGTCCAGGGCCACATTCTCGAAGACGCGCAGGTAGAAATCTTCCGGCCGCTCCAGCGGGTGAAGGCTGCCGTTGGAAGCCTTGATGGCCTGGGGGCCGAAACCGGGAAGGCCGAGTTTTTTCCCGATTTCGATAACAAAACTGTCCATGCACACCGGCTCTCCGTTGGCGAAAGTTGCCTGACGCGGGGTCACCACCGGGTAACGCACCGCGTTGGTCTTGGTCAGCCAGGCTCCCCAGGGGTTGAGTTCGCCCCAAGTTTCGTAAAGCACGCTGTCAGGCACGATGTAGTCGGCCAGGCGGCTTGTTTCATTGATGAATGGATCGATCGCGATCATCAAAGGGATGGAAGCCTTGGGATCTTTAAGCGTCTCGGCCAGGGTATTCTCGCCGCCGGATTCACCGTAGATAAAGTTGGCATTCCAGCTGATAAGGGCCTTGAGGGGATAAGGGTAGTGGTTGATGGAACCGGTAATCAGTCCCGTCTCGATGGCGTTGGTAAAAGGATACCACTGATCCTTGGCTGGATAGGGTTTCCCCGCTGCCAGGTTGCGCTTGAACTCGCTGGTCTTTTCATAGGCAATGCGGGTGCGGTCGATGCGGATGCCGGGCTGCTTGGGCTTGCCGGGGTAGTCCGTCAAATCGTAGGCCGTCCCTTTCATATCCGTAAACTTGCCGCCACCGGCGCTCATGCCGCCCTTGTAGTTGAGGCTGCCGACCAGGGCGGACAGCGACAGGATGGCCCAGGTGGTGTAAAAACCTGTCGTGTGCATGGTGTTGCCATGGCAATCCACCGCAACCTTGCGTCCGTGGCTGGTGTACTCGTGCGCCAGATCGACAATTTCCTCGGCGGGGATGCCCGACTCTTGAGCGTACTCGTCCAGGGTGAAGCGGAAGGCCGACTCTTTCAGCAGTGTGAAGGAGGATTTCACCGCCAGGCGTTCACCACCGTAGTCGATCGCCTCATCTACCTCGAGACGGGCCGCATCGACCTGATCCGCGGATTTGAGTTGTCCGTCGGTGCTGTCAATCACCAGGAAATCCTCTTTTGCGGCATCTCCGGAGGCCTTGAGCACACGCCCTTCCAATTGATGTCCGGGGGTGACAACGACCAGATGGCTCGAATTCGTAAAGCTCGGCTCCCCTACCCGTTCCATCGAAGCTTTACTCGGCACACTGAGGTAGACGGCGTTGTGGCGGTTGTTTTCGATGATCCAGCGGATCATCCCCATGGCCAAGGCAAGGTCGCCACCCGGACGGATCGGCATCCAGCGAGAGCGGTCACCAGCGGCGATACTGTCGCTGTTGGTGAGCATAGGAGTCACCGTAACGTAACGCAGGTTGCCTTCACTGCGGGCCCTGGCCAACAGCTTGCCCTGGCGCTTGAAGGGGTTGCCGGCCTGCCCGGGGGAGGTTCCGAAATTGATGAGGAACTCGCAGTTCTCGAAGTCTGGCTTGAGATGAGGGTACTTTTTGAAATCGCTGAGAAAAGCCGCATTGCCTGCCCGCATGGAGAGCCCGCAGATGGAAGAATGCCCCGAGTAGTTCTTGCTGCCAAATGCCTGCAAAAAGCGGAACACCATGAAATCCTTGCGACCTTCGTCTGCGGTTCCCAGGATGCCCAGCTGGTTGGCGCGGGTCCCGTATTCGGGATTGTCCGGGTCGATGTGGGTCTTCAGGTCACGAATCGCCGCCAGACCGTCCACATGCCCCTCGCCGAAAAGATCTCCGCCGTTGACAACTTCCGCAATCAGCTGTTCCGGTGAAATAGGGATCCACTTGTCCTCGCCGCGTTTGCCTGCCCGCTTAAGCGGCGTGAGCACCCGGAACCTGTCGTGGATCTTGTCGAAAACAACGTTGCCGCGGGCACAAGCCGTCGAGCGGTTTTCCAGACCGCTTTCGTCATGGTTCGAGGTCCAGCGCAGACTTTCGCGCAGGGGGGTCTCATAGGGGAGCCAGGGGTCGCTGGACAGAGGGTGATAGGGGTTGCCGGCTGCCCGTACCACCGTACCGCTTTGGTTCTCCACTTTGACCCGCACGCCGCAGTGGGTCGTGCATCCGATGCACACGGTGCTGGCCACGGTGAAATCCGCATTTGGCACCACCTGGCCGGAATCATTGATGCGGGCTTCGGGAGCGGGAGCATTGCCATAGATGGCATCAGGCGCCGGATTTCCCCGCCGGCGCAGACGCGCGGCTGCAGTCAGGGTATCGCTATAACCCACGGCGGCTCCGGCCGCCGTGGCCAGCCCGGTAATCTTGAGAAATTTCCGTCGACTCTGTTTCATGACTTCAACTCCTTTCCATAATGGCGATCCATCTCTTCATCCCAGGGGAAAACCAGCAGGACAGCGCACAGAAGGGCCACGAAAAGCAGCCAGTTTGCCATCACCGCGCCGATGCTGCCCGCGCCGAAGAGATGAGGATGGTAACTAAGCAGACCCGCCGTCGTCTTGCCGATCGTCTGCCCGCCGATAACCGTGTTCCAGCGGAACAACCAGACGCCCACCGCCGCCACAAGGCCGATGGCGAACTGCCAGGGCAGCCGCCGGCCGAGGCTGGAAAAGGCGATGATCATGGGGATCAGCAGACAAAGAACATAATCGACCCAGAGGATCTCGTGAAAGTGGTGCCCGAAAAAGTCCATCAACCGGTAGCGTTCACCGCTGTTGAAAGCGACGGCAAAGGTCAGCCAGAAGAACCGCACAACCAGGTCGATGACAATCGACCAGCCGAGCAGACGGGCCAGGGCGGTCATCACCTCCTTGTCGACGCGCCCCGTCGTGGTAAAGAAGCGTTGCGCCACCGGCAGAATCACCAGCAGAAGCCCGGTGCCCGAAACCATGGCTGAAGCGAGGAAAAGAATCGGCATCAGCGGCGTATGCCATAGCGGGCTGGAGTGAACGACGCCAAGAATATAGCCGGTGTAGCCATGCACGCAGAGAGCCAGGGGAATGCCGACAGCACCGAGAATAAAGCCGAGCCGCTCATCTTTGTGCAACGCCTCCTCCGAGAGGTCGGTGCGGCTCAGGGTCAGCCCTTTGTAGAAAGCGCGCGTGACCCCGCTGTTCGCATCCTGCAGGCGCCGCACCAGAAAAGGCCGGTAGAGCACCAGGGCTTCAGCCAGAATGAGAACAGGATAGGCCGCCAGCAGCAGCACCCCCCATTTCATGGGAGAAGTGCCGAAATTCTCCCATCCGTAAAGAAAGAAGTTGATCATCCGTCCGGGCTGACGGAGATCATCGATGAGGTTAAGAGGAGCCGCGACCAGCAGCACAAAGGCGACCAGCAGAGAAAAGCCGGCAATGGGTTTGAACTTCTTCATGCCGAAGACATGGGCGAAGCTCGACACAATGAAGGCGGCGGCGCTGCTGCCGGTAAACCAGAAGTAGTTGGGAATATCAAGTCCCCAGGGTCTGGCCGGGGTGATCGATGTAAGAGTATGGACGGTCTGCATCATATCCATGGTATGCCTCCTTAAGCCTTGGTCGTCCACTCGGCGGCGGGCAGACCGTCGCGCTTACGGGCCAGATCATCAAGAATGGGTGGTCCTGACGGTTGCGCCTGCAACTCGCCGGCCAGCCCCCGGTAATAGGTCTGGGGACGGGTGCCTGAAGCTGGGTTGAGCACTGTGCTCGGGGCGCCGGAGACCAGACGGGACACCTCGCTCTTGGGATCGTTGAGATCACCGAAGATCCGGGCGCCGCCGACACAGGTTTCGACGCAGGCGGGGAGCAGCCCCTCGTCGATGCGGTGGGCGCAATAAGTGCACTTGTCAGCCACCTGGGTCAGGGGATTGAAATAGCGCTTGTCGTAAGGACAGGCATTGAGGCAGTAGCCACACCCCCAGCAGATCCCGCTGTCGACCACAACGACTCCATCCTCACGGGCAAAGGTGGCGCCGGTCGGGCAGACCGAAACGCAGGAGGGCTTTTCGCAATGATTGCACAGCTGCGGCAGAAAAGCCTTGCGTACCCGCGGATAACGCCCGAGTTCGTATTCCGGCACCCAGGTGCGAAAGACCCGGTCAGGGATCGTGTTCTCCGCCTTGCAGGCGGCGGTGCAGGCCTGGCAACCGATGCACTTGGAGAGGTCCATGACCATCCCCCAGCGCTTGCCTTCCTGTCCCACGTATCGGGGGTCCTTGGCGTCGCGCCCCGGGTTGCGGCTTGAAAATGCCTTTGCCGGACTGGCGGAAGCCAGAGTCGCGGCGGCGGCAGCCACCACTGCCCCCAGGCGTTTCACAAAATTTCTTCTGACATTGGACACAGGAGCCTCCTTTCCCTGTCGATCAGCATTTAATGGAACTCAATCGTGATGTTTCGTTTTTTATCCAGCCTCCAGGAATCTCCGGATGATTCCTTTGGCTCTTGTCCTCTTTCAGGAGATGTGCCAGCCAGAGGTGAATTTTCAACAAGTTGTTTTTTATAGGTTTTACATGGAACAACGTCACCAGGCGGATTTAAATATTGCATTTTGCATTGCATTTGATGCAGCATGACATTGCTTTTTGCAATGTGCACTCAGACTCCTCCGACAGCCCCCCCTGCGAGGCTTTTCCATGAAAAGACTGACCATCAGCCGCAAGACACTACTGGCCATGCTCGGCCTGTCGATCCCTTCCCTGCTGATTTTTACGGTGCTCACCCTCACCGCCACCGCCAACATCCTGCGCGGCAACAGTACCCGCGAGATCGAGGAACTCGCCGACCACTCCGTCCAGAGCCTGCAGCAACTGGTCAGGCATTCCAAAACCACTCTCATGACCATCGCCGCCACCCAGAATGTAAGAGACTACCTGAGTTGGCGCACCGGCGGCGAGGTCACGGCCTTGCCCCAGATGCTCAGTCGGCTGGAAGAAAGTTTCCTCGATTTCCAGCAGCTCGACCCCAGCATCCAGGCCATCCGCCTTCTCGATGAGGAGGGAAACGTCCTGGTCAAGGTGCGGGAGGGTGTCGTCATCCCAAGGCGGGAAACGCTCCCTGCCGAACAAAGCCTCCCCCTGGTGGAGTCGCTCAAGAACCGGGATTTCTTTCAAGGGACCATGGTGCTGGAGCAGGGAGAGATTTGGACGTCCAACATGGAGCGCGGGAAGGTCGAAGGCGAGGAATACTGGTGCCCGGCAATGGTGCGCTTCTCCACCCCCCTGTTTCTGGAAGATGGCCGCCGCGCGGGCGCGCTCATCATCAATGTCTGGGGTGAGACCGCCGGAAGACTCATCAATCAGCTGATATCGCCTGAAGAAGGGGCCGCGTTTCTGGTCGAACGCAACCTCAATCAGCCATCACGCAACGGCATCTACCTTTTCCACCAGGACAGGACCTGCGAATTTGGCAACCAGACAGGAAGCGAGATCACGGCCTTTCAGCAATTTCCTGATGAATTAACCTCCGCCTGGATGTCTCAGCCTCAGGGGGTGAGCTTCCACCCCGACACGGGGGACATCCTCGCCCACCGCTTCTATTCCCCCTATAATGACTCCCGCCATGGCTGGGTGCTGGTTATCAACGCCAGCCGCGACTTCTTCCTCGCCCCGCTGGCGAACCTGAAGCAGCGCATCTTGCTCTCCACCTTCGCAGTCCTTCTTTTCACTGTCGTGGCCGCAGGATTCTTCGCCCGCACTCTGACCCGCCCTCTCCAGGCAGTCATCGACGGCACTCACCGCCTGAGCATGGACTTAGGTTACCGCATCCGCATCGGCAGCCGTGACGAGGTCGGTTTTCTGGCCGATGAAATCAACCGCATGGCCGATACTCTGCAGAGCAATCTGAAAGAACAGGCCCACGTCGAGCAGCAGATCTGCCACACCGAGAAACTCGCCTCGGTCGGAGAGATGGCCGCAGGCCTGGCCCATGAACTCAACACCCCTCTCGGCAACATCCAGGCTCTGGCCAGCCTGGCAGGGAAAGAGCTCGACGGCGGCGACCTTGACACGGCTGCCCTGCGCCAGGATCTGGCTGACATCACCGATCAGACGGCCAAGTGCAGCCGCATCCTCAGTGGTCTGCTCAGCTTCGCCCGCAAGCAGCATCCCAGCCTGGCCCTGCAGGACATCAACACTTTGCTTGAAGAGGCTCTGAGGCTGGTCCGCATCCGCCAGGAAAAGGAGGATATCCGCATCGACTTTTCCCCCGATCCCGCCCTGCCCTATGTGCGCGTGGACGGCCACCAGATCCAGCAGGTTTTTGTCAACCTCCTGCTCAACGCCTTTGACGCCATGCCCGACGGTGGCACGGTGCATATCACCTGCGCCGACGAGGAGCAGCGGCTCGCGGTGCGTATCCGCGATGAGGGGGATGGCATCCCCCCTGAGAACCTGCGCAAGATCTTCGATCCCTTCTTTACTACCAAGGAAGTGGGTAAAGGCACGGGGCTTGGTTTGTCTGTGAGCTACGGTATCGTGCAGAGCCAGGGAGGGACGATCGAGGTGGAATCGCCGCCGGGGCAAGGAGCAACGTTCACCTTGCGGCTTCCTAAAGGAGTCTACTGACGATGAGTGGAAAAATCCGCATTCTGGTTGTCGATGATGACCCGCTGACCTGCCGCATCCTTGAACGCATGCTCAAGAAGGACTACCAGGTCAGCAGCTATACAAGCAGCGAAGAGGGGCTGCAGCATCTCCGCAGCCACGGGACAGATCTGCTGTTCACCGACCTCAAAATGCCCAGGATCAACGGCTTCGAACTTATGGCCAAGGCTCACGAAATCGACCCGGCCATTATCGTCTTCATCATCACCGGCTTTTCCTCCCTGGACAACGCCGTGGCTGCTGTCAAGAAAGGTGCCTACGACTACATCGCAAAGCCTTTCGAACCCGACGATGTCCAGCTGCGCATCGCCCGCGCCCTCAAGGAGCGGACCCTGGAGACCCAGGTCGACCGCCTGCAGCAGGAACGGCAGCGCGGCCGTGAGCAGGAGACCCCCCTGACCGGCAACCCAAGGATGGAAGAGCTTTTGGAGCTGGCGCGCAGGGTGGCGATGACGGACAGCAACGTCCTCATTCAGGGGGAAACAGGGGTCGGCAAGGAAGTGCTGGCCCGCTTCATTCACCGGCAGAGCCCCCGTTCCGCCGGCGCCTTCGTACCCGTCAACTGCGGCGCCCTCGCAGAAGGGGTGTTGGAAAGTGAACTCTTCGGCCACGAAAAAGGGGCTTTCACCGGGGCCACCTCAAAACGCAGCGGCTACTTTGAGCTGGCCGATAAAGGCACCCTGCTCCTTGACGAGATCGGCACCACCAATGCCAATTTTCAGGTCAAGCTGCTGCGTGTTCTACAGGAGCGCCTCGTCCATCCCGTCGGCAGCAGCCGTCCCGTTCCCGTCGACGTGCGGCTCATCGCCGCCGCCAACATCGACTTGGCCGAAGCCGCCCGCAGCGACCTTTTCCGCAGCGACCTCTACTACCGTCTCAGCGTTGTGACCCTGCACATCCCCCCTCTACGGGAACGGTGCGAGGACATCCCCCTGCTGGCCCTGCACTTTCTCGAAAAATACCGGTATATCAACCCCAGGGTGCAGGGCATCAACCCAGAAGGGCTGGCCCGCCTGCAGGGCTACAGCTTCCCGGGCAACGTGCGCGAACTGGAAAACATCATCGAGCGCGCCATGATCCTGGCCACAGGTGACGCCCTTTGCGCCAACACCCTGCTCCTCGGCGGCATGACGCCCGTACCGGCCCAAACCTCCGACGGCAAGCCCCTCGCCATGGAAGAGGCGGAGAAAAACCACATCCTCCAGGTGCTCGCCCAGTGCGGTGGCCGAAAAGGCGAAGCCGCCGATCTGCTCGGCATCAACAAGAGCACCCTGTGGCGCAAGATGAAACGCTTCGGAATCGAATAACCTTCCCCCTCTATTGTCATAGTTCCGATTCCCTGGCCCGAAAAACAGGGATCTGCGCCCTAACCCGGATGGACGATGACCTCATCGCCCGCGTGCAATCCGCCGAAAACCTGGGCAAAACGTCCACCACGCTTCCCGATCTCGACCCTCTGCAGCCGTGCCGGAAAGTGATCAAGCCGTTCGCTGAGTCCGACAAGACTTAACGTCTCCTCGGGCGTCATGGGGTCGCGAGCAATGTCGGGAACAATGGCAACGTTCTCGCGCGCGGTGAGGCTGGGAATCAGATTGTAGAACTGGAAGACAAAACCTACCGTATGACGGCGAAACTCGGTGAGTTCAGCCTCACCGGCCTGCACCAGCCAAGAGGCAAAATGAAATAAGGGGATTGTCCCCAGCAGGAGAAAGGTGGTACAAGAGAGTAATCAATCCACGAACCGCAGGGGGTGATCTCTGCGGTTTTTTTTCTCTGAAAAAGGACTTTCCCACGTAATGATCAGTGCATCAAATATCTCTCTCGCCTACGGCGGGAGGGGGATCTTCAAAGACGTTAACAGCAAGTTCACCCCCGGCAACTGTTATGGACTGATCGGCGGCAACGTCGACCGGCTGATGAATTTCGAGGAATATCTCGACAACCCCGAAATCACCCGCATGCGCGAACAACTCCACCAGGGACACGCCGAATTGTCACTGTAACCCTTTTACTGAAAGAGTCTCATGGCCAAAAAACCTAATTACAATTTCGAAAAGCGAAAAAAAGAACTGGCGAAAAAAGCCAAAAAAGAGGAAAAGCGGCTGCGCAAGCTTCCAGACACTGAAAATCCTGACGACGCAGAAAGCGACCAGACGGATGGAGAGCAGGAAAGCGACTCTAAATGAATGACATTTCAACAAAAAAAGATCTTTTCGTGTCCGACATCTCCTTCAACGCCACAGAAAACGACCTGCAGAAACTTTTTGCGATCTGCGGGACGTTGCGTTCGGTTCACCTGATCAACGATCGTGTCTCGGGGCGGTTCAAGGGCTGCGCTTTTGTGTGCATGAGCACTGCAGACGAAGCCCGGGATGCACTCAACATGCTCGACGGTGCCCGCCTGGTCGATCGCTGCATCCGCATCAAACCGGCGCGTCCCAAAAAAAACACGGGGCCTGTCGATGAGTCGGCTCAGGGGAAACCCCAGCGCACGCGGCGCTCACCAAAGAGAAAGTAAATATCTCCCCTAAAAGAGCCGTTTCAGAACCTGAATCTTTGCTTGCTCACGGTGTTGGATGATCGTTACCATTCCACAATTTTCTAAAAAAGCCGAACGCATAGGTGACGCACCCGTCACCTTAACGGAGTCGTTTTGAGGCGCTTGGAAATCGCCTTGGCCAGATCGACGTATCCTTCGTCGTTGGGGTAGGTCTCTTCCGTGCTCAACTCCTCCCGAGAGAGGATATTGGTCAGGGAGTTGATCTCGATCTGGACGTCCATTTCGCGGGAAATCTCTGAATAGAACGTTGCCGGCTGGAGAAAATGTGCCGGCGGAGGAACGGCGATCAAAAGAACCTCGGCATCGGCTTCCTTGATAAGCCGGATCATCGCTTTGAGATTAGCGATGAGTTTCTTCACCTTGATACCCCGCCTCATGTCCTCGCCGCCATGGCAAAGGATCACCAGGTCGGGACGCACCTCTTCGAGAACACCGGGCAGCCGTTCGAGCCCCTCGGCAGTGGTCTCCCCAGGCACCCCGGCGTTGACCACTTTGCGGTCTATCAGTCGCTCGAGAACCGCGGGGTATCCTGCTCCTTTTTCGGCGCCGGTGCCGTAAGTATAATCATCACCAAAAGCAAGGATGACTGCGTCTTCGGGAAGCGCCTTCAGATCAGGCTGACAGCCGACAAAGAGGGGGAACAACAGAACCAGGAAAAGCTGGAGAATAATAATACGATGCATCAGGCACTACCCTTCGAATAATGGTCAATAATAAGCTCTGATTGAATCCCTGCGCAACCCGCCCGGCAACCAGCTGCATGCTTTGGGCAATTTCTCCGCGTCCACCATCCTGAACCAGTAAATGGATATGATTGGAAGTGGCCATATAGTTGAGAATACAGAGCCCATAGCGTTTTTTGGCCTCAAACAGCCACCTGACCCATGCCCGGCGATCCCGGGCAAATTTGAGCAGAAATTCTTTTTTATGACAGCGATGTGTGATGTGCCAGACGTGCCCTGGCAAAAAGTAGCGGCATGCGCGCGGCATTTCCTCTTTTCCTCTTAGACACTTTATTTCATAGCAAAAATGGGCCGTTTAAGACCCAGAACAGGGTATAAAATCGATACTTTTTGACCTTTATTCAGGCACTTGGGTGGGTCAGACCCCGCACACCGAAAGACCACCCAGAAACCTTCGTAATGCATCAATAACCTCCTGCGGCTTTTCTTTATGTGGCATGTGCCCACAACTCTCGATAATCAGCATTTCTCCCGGCCCGCTGGAATTATTTGCTATAAATTTCGGAAATTCCGTAGACCCATACTCATCAGCATCACCATGAATGGCAAGAACTGGGCATCTCACGCCGTGAATGGCGGGCTCAAGACTCCAGTCTTTAAACTCATCCGACAACCACACGTCAGTCCAGGTGTGCAGAACCCATTTCGCTTTTTCGCCATGCCACTTTTCCAAACGTTCGATCTGCCCAGGCTGCTCAAACGACCGCTTTGCTTGCTGTATTCCTTCGACTGTTAGACTTTCAACAAAGGCTTGCGCCGAAACAGTAATTACGGCCTGACAATCAGCATCTCTTGAAGCAATATTGACGGCCATTGCTCCACCTACGCTATGACCCAAAATAACATAACTACCGATTGACAATTGACCCTTTATCGCCGGGAAATACTTTATTGCCTCTTCTTCGATAAACTCTACGGAAGGTAGCGAACTTCGCTCATCCGATTTTCCAAATCCCAACCGATCATACGCCACCACAGTTCGGGAAAGCGACTCAGCCAACTGTTTTGGAAAATCCCTCCACAAATCAACACTACCCAATGAATCATGAAGCAAAATAACGGGTAAATTGTGGGTTTCGATTTCAGGCACCCAGCGTTTCGCATAGATCTTCCCGCCGGGCGCATCAATCTTAAACTCTTCAATCCTGGCACAACTCATGACTAAAAGCCTTTCAATAAAAGCCGCCAACAGGCATAAACCCGCGGCGGCTCCCGGTATTTTTCAACCAACGACAATGATCGTTTTTATCATGTCCTCCCTCGTTAAAACCAAAACACAACAACACGCATTAATTTCTCGATACTAACGAGCCTGATGGGGTCAGGCTTGACAATTGGGGATTTGAAATCCTGCTCTGAATCTCTCTAAAGCGCTTCTCCAAGTGTGAATCACTTTCGATCCGCATCTCAAGCCTTCGGGCCGCCTGGCTCAAACTCGACACATCCTGCTTGATCTCCCTTCCCAGATCGACCATCATCAACATCTCAGTTTCCCGCACAAACAAAGCCGCCATGGCACGCGCTTCCGAGATCTGACGCACTCGGCTGCGACTGGCAAGCTCTGCTTTGCTCAAACCATAAGCGCGGCATACAGATTCGATAAGTGCGTCAAGAGACAAATTCTCCCGCGCGGGCTCTTCGGCTTGAAACAATGCCTCTCCGATAAACCTGTCGTCTCCCAGTGCCCTTCCCTCAAATGAACCCACATGGAATTCTTTACGATACCCCTCTTTCACACCATCTTCAATAAAGCTTTGGTAGCGTTCTGCGTTGGCAAATTGACCGAGGATCCAGTCGGTGGTCAGCCAGGGGAGTTTTTCCCGGCCAAGATAAGCACGATGACTCGACCATGGATAGCTCTCAGGGCGCGTTACCATACCGGCTCGATTAGGGTTGAGATGAATGTAGCGCATCAGTTCGAGCAGATAATTGTCCGCATCGATCAGCAACGCCTTGTAGCGTCCTTGAAAAAGATGGCCAGTTTTTTTATATCGCCTGTTAAAATACTGCGTATATCTAAAGCCGAGATTTTGCATGATGCGGGAAAGAGGTATTTCCTTGACCTGTACGGCAAGATGAATGTGATTACTCATCAGGCAGAAGGCATGGATGCTGTGCCGGAATCGCTCAGTGCCGCCTTGAAGCAGAAAGAAAAAGCGGGAACGATCCGCCTCATCGAAAAAAGTGTCCTGGCCATCGTTTCCGCGAAGGATGACGTGGTAGACAGCACCTGGAAAATGAATGCGAGGTTTTCTGGGCATAACGCAATCCTACAGGGGTTTGCCCATTTGTCAAGCCTGACCCCTAAGACATAATTCATGATCATCCCGATGTAACGCCCACCATCACTGGAGAGCAGGGAATGAAGACTTCGCCAGTGGCTCGTTAACACCAAACTATACTCGGGCCACAATCGCCCGCCCCTGCGAATCCAGTGCATGGTGTGGTTCGGCATTTCTATGCTGTATGACGAGACATTTCCTGGTAGGAGAATTCCCAAAGCCCGGCATTATCTTTTGCATGTTCAATAGTCATGCTGACTATGTTACCTTTTCCATCAACGTCTATATATATATTTTCGCTTATTTCTTTTGTCTCCTGGGCAGCCTTGTCTGTGAATTCTATGTGAGCTGTATCCGAGTCTGAAAAATATTTCACCTTCATGTCTCATTCCTCCTTAAAAGACCTATCAAAAAATGCGTTATGCACTGTTTCGCCACCATCAAGCAGGATAACCCGCAAATATTTTCCAACTTCTGATATTCTGGCCCACTTTCTGATCCTTCCATCGGATTGTACTTCAATTTTTGCGGGTTTCTCAATAACTTTCTTGATCCAATCCTCCTTAATCTGAGCGCGATCCGGGCGTTTTCTTGTATAATCAAAATATTGTGTTGTTTTCATTTGTCAAAATCCAATCAAATTATAGCTTCCGAACGTTGCAAATCACCGGCGGCAAAAAGCAGCGTGAGGAACGAGCGGCGCTTTTTGCCGTCCGAGTGCATTTGCCTTGTTCTACCTCTCCCTTCCTTCCCGAATAATATCCACTATTTCTTTTGTGCTAATTTTTGCTCTAATAGAAGGCACATCCAAAGGGGAAGAAGCGATTTTTTCAGGAACCAGCGCAAAGGTTCTGCCGTCCTTTCTTCGGATTAGTACTTTTCCCTTGTTTTCTGCCTGGTCAAGAATCATGGCAAGTTTTTGTCTTGCTTCAGAATATGTAAAAACCTGCATTTTAAACCTCCAGAGTTGCAACGTTAAAATTTCGGGCAGATGCGATCAGTTTTCTATCCAATGTCAATAACGGAGCCTTATATCTGATGGCACAATCCAAAAAATAGGCATCATATGCGTAAATATTGGCCTGTTTGGATAATTTTAATGCCTTGACAAAATCTGGATCAATATACCGGATGGGGATGCCGTTAAAGATTGTTAATCCTTTTTCAGCCTCTGTCAGTGTCAGCCTTTTTTGTTTAAACATTGCTGAAAAGGCGTTGCCAATTTCCCATGGAATAGAGCCTGGCCCTATGAGCGTGTTTCCTGTTGTGACTTCGATGATCCTTTTACGTTCTGGCTCACCAACAATTACCGAAATTAATGCAGAAGTGTCTATGACGATTTCCACTGCTTACCCCCAACACTTGTTTATGTGACAATTGTACAACAGCTATGTTGTTTGTCAAGAACCAATAGGTAGAACGGCGGGCATAAGGCACGGCGGCTTTTTGCCGTCGCTCTTAATGCCCTGGTTCGGTGCCCCATTTAATTCTTCTAATCGCTTCAAAGTGTCACCAGCATATAGCTGGGTGTGGATTTGCATTGGCATTCTATACATTGGTAAGTCGATATGATCTCGTTTTCGCAACACAAACCAAGCAGAGGCGTGCACATACTTAGAATAAATTCCATACATTGATTCATATTCGTTTTTAAGACCGATTTCTTTTGCAAAGGCGAAAAAGAGGGTCGGACCAACACAACTGACTGA
>OBLN01000184.1_pt1 | contig 23493 bp, 17 predicted proteins | sample 1519301 | NCBI WGS metagenome assembly OBLN01 (sample SAMEA2452533, study PRJEB22499) | sediment metagenome | reverse complement strand
ACTTAAATATCCTGCAGTCACTACTCTAAAGAAAGATTTGATACATTATTATATATGAGGCTAACTTATTCTTTAGATATAGCCGCAACAGGAGAAGGGGATATAGCGAATTTTAAGGTGAAGAGAGCATTAGTCGAGCCCTATGAAATAATAATGTGGGCAGCCATAATTAGCGTACTTTATATTGTTAGCCTTAATAATTATCTGCTCTTCCAGATCCTGATAGAACTCTTCAGTGTATACGTTGCTTACGTTATATTTCTCGTTGTATGGAAATCAAGGGCCCGTCTGGAAAACAGGTATCTTATGTTCATAGGAATTACTTACTTTTTTGTCGGGTGTCTGGATCTGTTGTATACGCTTTCTTACGAGAGAATGGCTGTATTCCCCGAACTTAATTCAAACATACATGCTCAGTTCTGGATTTCTGCGAGGTATCTCGAGTGTATTTCCTTTCTGCTGGCTCCTTTGTTCTTAACCGGTCATGGTACAGGATACCTGGAGAACAATAGCAGGAACATCAAAAGAGTCAAATTCGCCTGGGTGGCTTTCTTGACTTATACAGGAATTACTATTATTTGCCTGCTCTCCATTTTAGTTTTTGGAAACTTTCCTGATGCCTATATTGAAGGTGTGGGATTTACTCTTTTTAAAATATTAAGCGGATACCTTATTTCTTTTATTCTATTTTGTTCACTTATCCTCCTCTATGCAAAAAGAGACAGGTTTGAGATTCACGTTTTCAGGCTGCTTGCAGCGTCAATTATTCTCACAGCACTGGGGGAATTAAGCTTATGGGCTTATGGAGGTGCAGATGGATTTTTCAACCTGGCCGGCCATTATTTCAAGCTCCTCTCTTTTTATCTTATATATAAAGCAATAGTTGAAACAGGATTTGATGACCCTTTTAGCCTTCTTTTCAGGGAGCTTAAACAGAGTGAAGAAGCTTTAAGACAGGAAACAATTTTCCTTAAGGACGATCAGGGTCACCTTTACGGATTGCTTGGTTTAAAGGAAAGCAATTTTGAGGCCAAACAGTCCGCAGAAGAGGCCCATGTAAGTGATATGGACTATCATTCATTTGTACAAAATATAGAGGGGATTCTTGGCTTCTGGCTTGACCGGAATTTCAAACCCGTACTTATGGAGGGGTCTGTTGAAGAGATTACGAGCTACACCAGAGAAGATTTTCTTTCCCACAGAGTTAAATGGACCGAAGTAATTATGCCTGAAGACCTGTCCCTGTTTTTTGACAATACTAAAAAAGTGGCTTCTAACCCGAACTTCTCCAGAGAGACTGAATACAGAATACTCAGAAAAGACGGAGGAATCAGGTGGATCAGAGAAATCCTACAGAAGCTTCCTGAAAGCTCGGGAGATCCCGGGCTGTTACAGGGTCTTGTCCGCGATATTACCAGGCGTAAAACAGCAGAACAAACTCTGGCGAATATACAGGAAGCCCGGATAAAAGAGATCCATCACCGCATAAAAAATAATTTGCAGGTTATTTCTTCTCTCCTTAGCCTTGAAGCTGAAAAATTCGACGACGAACGAACTCTTGAAGCCTTTAAGGAAAGCCAGAACCGTGTGGCTTCAATGGCTCTGATCCACGAAGAGCTTTATGAAGGTAAAGGCATGGATACAATTGATTTTGCTGTTTACCTTCGGAAATTAACGCTTGACCTTTTCGGTTCCTATACTATAGAAACTGAAAAAATCAGCCTCGACCTGGATCTTGAACAGGTACACCTCGGTATGGATACTGCTATCCCGCTTGGAATTATTGTTAATGAGCTTGTTTCAAATTCTCTGAGACATGCTTTTCCTTCATGCAGAGGGGGTGAAATACGGATATATCTTCATAGATCCGAGAGTTATGCTTCAAACACGGGAAGCTCGAGTAAAACCTGTATCTGCCAGGATAAAAAAGAATTCCATTACGTGCTTACGGTATCAGATAATGGGGCAGGCCTTCCTGAAAGCGTAGATTTTCAGAACCCCGAATCTCTCGGGCTCCAGCTGGTAAGTATTCTTATCGAGCAAATAGATGGCTGCGTTGAACTTACATTAGATAACGGGACTGAGTTTAAAATATGGTTTAACAATCCGGAAAATAGATAAGATTCAAAGTAACGAAAACGGATCAAAAACCAGATTAAAGAAAACGGATCAAGAATCAGCAAAAAACTTAAAGATATTTTCCGGATATATTATGGCTATAATTCGTAACCCTCGCATAATTTATGCTGATTTTAAATTTTTTCGTATGGAATTAATTTTTGTTTAAAAAGAATTTTTCGGGTAATTAATTTAAAATATTTAATGATATAATGTTATATTCGTGGAGTTAGGAAGTTAGCGGGTATGGAAATAAGTAAAGAACTGCCTGGAAACCATTGATCCTGCTCCGGATCAATATACTTGGGGGAGTATATCTTCGGAGCTGCTGAATTGGGGAATCCGGTAAAAGGGACATAGAGTTTCCGGGCTTCTTCTTAATCTGCTTTTAATCTTTTCTTTCAATTAATTTGCACCGCAGAAAACAGGGACTTTAAAGTTCTCTGGTATTTCTTAACTATCTTCAATGCAATTTTACATGAAGCAGATCAACATTCCGGGTAGTATACATTGAGGGGGCAACTGTATATTTCATACATCAACAAAAATGCATTTAAAGTAGGACTTTACGAAATAGTAGCCTGGATAGCAATAATAGGTCTGCTCTATTTAATCAGCCTTGGCAATTACCTCCTTTTTCATACGCTTGTAGAACTCTTCAGCGTATATGTTGCATACGTAATATTCCTGATAATATGGAAATCCAGAGCTCGTCTGGAGAATCGATATCTTATACTCATAGGGATAGCTTTCTTTTTTATAGGAAGCGTTAGCTTCTTGCATACCCTTGCATTCAGGGGAATGGAAGTATTTCCTAATTTTGGAATTAACCTGAGTATACAGCTCTGGATAGTCTCAAGGTACCTTACAGGTATTTCCCTGTTAATTGCTCCCATATTTCTGGCACGCAGCAGAAATCACGGAAACAGGGGAACTGAAAATATGTCTCCGGAGCCTGTTGAGAACCTGGTGTTTGCCTGGAAGATTTTTCTAGTATACGCGGTAGTTGTTACTACCCTCCTGCTCTCAATCTTTTTTTTCAAGAATTTCCCGATTGCTTACACAGAAGGTTCAGGGCTTACTCCTTTCAAGTTGCTGAGCGAATATATGATCTCCTTTGTTCTTTTCTGTTCGTTGATAGCTCTCTATGTAAAAAAGGACAGATTCGAAAACAAGGTCTTCGGGCTGCTTACAGCCTCCATATTTCTTGCAACTCTCGGAGAACTCTCTTTTGTCCTTTATTCACATGTGGATGGATCTCCAAACCTTATAGGCCACTATTTTATACTGCTGTCTTTTTACCTTATTTACCAGGCAGTCGTAGACGTTGGGTTCGAAGAACCGTGCAGCCTTCTTTTCAGGGAGCTAAAGCACAGGGAAGAAGATTTCAGACAAAAAGCAATTTGTCTTGGAGACGAATACAGTCATATATGCAGAATGATAGGGGTAAGCAAAAATCCTGAACGGAAAAATAAAAGTTCCGGAGAATATATGGGCCAGGAAAGCTGCTATTCATTTTCACAGCACTTTCCGGGTATCGGGTTTCAGCTCGATGAGAACTTTACGCCGGTATCCATACAGGGTCCGGTTGAGGAAATGACAGGCTACAGGAAAGAAGAATTTCTCTCGGGAAAAGTCAGTTTGAAAGATATAATCGTACCTGAAGACCAGTCTCAGATTTTTGAAACGCAACAGAGCCTCAAATTAAACCTCAGAGCTGTAGTTGAGAGAGAATTCCGAATTCGGAAAAAAACCGGAGAAACAAAATGGGTCAGGGAAATAACGCAAAGAATTCAGGGAAAGTCTGAAGGTTCAGGAAGTTTTCAGTCTCTGGTTTATGATATTACTGAACGTAAAATGGCTGAAGAAGCCCTGGAAAAGATAGAAAGAGTCAGGGTAAAAGAGGTACATCACAGGATAAAGAATAACCTCCAGGTAATCTCGTCTCTGCTCAGCCTGCAGGCAGAAAAGTTCGAAGACGCGGCAGTAATTGAAGCTTTCAGGGAAAGCCAGAACAGGGTCGCATCAATAGCTATGATTCATGAAGAACTTCATGGAGGAGAAAGCCTGGATTCCCTCGATTTTGCAGACTACCTTCAGAAATTGACTGCAGACCTTTTCAACTCATATCGTGTAGGTAAGGACGGTATAAACCTTAAACTTGACATTGAAAAGGTCTTTCTCGGCATGGATACTGCAATTCCTCTCGGAATTATTGTCAACGAACTGGTATCCAATTCCCTGAAGCATGCTTTCTCGGGTAAAAACGAGGGTGAAATTCGCATAAGCCTGCAAAATAGAAGAAAGCCTGTTTCTACAGGTGAGGCTTTGGGTCCTGGTTCGGATTGCCTCGATAACTGTCCGGAGAATAATGGTTTCCATTACATGCTCACAGTTGCAGATAATGGGAAAGGAATCCCCGGAGAAATAGATTTCAGAACAGCTGATTCTCTGGGGCTTCAACTCATAACTATTCTTGTTGACCAGATCGACGGACATATCGAGCTTAAAAGGGACCATAAGACTGAATTTACTATCTGGTTCAATGATTAAAAATAAGCTTGACATAAATAAGCTTGACATAAATAAGCTTGACATAAATAAGCTTGCAAGAAATAAGCTCGAAGGAAACAAGCTTGAAGGAAACAAGCTTGAAAAAGTTCAAATATTAAGATTTCTTTCGGTCAGAGAAATGAATGAAAAATTCATGGTGTGAACTACTCCGCTCTGCTTTCTTCAAAAGCGAGTGAGGAGTTTTCTTCGAGTTTTTACATCATTTGTGGATAAGATTCTATGAATCTCATCGACATCGGCAAACCTGTAATCTGGCGAAAAACTCTGTGGAACTATTGAGAAACATTGATGAAGTATTGGTTGATAAAAAGTTGGTTGATAAAAAGATAATTGTAAATTATTGTTTCTTTATTTACCTTTTCTTTATTTGCGGTTGAGATAACTGCAAAAATCCTGTCAAAAACGAATAAAAAAGCACCTTAAGCAAAGACTAGAGGTGCTTTTTATCCTACTTTATTTACCCAATTTCTTTTCTCAGATACCTGTTTTTTAAGATTTAATTCTCCTCAAATTTTGTCCATCCCAGGTTTTCCATCCTTGGAGAATCACTTTCTTTTATCTTTATGATATAAAACTCGTTACAGGGATAACCGGGGGCACAGTCCTCAACCGTTTGTGTGTCAAAGATATCTATGTTGTGTACGGCTCCGTAATATGCGGTTATGAGTTCGGATTCGGTAGGAGCTTTGATAAACTGAATATTTCCTTCTTCATACCACTGGTTCCAGGGAGTCTTTTCTTCGGATACCGGGTATTTCATTTCTATAAGGTCCTCTTCTGTACCATTTCCGTTCTCGGGACTTCTTTCAACAGGTTGCTGTGCGATTTCATCCCAGTCTCCATCGATTATAGCAGACCTCACTTCTCCCTCTGAAACAGTAACCTCTATTGTGTGAGGAGTGAGGGCTTCGGTTACAACCTGGTCTGTCCGGTTTCCATACCCTCCATGCCTGCTAGTAAAAGTATAGTTTAGAATCTGCTGCTCAGGGAATGTCTCAAAGACCTCGTGGCTTTCCAGCTCAAGGTCAAAGCCGTCAAAACTGTAAGTTGGTGCATTTTCTATCCAGGACTCGGCTATCCTTTCAGCCTCTTCCGGAGAGGTGGACACTGCGTATGCCCTCAGCTCAACCAGTGCGGAATCTATTTCCTGAAGACTCTCTGGCATATATTCAGAATAATAAGGATCTATAATTACTGTTTTTTCACGGCTTTCTTCTTTCAGTGTAACTTCAAGTGTTCCCACATCCGTGACTACAGGCTGCCCTTCTTGCGGAACGTAGCGTTCTTCCATCTGGAAGAATTTGTTTTCTTCAAAAAGTCCTGTAAGGTTCCTGAAGGCAGTTTCGTTGAAAGGCTTTTCATATGTTTTCTTAAACTTGCCTTCATTATCCGAAGTTGTAAATACGACTGCTGTGCTGTTTACGGTTAATTCCTGAAGCTGCATTTCCGGAAGTGTAAAGGCTCCGTAAGTCTTATGGGTTATGGTAGCATCTTCTGAGATGCCTGTCTCGTTCTCTAAAACCTCTGTCTGCTTCTCGGTACATCCGGCTATAAAAGTTAATAATATCACTGCTAGAATAGATAATACAGGAATTGCTCTTTTAATCCAAATCTCCTCCTTCTCCCCAAATTTTTACTATGCGGGTTAATTTTGAATTATAGTTTTCTTTCTTTAATATATCATTTTTTAAATATGTCTTTTTTGTTCAGATTTTAATTCGGTTTATTAATTCGAGTTAATTTGTAAAATTCTCTTCTTATTTTTTAGTCTAATTTCTGGATTTTTAGTCTAATTTCCGGATTTTTAGTCTGATTTCTGGATTTCCCGTTTTTTCAAATTAAGCAACATTTATATCTGTACACTAATGAGTATGTCCGTACTATAATTATTTTAGATGCTTATAAAAATCCTTATTATATTGATCTAGCAGCAGATACCTATTCACTTCAGAAGGCACAGACTAAATGAAAATGCAACTTGTTAATCTTCTTCTACTCTCAGACAAAAGGAAAAACTTTCTATTACTACTGGAAGACGGACCTAAAAATATTGATGAAATTCTTGATCTGCTTAAGATGTCCAGAATTTCTCTGCTCCCCCAGATTAAAATCTTAAAAGAAGAAGGTTTAATCCTCCAGCAAGGAGATTTATATGAATTGTCTATCATAGGCAATATCCTTATCAAAAAAGCCAGACCGCTTCTGGACGCGGCCAGTACGTTTGAAGAGAATGATTTTTTCTGGGGTCAGAGGAAACTGGATTCTATCCCTTTTCATCTGCTAAAGCGGATAGGGGACCTTAAAGGAAGCCAGCTCCTCGAACCAGGGCTTGCCCACGGGTTCGACCTGTTTCCGCAGATCATTAATCATTTTGCCGGGTCTTCGCAGGTTATGCTGCTTTTTTCTTACTTTCATCCGCAGATTCCTTCTTTTTCCCTGGAGCTCGCAAAAAAAAATGCTGAATTACGGCTTATCCTCAGCAAAGATTCTTTTAACAGGTTTTCAGGAGATTTTCGTGATATGGGAGAAAAAATCCTGGAGAAGAAAAATGCCTCTATTTTCGTGCATGCAGGGTCCCCTCTCGAAATTCCCGCATTGATTGCTGTTTCGGAGAATGCATTGTTACTCGGATTTTTCAATAAAAAAGGAAGATTTGAAGGGCAGTATCTTCTTAATCTTGAACCCTGCGCCCTTGCCTGGGGCAGGGAACTTTTTGAGTATTACATGGAAAAGTCAGAGAATATCAGGGCAATCCATTGGCCTGAATCAGGCTCTGATAACCGGAAAGATTGTGATGAACTCAAATAGTGACAGATAATGTCTTTAAGCCGGAGCAGCATTTTACTCCTTAATTTATTCGATCAGCATAATCGATCAGCATAATAATACTCTATCTTAAAAAAAGCCTGCAGGTGTCCGATGAGCAGAAAGTCCAGGGAATGGAAACAAAAAAGGGCCGAATTCATTAAAGGTAAAACGTGTGCGTGGTGCGGATCTGATGATCGTCTGTGTGTGCATACTCCGGGAATTTCTTCTCCGGCAGAGATTAATTCGGGTATTTACAGTCTTGCTTATGCCAGATTTAAAGAAGTATATCGGCAGAAGTACCAGAAGTTCGAATCCGTTCTTACCGGTAAACACCGCCATAAAAGCCATCCTTCCTGGCACAAATCCTCTACTGTTCATAAAATCGAACCTGACCATACTGACCTTGAGGAGCAGTGTGTGGAATACCTTATTGAAGATCAGGAAGAAGGAAATTTTAAAAAGCTTTATCATAACTGGCTTGAGGAAAACGGGATAGAAGAGCTCATTAAAGAGGAAATTAAAAGAGCAGAAGAAGAACGTTCGTCCCTGGAGCACGCAATTGTGCTTTGCAAACGATGCCATTTTGCAAGCTTAAGAGGCATGGAAATCTGCCCTTTGTGCAGGAGAAAATATAAAGCTTCAAAGTATGAAACCTGCTTTGACTGCTTGCCTGAAGAGAAAAAGAAAAAAGTTCTGGAAAAGCAAAAAGAAAAAAAGAATAACCTTGAGAACCCGGAAGGTCTGTTTGGTGAGCCATTTGGTGAGCCTTTTGATGAGCCATTTGATGAGCCCTCTGCTAAAGAACGGTAATCTTTCTTTAGACTGATGAGATTGGTGAAACAAAATCTAAAGTTATCTTCTGATTCCAGATCATTTTTTCGATTCTAAATTATCTTTCGGTCTCCTTCACAAAAGAGCCCATCCGCTACCTCCGCATGCCCTGCAGGTTCCTGTCTCAAAATTTCCGCACCCGTTGCAAAGTGGGCATATTATTGCAGGCTGGGCAACAAGCACGTTTCCGTGTCCTCCGCAGGCCTCACAGATTGTACCATCAGCATTCCCGGTTCCGTTGCAAAGTGAGCATTTTTCCGGGGCATACTCCGTATCGATATAGGTATAGAGCATTTCACCACCTTCCTCATTACGAGCACAGGGTAGTTTGTTATAAAGGATTCTTTTAATACATATTTTCGACGTTCTGGATTAAAAGATCTTGCAAAAAGATAAAAAGGAAAATGTTATAATGTAATACAGATTTCTTTTTTTATCTTTCTTTTTCAATTCTATTCCTGAAATTTCTCCAGACTCATAAGTTCCTAAGATAACTTTCATGGTAAACAGGGATCTGGTCCTTGGACTCAACAAATAATTTTTTCAGAAGGCCTTTATTTTTATTATTCTGTTTATGAAGCCTCTAGCTGGTAAGAGTCTGTTTTTCGAGTATTTTTAAGGTTTCTTCTTCAGTTTTCAATCTCTGGATTTAAAGAAAAACACGTGGAAAAAAATAACTTTTTTTTTCCAATTTCTTACTAAATTTTATTTAAATCTATTTCTCTTGGTAACATAAAATATTATTTTTAATGACTCCGGTAGTTTTAAGTAACATTAGAAAAATAATAATCATTGGGGGAGAAGTTTTAGTTTTGTGTCTTGGGGGACGCAGACTTGAAAATATTTCTCCTAAATTCATGGAGTTGAAACTATGGCACATAGAGATAATCCAGAGTTTTTGTCAGCAAGTACCATAACAGGGGATAAAGTCATTAATCCGGCTGGAGAGGACCTTGGAAAAATTGAAGAACTGATGATTGACCTTCGCGATGGAAGAATAGCGTATGCAGTACTCTCTTTTGGTGGGTTCCTGGGCATTGGCGACAAGTTATTCGCTATCCCGTGGAATGCCCTTTCTTTGAGAGTGCACGAGCATGCCTTTGTGCTGGATGTTCCTAAAGAGGCCCTTGAGAAAGCAGAAGGCTTTGATAAGGACAACTGGCCTGTAACCAACCGTGAATGGCTTTCCTCTATGTATAGCTATTATGGATATCAGCCTTACTGGCAGACAGAAATGCTGGAAAATCGACCAGGTAACATTTAAAAGCCTGAATATCTGAAAAAAGCCACGGGTATCACACTGGCAAATAGTTGCCGGGCGGATTTAATCAGGAGATTGATTTTGAGGTTTTGTCCTTGGGATGCGGACTTTAAATATCTTAGTAGTTTAGGGGGTTAGAACTATGGCAAGCAGAGATAATCCGGATTTTTTGTCAGCAAGTACTATAAAAGGGGATAAGGTTGTAAATGCAGCCGGAGAGGATCTTGGGAAGATTGAAGAACTGATGATCGACGTTGATGACGGAAGAATAGCATATGCAGTGCTTTCTTTTGGCGGATTCCTGGGTATGGGAGACAAATTATTTGCTATTCCGTGGCAGGCTCTCAGATTGAGACTGCATGAACACTCTTTCTTACTTGATGTCCCTAAAGAAACGCTGGAGAGAGCCGAAGGCTTTGATAAGGACGACTGGCCTTTAACAACTCGAGAATGGCTTTCCGACACTTACACTTACTACGGATATCAACCCTACTGGCAGAGAGGAGTAACCGGGGAGACCGGAATGTATAGAGAGACCAGAGAGGAACGAGTCTCCTGGACTGAATCGGAAAGGGAAAATCCTCAGTTTTTGTCAGCAGATTCTATAGAAGGAGATAAGGTTGTCAATAGAGATGGGGATGACATAGGTAAGATCGATGAAATAATGATCGACCTTGAAAGTGGAAAGATAGCATATGCCGTAGTCTCCCACGGTGGAATTCTTGGCATAGGCAGCAAATTGTTTGCTATTCCGTGGCAGGCTCTTTCTCTGAGAATGCGCGATGAAGCCTTCGTGCTTGATATCCCCAAAGAAACCTTTGATAATGCAGAAGGTTTCGACAAGAGCCACTGGCCTTTAACCCATGAGGAACTCTCCGGAACTTATACTTACTACGGATATGAGCCTTACTGGCAGAGTGAGACCATAAGACCAGCAAGAGTTTCAACAGAAATTCTGGGTGAAACGGAAGCTGAAAGGATAGCACGGATGGAAAGAGAAAGGCAGGGGCTCGCAGGAACGGAAGAAGATTTAAAGGCAAGGCAGGAAAGAGAAAGGCTTGAAAAGCTAAGAGAGACACAGGAAGAAAAAGTGTCCCGTCTAGAGCAGGAGCGGATGGCGAAAGAAAGGCAGGCGGAAACAGAGAGGGGAAGGCTCGCCCGCCTGGAGCAGGAGCAGATGGACCTGGAAAGGCAGGCAGAAATTGAGAGAAAAAGGCTGGCAGCGCTGGAAAGAGAGCTCCAGGAGGCTAGAAGGCTAGAAGAAACTGAAAAAGTTTCCAGGCTCGAAATGGAGATGAGGGGATTACAGGAGCAGGAGCGGACCCGGAGAGAAAGGCTGACGCAGCTGGAAAAAGAGCGCAAAATGATGGGGGAACGAGAAGAAACGGAAAAGGAGAGATATGCTCGGCTTGAAAGGGAGCGTATGGAAGCTGAGAGAAAGGTAGAAACTGAGCAAGAGAGACTTGCCCGGTTGGAAAGAGAGCGTATGGAAGCCGAGAGAAAAGTAGAAACTGAGCAGGAGATGCTTTCCCGGCTTGAAAGGGAGCGGATAGAAAAAGAAAAACTCCATGAGACCGAGCAAGAAAGGCTTTCCCGGTTGGAAAGGGAAAGAATGGGGACAGAAAGGCTGCGAGAGGCAGAACCCTCAAGGATGGCCCGGATGGAAGGCATGGCAGTCAGGGAAGGTCCTGAATTTTTATCAGCAAGTACCATAAAAGGGGATAAGGTTGTAAATGCAGCTGGAGAGGACCTTGGAAAAATTGAAGAACTGATGATTGACCTTCGCGATGGAAGAATAGCGTATGCAGTACTCTCTTTTGGTGGGTTCCTGGGCATTGGCGACAAGTTATTCGCTATCCCGTGGAATGCCCTTTCTTTGAGAGTGCACGAGCATGCCTTTGTGCTGGATGTTCCTAAAGAGGCCCTTGAGAAAGCAGAAGGCTTTGATAAGGACAACTGGCCTGTAATCAACCGTGAATGGCTTTCAACGACGTATTCTCACTACGGATATGAGCCTTACTGGCAGAGAGAAGCAACCGAAAGGATAGGACTGCCTGGGGAGATTGGGTCGGAAAGAGTATCCCGTACAGAAATTATGGCAAGCAGGGACAACCCGGATTTCCTGTCAGCAGGAACCATCAAAGGTGACAAAGTTGTCAATACAGCCGGGGAGGATCTCGGGAAAATTGAAGAACTGATGATCGACCTTGAAAATGGAAAAGTAGCATATGTAGTGTTGTCCTTTGGCGGGTTCCTGGGTATGAGCGATAAACTGTTTGCCATTCCCTGGCAGGCCTTTTCATTGAGAGTGCATGAACACGCGTTTGTGCTTAATATCGACAAGGATGTCCTGAAAAATGCAGAAGGCTTTGATAAGGACAACTGGCCCTTAACGCGTGAGAGCCTCTCCCGGACCTATACTTACTACGGATACCGGCCATACTGGCAGAGAGAAACAGCTGAAATAACCGGAATTCCCGGAGAGGCTGAAATGCCCGGGAGGACCGGACTTTCAGGGGGAAGAGAACCGGAAAGGATAACCCGTACCGAAAGAGAGAGCCACGGAAGACTCAAAACTGCAGAAGAAAAAATGGCAGAGCAGGACAGAGAAAGAATAGAACGGATGGAAGGTACCGAGACCGACGAAGAAAAGCGTGAGCGGCTAGAACGTGAACGCATGGTAGCAGAGAGACGGGAACGTAAATACCAGTAAAAAACAATGAAACTGGTAAAGACAGTAAGATAAGTAAAAGCGATAAGAATACAGGGGGGCATTATCTGTCTCCTTCTAATTTTTAAAATCAGATCTTTCTCTTTTTTCTCTTTTTTCTCTTCTTTCCCTTCTTTCTATCCGCCAGTTACGTTTTTTGAAGTTAGTTACGTTTTTCCAAATAAGTTTTCTTTTGCTGTCAGAAGAGTTGCCAGAAGCGATTTTTTAATTTCTACCGCATTATTTGGGCAAAGTTCGCGACAGCAGTAACAGAGAATGCATTTTTCCTGATTAATCCTGAAATCCCCTTCTTCAAGCTGCTCTATGGCATGGGGGGAACAATTGTTGTAACATGCTGTACAATGGGTGCATTTTCTTTGATTAATGCGGGGATAAATAGTATAATATTTCCCGAGACTTCGCGTAAAGAAAGGAGGAACTGTACTTACTCCGCCACTTGATGGTTTGAATCTCTTTTTGACCTCTCTCAATGGAGTTCCGACCACTACAGGACACTGGTTTCCGAAACCTTTCTTAAGGGCACCTGCAGTTGTAGGGATTTTCAAAGGATCAAAACCTATCATCTCTGCCGCGACGATATCCAGGGAAACACAATCGCGGCTTGCCAGGATCACTCCTGAGTTTACAGGTTCGCCATGGGAAGGTCCGTTTCCTTCCATTCCTGTAATTCCATCCATTACTGCAAAATCGGGCATGATAATTGAATACACATCGGCAACTGCCTCGCCAAAAAGCTCTCGTTTTCCAAGAAGATGAGTTTCTTTTCGGCACTTAAGGGGGAGGGTTCCGAAAAAATTCTTAACTGCACCTGTATAATAAGTGAGCTCATGTGTTTTCAGCTTCGGAAGGGATATTACAACATCAGCTTCAAGGACAGGGTTTGCAATGTATAGCGTTCGGAACTGAAGAGGCTCAGGGACTTCTACAAGGGTAAAACCAGCAGTCTCAAAGTTCACAACCTTCGCTCCTGCCTTTAAAGCAGCGTCTTCTATTCCAGATGCTTTCAGCGCTTTTGCAGTAGCTCCGGGTCGTGAGATTCCTGCTCCGTCTCCAACTACTGGTTTTCCTCCTGCACTCCTCACAAATTCACACATGGCAGCTACCACAGCAGGATGGGTAGTTGCTGCGGCTTCCGGAGGGCTTGCTGCAAGGATATTCGGTTTTAAGAGCACATTGTCTCCGGGGCCAATCACGTTTTCAAGGCCTCCTAGAAGGCTGAGAGCCTGAGCTATTGCATTTTTTGTGCCGGAATAATCAGAACATGGAACTATGGAGACTTTATTCATTGCTGAAAATAGATAGAGGCGGTTATTGAATTCTTTTTCGGTTTCAATCTATTGTGCTTTAATCTGCTCTGTTTTTTATCTGCTGCGCCGGTTTGTAGAAAGAAATGTAAAACCCGTTACATCTTCAGATTTGGCGGGATATAAGCGTCAACCTAATCTATCAGCCGTTTTTGATTCTGTAAATTATCAAATATTTTCAAAACCTTTGTAATATTAGATTTTGCTGTCACCATAGCCCCACAGTTCCTGAAAACGTTGCCGAATTTCAACGCGAAAACCAGGCGAGGTAACGTTTGAATGTCGGGGAGTTGATTACAGGGCAAGAATCATCCTGAAAGGATCGGGATTAAGCCGTGGAAAGACGGTAGCTATAAGCATCCCAAGTATAACCTCATGCTCATATATTCTATTTCACCGAAGGAACTTAGGGTTAGAGCCTGCACGACTTGTCTCCAATGGGAGGAAGGATGACTCAGGAAGCCACTCGGTCTTTAGCTGGGTGGTAGTTCACTATCCACTCTGTTAGACTGCCTGTATGCCTTCTATTTTTAAAAGCTCTTTTTACCCTGTCTCCCAGGATACTTTCCAGTCATGTGCCGGTGACCTGGATATCAGCTTTTACCTATTTTTAAGGCCCATCATCAGGTCTATTTCTTCAGCTATGCTTTCCAGCTCGTCAAGTATCCTTTCCGAATCTTTTCTCATCTCCCTTACCGCAGCCTTAAGGCTGCCTCCTCTCAAATAAATCAGGCGTTTTTTTCTATATAAAAGCCCGGACTCATTGAGGTTCCGAAGATGATGATTGATTCTTGAGATTTTCATATCCAGGTCTTCAGCAAGGGCTTCAGATGAACTTTCCCCTTCGTTTGAGAGCTTTTCTAGCAGACTGAAAATTATCCTGTTGGCTGTATTTTCTGTATCCCTTCCGGAAGAAAAGCCAAAGCTGTCACAGAGCCATAAAAGGTCCTCTTCTAGGTTTTTGATTCTTGGCTTTTCAATATTTCTGAGGATAATTTGCTGAACCATCTGTGTATCATTTTAGAGATACATATATATAAATTTTTTTTTGATTTGTAGATATCATATTTACTTTACTTCAATTATATCTATTTTATTGACAAATTTTCTAAACTTTGCGGGTAATTTTTAAATACAAGTTTTGCATTATATGCAGATAGTTGGGCACTAAATAGCTCGAAATATTCACCTATTCATACTGGCTCATAACAGCCGGTTAATCTTCAGCTAATTAAGGTCGCTTATGCATAGGAGGAACAAAAATGATTGTCAAACCTATTGGCGAACGTGTATTGCTCAAGCACCAGAAGAAAGAAGAAGTGACTAAAGGCGGGATCTATATCCCCGAATCTGCACGTCAGGAAAAGAAAGAAGGAATTGTTATCGCTGTGGGGACCTTCGAAGACGGGAAAGAACTTCCTCTAAAGAAGGGCGACCATGTAATTTACGGGGGATACCAGGCTGATGAAATTGAAATCGATGATGAGAAATATATTTTTGTCGATTTCAAAGACATCCTGGCAGCAGTTGTCGAAGAATAAATACTGAATGAGGCTTTTTCTGAAAATATTACATCAGGCGTATTAAATATATAAGTAAATCATGGCTCAGATAAATGCCAGGAAATGTCAGGCAATTAATGACTTCGATAAATCACAACCAGTTCGGTAAGAATATTTGATCTTAATTCAGGTGAATACAGATGGCTTCAAAGCAGATAATGTTTGATGAGAGTGCAAGAAAAGCGCTCTTAAGCGGTGTGGATAAAGTCGCAAATACCGTTAAGATCACACTGGGACCCAAAGGACGATATGTGGTCCTGGATAAAAGCACAAAACCCGTAGTCACAAATGACGGTGTCACCATTGCAAAAGAAATAGAGCTTCATGATAAGTTCGAGAACATGGGAGCCAAACTGGTCAAGGAAGTTGCTTCCAAAACCCAGGACAATACCGGCGACGGGACAACGACAGCCACCCTCCTTGCTCAGAGCATGATCCGTGAAGGCCTGAAAAATATCAGCGCAGGGGCAAACCCCATAGAAGTTAAGAAAGGGATTGAGATTGCCACGGAAAAGGTCGTAGGCTACCTCAAAGGCAAGAGTGTTGAGGTAAAAGGCAAGGACAAAATCATTCAGGTCGCTACTATCTCTGCAAACAACGATGAAGAAATAGGCAACCTGATTGCAGATGCCATGGAAAGGGTTGGCTACAACGGAGTAATTACCGTCGAAGATTCAAAGACCATGGAGACCAGCCTTGATGTGGTCGAAGGTATGCAGTTCGACCGCGGATTTGTTTCTCCCTATATGGCTCTTGATGCCGAAAAGATGATCTGCGAATTTGAAGACCCCTATATCCTCATAACCGACAAAAAAATCAACAGCATGAAGCAGATTGTCCCTGTACTTGAAAAAGTTGCTTCTGAAGGCAGGTCACTCCTGATTATTGCTGAAGACGTTGATGGGGATGCTCAGGCCGCCCTTATCCTGAATATTATTCGCGGAGCCCTCAGGGTCTGTGCCGTAAAAGCTCCCGGATTTGGAAACGAGAAGAAGGAGATGCTTGAGGATATTGCTGTCCTTACCGGCGGGCAGGTTATCAGTGAAGAAAAGGGCATGAAGCTTGAAGAGTTCAGTGACTACATGCTCGGAAGTGCCAGGAAGGTCACGGTTGACAACCATAAAACCATAATTGTTGAGGGCAGGGGCAACAGGAAAGATATTGATGAGAGGATCAGGATCATCGACACCCAGATCAATATTGCTGAAGCCGATTACAGGAAAACCGAACTCAAAAAACGCATGGCAAAGCTGGGAGGCGGCGTTGCAGTAATCAAAGTGGGGGCTGCAACCGAGACCGAGCTCAAGGAAAAGAAAATGAGAATCGATGATGCACTGAATGCAACAAAAGCAGCAGTTGAGGAAGGAGTGGTCACCGGAGGGGGAATAAGTCTCTTCCGCGCAGCTGCGGTCCTTGATTCTCTTAACCTTGACGGCGACAGGCAGGTCGGAGTAAAGATCGTCCAGAGAGCTATAGAGGACCCTGTCCGCCAGATTGCAACAAATGCAGGCAAAGAAGGTGCTGAAGTTGTAGCAGCTATAAAGGCTGAGTCCAGTGAACACTTCGGATACAACGCAAAAAGGGATGTATTTGAAGACCTTTTTGAAGCAGGTGTAATCGACCCTACAAAAGTAGTAAGGAGCGGGCTCCAGAACGCTGCATCCATAGCAGGCATGGTGCTTACAACAGAAGCCCTTGTAACGGATTTCGATGAAGAAAAGGACGAGAGGACAGCTGCAATTATAATCTGATTGCAACATTTTTTTCTTTCCTTTTTCCTTTTTTCCTGTAACTATTCGGAAGGTGGTTGCTCAATTCTCAAATTTTAATCTGCTTTTTACCAATCGATATACTTTTTTTCATATCCGTTAGCAAGTTTAGTCCTCTTAATCTCTTACTATTGTTATTCTCCTGTTCCGGTAAAGTTTTCTCTGGAGAGAAGTATTGAAAAGTGTATGTTTACGCTAGAATGAGGAATCTTGAAGAAGAAATATAAATTTACAGTACTAAAGGTGCCTTTATAAATGTAAGGGTAAGGGATAGTCCTTATATCCGAAAAATTAATGAGAAATACATCTTTATTGGAGCGCGTGCCTGATGTGGAAGAGTATCAAAAGCTGCGTGCTGAGGTTGGATGGGGGACTAAAAACTCTGAAGCTATTAGACTCGCTTTAAGCAACTCTCTTTTTTCCGTATGTGTTATGTCAGAAAACAACATTATAGGCTTTGGAAGAGTCATCGGGGACGGAGGGATTTACTTATATGTCCAGGACATTATCGTACTGCCCGAATTCCAAGGACAGGGAATTGAAAAATGTATCATGAGTGCAGTTATGGGTTACCTTAATACCCATGCTTTCCCTGGGACTTTTGTAGGCCTGATGGCAGCAAAGGAAGTGTCGGGGTTTTATGAGAAGTTTGGGTTTGTCAAAAGACCTCTAGAAGGACCTGGCATGTTTAAGATTATGCAGTGAGGTTCTTTATGTAAAATAAATTCATCATTTAACTGAATTATTCTCTTGATAATAGGTGAAAGTAAAAATGCTTGAAGTTTATTGTGACTCATCCTATAATGAAAATAAAGACTCCTATGTCGGCTGCGTGGTGCTTCGGGACGGCAGGCAAATCCACCAGTCAACAACAAGAGTCCCGGGGAATCCTGTAAGCAATCTTAATTGTGAACTTGCAGCCCTTGGTTTTTCCATATCTCTTTTGAGGATTTTTTCCGAAGGCGATAAGGAAGTAGTTGTTTATAACGATTCTACCGAAGCCGTAAAAGTTTTTCAGGGAAAAGTGCAAGATGTAGAAAAGGAGTTCCCGGGGTCCAGAATCAGCTTCGAGTATATTCCTCGCGAGAAAATGAACCAGGCAGCAGCAGATAGCCTGTCTAAAAAGTTTCCTGTTTTTTTCCTGAGCATATCTACATGCAATGTGGAATCATTTTCAAGAAGGGAAGATATACTTTCAGACATTGCCCGTAATGAGAGTAATGTTTTTTATCTTGAGAAAGTGCCGGAAATGTCTTCAAACAAAAAAACCTGCTACAGGCTGGTTATCCGCACAATGGAAAAAATCCTTTCTGATGACCGGCTTTATTCTATTAAGAAGGGAGGCCCGGGGACTCAGGTAATAGCAGCAGAAGAAATCCGAAAGAATCTCTCAGACCCGGAGATTCTTTCGTCCTTGAAATCAAAAGGTGTCAGGCCCGAAAACTCTTACTTCCTTCTCACGGACGAGACATGGGGGCTGCGAGGCACGGACAGCCAGGCATGCTCTATCCTTCCTCCTTCTATTCCTCATCGGATCATATGCGATGAAGTAAACAGATCACCACAAAACCTTTTCAAAAGAGCAGAGCGTTTCAGATAACTTCCTGAGTCAGTGAGCATGTTAAGCTCATCCCTCCCATCAGTTCAGGCATAATCCCCAGAGCCTGGCGATTCCGTATTATATAAGTTAAAGCATTCCGCTTATCGTATTATATCCAACCCCAAACCCAATTTAAAACCCTGATAATCCATGAAACCCATAGATTATAAAACACAGCTTTTGCTAGCTATCTTCGTCAGCTCTCTGCTTCTTGGAAATCTTCTGGGAAGCAAGCTAATTGAGATCTTCGGAATCGTAACTTCTGTCGGCCTTTTCGGATATCCGCTTACATTCCTTATCACGGATATAGTCGAAGAAGTCAGGGGAAAAGAAGTAACAAAAATTTTTGTGCAGGCAGGCTTCCTTTCACTCTGTATTGCAGTTGTTTTCGTATTTTTGAGCACGGGCATACCTCCTTCATCCTTATATCCGCACAATGAGGCTTATAATAATGTTTTTTCAAATTCCCTGCGAATTATCCTGGCCAGCATGGTTGCTTTTGTCATAAGCCAGTACCATGACCTCTGGGCGTTTAATTTCTGGAAGCAGAAGACAAATGGCAAACACCTGTGGCTTAGAAACAACCTTTCAACGATTGTTTCTCAACTGCTTGACTCAACCATTTTTTTATTCATTGCCTTTTATCACGTAACTCCAGAGCTGGGCGTAACTTCAATATTTTATATGGTTTTGCCTCTCTGGGCTCTCAAGGTGTTCTTTGCTCTCCTTGATACCCCGTTTGTATACCTTGGGGTCAGGTGGCTTGTCTCCGAAAACATAAGTGAGGCTACCAATCATGACGACAGCAGGGAGGCAGGCCCGGTTAAAGGATAGAATGTGTATAGTTCGTAAAATTATACTCAGTTCAGGATTACAGGATTCAGGATTATAGCCTGGATCCAAATCCCGATTACAATTGCCAATCCCAATGCTTATGGGCACCTCCGTCCTATATATTAACGGGGGTGCTAATCATAGCAGAATATCCTGAGATCGAAAAACTGCCTGAGAGAAAAAAAATTCAGAGTAGTGATGAAAATCCCGAAATCAATTATGAGAAAAAGGCTGGTGAGTGGGATAAACAGTTAAAAGAGCCTGATGTCCAATCTGGAATTCCCTCTGAAGAATTCTGTATTTCCTGTTTGAATATGCCTGAGGAGCAGCGCAAGAGTATGCTTCTGGAGATCCAGCAGGTATCTGAGAGGATTTTAAAAGCCTATGGAATTATTAAAGGACCCGAAGACCTTTTAAAAGGGGAATGGTTTCTCAAACTCCAGAAGACAGGACTTGAAAAAAAGCTGGTTCTTGCGAAGTCCGGAGAGGAGGTCTTTATAGGCCTGTATACTTATTCGGGGGAAACTCCTGTACCTGATCCTAACTTCGTTTTGCTCTCTCAATATGGGTTCTGGTATCCGCAGAGGATAGAGGAGAAATTTGAAGAAACAGTAGCCTCATTCTTTACAGGGGCATATGGGGACTATGAGTTTCTTAATATTATCCCTGAAAACGTTGGACGATTCCAGACCCTGCAGCGCAATTTTACAAAGTTGCTTGAAGACCAGGAATGGGACGGGCCGGATGTTAAGGTTGTTGAAAAAATTATGCCGGAAGATTGAATTCCTGTATAACTGTGCAATCCGAAGGCTCACTTTCTCTTTTCAGTTTTTTGGGGATTAATTTCCCTTTTGTATTATTAGTTTTGACTTTTTGTTTTCCCACAGGATATTTAAATCTTGAAAGCATACGCAGTTTCAGGTACATATTCAGTGTTATATTTGCTTCTAGCTTGTGGTTTTTATAGTAATCATTTTTCAGAAGGTCTTTTATGTTTTCGATAAACTCCGAATGCATCCTTTCAAAAAAATCAGAAGATATCCCTCCTTTCTATGTAATGGAAGTTCTGGAGAGTGCCAAGGCTCTGGAGGCTCAGGGCAGGCATATAATTCATCTCGAAGTCGGAGAGCCTGATTTTCCCACTGCTCCCCATATATGTGAAGCTGCCTGTGCTGCCATTGGCAGGGGACTGACAAAGTATACTCATAGCCAGGGACTGCCTGCTCTCAGGGAAGCAATAGTTGAGTCTTATTATCGGAAGTTTGGAGTTGACCTGGATCCCAGTCAGGTTATTGTTACTTCAGGGACAAGCCCGGCTCTCCTGATGGTTTTTATGGCTCTGCTTGAAAAGAGGGACGAAGTAATTATGTCAAATCCTCATTATGCCTGTTATCCGAATTTTGTAAAATACCTGGGAGGAACTCCTGTTTTTGTCTACACGAGCGAGGCAAACGGCTTTGCTCTTGAACCGGAGACAGTAAAGCAGTGTCTGAGTCCCAATACGAAAGCCATCCTAATTAACAGTCCCTCAAATCCCGGAGGGCATGTCATGTCCAGTGAGAGCCTTCAGGGACTTGCTGCGATAGCCAAGGAGAAAGGCATCCCAATTGTTTCGGATGAAATTTACCAGGGTTTAATCTACAGCGGTGAGGAGCATACTATTCTTGAATATACCAGAAATGCTTTTGTCCTGAACGGCTTTTCCAAACTGTATGCAATGACTGGCTGGAGGCTCGGCTATATCATCTGTCCCCCGGAATGTGTACGTGCGCTTCAGAAAATTCATCAGAATTTCTTCATATGTGCTAACTCTTTTGTACAGGAAGCAGGTATTGCAGCCCTTAAAGGTCCTCAGGACCATGTTGCTGAAATGGTCCAGATTTATAATACGCGCCGCCAGTACATGTTAAAAAGGCTTCTTGGCATGGGACTTGAAGTCCGTAAGGAACCAATGGGAGCTTTTTACGTGCTTGCCGATGCCCGTAAGTACGGCAGCGATTCCCTTGAACTGAGCCGCAGGATACTCAATGAAGCGGGCGTGGCAGTAACACCGGGAATAGACTTCGGAAACGGAGCGGAGGGATATCTGCGTTTTTCCTATGCTAACAGCCTTGAAAACATTGCAGAAGGTATGGATCGGCTGGAAGCTTTTCTGGCAAAAGAACTAGAAGGATAATGCCTTCCGATAAGGAAGCGGCCAATTTTTGTTTATTAACTTTTCTAATTAATTTTTCTTTTTTACTGTATACTTAAAATCCGGCTCCGAAAGGTTCTCCAGTTTTACCAGCTCATCGGTTTCCTGAATTTTTTCTTGTAATTTTTCCTGCATTTTTTCCTGTAGCTTTCCTTGAAATTTTTCATCTTTCTTTTCTTCTCTTTTTTTCTCGTCTTCCTTCAGAGGCTCATTCTGAAGATGTTTTAGTGTCCTGCTGCCTTCAGGAGTTTTTTCTCGGGACTTTAAATTTAGTTTCGCGGAATTTCTTTTTACAATAATGCCTGTAAAAAGCAGAAGATTGATTGCAATGAAATAAGTAAAGTAACTGAGGTGGAGCTTTTCCTCCATAAAAGGAACTGCTTCAGAAGAAGCATTGAACTCTCTTGAAACCGTGCTATATCCGGGCTTCTTTATAGCCAATTTATGCTGCCCTTCCTTCACATAAAATACGACAGGGGTTGCTCCTTTATATTTTCCGTCGAGGTAAACATCTGCCCCTGATGGACTTGTAGATATGCTATATACCCATTCGTTTACACGGAGTTTTTTTGAGACGGAAGCCGTTTCTCCGGCTTTGACATATACCCTGGCAAAAGCTTCATCATACCCTTCCTGTTTCAGTACCACCTCATAAAATCCGGGAGGTACCTCTTCTATTAGAGCAGGTGTTTTTCCTACCTGTTTTTCATTTATATATATTTCAGAGCCATTCGGAATTGTTATTACCTGAATTTTCCCGAAATTGTCTTCCGATAAATTTCTGTCCCCTTCAGTGACGGAAGCGTCATTCTCGGAACCTTCGGTGGGCATATCTGCATACACCGGGTTGACAGCTAGAATGAGTACCAGGAAGGAAATAAATATGCAGATGAAGACTTTCCTGAAGCCTTCGGTTTTGAATCCAGATTTTATGTCCGGTTTTATTTCTATAAAGGACCTCTCTGTTTTTAGTGGTAAACCTCTATTTTTAGCCATATTTCAGATTATCAGCACATATTATTTAACTTAACACTCTTTTTTAGGCTGAAACCAATGCTTCAGGTTTTTATCTGTTTATTGCAAATTGCTCTTTTTTCATTTCAGTAGTTATTCTTCCCTGCCTGAAATCAAAAATACTCTTCTGGCTTCTACTTTCTTTTCCAGGATAAAAAATCCCTATTATGAGCCAGGTTCCGTACATGAAATGGGTCCCCATAATAAAATAAATCTCTTTTTCCTTCAAGGATTCGAAAAGCTGTTCTTTTATTCTTTTTTTCACAGCTCGAGGCTCCTTTTCTTCCCTTACGATATTCCGTAAGGTTTCGTTGAGCTCCCAGTCGAGCAGGATCATTTTATGTCCCCTGCAAGCCTCTTCCCCCTCGCACCTGAAGTTATATTTTACTTCAACAGGCATTCTTGCTTTTTCTCCTTTTTCCAGAAAATCTCCCATCATGTTAAAGTACTGTTGCCGGTCAAAAATCTCGAGGCTATTTACCTTAACTTCAATGTCCAGAAGTTCCGGTTTTACCAATCCCAGACTTGCCCCTTCGATATTCAGCCTTTCTATAGAAGTCACCAGCGGCAGGATAAGTTCTCTTATTTCCCTATCTTTTGCATGCCTTTTCAGGTTTACATAATCAAGGACTTTCCTGCTCTCCCACCTTGTGTCATTGTCAGGTTTAGTAACCGTAACCTCAAGCAGGTCATTCCTTCTGACATCCACCAACCCTTCGCCATACCTGAACCTGAGAGGATAAAGCCTGAGGAGCTCTCCATCTTTATTGATGCCCGTCACCCCAACAGCATATCCGTCCCCATCCCTTTTTCCTTTCTCCGGAATAGCTCTGACAAGAACTGCAATTTCTTCTTTTTCTCGCCTCAAAGGAGAACCTCTGTCTTTTAAATGG
>OBLN01000182.1_pt1 | contig 23522 bp, 22 predicted proteins | sample 1519301 | NCBI WGS metagenome assembly OBLN01 (sample SAMEA2452533, study PRJEB22499) | sediment metagenome | reverse complement strand
CGGAATGCGGTGCCCCGCTGATTCGCCGCAACGGCCGTTTCGGAGCGTTTCTGGGATGCTCCGCTTATCCCCGATGCCGGTATACCCTGGATTTGAATGCCGACTCCGCGGATCTGCCAGGCGAACTCGTCTGTCCCGAGTGCGGCAGTCCATTACGTGAGCGCAAGGGGAAGTTCGGGCGCTTCCTGGGATGTTCACGTTACCCGGCCTGCCGCTTTTCCCGCGATCTTGAAAAAAAAGACGCCAAGGCTTAGGATGCCGAAGCCGGATTGGCTGAAAATCTTCTGCTGACGGGGCCTTTGAGCCGTGGTAGTTGACTTGGATCGCTGAGTCCAGTATACTGATAAAACTCTGACGGGAAAAGTGTAAATTCTAATTCCAACTAGAGGAGGAAAACATGCGCAAAGCCATTATTATGGGCGCGGCTGGACGTGATTTTCATAATTTCAACATGTTTTTTCGCCATCGTGCGGACATTCAGGTGGTGGCTTTCACCGCCACGCAGATTCCGGGCATCGATGACAAGAAGTATCCGGCTGAACTGGCCGGGAAAGAGCAGTATCCCAACGGTATCCCCATCCATCCTGAAGCTGAACTGGAGGACCTGATCCGGGACCACGGCGTTCAGGATGTCTATTTCTCATACAGCGACCTGCCGTACGAGTATGTGATGAGCCGTTCCGCTCTGGTGAACAAAGTCGGAGCCAATTTTATCCTGCTGGGTCCCGGTGAAACCATGGCCAAGAGTTCCAAGCCCGTGGTGTCGATCTGTGCCGTGCGCACCGGGTGCGGGAAAAGTCAGACGACGCGCCGCGTCTCCGCGGTGCTTCAGGAAATGGGGTTGAAGGTGGCCGCCATTCGTCATCCCATGCCCTATGGAGACCTGGTCAAGCAACGGGTCCAGCGTTTCGCTTCCCTGGACGATCTGAAAAAGCACGAATGCACGATTGAAGAGATGGAGGAATACGAGCCTCACATCACCAGCGGAACCGTGATTTATGCCGGTGTGGACTACGAGGCCATTCTGCGCGAGGCGGAAAAGGAAGCCGACATCATCCTGTGGGATGGCGGTAACAATGATTTCCCGTTCTACAAGTCGGATCTGGAAATCGTTGTCGTCGATCCGCATCGTCCGGGTCATGAAATCTCTTACTATCCCGGGGAAGTCAACCTGCGTCGCGCCGATGTCGTGGTGATCAACAAGATCGATACGGCCGACCTGGATGATATCCTTGAAGTCCGGGAAAACATCCGTGAATTCAACCCGGGCGCGGTCGTTGTGGACGCGGCTTCTCCGGTTTTTGTCGATGATCCCGAAAAAATCCGCGGGAAACGGGTGCTGGTTGTGGAAGATGGCCCGACCCTGACCCATGGCGAAATGACCTATGGCGCGGGAGTGGTGGCCGCTTACAAATTCGGGGCTGACGAACTGGTGAATCCCAGGCCGTATGCTGTCGGCGAGATAAAGAAAACCTACGACAAGTATCCTGAAATCGGCGAGGAATTGCTGCCCGCCATGGGTTACGGGGATCAGCAGATGAAGGACCTCGAGGCCACGATCAATGCCGTGGATTGCGATATGGTCATCATCGGCACTCCCATTGACCTGGGGCGTGTAATCAAAATCAACAAACCCGCCGTGCGGGTCACCTACGAACTGGATGAGATCGGTACTCCCACGCTTGCGGATATTCTGAAAAAGAAGTTCAAAAAATAGGAGCGCAGCCGGAACACGGTCCGCCGGATTTTTCCGGCGGACCGTTCCGCTGAGTCATGAAGAAACGGACAGCGCTTATTGCTTTCGGTGGAAACGCCATGCTTCCCGCGGGAAGCCGGGGTACGGCCGCTGAACAATACCGCAACGCACGTAAGGCCGCGGCGTTAATGGCGGAGATCGTGCGCAAGGGTTATGAACTGGTGATCGTTCACGGCAATGGACCACAGGTGGGCAATATCCTGTTGCAGATGGAAGCCGGGGCCAACATTACACCGCCAATGCCCATTGATGTCTGTGACGCCATGACCGAGGGGAGCATGGGGTATCTGCTGGAAAGGGCCCTGATCAATGAGTTGCGGAAATCCTCAGTCGACAAGGAAGTGGTTACGTTGTTGACCCAGGTCGTTGTCGATCGCAATGATCCGGCGTTCACGCGTCCCTCCAAACCGATCGGACCGTTTTACACCGATTTTCGCGCGCGGCAGTTGAAAAGAGAAAATCGCTGGGAAATGGTCGAAGACGCCGGAAGGGGATTCCGTCGCGTCGTGCCGTCTCCGCATCCGATCGACATCGTCCCCAAACGCGCCATTCGCAGTCTCCTGGACAACGGCGTCATCGTGATCAGCGCCGGCGGGGGGGGGATCCCGGTTCATATCAATGGATCCGGTTACCTGGAAGGCGTGGAAGCGGTGATCGACAAAGACTTTGCCGCATCTTTAATCGCTCGTGAAGAGGGGATCGATCTGTTCGTGATTCTGACCGGAGTGGACCGCGTCTACGAAAACTTCGGCACTGCCGAACAGAAGCCGATTCGGGTGATGAACCTGTCGCGTGCGCGGAAAATGCTGGAAGCGGGGCAATTCCCGCCGGGGTCAATGGCCCCGAAGATCAAGGCTGCGATGGAATATATCGAGTCCGGAGGCAGGGAAGTGCTGATCACTTCCGCCGAAAAGTTGAAAGCCGCGATGATCGGCCGCTCCGGCACCCGGATCGTTGCTGATAAAGATTCATCCCCGCAGCGCATTTCGATATAAGGAGAGAATGGTGGACGTCAACCTGAATATTGAAGATATGGATATCGAAGTGATCCTTTCCTTTCTGAAGGGCAAGGAAACTCCTCAGGAATTGGATGAACTTGTATACCATATCGCACTGGTCAAGACCAGGCATCTGCGCAAGAACCGGGTGAAGATCTATGATCCCGGCTGTGAATACCGGGAGGGGGACCTGATATTCAAGGAATACTCGGGCAAGCTGCCGACCGGAGCCAAACGCTTTATCGAAATGGATCGGGGCATTGTGTTGAAAGTCGCCGAAGTTCGTCAACGCATGGGCCGCCAGGAGATCCGCTTGGAATACGACGGTACTTCCGACTTCCGCAAGTACACCGAATATCTGGACCGGCAGAAAATCGAATTGCTGTTGCCCCATAAACAGGGTCGACCGGTGCACAAAACCTGTTATCTGGAAGAAGATCAGGATCCGCGTCAGCAACAGCAGCCCCTGGTGGAGCGGGATCTCGGCCGGTTGCGCAAAAAAGTGGTCAGCGCCCTGAACCGGATTGCCGGTGTGGCGTTCATCTCCGGAAAATTGCTGCTGGAAGAAAACTTGAAAAAGATTGCGGACGACGTATTTGATCGTATCCGTGAATTCCTGCGCGAAAACAAGAAATCGGAAAGCACGGAATTTCTGGTCGAAAATTTCGTGAAGATCAAACCCAAAGATCCCGAGTTTCCCGCATACTGTTTTGCTTTGAATCACCGCATGATGAAGGATTTCAAGATCGATTTTCACCAGACGAGCATGGCGGGCTGGGGAAGATGGAACCTGATTTCCGTGATCTATCATCTGAAAAAGGATGCGTTGATCAGCATGCCCAATCCGCTTGCCAGAGAGATTCACCTGGCCAACCGCAAAGGGTTGACGCTGCTGCGCCGCAAGTTGAACGCGGAGTTGTTTCCCGAACCCAATCGTTTTTATCTGACCCAGCGTGAAGTCACCTCGGGCGCATTGCGCGTGAAACCGGGTGCCTTTCATTTCGGAGAGTCCATTGAACTGAATGCGGTCGAAGCGGGGAGCAAAAAAGAGTTGACTCTCTACTATTACGCGGATGATCAATTGATCATGGGATTCAAGGATTATTTTGAAAGCATCCGCGCGTTGCAGGCGTTGAATCTGACCCTGGAGCAGATCGGCGAAGATCGTTTCCAGTTTGAAGTCCGTACGACCAAGAAGGGTACGGTTACCGATCGAGTGGAATACGATCCTGAAAAAGAAACATTCCGCGTCACGGAAGAAAAAGTGGCTTCTCCGGTTTTCGCCAACAAGATCATGTTCCTCGAACCCGAGGTATTCCGCATTTTGCATGAACATGTCGGTGATTTCCGCGAAGCGGATTCGATGAACGACCTGGTTCAGCGGGTTTTCCTCGTGTTCGGACTCCGCGAACGGAATTACGAGATCCATGCCCTGCGCCTGTATCATATCCTGGACCTGATTTACCCGGTGCGTTTGCGTACCGTGCTGGATATCCTGCTGGCCAATCCCGAGTTCGTTCCGTCCGAAAAGGTCCCCGGGGTATTCTATCTGGACTCCGACTCCATCGATGTCCCGGCTGCCGAAGAGCGTGAACGGATTCTGGAAGCCCACGAGGAAGAAATCGAAGCTGAGATCGAGGCTGAGGCGGAAGAAAGCGTGATGGCGGAACCCGTCACGGCTGCCGTTGCCGAAGGCGATACCGGGGTGGAATCCGCAGACAGCCACGAAGAAGAAATCCGCCGCTTGCGCGAGGAACGCCGCCGGCGCAGGGAAGAAGAAATGCGCCTGAAAGAGGAACGCATGCGTCGGATCCGCATTGAGAAACTGGGTGAACGCCTCCAGGCCGTGGAAGTGCCTCCCGTAGTTGTGGTGGAGGCTGAAAGCGAAGCCGAATCGGTTCGTCGCCGCCGAAAGGTGGAAGAAGAGGAAAAAACTCCCAAGCCCAAGAAGCGGGTGGAAAAACCGCCGGTTGTGGATGAAGAAACCCTGGATATGGATGAGATAAAAGAAGAAATCCAATTGGAAAAACTCAAGGAAGCCGTGCTTGAGAAAAAATCGTTGGAAACTCCCAGGGAAAAGCAGGAAGTGGCCTACAAAGACGATGGCGGTTTCGGCGGTATCCTGGCTTCCAAACTCGACCGCCTGTCAGACAAAGAAAAAAAGGAATCCAAGAAATCCACCAAAAAGAAGGGCGGGGCCGACTCGTGAAATTGTTGACTTCTCAATGGATGCGGGAAATTGATACCCGGGCCATTGAAGAAGTAGGAATTCCCTCGCTGGTGCTGATGGAGAATGCCGCCCGCGGCGCGGCGCGCTGGTTCAGGGAATGCTTTCCGCCTGACTGTTTCAGCCATGCGCTTGTCCTGGCTGGAAGTGGAAATAATGGGGGGGACGGCATGGCCGTGGCCCGGATCCTCACCGATTGGGGCATGTCGGTGAGCGTCTGCCTGATGGCGGACCCCGCACGCTTGAGTTCGGACTCCGGTCGGCAGTTGGCGATTCTGACGCGCATGGGAGTGGCCGTCCACGTGTCCCCGAATGAAGCGTCCCTGAAGAAATTGTGTGAGTCCCTGCCACGTGGAAACAGCTTCCTGGTGGATGCGTTGCTGGGGATCGGTATCGACCGGCCCGTGACGGCGGGACCGATAGCCGGAGCGATCCGCACGATCAACGCCTCAGGCTTGCCTGTGGCGGCCGTGGACGTTCCATCCGGCTTGTCTGAAAAGTTTCTCCCGCAGACAGGACTTTGCGTGCGCGCCGCATGCACGGCGACGTTCCACGCGCTGAAACGGGCCCATCTCTTTCCGGACGGAAATGATTGCTGCGGCGATATCCGTGTGCTGGATATCGGTATTCCCGCCATGGCGGAAGAGGGAGTCGCGGATTTCGTCAGGCTGATCACGCCGGAGCTGGCTTTTCCCATGGCCGCACCCAGACCGGTGGCCGCTCATAAAAACCATTTCGGTCACGTGCTCTCGATCGCCGGTTCCACAGAAAAGCCCGGCGCGGGTTATTTGTGCGCCTACGCCGCGCTGCGGGGAGGGGCCGGGTTGAGCACCCTGGCCCTGCCTGGAAACAGCCTGCCGGCCGCGGTGTATCACCCGGAGGTCATGAGCGTTTACTGGCATGAAGTTGACGAAGTTTTTAAAAACCTTTCCCGTTTCCACGCCATTGCGGCCGGACCCGGACTGGGAGTTGAAGCCCGTGTCAAAGAACTGGTGGATCGCCTGCTGCTCGAGGCGAAGGTGCCGCTGGTTCTGGACGCGGATGCGCTCAACGTGTTGGCCGGGGACGCCGGACGTTTGAAAAACGCCTCGGTGCCGCTGGTCATTACCCCTCATCCCGGAGAATTTTCACGCCTGACCGGCTGGTCAGCCGAAAGAATCCTGGCGGACCGCGTGGAAGCGGCAAGGGAATTCGCCCGGGAATACAACCTTGTCGTGGTATTGAAAGGGCATCACAGCGTCGTGGCGTCTCCACAGGGTCGCGTCTGGTTGAACGCGACGGGGAATCCAGGCATGGCCACCGCCGGAAGCGGGGATGTACTGACGGGATTTCTTACCGCCCGGGTGGCGCAGATGAAAGACCATCATGCCCTGGATGAAGTGTGCGCCGCGGTGGTTTACCTGCACGGCCGCGCGGGAGATCTTGCCGCAAAAAGCCGGGGGGAAACCGGGATGACGGCCGGCGACCTGTTGAATGAGTTGCCCGCGGCCATACAGACGATTCATGAAGATCCAGGGCCATTCGGGATCGTGCGCTGAAACCCGCCTCTGGGGCGCGGCGCTGGGCGGGGTGTTGAGCGGCGCGGAGTTGATTCTCATCCACGGCGGCCTGGGCGTCGGTAAAACCCATTTCGTGCAGGGAGTTTATTCCGGTCTCGGCGGCGATCCCGCTGAAATCGTCAGTCCCACGTTCACCCTGGTGAACACGCACAATCTGCCATCGGGGTTGCGGCTGTTGCATTACGACCTCTACCGCCTGGAAGCGGTTTGCGCGGGTCGGGTGCCCGAGATCGATGACGAACTGGGCGAGGCAATCCAGGCCGTGGAATGGGCGCAATACCTGGACTCACGTTACGGGCGCCTGGCCAATGCAATCAGCGTGGAGCTGGTGTTTTCAGCGGCGGGTGACGATGAGCGGACCATCCGCATCAACTGCACTGATGCGGATGGCCGGAAGATGGCGCGCCAACTGGAGCGCCTGGGAATCAGCGCGCTTGCACGCTGATTTACCAGAGAAAGAAATGAATGCCGGCGTTAATGGATAGCCCGCGCATGTCGAATGTCTCAAACCCCTCGAACAATTCTCCCAACTCGTCTTTGAGGTACAGGTAACGCGCCTCCAGCGAGATGCCGGTGTTGCGGCCGAGGCGCAGTACCATGCCCGCTTTGCCGGTCAGGCCGGGGCTGAACTTGGCCGAATCGGAATAACCTTCGTAGACGCTGAAATCCTGGTTGTCAATGAAGTATCCCCATTGTTCGTATTTCCAGGCGTAGAGGCCGCCGCCAAGAGCGAGGAAGGGGTAGAACGTGTGCCGGCGCCCGATGGGGTAGAGTTTGATGGTGGCTTCCAGGGAAGTGATTCTCAGCGAAAGGTTCTGGGGGATCAATGAGAAGTCGTCGAATTCAAAATCACGGTAGTAGCTGCGCTTTTCCTTTTTGTAGATTCCCCCTTCAAAAGCCAGTGAGAGTTGTTCGCTCATCAGCCATTCGTATTCGATGCCGTAGTACAGGTCCACCATATCCGCTTTCTCGAACTCCAGGTTGGCCCGGTTGATATCCCACAGGTCGGACTCCATGAAGGGGATGAACAACCCGACTTTCAGGTTCAGGCTCTGGGCGGGCAGAACCATTGCCGCCGTCAAAAACACGCTCAGACATACAATCGTGATGCGTTTCATGATAACCTCCGCTGCCGATTTTAAAGCAAAAACATTGCCAACCCATTGCCGCCCCCCGGGGGTCATCCTGTCCATTCCCGGGACAATTCCCCGTTCTGCGGAGGACGCTGTTTATTCCAGCGCGCTGCGCAATTTTGCCTTCGAGGGCAATGCATGAAAGCGCGCGGTTTCGATACCCTTGTGAAACACAATCAATGTGGGCACACTGAACACCATGTAGCGCGCCGCTAGCTCGGGTGATCGGGTTACATCGATTTCGAATCCCCGGATCTCTTTTGGCGAAAGCTCTTCGATTACCTGCCGCATCAGGTCGGGGACTTTGCGGCAGGGCGCGCATCCGGGAGAACTGAAATCAAAAACCACGGTTTCGGCCGCCTGGAGAGCGGCGTCATGCGTGTCACTGGTCAGTGCGATCATGTGAGTTCTCCAGTAGTGATTCGATTTTGCGCCGCAGTGAATCCGGATGGCCCGCTCCAACAGAAATCGTCGCGATACGGCCGGAGCGGTCGATCAGGACCAGGGTCGGGATTCCGGAAATCCGGTACGTATCAAAAGTCTGACCCTCGCGCGAGACGGCAATCGGGTAAGGAATCTGGTTGCGGCGCACATACTCACGGATCAGTCGCAGCTCTTCATCCGCTTCCACCCGTCCCTTGTCCTGAATATCGTCCCGGTAGAAGCCGTAAAGGCGGGTGAATCCGATAATCTCCAGGCCTTTGCCGCGCAGGTCCCGGTACAGGCGGATCATGTCGGGAGTGACCATGCGACAGGGTTTGCACCAGGGTGCCCAGAAATCGATCAACACCACTTTCCCTTTTAATCCCTTCAGCGTCAGCGGGCTCTGGTTGAGCCAGTGCTCGGCCGCAAGCTCCGCGGGGGATTTGCCAAGGAGCTCCATGCGCATTTTTTCATCTTCCAAAGCAGCGCGCATCGCGGGATCGGTGGTGGCGCTCATGGCCTTTTCCAGCCAGCTCCGGGCTTTGTCGTAACGCTGCTCAGACTGATCGAGCCTGGCAAGTTGCGCGTATACATTGGCGCGAAACAGGGCGAAGTGAGCCGGCAGGTCGGATGACTCGGTGAATTTGAGCGCGTACTCACGCTGAACAGCGGGGTCATCGGCCATCATGGCAAAATACAGCCAGGCGTTATGGCGATCATCGCGATCGCTGATCCGGGCTTCAACTCCGCGGAAGACTTCCAGCGCCGCATCTTTCCGTTGTGCGGCCATGTGGGCCAGTACCTGCACCATTGCGGCTTCCACTGGAGGGTCAGCCTTTTTCAGCAGGGGTTCCAGCAATGATTCCGCTTCGGAAACCCGTTCGAGGTTGACCAGAATCCGTGCACGCAGAACGGACGCGCGTTCGTCTTTGCCGTTATCGGGCATTTCACGCAACAATTCGTTCAGCTGGCGATTGCGCGTTTGCTGCAACTGAATGTATGCCTGGCGGTCGGCAGCCTTGCTGAGGCCGGTGTTGAATTCCAGTTGAATCTGTGAAAAGCGTGAATGGAAACGGCTCAGGTCCGCGTTGGCGTTGTGGCATCCGGCGGTTGCGAATATCAGGATCAGTACGGTTGTGATCATGTTTGATCGAATCGGCATATTTATATCTCCGTCTGGTTAAATTTTAACCTGAATGGTATCATAATTTTCCGCATGACTCAATCCCCTTGACGTCCGGTCTTTGCGCATGCGACGGAAGCGCTACAGGCGGATATTCAGGCAGGCCGGCAGGCACTCAAAGCGGGCCGGCAGAAGTCCTCCGGGCTCACCGTCGAATTCCAGGCCCACGGTTTCATTTTCCGCTGATACTTCGATGCATTGGGCTTTCAGAATGCGAACCTCGGGACGTTTCTGAATGTTTCCGGTATAGAGGCTGACTGAACGGCGGATGATTTTCATGGGAGGCATGTCGTCAACCAGGACCAGGTCAAAGCAGCCGTCGTCCGGGCGGGCGTCGGGCGCGATAATCATGCCGCCGCCGAATACGCTGCCATTGGCCACCGCCCCGATTAAAAAACGTCCTTCCAGGCTTTCTCCGCGGTCCGTTCGCAATCTGATCAGGGGGCTGGAGAAATGCCGGATTGTGGAAAGCAGGCCGGAGTAATAGGTCCAGCGACCCGGCTTGCGTGCCGGGTTGCTGGTCAGCCGCCGCACCACTTCGGCGCCGATGCCGAAATCAGCGACGTTGATAAAATAACGCGGCGGCGGGGCGTCTGGACTCAGGTATTGAATGCGGCCGGCATCGATCTTGCGGGGCGAGGCGTTTTTGATACGCTGGATCGACGCGCGCAGGTCCCTGGGGATTTTCAGGCCGCGGACAAAGTCGGATCCGGTGCCGGAGGGAATCATGCTCAAGGAGGCTTCGCCGTTGATGGCGCAATGATTGTGTTCCGCAAAAAAACCGTTGGCGATTTCGTTCAATGTGCCGTCACCGCCTACGCCGATGATCAGGTTGAAGCCGTCCCGCAACAATTCACGCACAATCTCGGTGGCCTGTTGCGGGCGTTCGGTGAATACGTATTTGAATTCACGGTAGTATTGCTTCACCGCTTCGCGAATGAATTCCCAGCGTTGGGCGGTTCGGCCGCGGGCGGATATCGGGTTGACCACCAGGTGGACCCGGCAGGCCTCAGTCATGATCAGCACCTGCAGGCGTCCGCGGCTGATCGGGATCGCGTGGAGACCAGGCCCAGCGGGCGGTCAATCCACCCAGAATCCCCACCAGTCCCGACAGACCGGTGGACATTAGCAGCACAATCCCCAGCATGCCGCGAAAGTCGGCACCGGTGATGATTGGATCCATCTCTTGCTGCAGGTTTGGCAGGATTTTCTCCAAAAGGCTCAACATGCGGTTGAACCCTTCTGGAGTGATAAAGAAAAGCGTGGTGTATGTGACCAGGGCGAAAAGAACACCGCCGAAAAATCCGCTCAAGCCGCCGCATAAGGCCGCCTCACCCAGGGAGGCTTTGCCGGCGCGGCGCTGGAAGATCCACACGCCGATGGCGCCTCCGATGGCCATCCAGAACATGAAAAAGAGGTTCAAAAGGTTGATCAACGGGATCAGAGAAATCATGCCCGCGCAGCCGGCTCCGATCAGGATGCCCTTGATCAGTTGCCTGGATCGGCTGGGTGAATTCATTTCAACACCTCGATTTTCCCCGCGTTACGCGGCGGGGGTGTGTTGGTAATCAGGATTCTTCCCTCGGAAGTGATGACTTTGTACAAAGTCGAGCGGATGCTCCCGCCGCCGCTGAATACGCGACCCATCAACTGCATGACGCGCCGGATGTACTGCCGGGTTTCGCGGTAGGGCGGAATGCCGTTGTATTTGCGTACCGCTTCTTCTCCGGCGTTGTAAGCGGCCAGGACCAGCGACAGGTTGCCGTTGTAGCGTCCCTTCAGATACTTCAGGTGGCGGATTCCGGCTTCCAGGTTTTCATCCACGTTGAAACGGTTCTTGACTCCGTAGAGCCTGGCGGTATCCGGCATCAATTGCATGATGCCCACGGCGCCTTTCGGCGAGACCGCATACGGGTTATACCCGCTTTCGGCGCCCGCCACGGCGCGGACGAGGGATTCATCGATCTGGTAGCGGGCAGCCAGCTCGCGGATTTTTCGAAACAACTCGCCCGTCAGGGAAGGACGGGTCGTTTTCTCTTTTGCGTGACTGACGGCCTGCGCCGGTTTGCTCAAGGTATTGCGGATCTCGATGCGCCCCTGGGGCTTGCGTTGAATCTGGATATCTTTCTGCGGGAATATTGAAACCGGCAGCATCAGGATCAACATCCACGCGCGTTTCATGGGCTTCTCTTGCGTAAAATTCCGATTACCTTCGGACGTAGTAAGGAAAAATCCGCTACGGGTTTGCCGCCGGCCTGGGCGAAATCGGAACGACCGCCGCCGCTGCCGCCGACCAGTCCGGCAATCTCTTTGACCAATTCCGCGGCATTGAAGGAAGCGGCCAGGCCGGAGTCCACGGAGATCGTGATGGCTGACTTGCCGTTCACATTGGCGAACAATACAGCCAGTCCCTTCAACTGCTTTTTCAATTCATCCGCAAACGCGCTCAATTGACTGCGATCCAGTTCTCCGAAAAACTCTACCACGGCCTGGGTTCCGTCAATGGGCTCGGCTTTTTCCAACAGGGTTTTCAAATCGGGATGATGCCGACGCCGTTGCAGGGATTCCAGGCGCTTTTCCAATTCCCTGGCATGTTGCTCCAATTGCAGGAGGTGCTCGGGAAGCTTTTCTGGGGGCTGGCTGAAATGCTGTTGCAGTACCTGCAGGTTTTGCAGGCGTTGCTGGATGTGGTGGAAAGCCGGCACACCCGCCAACGCTTCGATACGCCGGATTCCAGCGGAAATCGAAGATTCGGCCAGGATCTTGAATACACCGATTTCTCCCGTGGCATCCAGGTGGGTTCCGCCGCAGAGTTCAGTGGAGAAGTCGTCCACTTGAATCACGCGTACGATGTCGGAGTACTTTTCTTCAAAGAAGGCGATGGCTCCCCGGGAAACCGCAACGTCGTATTCCTCGGTGGTTTCATTGATGCGGATATTGCGACGGATCTGCGCGTTTACCAGGATCTCCACGGCTTCAATCTCTTCGCGGGTCATGGCCTGGAAATGGGTGAAATCAAAGCGCAGCTTATCCGGACCCACGTAGGACCCGGATTGTTTGACATGCAGGCCAAGTACTTCCCTGAGCGCCGAATGCAGCAGGTGCGTCGCCGTATGATGGACCGCTGTTTCGCGACGGTGAGCGGTATCGATCTCGAGCCTCGCGCGGTCCGCTACGGCGATCTCTCCCCGCAGCAGGGTTGCGTAATGCAGAAACGCGCCGTTTTCCGTCTTGCGCGTGTCCGTGATGCGGAAAAACGCATTATCCGTGTGCCCTTTCCCACGGTCGCCCACCTGGCCCCCGGATTCGGCGTAAAAGGGCGTGCGGTCAAAAATGAGGATCAACTCCTTTTCGTCGCCTGTCGTTTTTGCGGAATGAACGGGTTTCCCGTCCAGGTAAACCGCGGAAACCGTGGCCGTATCTTCCTGGAGCGTATATCCGGTAAACCGGGTGACATGGGCATTGACGCCATCGAGAGCGGGGCCGGCATGGGCATCCCGCCGCCTGGCCCTGGACAATTCCCGTTGCCGGTTCAGGGCCGCCTGAAAACCCTCTTGATCGATTTCAACGTCTTTTTCCCTGGCCAGATCAACCGCGAAATCGAGGGGGAATCCGTAAGTGTCGGACAAAGTGAACAATTCCCCGCCCGGAATGATCGGCCGCTTGAGTTCCCGAGCCCTTTCCATCAGTTCGTCGAATCGTTTCAAACCGCGGGCCAGTGTATGGGCGAAACGTTCCTCTTCGTTGCGGATGACCCGGGAAATGAAGTCAGCGGAGAACTCAAGTTCAGGGTAACACGGGGTCATGATTTCGATCACGCTGTGGCAGAGACGGTAAAGGAAAGGCTCTTCGCGGCCGAGTGTGCGGCCGTGTCGGGCGGCTCGCCTGAGGATGCGGCGCAACACGTAGCCGCGGCCGTCATTGGCAGGCAGCACGCCGTCCGCGATGAGGAATGTGAGTGCGCGGATGTGATCGGCGATCACGTTCAGCGGGACGCGCGTGGCGGCTGCCGCGGCGTCCACATCGGTCATCTCCGCCGCGGCCCGGATTATGGGAGAAAAAAGGTCTGTCTGGTAATTTCCGCCCACGCCCTGCAACAGCGCGGCCAGGCGTTCCAGCCCCATTCCCGTATCGATTGAAGGTGCGGGAAGAGGAGACAACCTGCCGGATTCATCACGCAGAAACTGCATGAACACCAGGTTCCAGATCTCCACGAAACGGGAAGGGTTGGCCACGAAATCCGCCGCGCCGAAAGCCTCGCCCCGGTCAAAATGAATTTCGGAACAGGGCCCGCAGGGACCGGTATCGCCCATCTGCCAGAAATTGTCGGCCTCGTCCATGCGCGCGATGCGTTGTTCCGGCACACCGATCCGCTCCTGCCAGATACGGAAGGCCTCGTCGTCTTCGCGAAACACGGATACCCACAGCCGTTCCGGAGAAAAACCGTAGTCCCGGGTCAGCAGCGTCCAGGCGAGTTCAATGGCCTTTTCCTTGAAGTAGTCCCCGAAAGAGAAGTTGCCCAGCATTTCAAAGAAGGTGTGGTGAAAAGCCGTGCGCCCCACCTCATCGAAGTCATTGTGTTTGCCGGATACGCGCATGCATTTCTGAATGGAAACGGCACGATTGTATTCCCGGGACTCCTGCTGCAGAAAAACGCTCTTGAACTGGTTCATGCCCGCATTGGTAAACAGCAACGTGTGGTCGCGGGCGGGGACCAGGGGCGCGGACAGTACGCGGCGGTGGCCGTTGGCCTCAAAATAGGCCAGGAAACGTTGGCGGATTTCCAGGTGGTTCATAATTCATCGATGTTGAGCAGGTTATGATCCCGCGGACTTTCCGATTCCGAACCCTCATCACCGCTGTCGGCAATATCGGAAATGCGTTTTTCCATTTCTTCCGTGGCCATGTCCTTTGTGGTTTGGACGCCGATTTTTTTCAACTTGAATTCGTCGACGTTGGACGCCCACTTCAACGCATCTTCGTAATTGATCAGGCCGCGTTCATACAGGAAGTACAGGGATTGGTCGAACGTCTGCATTCCGTACTGGGATACTCCCTGGGTGATGGCTTCTCGGATGAACTTGGTTTTTTCGGGATTCATGATGCAGTCCTGGATAAACGGCGTAGTGATCATGATTTCAACCGCAGGGACCCGGCCCTTGCGGTTGGACCGCGGGATCAAGCGCATGGAGATGATGGCCTTGAGCACGGAAGCCAGCTGAATGCGGATTTGTTTCTGCTGGTGCGGCGGGAACATGGAAATAATCCGGTTAATGGTTTCCGGGGCGTCCAGTGTATGCAGGGTGGACAATACCATGTGGCCGGTTTCCGCGGCCAGCAGGGCGGTTTCGATTGTTTCCAGGTCTCGCATCTCGCCGACCAGAATGACATCGGGGTCCTCGCGCAAAGAGCTGCGCAAGGCACGGGAAAACGAATGGGTATCCGAATTGACTTCACGCTGATTGATGATGCACTTCTTGTCTCGATGCAGATACTCGATCGGGTCTTCGATGGTCATGATGTGTTCGATGCGGTGGGTGTTGATGTAGTCGATCATGGCGGCCAGCGAGGTGGATTTTCCACTGCCGGTGGTGCCGGTGACCAGGACCATCCCGCGCCGTTCATCGGCGATCCTTTCCAACACCAGCGGCAGGTTGAGATCGTGAATGGAGCGGATCAGGGTGGGAATGATGCGCATGACGATGCCGATAGCGCCGCGCTGCTGAAATACGTTGCAGCGGAACCGGCCCAGGCCGGGAACGCTGTAGGACATATCGATCTCGTGCTCCTGCTTGAACTGTTCTTTCTGGCGCGTGCCCATGATGGAGAACGCCATGGTAATCGTGTCTTCCTGCATGAGGCGTTTCAGCTCCACCAGTGGATGCAGTATGCCGTCAATTCTGAGTACGGGATGGTTGCCGACTTTCAGATGCAAATCGGACGCGTCGCGCTCCACCGCAATCTTCAGCAGGTCATCAATGTTCATGACTCATGCCTCCGCGGTATATTATATGCTTTTCCGAGAGGATATCAAGCCGGGATGCAAGCGAAGCCGTCAGGATAAGGGCGCGGGCAGCGGGTAACGCACTCCGGATTCCACAATCTCAACGTCCGGGATGCCGGTATCCAGCAACTTCTGCCGCAGGCTGCCGAGCGCATCCGGTTCTCCGTGGACCAGGAAGACTTTTTTCAGGCGGTCCAGGTCGTGTTTGCCAAGCCACTCCAGTATTTCCTGGTAGTCCGCGTGCGCTGAAAACGCATCCAGGTTCACGATTTCGGCCTTGACGGGATAGTCCTTGCCGAAAATCTTTACCGAGGGATGGCGCTCCACCAGTTTTCGACCCAGGGTGTTTTCCGCCATGAAACCCACGATTGCGACGATGTTGCGGGGATTGCCGATGTGGTTTTTCAAGTGGTGCAGGATGCGTCCGTTCTCAGCCATTCCGCTGGCGGAGATGATGACGGCCGGCCCTTCCAGGTCGTTGATGTCCCGGGATTCGCGCACGGAAGTAACGTAGCGGATGGTTTCAAAACCGAAGGGGTCAATGTTCTTGGATAAAAAATAGTCCACGGTCTCGCGATCAAAGCATTCGGGATGGATTTTAAAAATCGACGTCGCATTAACCGCCATGGGAGAGTCCACAAAAATGGGGATGGAGCGGATGCGGCGTTCCCGCGTCAGTTGATGGATAAAGTAGATCAATTCCTGGGTGCGTTCAATGGTGAATGCCGGGATAATGACTTTGCCGCGGCGCTCAGTGGCCCGACGGATCACTTTTTCAAGTGATTCCCGCGCCATGCCGATCGATTCATGCAGTCGGTTTCCATAGGTGCCTTCCAGCACCAGGTAATCGATCGGCGGCAGGATTTCAGGGTCACGGATGATGGGCAGGTGCGGGCGTCCAAGGTCTCCCGAAAACCCGATACACATGCCGTTTTCGATTTCCAGGTGGACCGTGGCCGCCCCCAGGATGTGGCCGGCGTCATACAGGGCGGCCTGAACGCCGGGAATCGCCTCGAATGTGCGGTGGTAGCCGTAACCGGCGAAATGCTGCATGGCGTTGACCGCATCCTGGCTGTCGTACAGTGGCTCGTAGGCGATCAGGTCCCGTTCCGGGTATTTCTGTGCTTTTTCCTGCAGGTACTCGAAGTCTTTCTGTTGAATATAGGCGCTGTCGAAAAGGATGATGTTGGTGATGTCGCGCGTGGCGGAAGTGGCGTAAATCGGTCCCTTGAAGCCGTTTTTTACCATGATGGGCAAAGCGCCGGAATGGTCGAAATGGCCGTGGGTCAGGATGATCGAGTCCACGTCAGCCGGGTTGAACGGCAGGTCGCGGTTCTTTTCATAAGCTTGCTGCCTGTGCCCCTGAAACATGCCCGCATCGATCTGCAGCGTATGATTGTCGACCTCCAGGAAGTGTTTGGAGCCGGTCACTTCCCGGCAGGCCCCGTGAGAGTAAAAGTGAATGTTCATGCCCATAATATACCGATGTTGCCGGCGGAATGCAATCCCCGGCTTGACACTCCCGCCCCGTACGGTTATAGTGGATGCGACCCCGGACAAATGGATGAGCCACGAAATCCTTGCATTGACCGTCTTGTTGGCGATCCCGTTGCTCGTGGCACTGCTGATACTGGACCGCATTGAAAAACGGCGCAAACAAAAGATCGCCGATGATTTTCGCGCTTTTGCCGAAGCCAGGCCCCTGGCGGGAGTCAATATGCGGGAAATGCGCCGGGTCCTGCTTCCGGCCGATCTGGATGTGTGGATGACTGCGACCGATTCCGAGGGCCGTTGCCTGCGGGGGCGATTGCGTGATCTTTCGTTAAGCGGAACGGCCTTGATCATGAGCGGTTTTCGTCGTCGTTATGAACAGGGTATGGAAGTGAAGCGTGCGGTGTTCTCGACGCCCATCAACCGGTTTGAAGTGGAGCTCATGCGCCTGGTCCGCATTGGTTCCGGGCCCAACCGGCATGTGGCGGCTTTCCAGTTTGAAGGTGTTGCCGCCGATCAGGGCGGGGAATTGCAGCGATTTCTCTTTTATTTAGACCAGTACCAGCATGATGAAACTGGCGGGAATTGATTTTCAACATCGCCGGTTGTTTGTGGACCTTTTCGGTGCCGATGTTTACCTGGTTGGCGGCACTGTCCGCGATTACCTGTTGACCGCAGCCCGGCGGGGAGGCAGAGACATCGATTTGGTGGTGAGCGGCCGCAGTTATGCCGAGATTGAAAAAATCCTGAGCTCCCATGGCCGTACGGGAACGGTGGGCAAAAGTTTCGCGGTGGTCAAGTTTAGCGTGGATGGCAGGACTTATGATGTATCGGTGCCGCGAAAAGATGCGCGCAAAGATCCCGCGCGGCATTCTCACCGGAATTTCGAAATCCGTTCCGGAGCGGAGATCTCTCTGGAAGAGGACCTGTCGCGACGTGATTTTACCTGCAACTCGATGGCCCTGCGTCTGCTGGACAATGAATTGATCGATCCGTTCTGCGGCCTGGAGGCGCTGCGGCGGCGACAGATCGTGATGACGGGTCCCGATACCTTCGCCGACGATCCCCTGAGGTTGCTGCGTTGCGCCCGCTTTGCCGCCGTGCTCGGATTTGAAGTCGATGCGGAGATCACCCGGCGCGCCGCCGCCATCCCCCTGCATGATTTGAGCCGTGAACGCGTCCAGGAGGAATTGGTTCGTTTGCTGCTGGAGCCCCATCGTCCCTCAATCGGACTGGAGCAGTATTTCCGGCTGTCTATCCTCAAACAGTTGTTCCCGGAACTGGAGCGCCTGGCGTTGACCATTCAGGATAGCGAGTTTCATCCGGAAACAGATGAACAGGGCCACCATACCGTGTGGGCGCACACATGCATCACGGTCGATGCGGCCCGCCGATCTGCCCGGCTTTTCGGCCTGGATGAAAACCGCACCCTGGCATTGCTGTTGGGCGCCCTGCTGCATGACCTGGGAAAATCCGAGACCACCGCCTGGGAATTCAAACGCGGGCGGATGACCGTGACTTCGCCACTGCATGATTCACTGGGCGTGGATATGGCTGCGGCCTTACTGGAACGGATCAATGTCGAAACCCGACACGGTTTCCCACTCAAAAAAGTCGTTCTGGACCTGATTCGCAACCACCACCGCATATACGAGTTGTACCGCAATCGCGAAGAGATCGGTTTCAAAGCCGTTGCGCGCCTGGTAAAGGACATGGAGGGAGAAGACCTCCTGTTGTCCCTGCTGGATTACGCGGACCGCCGTTCGCGAATCCCTCAACCCCTGGTTTTTGTCGAGCCGGATACCGTTTTCGCCTGGTTTCGAGAGCGCACCCAGGAGTATAATTTGAATCGCGAAACCATTCGCCCACTGATCATGGGAAGGCACCTGCTGCAGCAGGGGGTTCGCCCCGGCCGGTCAATGGGGCATTGGCTGGATATACTCTATGACCGTCAGTTGAACGGCGAGTTTTCCTCGGTGGATGAGGGGCTGGCCCTTTTTGTACGCTTGCGTGACGTGGAAGAGATCGAGTGAAAAGTGGAGAGTAGGGGCGACCCCCATTGGCCGCCCTGCCGGACATGGAACGCAGAAGGCGAAAATGAAAGTACAACGGAGACAGGAGGAAGGAGACAGCGTGAGTACTCTCCAACTCTCTAAACCTCCAACTTTATCCCGGAGCCTACATGATTGTCGTACGTTGTTTGAAACTGAAAGCGGATGCCCGGTTGCCCCGCGCAGCTCATCCGGGTGACGCGGGCCTGGATCTGTTCGCGGCCGAAGCCTGTGTCATCGCGGCCGGTCAATGGCGCCGGGTGGGGACAGGGATCGCTGTGGAATTACCCGCGGGCATGGAAGGTCAGGTTCGCCCTCGCAGCGGCCTGGCATGGAAGTACGGGGTTACGGTGTTGAATGCCCCGGGTACGGTGGATTGTGGTTATCGCGGAGAGGTCCAGGTGATCCTGATCAACCACGGGGACAGCGATTTTCGGGTTGAGAAAGGTATGCGCATCGCTCAGATGGTGATTCGGCAGGTGGAACAGGCACGTCTGGAATGCGTGGAACGACTGAATCCCAGTGACCGGGGCGGCGGTGGCTTCGGATCAAGCGGAATCCGGGAATTTTCCGTTCAAGCGGATGGACCCACTACCGCGGACTGATTTTTGTAAAAGACCCTTCCGCCCTGCCGCTTGATCGGTAACGATCGTCCGCGTAGACTGTGTTCCGGGGAGAAAAAAATGAAAAACAGGAGCGTTTCTCTGGATGAGCTGGCCGAACTGCTGGCTGCAATCAACGATCCGGATCTGATCCGTGGATTCCTGCAGAGTCTGCTGACTCCGCGGGAAATTGTGGACCTTGCCGGGCGCTGGGAATTGGTCAAGTTGCTGGATTCCGGATGGACTCAACGCGAAATCGCCCGCGAATTGGGGATGAGCCTGTGCAAGATCACCCGCGGCGCCCGGGAATTACGGCGCCCGGATGCTCCTTTTCGCCGTGTGCTGCGATTAAGTGAACGATTGGTTTCTCTATCGACGGATCCGGATCGGGGTTGAGTGCGCCAACGGCTTCTGCTATAGTCGGGGAGCCGCCGCCACTCTGGAGCTGTGGGTAGCGGTTGACAGGAGATAATCATGCAGGCAGTAAAAATGTTGGTTGTGCTTATCCTGGCGGTATTGCTGGCCGGATGCGGCGGATCTGAGAAGCGGAACGATTCCGGGCAGATTGAATTGAGCGGGGAGATCGCCCGTTCAAGTTACGCGATCGGGTTCAACTACGGTGCGAATATGCGCCGCCTTGCCGGCGAACTCGACATTGACGCACTGGTGGCCGGTGTCAACGATGCCTATCTGGGCAAGGAAGCGCGTATCGAGGCGGAAGAAGTGGCGCAGCGCATGCAGCAATTCCAGCAGGACGTGATGCGGCGCGATCAGGCCCGGCTTGAAGAGGAATCGTCTCGCAACATTGCCGAAGGTGAGGCGTTTCGCAAGGCCAACGGCCAGAAGTCCGAAGTAACGGAAACGGCATCGGGGTTGCAGTATGCGGTGATCAAACCGGGTGACGGGGCATCCCCAAAGCCCAGTGACCGTGTTAAGGTTCATTATCATGGCACGCTGGTAGACGGCACGGTTTTTGACAGCTCGGTTCAACGCGGAGAACCGGTGACGTTTCGCCTGGATCAGTTGATACCCGGCTGGGTTGAGGGCATTCAACTGATGAAGGTCGGCGCCAAGTACCGTTTCGTGATCCCGCCGGAATTGGCCTACGGAAAAAGGGGATCTCCGCCCAGAATCGGTCCCGATGCCACGCTGGTGTTTGAAGTCGAGTTACTGGGTATCGAAAAATAGCCTGTTGACCCGGCGACTTCTGTCGCCCCGAAGCCCAGGCTTCACGTCACCGGTTGATCCGCATCTGCATGGATGTCATGATTCCAAAAAGGCGGATATGCGCAAATATTCTCTTTTGAGGTGATTTGACAACCTCAAGCGCCGGGTTTTATAATGGTGGGCAATGAGGAGAGATACCGTAGCGTTGACCATAGCGGGGTCCGATTCCGGGGGCGGAGCGGGGATCCAGGCGGACCTGAAAACCTTCGCAGCCTGCGGCGTGTTCGGCGCCAGCGCCATTACCGCGGTAACCGCGCAGAATCTTGATGGCGTCTACGCCATACAGGCGGTGGATGCGGATGTGGTTCAGCACCAGATCCGGGCTGTTCTCGATGGTTTCCCGGTCAAAGCCGTGAAGACCGGTATGCTGTTTTCACAGGAGATCATCGAGGTGACGGCGAGTGAAATGGAGCATCATGCGGAGATTCCCCTGGTGGTGGACCCGGTGTTCGCGGCCACATCCGGGGGACGCCTGATCCGGGATGACGCGATTCAAGCTTTGCGAGAGCGGCTTTTCCCCCGCGCCGCGCTGATTACTCCGAACATTCCGGAAGCCGAATCGCTCCTGGATGAAAATCTGAGCAATGAGGCGGATCTGGTCACCGCGGCGCAGGCACTCTATCAACATTACCAGGTTCCAATTCTTTTGAAGGGGGGGCATCTACAGGGTAGAGCCCAGGATGTCTTGGTCACGGATGGCGGAGTCAAGACTTTTTCCATTCCCATGGTCAGGGGGGTCAACAATCATGGTTCGGGGTGTACGCTTGCCTCGGCCGTAGCCGCGTGGCTGGCACGCGGCTACGTATTGGAAGACGCGGTGTCCGCCGCCAAGGAGTATACCAGCAGGACGCTGATTTACTCGTTGTCTTTGGGTCCGGACACGCAGGTGATGAATCATTTCTGGCGTACTCCCGACCCCCAGGGAGATATCGAGCATGAGCCGCGCTAGCGAGCCGGATCTGGTAATTGATACGGACGGGGCCTGCTCCGGCAACCAGTTTGCCCGGAATATCGGAGGCTGGGGTGCTGTCATGCGCAAAAACGGCCGGGTCGAGGAGATCTGCGGGGGAGCGCGGAACACGACCAATCAGCGTATGGAGGTAACGGCCTGCATCCGCGCTCTGGAAACCTGGGGACAGGGTGGTGATAAAGTAGAACTGCGCTCGGACAGCGCGTATCTGATCAACTGTATGAACCAGAGATGGTACCTGCGCTGGCAACGCAACGGCTGGCTCAATGCCAGGCGCCAACCGGTTGAAAACAGGGACTTGTGGGAGCACCTGCTGGCGCTGCTGGAAACAATCGACGTTCGCTTTGTCAAGGTGCAGGGTCACTCCGGGGATGTATGGAACGAGCGCGCGGACGCCCTGGCGCGGCGGGGAATGGCCGCATCCGGTGGATAAGGTGGAGAAACACCGAGCCGACTGCCGGGCCGCAAGGAAGATAAAATGATCATACCGGTATCTTCAGGAAAAGGCGGCGTCGGCAAAACCACGTTCTCGCTAAACCTGGCGCTTACTCTCGCACGCAGGCGCAACACCGTGCTGGTGGATCTGGATCCGGGAACATCGAGTCTGCGATCTTTTCTGGACATGCCGATCCAGCGTGATCTTTATCACTTTATCAAACGCGATGTACCCCTCAGGGAGTGCATGGTGGGGCTGAACCGCAGCCTGGATCCGGAGGGATTGTTCCGCCGTTTCCGCGTCATTGCTTCTCCCGCAAGTTTTATCGATGATATTGTCAACATGGACGCGGCTCATGTCGAGAAACTCCAGCGGGGACTGGTCGAATTGGATGCGGATTACGTGATACTGGACAATCGCGCCGGATTGGATCGTCATGTGATGGATTTTTTGCCGTTGGCCAATTCGGGAATACTGATTTTTACTCCGCGCTTGCGCGCCGCCACGCTGACGGCCGCGGAAATGGTGCGCGCATCCCTGATCCGCGCCTGTCGCCATGTGTTTTCCGCTCCCGATGATGACCTGGATGTCATGGCCGGCAAAGAACTTCCCCGTTCCAATGAATACATGGAGCAACTGGACGCTTTTTCGCAGAACCCGGAAGGCCCGGTGTTTGACCTGTGGCTGGAATGGATGCGTGAACGCATCGGGGACTGCCTGCTCTGGAGAGTTCTGGAACGGGCTGTATCCGGTTACCGGGTGTTTTTTATTCTGAATCAGTTTGACAGCGTGGAGGAATCCGCCGAGCAGGTGGTGCGGCCCTTCATGGAACGGCTTTACAAATCGGTTTCGCAACGGGTAACGGCCATCAATATGGGCTGGATGGTCACCAGCGAAGATATCCGCCTTTCGGCGGAATCGGGTTTGCCCTACCTTTTGTTGCAGCATTACCGGCGCAGGCGCAAGGACCCGGACGCGGAACGCTGGGAGGGCTTCCTGCGTGACCTGGCGGGGTTGCAGCAACGGCCCCCGAATCGCAAACAGGCGGTTCCCCTGGATGATGAGCTGAACCGCCAGGTGGATTTATTGAATCGCATGTACGTGCACAATGCCGGTCGCAATCCGGAAACCAACCTCGATTTCATCGCCGAAAGGCTGATCGGCTTTACCTTGAATACCACCCATCGCTGCGGAATGCGTCGATTCCTGACTCCGTTGGAATGGCTGCGCGAATTGCAGTCGTGGGTGTAGGCGCCGTTGGTTCAGGCGCAATGCCTGGAAAGAAAAAGTTGAGGCAGTTAAGGGTGGAACGGAAGTTTATTAAAAGCTATTTGCGGATTTTTACTTTTCACTTTCAACTTTTCACTTTTCACTGGTTGCCCGTCTTCTCCTGATACCCGTCGCCTTCTCTCCAACTCTCCAACTCTCCAACTTTCCAACTCTCCAACTTTCCAACTTTTTC